>VFQQ010001567.1_pt1 | contig 30631 bp, 34 predicted proteins | sample 3512341 | NCBI WGS metagenome assembly VFQQ01 (sample SAMN10412373, study PRJNA504923) | tailings metagenome | isolation source: Relicate 2 Philex TSF1 revegetated site | place: Philippines: Tuba, Benguet | collected 2017-08-29
ACCAGACGCGACTTTATTAAGTGCAATCGAGCAGGCTAACGGACATATTATCTATAAGTACCGATATATCAGAACTTGCCGTTAGATGCTGGAGGTTGACCCAGTAACAGACATGATTGTAGCTGTTGATTGGGAGGGGCAAAAGGTGAGTGTATCCATGCACCTTAGATGTATTTGCGCAGTACTTATCTGATGTTTTCCGCATTTTCAGGATATCTGTGCGATTAAATCAAGACCAATCCAACCGAAAGCGTGGTGATATACAAACCCACTTTTTATGCTAATTACCACGCCGGTAGTTTTCACATAGATCTGGGTAAGCGAAACGCCAGCTTTCAATAAGATTGCTTTCCTTGTTTACCCTTACAATCCAAGCACATTTTTTTGTTCTACCGTAGATATATTCATTGAAGTTTTCTGATTCAGCATATAAATCTTTCCCCCCTAGTACTGGATAAGCTTCTGTAAAATCCTTGCCAATATCTTTATTCAGCCCCTCCTCAAAAGCATCGTAATCAAGGGGTTTCCAAATGTAACTGGTGCATGAGGTTATGCTGAGCATCATCAGAGCATAGAGTGCAGTTTTCATATTGTTTGGACTAGCCACGTCTTCTTGGATACCGTAAAAGTTTAATTCAACTAGACGGAGGGGTTGCGGGCACATTTCCGATTTGCATCATGGCTCAAATAAGAAATTGGTTAGTTTGGCTTTGATGACACGTTAAACGCCTGCCATATGCGCCTGCTGATCTGCATGATAGCTTGAGCGTACCATTGGCCCGCAGGCGGCATGGGTAAAGCCCATTTCCAGTGCTTTTTGCTCAAATTCCTTGAATACCGCAGGTTCAACAAAGCGTTTTACAGGCAAATGGTGTTGGCTGGGTTGCAGGTATTGTCCCAGTGTCAGCATGGTGACGCCATGGGCACGCAGGTCACGCATCACTTCCAGAATTTCTTCATCGGTTTCGCCGATACCCAACATAAGCCCCGATTTGGTGGGCACATGCGGGTGTTGCTCACCAAAAACTTTAAGCAGATTAAGCGAGTTTTGGTAATCGGACCCAGGACGCGCTTCCTTGTACAAGCGAGGCACGGTTTCCAGATTGTGGTTCATTACGTCCGGCGGTGCCTGGGTGAGAATTTCCATGGCGCGATCCAGTCGGCCCCGAAAATCCGGCACCAGAATCTCGACCTTGATATCTGGTGAATGTGCTCTTACCTTACGGATGCAATCGACAAAATGCTGCGCTCCGCCATCGCGCAGATCATCCCGGTCTACACTGGTAATCACGACATAGTTGAGCCGCATCTGGGCAATGGTGCGTCCCAGGTTCTCGGGTTCATCCACATCGGGCGGCAAAGGCTTACCATGGGCCACATCGCAGAACGGGCAGCGGCGCGTGCAGATGTCACCCAGAATCATAAAGGTGGCGGTGCCACCACTGAAACATTCACCAATGTTGGGGCAGGAGGCTTCCTCGCATACGGTGTGTAGTTTGTTCTCACGCAGGACTTGCTTGATTTCTTGAAAGCGGGCGGAATCCGGCACTTTCATCCTGATCCACTCAGGCTTGCGCATGGGCGGCTGCGGAATGATTTTGATTGGGATACGTGCGGTTTTGGCAGCGCCGGTTTCCTTGATGCCGGCTTGCTTGCCGCGCGGCTGGCTTGGCGCCTGCACAGTCGTGTTTTCGTTCAGCTTAATCATATTCAATCTCAGTATAGCCCAGTTGATTCACCAGCGTTTTGACCAGCATCTCTCCGGCTTCTGCAGTGGACATGTGAATACCCAGATCACGCAATTGCGTCACCTCCATACCTTGGTAGCCACAAGGGTCAATAGCCTGAAATGGGCTTAAATCCATATCCACATTGAGTGCCAGTCCATGATAGCAACGCTGGCTTTTCAGGCGCAGGCCAAGGGATGCAATTTTCCGTTGATTCACATACACACCGGGTGCATCGGCACGCGCGTTTGCAGTGACACCATATTGCTGTAGCAGTTGGATGATACTGTTTTCCATTGCGCTGACCAATTGACGGACATTGATGCCTTTTCGCTGCAGGTCAATCAGCACATAGAGCACTGCCTGACCGCGCCCGTGATAGGTGATTTTGCCGCCACGATCTACCAGTACCAACGGGATATCCTCGCGGGATGCGAGGCGCACCTCCTTGCGGTTCAGGCCCAGCGTGTAGACGGCATCATGCTCGGTGAGCCAAAGCGCATCCGGTGTATTGGGATTGCGTGCAGCGGTAAACGCCTGCATCTCTTGCCAGCAGGGGATGTAATCGGTGCGGCCAAGACGCCGGACATGCATGCGTGGAGCAGTCATTGGAAGTTGCTGTCTAAAGCACGACTTTGACCATGGGGTGCGAGGTCAGGCTGCGGTAGATATCGTCAAGTTGAGGTTTGGAGGTGACATATACCGTGCATGTCAGGCTCAGATAGCGACCACCCGAACTAGCACGGAATGCGACACGCGTGCCATCAAAATCCGGGATATGTTGTTGAATCACGGAGATCATGGTGTCGGTAAAATCGTCGCGCATTTCGCCCATGACCTTGATGGGAAAATCGCAGGGAAACTCAATTAGGGTCTCTTCAGCCATGACGCATCACCCGGTTTTTGTAATCCTGATAGGCTTGATACATCTGATGGAATACTGGGCCTGGTTGACCGTCCCCAATGGGTTGTTGATCAAGACTCACAATCGCCAGAATCTCCTTGGTTGAGGAAGTAATCCAGAGCTCATCTGCCGCACGGATACGTGTCTCCTCAAAATAGCCAATGTTCACCGGTATGCCTAGCTGTTCTGCCAGTTCCAATATCAAATCATAGGTGATGCCGGGCAGCATGTGGCGATCTTTGGGTGGTGCCAGCAGCACACCTTGGTCCACGGCAAAAATGTTGCTCGCAGCCCCTTCTGTCAATATACCATCCCTGAACAGGATGGTTTCTACCGCGCCGACATCGACAGCCATCTGCCGCAACAGCACGTTGGGCAGCAGGGCAATCGCCTTGATGTCACAACGATCCCATCGAATATCGTTGGCGCTGATCGCGCTGACTCCATGCTTAACCTGAGATTCCGGCGGTGTCAGCAATGGATTGCTCATGATGAATACCGTGGGTACAGCATGCTTGGGAAACGCATGATCACGCGGTGCCGGGCCACGGGTCACCTGCAGGTAAATGGATTGGTCATCCGGGCTGTTTTTTTCAATCAACTCCAACACCAGTGTTTGCCACTGATCAACCGTATAGGGGTTTTCCAGCCGCAAACCTTCAAGGCTTTGGGTAAGGCGTATCAGGTGCTCGCGTAGTTGGAAAGCGTGTCTGGAGTACACCGGGATAACTTCATAGACCCCATCGCCAAAAATAAACCCCCGATCAAGCACCGGCACATACGCTTCTTCAATCGGGAGAAAGCGACCATTCAAAAATACGGTCTGCTGCATGCTGCTGGCTCAACCCTTATGCGAACCACAAGCGGATGGTATCCCACAGGCGACCAAAGAACCCGGCAATACCAACCGATTTGGCCGCCACCAATGCCTGGGTATCAATCACCTTGTCATCCAGCTTGAATTCGATACGGCCAATTTCCTGACCCGCTTCAATCGGGGCAATCAAGGGTTGTTGGCTGGTCACGGTGGCTTTGACGCGGCTGTACTCACCCTTGGGCAGGGTGATGTAGAGATCGTTGGCTACCGTGGCAGCGAGCATATTGTCCTTGCCCTTCCACACCTTCAGCTGGTTGACTTCCTGTCCAGCCTTGTAGACCAGGTGAGATTCATAAAACTGAAAGCCATAATTAAGTAGTTTCTGGCTTTCAGCGGCGCGGGCGTTTTCAGAGGTCGCGCCAAGAATCACGGAAATGAGGCGGGTATCACCGCGTTTGGCAGAGGAAATCAAACAGTAACCAGCGGCCTTGGTATGGCCGGTTTTCATGCCATCCACATAGGGGTCGAGCCAAAGCAGGCGATTACGGTTAGGTTGGGTGATATTGTTGTATTTGTATTCCTTGATGGAATAAAGCCGTTTGTACTGTTCAGGAAAATCCCGAATCAAAGCCGCAGCCAGAATGGAAAGATCATGGGCTGTGGTGTACAAGGCGGGGTCTGGAAGACCGGTTGCGTTGGTAAAATTCGTGTTTTTCATGCCAAGTCGCGTGGCTTCCTTGTTCATGAGTTGCGCAAATACTTCTTCAGATCCGGCAACCCCTTCTGCCAAGGCGATTGAGGCGTCATTGCCGGACTGCGTAATCATGCCGTGCAGCAGTTCATCTACTGTGACTGGACGATCAGGCTCAATAAACATGCGCGAACCCTCGGCTTTCCATGCCTTGACGCTGACTGGCAGGGTTTGATCCAGCTTCAAATGGCCGTTTTCCAGTGCCTTGAACACCAGATAGGCGGTCATCACCTTGGTGAGTGAGGCCGGTTCAATGCGCATGTCCGCACCTTCTTCAGCAATCACGTTGTCACTGTTCATGTCACGTAATACAAAGGATTTGACGGCCATGTTAGGTGGTGGAGGAATGTCATTGGCCTGACTGATCATGGCCGGAAGTAACAAGGTGATTGCAATCAGTGCAGATTTCAACATGTGCATTTTCAGTTCTTTAGTATTGAGGTTTAGTTGTGGAAAACAACGATGGCATTGGTGCCCATATTCTGGTTGATCCGCATGGCCGCGTCATCGGCTTCCGTGCGGTTTGGATAGGGCCCCAACCTTACGCGATAAGTCCCCTGATTATACCAGTTATGGATACTCACGTTTCCGCCGTTACCGTTGCCATGCAGGTTTTGCCGTTGCAGGCTATCGCGTAATCGATCCGCATTTTCCTCCGACTGGAAAGCCCCTACCTGCACATAAATACCGGGTGATTTTTGCTCGCTTTCAGGTGGTGTGGCAACAGGGCTGATCGGCCTGTTAGCGGCGGCAAGCGCCTCTGGGCGCGTATCAATCCACTCAACATCCACCACGCCACTGCCCTTCTGGACAATACCCAATTTGTGCGCAGCGACATAGGAAAGGTCAATCAGACGGTCATTCAGGAAAGGCCCGCGGTCATTGATGCGAATGACAACCGAGCGACCATTGTCCGGATTGGTGACACGCACATAGCTGGGGATGGGCAGTGTCGTATGTGCCCCGGTCATGGCGTACATGTCATACGGCTCGCCACTTGCAGTTGCGTTGCCGTGGTAACGTTTGCCATACCATGATGCCACCCCGCGCGCTTTGTAGGGCTGATAGCGCTTCATGGGAACATATTGCTTGCCCAGCGCGGTGTAGGGTCGGCTATTGGCCTCACGTTCATTTTCTGCCCGAGGAATAGCGTCTGGAATGCTGTCCAGATCAGGCAGCGGCTTATCGCCAGGGCCATCATCCAGATAGTAACCACCACCTTTGGGGCTTGGCGCAGACTCGGCAGGCGTGGACTTGGGGGTGGAGGGTTTAACCTTGGTGGTACCGCACGCAGTGAGTATGAATGCTGCCGTTGCCACGAGTAAGATATTGCTGAATTTCATCATGTCCCCACGAGTTTCTTATGGGTATGGATACTCATCAGGATGCCAAAACCAAGCATCAATGTCACCAATGAAGTACCACCATAGCTGATTAAGGGTAATGGTACACCGACCACAGGCAAAATGCCGCTGACCATGCCAATATTGACGAAGGCATAGGTAAAAAAGGTCAGGGAGATACTTCCTGCTAGCAGCCGGCTGAATGTAGTTTGTGCCTGTGCGGCAATCACAAGGCCTCGGCCGATAATCAGGGTAAACAACAAAAGTAACAGCAGGTTCCCCATTAACCCGAATTCTTCACCGAAAACTGCGAGAATAAAGTCTGTGGTGCGCTCTGGAATAAAATCGAGCTGCGACTGGGTGCCGTTTAACCAGCCCTTGCCCGCCAGCCCGCCAGAACCAATCGCAATGCTCGACTGTATGGTGTGGTATCCCGCGCCCAGTGGATCCTGATGGGGGTCGAACAGAATCATGATGCGTCGCCGCTGATAATCGTGCAGCAAGGTCCAGAGAATAGGCGCCATGGCGGCTACGGCCACACACATGGCCACAATTAGTTTCCAGCTGAAACCTGCAAGATAGATCACGAAGACGCCAGAGCCAACAATCAAGAGAGTGGTGCCAAGGTCTGGTTGCTTCAATATGAAAGCGGCTGGAATTGCTAGCATTACGCCCGCAATTGCATAGTCGGTCATATGCAGGGTGGCTTCACGCTTGGTGAAATACCAGGCCAGCATCATGGGCACGGCAATTTTCATCAGTTCAGAGGGTTGAATGCGAGCCACCCCCAGGTCCAACCAGCGGCGTGCACCATTGGTGATTTCACCAAACATGGCGACCCCCAGTAACAGGATCAGGCCAAAAATATAAAGTGGCAGGGCAATACGTTCTAGATGCTGGGGAGGAATGTTGGCAGCTACCCACATCACGCCCAAGGCGACGGAAATATTAATCAGCTGGGCAGAAATCCGGTGCATGTTTTCTCCGGACGCGCTGTACAGCACGACTAGCCCCAGCATCAGCGTGATGATCAGGCAACCCATCAGAAAGCCATCGATGTGTCTGACGAATCTTTCATAGAGTTGGCTAATCATGGTGGTGATCCTCCTCTTGCGCGGTGGGCTCAGGGAGCACTGGAGTCGGTGACGTTGCAGCGGCTGGTGTTGCAACTGATGCTTGCGAGGCAGCAGGGTCTATGGCAGGCTCCTTGCCAAGCAGGTAGTAATCCATCACCTTGCGCGCAATGGGCCCAGCTGCAGATCCGCCACTCCCGCCGTTTTCAACAATCACTGCGAGGGCAATCTTGGGGTCATCTGCAGGGGCATAGGCAATGAACAGGGCATGGTCACGGTGTCGCTCATCCAGTTTGCTGGCATCATATTTCTCACCCTGTTTGATGCCGACCACTTGTGCGGTACCGGTTTTTGCCGCCACGGTGTAGGGTGCGCCAGCACCAACGGCAACTGCAGTTCCGCCCGGCAAGGTCACATCCTCCATACCCTTGCGAACCAGTTCAACGTTCTCAGGTTTGAGGGTGATCTTATCTACGGTAACCAGTGGGACAGGTTGGGTTACACCGCTTCCAGCTTCCTGGATATGCGTGACGATATGTGGTTTCATCGCAACGCCATTATTGGCAAAGATGGCGGTAGCCTGCGCTAGCTGCAAAGGCGTCGCCAGCATATAGCCTTGCCCGATGCCAAAAATGACGGTTTCGCCCGGGTACCAGGGCTGATTGAAGCGACGCTTTTTCCACTCGGGCGTGGGCAATAATCCTTCCATCTCGCCTTCAATATCGATACCGGTTTTTTTGCCGAAACCAAAATGACTGACAAATGAGGTCAGCGACTTGATGCCCATCTCATGGGCCAGCCCATAGAAGAATGTATCGCAGGAAATGGTGATGGCTTTGCGCATATCGACAATGCCATGTCCTTGCGGCTTCCAATCGCGATAACGGTGCGAGCTGCCGGGTAGCATGAAAAACCCTGGATCCTGAATGCTGTAAGGCGGCTGTCGACGACCTGCTTCAAGTCCAGCCAAGGCAACGAACGGCTTGAAGGTTGAGCCGGGAGGATAGACCCCACGCATGGGGCGATTGATCAAGGGGCGGTCCAGAGACTCATTCAGGCGTTTCCAGTTTTCGGTATCGATGCCACCCACAAACAGGTTGGGATCAAAAGTCGGCATGCTCGCATACGCCAGCACCTCGCCATTATTGGGGTTGATTGCCACTAGCGCACCACGACGATCGCCAAAGGCTTCCTCCGCAATTTTTTGCAACTTGCTGTCTACTGACAGAATCAGGTTGTCACCAGGAACCGGCGGAGTGCTCGAAAGGACCCGAACTGCGTGGCCACCGGCATCAATCTCGACCTGCTTGATACCCGTTTTTCCATGCAGCTGTCGTTCATAGGATTGTTCTAGACCGCTCTTGCCAATGTGGTCTGAGCCCTTGTAGTTGGAGAAGTCGCCACTCTCCTTTAGGTTCAGTACATCTTTGTCATTGATGCGTCCAATATAGCCGACCAGATGTGACCCCATAGCCCCTTGGGGGTAGTGGCGAAAAAGTCTTGATTTGATCTCAACGCCGGGAAAACGGAAGCGATTGACGGCAAAACGTGCAGCTTCAGCCTCGTTTAAGTGGGTGCGGAGTGGCGCGCTCTCAAATTCCTGACTTTCAGACAAGATTTTCTTGAAACGCTTGCGGTCATTGGCGCTGATTTCAACCAGTTCACTCAGTTGATCAATGGTTTCTTCCAGATTCTTGACCCGGGCCGGGGTGATTTCCAGCGTATACACAAAGAAATTATGTGCCAGTACGACCCCATGCTTATCCATGATCAAGCCACGGTTGGGGACAATAGGAACCAGCGAGATACGATTGCTTTCTGCCAGCGTATGAAAGTGATCATGCTTGGTCACTTGCAGGTAGTATGCTCGCGCGGCCAATATGCTGAAACAGATCAGCACGATCAGCGCGGCAATACCCAGCCGGATGCGGAAATAATAATTTTCCCGCTGGTAATTTCTAAGTTCTGAACGCGATCTCATTTATGAACACGCCCCGGTCAGTTCTTGTGTGGTGGGGCTTCAATGCCTATTCTGGAGAAAATCAGAATCTGCCAGAGCAGTATTCCGCTAACGCTGGGCAGGAAGTATGTCCAGCCTGGCAGGTCGCCACCGCTGAATAATTTCAGGATCAGCACAATGACTTGCGTGAATAACAGCAGCGCAAACACATAGGCGGTTTGTTGCCAGATATTGAATAGCGCAAGCCGTCGTTGATAGCGCACAGCAAAAAATGCCGTAATGGCATAGGCGAGCGCATGCTGTCCGAACAGACCGCCGCTGGCAAGGTCAATCACGAGTCCGGCAAACCATGCGGTGCCGATATTGCAAAGATGCGGTGTGCGCAGCAGCCAATAAATGACAACCAGCAGCAGAAAATCCGGCCGGATTTGCTGACCGAAGTCTGCCCACGGCAGTAACTGGCAGAGCAGGGCTACCAGCATGGAAAAATATACGGCGGAGATTCTAACGGCCCGCATCGGAAGGTGCCTGATTGCTGGTGTTAGTGGGGGCCGGTTTGGTTTTCTGCGGCTTGGCTTTTTGTTGTTGGCTTGTGGCCGGGGCCGACTTTTTTACAGCCTTATTGATGACCGTGCCTTGTGAAGGTTCTATGCTGGGGATGCCAACCAGCAGTACCTGCCGATGTTGTTTGATACCTGCAATGGGCTGGCAATGAATGAGTGCAAAAGGAGAATCCGGGTTGCGTTCAATGCGCACCACTTCTGCCACGCCCAAACCTACTGGATACACGCCGTCAATGCCGGAGGTGATAAGCCGATCGCCTTGCCTGATATCGACGTTGGCAGGCAGATAAGGGAGATCAAGCAGGTTGTCTCGGCCAGAGCCGAATGCGATGGCCCGTAAACCATTTCTTTCAACCTGTACGGGAATCGAAAGTTCCTTATCTGTAATCAGGGTGATCTCGCTGGAATAGGGGAACACTCGCGTCACCTGACCAATGACCCCATTGGCATCCACCACGGCTTGCCCGGCGACAATCTGCTGCCTCGTGCCTAGATTGATCATGATTTTATGGGTAAAAGGATCACGCCCAGTATGCAGAATTTCTGCCAGCTTGGCGGGTTGGGCCAACACCTGTTCAGCGCCAAGCAATTCGCGCAGATGCTGGTTCTCACTTTCAATGGCCTGCATGGTCTGTAATTTTGCACCCAGTTCCAGGTTGTGCAGTGTCAGTTCGCGATTGTTGGATACGAGTCGGTTGTGTCCGGTGAAGTAGGCCGATGTGGCTTGATAGGCTTGGACTGGCGCGTTGGCAATTAATTGTAGCGGATGCAACAAAGCGACAAAGCCTTGTCTGACTTCAACCAGATAATGCAGGCGTGCATCGGTAGCGATCAGGGCGATAGAGAGCGCGGAAAAGAATACCAGCCGGGCAAACGGGCTGGGACCTCTTACAAAAAACGATGTGGTTTGTTCAGTTTCCAGCGCGCGTGGCATGGCTGGCGGCTCTCAAAAAAACTGGCCGCCAGTCGCGGCCATTGCATGGATAATTCTGTAAAAAAGCCAGTGCTTACTCGCTGGCAAATACATTGCCCAGTTTGTCCATTTCTTCCAGTGCGCGTCCGCAACCGCGTGCAACACAGGTAAGCGGGTCTTCAGCTACAATCACAGGCAAACCGGTTTCTTCGACCAGCAGGCGGTCTAGGTCACGCAACAGCGCACCACCACCAGTCAATACCATGCCTTTTTCGGCAATATCTGCACCCAGTTCTGGCGGTGTTTGTTCCAGTGCTGATTTGACGGCACCGACGATGGCATTCAGTGGCTCAGTCAGCGCTTCCAGAATTTCATTGCTGGAAATAGTAAACTTGCGTGGCAGACCCTCGGCCAGATTGCGGCCAGTGACTTCCATTTCCAATACGTCGGAGCCGGGGAATGCAGAACCGATTTTCTTTTTGATCAGTTCAGCTGTAGGCTCGGAAATTTGCATCCCATAGTTACGGCGAATGTAATCAATGATGGCCTGATCAAACTTATCACCACCCACGCGCTCGGACTTGGCGTAGACAATCCCGCCGAGCGAGATCACGCCGACTTCAGTGGTACCGCCACCAATATCCACCACCATGGAACCTGTGGCATCGGCAACTGGCATGTCAGCCCCGATTGCAGCGGCCATCGGCTCTTCAATCAGATACACTTGGCGTGCACCTGCACCAATGGCTGATTCGCGAATGGCGCGGCGCTCTACCTGGGTAGAACCGACAGGGACGCAGATGATGATGCGGGGGTTGGGTGAGAACAGGCGGGATTCATGAATGCGGCGGATAAAATACTTGAGCATTTGCTCGGTGACGGTGAAGTCGGCAATCACGCCATCTTTCATCGGGCGGATAGCCGTAATATTTGACGGCGCGCGTCCCAGCATACGTTTCGCTTCCAGACCAACAGCGAGAATGGTTTTCTTGCCCGCAGGGCCGCCTTCCTGACGAATTGCAACGACAGAAGGCTCGTCCAGTACTACGCCCTTGCCACGTACGTAGATCAATGTGTTGGCGGTGCCGAGGTCAATCGCCAGATCATTGGAAAAATAGCTGTTTAAAATGCCGAACATTGTGGTGGTATCCCGTCCCTGCGTTGAAAGCGATGTGATTGCGTCTTAGTAAGCGCATTAAATCAGGCTATAATAACCGATATTGTATTGAAAATTAAGATTCAAATAAAAATGCAAAGCAAATTCAGAAAACAGGTGCCTGAATGGCGTTAAACATAGGGGATGTGAAGCGCATTGCCCATCTGGCTCGCATCGAAATCAACGACACTGAAGCGGATAAAACCCTACAGAAGTTGACGGGCATTCTGGGGCTGATTGAACAAATGCAGGCGGTGGATACGACCGGTATTGAACCCATGTCACATTCACAGGATCTGACACAGCGATTGCGTGAGGATGTGGTGACCGCCACCAACCAGCGCGAAGCATTCCAGAAGAACGCGCCTGCGGTTGAGGATGGCCTGTTCCTCGTCCCCAAAGTCATTGAATAGAAGTCTGCACCATGATCAACAATAGCCTTAAACAGTTGGCGGCCATGCTCGCCAATAAGGAAATTTCCAGCGTAGAACTGACACAAGCCTACTTGCAGCGTATTGATGCGTTAAACCCCGAAATCAATGCCTATATTACGGTCGATGCGGAAAAGAGTTTGGCGCAGGCGAAAGCGGCAGATCAGCGTATCGCGGCTGGGCAGGCAGTACCATTGACGGGTATTCCGATTGCACAGAAGGATATTTTTGTCGCTAAGGGGTGGCGCACCACCTGTGGCTCTCGCATGCTGGAAAACTTCATTGGGCCATATGATGCAGGGGTCATTGAACGATTCGATGTTGCTGGTGCGGTTAATCTTGGCAAGACCAATATGGATGAGTTCGCGATGGGGTCGTCCAACGAAACATCCTATTATGGTGGGGTGAAAAACCCATGGGATTTTGCCCGTGTGCCTGGTGGTAGTTCAGGTGGTAGTGCGGCAGCTGTGGCCGCCCGCCTGTGTGCTGCAGCTACCGGCACCGATACCGGCGGTTCCATTCGTCAGCCTGCCTCGCTTTGCGGGTTTTCCGGCTTGAAACCTACTTACGGGCTGGTTTCCCGATACGGCATGATTGCCTTTGCTTCATCGCTGGATCAGGCTGGCCCCATGGCCAAGTCTTGTGAAGATATGGCCTTGATGATGAATGTCATGGTCGGTTTTGATGAGCGGGATTCCACCAGCCTGCAACGTGCCCCTGAGGATTACACGCGCCAGTTGACCGACTTGCAAGGCGATAAGCCGCTGGCCGGTTTGCGTATAGGCTTGCCGAAAGAGTATTTTGCCGAAGGCCTGGATGCGGCTGTAGGCAAGGTAGTGCAGGCGGCCATTGATCAATATCGTAAGCTGGGCGCAGAGATTGTGGCGGTCAGCCTGCCCAATACCCAGCTTTCCATTCCTGTGTATTACGTGCTGGCACCTGCGGAAGCTTCTAGCAACCTTTCCCGCTATGACGGTGTGCGTTACGGGCATCGCGCCGCTGAATATACCGATTTAATGGATATGTACTGCAAGACACGCGCCGAAGGGTTTGGCGACGAGGTCAAGCGCCGCATTTTGATCGGTACCTATGTGCTGAGTGCTGGCTACTACGATGCTTATTACCTCAAGGCCCAACAGATTCGTCGCTTGATTGCCAACGACTTTACTGAAGCGTTCAAACAATGCGACGTGATCATGGGGCCAGCCGCGCCTTCTACCGCGTTTAAAACGGGTGAAAAGGCGGATGATCCGGTCTCCATGTATCTGCAGGATATTTACACCATTGCCGTGAATCTTGCCGGATTGCCGGGCATGAGCATTCCAGCCGGGTTTGCCGAGGTGGAAGGCAAGCAGCTCCCGGTAGGTTTGCAGGTCATTGGTAATTATTTTGATGAAGCGCGCATGCTGCGTGTGGGGCATGCCTATCAACAAGTGACAGATTGGCATATCCAAATGCCACATGGAATTTAGGGAGTTATACCCGCATGGAATGGGAAGTTGTCATCGGGCTGGAAACACATACCCAGCTACAAACCAAATCCAAGATATTTTCTGGAGCTGCCACGGCTTACGGTGCTGAACCCAATACGCAAGCCTGCGAAGTGAGTCTTGCCTTGCCTGGCGTATTACCAGTGTTGAACAAAGAAGCGGTGAAATGCGCCATCAAGTTCGGTCTGGCGGTGAATGCCGAGATTGCACCACGCTCTGTGTTTGCCCGTAAAAACTATTTCTATCCAGATTTACCAAAAGGCTATCAGATCAGTCAGTATGAGCTACCCGTGGTGGGCAAAGGTGCGTTGACGATTCAGGTTGGCGATACAGAGAAGACCATTCGCATTACGCGCGCGCATCTGGAAGAAGACGCAGGTAAATCTGTGCATGGCGCACAGGATGGCATGTCAGGCATAGATTTGAATCGCGCTGGCACACCCTTGCTGGAAATTGTGACGGAGCCAGACATGCGCTCAGCCGCTGAAGCTGTGGCCTATGCTAAGAAACTGCATGAGCTGGTGCAGTGGATTGGCATCTGTGATGGCAACATGCAGGAAGGCAGCTTTCGTTGTGACGTCAACGTCTCCGTGCGCCCCAAGGGTACCGATAAGCTCGGCACGCGCCGAGAAATCAAGAACCTGAATTCGTTCCGTTTCATGCAGCAGGCGATTGAGTATGAAACCCGCTGGCAGATCGAGACGCTGGAAGATGGCGGCAAGATCGAACAGGCCACCGTGCTGTTTAATCCAGATACAGGCGAAACCCGCGCCATGCGGTCGAAGGAAGAAGCGAACGATTACCGCTATTTCCCTGATCCTGATTTGCTGCCATTGGCGATCAGTGCCGCTGATATCTCAACGGTGCAAGCAGAGATGCCTGAACTGCCGGAAGCGATGAAGGCGCGCTTCATCAGTGAGTACCAACTATCAGCATATGATGCTGCAGCGTTGACATCCTCACGGGCGATCGCTAGTTATTTTGTTGATGTTGCACAAGCATTTGGCGGCGAACCTAAACTCGCTGCCAACTGGGTGATGGGCAGTGTGGCAGCCAAGCTCAATGAAGAAGATAAAGACATTGCCACATCTCCCGTTGCTGCGACACAGTTGGCTGGCCTGCTGAAGCGTATTGCTGATAACACCATTTCCAACAAGATTGCCAAGGAAGTCTTTGATGCCATGTGGCAAGGCGAGGGCGAGGCCGACAGTATCATTGAGCAGAAAGGCCTGAAACAGGTCACCGATAGCGGCGCCATTGAGGCCATCATCGATGAAGTATTAGCCGCCAATGCGGCGATGGTGGCAGAATTCAAGGCGGGCAAGGATAAGGCGTTCAATGCACTGGTGGGCCAGTGCATGAAGGCTTCCAAGGGTAAAGCCAACCCTGCGCAGGTGAATGAACTGCTGAAAAAGAAGCTGTCCTGATCCGAATCGGGCTCAGCTATTGTCTGGCAATACCCGGATCACATTCAGCAGGGCCTCTCGCCAGATGTTAAGTCGCGTTTCTGGTGATATGGCGGCGTTTGCCGGGCTGGTAGAGGGTAAGCGTATCAGCCGGTAATGTTCTGCAGTTGCGAGATCAGGCAGCACATACCGTCTAAAGGCATGCTCGGCCTTGGCGCCATTGAAATAGATATGCTGAATATGCGGATGTTGGCTGAGAAACCCCTGAAAATCGTTGGCCACGATGGACGCTTCGATTATGTCTGCATCCAGCGCTGTAACGCGTTCACAGGACTGCATCACATCCCACAATGCCACGCCGGATAATTTCAGTTGTACCAATCTTGCTGCATACGGCAATGATGGGCCTGCATTAAAGAGGGCGCCCATGATCGGCCAGAACAGATTGCGCGGGTGCGCATAATACTGCTTGGCGTTAAGTGATGCTGTCCCTGGCATGGAGCCTAGGATCAGGATCTGTGCGTGGAGTGTAGCAACAGGTGGAAAACTGAAGATTTTCATGTGCTAATAAAAAGGCGATATTGCTCACGCAGTATCGCCTTTTTCATGGGTAACCCATGTCATGTTTAGCCGTTGGGCATTTCACCCATCGCAGATTGTTGATAATTCTGCAGGCCAATTTTCTCAATCAGACCCAGCTGGGTTTCCAGATAGTCAATATGCTCTTCGGTGTCGTCGAGGATTTGGGTCAGAATGTCGCGTGAAACATAATCCTTGACGGCTTCACAGTGGGCAATGGCTTCTACATAATGTGCCCGCCCGCAAATTTCCAGATCCAGATCGCACTTCATGCATTCCGGTACGTTTTCGCCAATCAGCAGTTTGTTCAAATCTTGTAAGTTTGGCAAACCGTCCAGAAACAAAATCCGCTCAATCAACTTGTCCGCGTGGTGCATCTCTTCAATTGATTCTTCATAGACCTTTTTTGCCAGCGCCATCAGGCCCCAGTTCTTGTACATGCGGGCATGCAGGAAATACTGATTAATCGCTGTGAGTTCGAGGGTCAGAGCTTTGTTGAGATACTGAATAACTTTCTTATCGCCTTGCATGATGCACCTTCCGGGTAAATATTAAAGACAGCTTGCAGGATAAACCCGAGGAAACCGGCATGCAATAGCCAAAAAGGCTATAGGAAGGCAAAACGAAGTAAACGATGGGGGCGCGGTGTGGGATTAACCGAAGGCGACGATTTTTTCGGTCACTTGCTGGTGACCATTGTTTTGCTGAGCGCGCAGGATACCCAGTGCACATTGCGAGCAGCGACCACATTCTGCGGCTACGCCTAGTTGCTGACGTAATTCACGCATGGAGCAAACTCCTTCGCCAATGGCATGGCGAATTTGTGTGTCGGTCACGGCGCTGCAAACACAAACGTACAAAGCGGCTCCAGAAAACGGATATTGATAATGGTATTATATCTAAATGAGAATCGTTGTCAATAGCATTACGTTTACGATGTGATGGGTGCGTGATTATCAGGTGCCGCGTCTGGCGGCAGGCAAGTGGCTGTCATGGCTGTGGGCTTGTGGCAGCAAACACTGCCTGTGAACAATAGAAGTGATCAAACGCTAGTTTGCAAGGTTGGGGTACTTGAGTTCCATGAAGCGTTTTTTATCATCTTCAAAACGCTGACGTGTTGCATTCATCATGGATTCACGGGTCTTGATCTGACCATTCAGCTTGGTGATTTCTGCCTTGGTTTCTTCCTTGGACTGTGTCATATGCGCTGGAATAGGCTTATTCTGTTGCTGTATGGTTTGAATGTTTTTGTTAATTTCCTTGCTTCTTGCAATCAGTTGTTGTCTTTGCTGTTTTTGCGCATCGATATAGCCTTGATCTACCTGCAAGTGACGATCGCGTGTCAGGTCAATTTCACTTTCATGGGTGTAAGTCGCGAGTAAGGCACGATCGCGGCGTAGCTGTTCCGGGTCAATCGTCGCTGTGATTTCAGAGGGCTGTTCGGATGCGGGCTGGCGAATGACGATGCCTTGTTGATTAAGTACGCTGCTCTTTCGGCCAGCATCTTTAGCCGGGACACGATCGCCGTAATGGGTCGCGCCCTTTTCATCCGTCCATTTATGTATTTTGTTATCCGCAAGTAAAGCGCAAGGATTCGCCAGGACTGGCATGCATGCCAGACAAACGAACCATAGACGACTGTTATATGACAGCGACATGTAGCTCCCCGTTAATCCTGAATTCAGGCCCTGCAGTGTGTGAGCTTGAAAGCTCGAATGTTTTTGTTATTCGTCTAACTGCAGGTATGGGAGCCTGATCATCAGGATTACACTCCGTACTGCTGACGATAGATTTGAATCGATGTCAAATTGTGCGCCATCTCAGGCTGAGTCTGCAAGTAACCAATCAAGGCATCGAGGTTGACGATACTGCAAACCGGGAGCTGCATCGTGGTTTGGACTTCTTGCACCGCTGACATGTCACCCAGCCCGCGCTCTTGACGATCAATCGCAATCGCGACGCCGACCGGTGTGGCCCCTGCAGCGGTAATGATCTCGACTGATTCCCGCACGGAAGTGCCGGCTGAAATTACGTCATCTACAATCAGGATGCGTCCCAGAAGCGGAGCGCCAACGATGATGCCGCCTTCACCGTGATCCTTGGCTTCCTTGCGATTGTAGGCGTACGGAACATTACGTCCACTGCGTGCCAGTGCGATGGCAATGCTGGCGGCAAGCGTGATGCCCTTGTAAGCTGGTCCGAACAGCATGTCAAACTTGATGCCAGATCGAATGATGGCGGCTGCATAAAATTCGCCTAGTTTCATCAGGCTTTCACCATCATTAAATAAGCCGGCATTAAAAAAATAAGGGCTGATGCGACCAGCTTTGGTTTTGAATTCGCCGAAACGTAATACCTGCTTATCAATCGCGAAACGGATAAAATCCTGTGAGAAGTCTGTCATTGTCAGTGGTTCAATGTAATGAAGGAAACAAGTTGAGAATTATATCTGCAAACCTGAACGGCATTCGTTCAGCAAGTAATAAAGGTTTTTATCCATGGTTGGCGAACCAGAACGCCGATATTGTCTGTCTTCAGGAACTCAAGGCGCAGGCGGCAGACATGACAAGAGAAATGCTGCAGCCAGAGGGCTATTTTGGTTATTTCCACTATGCCGAAAAAAAGGGGTATAGCGGTGTAGGTATTTATAGCAAGACACAGCCGGACGCGATCATTGAAGGTTTGGGGATGCCGGATATTGATGCTGAAGGGCGCTACATCGAGGCAAGATTTGGTAACCTCTCCGTGGTCTCGCTGTATTTGCCGTCAGGTTCAAGTGGTGAAGAGCGGCAGGCGTTCAAGTTTAGTGTGATGACGCGTTTCATGCCGGTGCTGGAAGCCTTGAAAGCCTCTGGGCGCGAGGTCATTGTTTGCGGTGATTGGAACATCGCACATCAGGAAATTGATTTGAAAAACTGGAAAGGCAATCGCAAGAATTCAGGTTTCTTGCCTGAAGAGCGTGAGTGGCTGAGTGATTTGTTCAACCGGGTGGGCTGGGTAGATGTGTATCGAAAGTTATATCCGGATACCACAGAGGCCTGTTATACCTGGTGGAGTAATCGCGGCCAGGCGTATGCCAAAAACGTGGGCTGGCGGATTGATTATCAAATTGCCACCCCAGGCATTTCAGAAACTGCAAATCGTGCCGATATATATAAAGCAGAGCGCTTTAGCGACCATGCCCCCCTTATCATGGACTATGCTTATCATGTTGCCAGCCAAAATCGGACAGCCGTTGCGTCAACTCTCACTCCTCGTCATCCTAGGAGTCCTGCTCAATAATCCTGCATGTGCAGATGAAGACCGCGCATGGCCGATCACAGAGCTCTATTCGGAAATAGACAGCCGCGTCAGGTTGGCGATTAAGACAGATGCTGCAAGCTGTGAGGCATGGGCCTGCGAGGGTCATCAGCAGTTTGATCAGCGTGTGGTTACGCTAGGGCTAGCGCTCACCCATGCAGCAATTCAAGCTTTTCCTGAGCGTGAAGCACGCTTGCGTCGCTTTGAGTTCAGTGTCGTTGAAAAAGGCGAGGCGGGAATTGCGTCCAATGCCAAAGGGCGTGTCATGGTGTTTCGAGGTTTGCAAGACATGCAGTTAAGCGATGATGCTCTGGCGTTCATCATGGCGCGGGAAATGGGCCATGTGCTGGCAGGCCATCATAGTACCAATACTTCCACCAAATTGATTATCTCCGCCTTGGCATCGGTCATATTTCCGGTCGCCTCGGTCATTACGGCTTCCAGTACTGCTGCATAGGCAAGTACAGCTACAACATTAATCACCAGTGCTGCGTCCACAGCGACCTCAGTAATCGGTGGTGAAGTTGCTGTGTCATCAATGAAATCAACTCAATTAAGTGAAGCGGGTGAACTGGCGATTGCGATCATGCAGCATGGTGATTGGGATATGCGTTCAGCCAACAACGTGTTATTGAATGAGGTGGGCGCACTGACTGCCTGGCGGCAGGATCTGGAATCCAGCCGCAAGCAGCTGGAGGATTATCTGGTGCTGGAAGAGGCTGCAAAATCCACGTTAAGCGCACAGCATCAAGAAGCCATGCAAATGCATTACGCCAGTGGGCGTTGACACCCCCTAGCTTAGCAGCCGAACAATCTCTTGCTCATATTCTGGGAAATAACGCGCAATGACCGAAAGGTCAAAGCTGCGGAGTATGCTGGTATTGGATTCGCGCGCCAGTAAAAAATTGAAAGACTGTTCAAGTAATTGATCAGTATTCGCATGACCTCCCGTGAGCTTGCTTACATAATCAGGGCGGATGGTGACGATATGCGTAGTGCGCTGGTTGGCATTCACCTGTACTTCATAAGTATTGGCATCAATCGCCTTGATGAGGATGTCTGGCATGGGGTGTCTATCTTGAAAGCATCAGTTTGATAACTGGAAATTTAACCCACATCAGATGATTTCACCAGTGCCAATACTTGAATCAGCCAATCTAGGCATCTACCTGCAATCTGCAGATTCAGATTCAACCCTACAAAATTTTGCGCATTGGGTTGCGGGCGTTGGAATTTCTTGGCGATAACCGGTAGCTATCCCTTACACTTACGCATCTTTTCCGTCATTGGATCGCTCGCATTTATGAATGCCTACCTCGAGATTTTTCGCAGTCGCCGCGTTGCTGTCGTCTTTCTTCTGGGATTTTCTTCCGGTTTACCTCTTGCATTAACCAGCGGCACGTTGCAGGCATGGATGACGGTGTCTGGTGTGGATTTGGCCACCATCGGCATTTTTACCTTGGTCGGTATTCCCTACACATGGAAATTTCTCTGGGCGCCGTTAATGGATCGCTATGTGCCGCCTTTTCTTGGTCGTCGTCGCGGTTGGATTGCTGCCATGCAAACGCTGCTGGGCATTGGTATTGCGGTGATGGGAGCCATGAATCCTGTCAGCATGCCTTGGGCATTGGCCGCCTTGGCGCTGATGGTGGCATTTATTTCGGCTTCTCAGGACGTGGTGTTTGATGCCTATCGAGCCGATGTATTGCGGCCGGTAGAGCGTGGCATTGGCGCGGCGGTATCGGTGTTGGGTTATCGTTTGGCGATGCTGGTATCTGGGGCGCTGGCCTTGATCCTGTCTGATCAGATCGGCTGGCAGAATACCTACTGGCTGATGGCGGCATTGATGATTGCGGCCATTGCAGCGACCTTGTTTGGACCGGAGCCAGAAGTCGAAGTCAAACCACCTCGTACCCTGACCGAAGCCGTGATTGAACCGCTGCGCGAGTTCTTTTCACGCCACGGGGCATGGGGGCTGCTGCTCCTGATCGTGCTTTACAAGCTGGGTGATGCGTTTGCCGGATCTTTGACGACTGCTTTCCTGATACGTGGCGTTGAATTTACGCCTACTGAGGTTGGTGCCATCAACAAAGGCATGGGGTTGGCAGCGACTCTGGTGGGTGTTGTGTTTGGCGGTGTGCTGATGGCCAAGCTCGGCTTGTTTCGTTCGCTGATGGTGTTTGGCATTCTGCAGGCATTATCCAATCTCACTTTTATGTGGCTGGCTTCTATTGGCAAGGACTATGCGGTCATGGTACTTGCGGTCGGGTTTGAAAATCTCTCAGGTGGCATGGGGACAGCGGCATTTGTGGCACTGCTGATGGCCATGTGTGACAAGCGTTTCACCGCCAGCCAGTTTGCCTTATTGTCTGCGCTGGCTGCTGTTGGTCGTGTGTATGTGGGGCCGGCATCCGGCTATATGGTGGAGTCCATCGGCTGGACAACTTTCTTTGGATTTACCTTTTTGATTGCGTTGCCAGGGTTGGTATTGCTACTCATGCTGCGCTCCACTATTGAGAAGATGGGCCGTGCTTGAATTCTCGCTGACTGCTGCACTGATTGTTGGGCTGCTGGGTGGCGGCCATTGTGTCGGCATGTGTGGCGGCATCGTAGGTGCAGTCACCATGACGTTGCCGGGCAACCAACCCAAGCCCCCGTTTCTGCTGGCGTACAATCTGGGCCGTATCCTGAGCTATGGCTTGGCAGGTTTGCTGGCCGGGGCGGTAGGTGCCAGCAGTTTTTTTCTTGATCATGTGTTGCCAGTAGAGAAAATCCTTTATGGTCTGGCAAGTTTGATGCTGATCTTGCTGGGCTGTTATCTGGCCGGTGTCTGGCGCGTACTGACTTGGTTGGAAAAAGCCGGCGGTGTGCTTTGGCAGCGTATACAGCCGCTATCGTGTCATTTGCTTCCGGTCACAGGCCTGCCTCAGGCGCTTTTGCTCGGGATACTTTGGGGTTGGTTGCCTTGCGGACTGGTCTACAGCGTGTTGGTGGCAGCGATGGCCACGGGTGATCCGTTACAGGGAGGGCTGCTGATGCTGGCATTTGGGGCGGGCACGCTGCCTGCCTTACTGACCATGGGTATGGCGGCGATAAGGCTTAAAAGCTTTCTGCAGCATCGCTGGGTCAGGCTGATCAGCGGTCTGGTCATGATAGGTTTCGGTTTTGCCGGGCTGCTTGGTTTGCTGCGGTTAAGCCTCTAAAGGCTATTTTTTCTGTAGACGGTACATCGCGAGGCTGCCTAGCAGGTTGGGTAGGTAATTGACCCGTTCACCGTTGGTTAGCACCAAGCGCTCCATTACGTGAATGTTGTGATTCACGCAGAATTGGTCGAAATCATGAATGGTGCATAAGTGTACGTTGGGTGTGTCATACCATTGATAGGGTAAGTCTTCAGACACCGGCATATTGCCCTTGAGCGATTGCAATCGGTTGCGCCAATAGCCAAAGTTGGGGAATGTCACAATGGCCTCGCGGCCCACGCGCAGCATTTCCTGCACAATATGCTCAGTATTGTGCATGGCTTGCAGTGTTTGCGACAGAATCACCACATCAAACGATTGAGCCTCAAAGCCGGAAAGTCCAGCTTCCAAATCCATCTGGATGACGTTGATGCCATTCTGCATGCAGGTCAGCCAATTGGCGTCATCTTTCTCCACGCCATAACCACGCACTTCCATCGAGCCACGCAGGAAATGCAGCAGCTTGCCATCACCGCAACCCAAATCCAGCGCCTTGCAGCCAAAGCCCAACCAATTTGCGATAATCGCAAAATCTTGCCTAAATTCTGCAATTGATTCTAAATTCTGCGTGTTACTCATGCAGATTCTCCTGTATCAATCCGTTCCAGATAAGCGCGCATGATGTTGTGGTAGTGCGGATCTGGCATCAGAAAGGCATCGTGACCATGAGCGGCAGTCACTTCGGCATAGCTCACAGAGAGCTCGTTATCGAGCAATGCCTTGACGATTTCACGTGAACGACCGGGCGAAAAACGCCAGTCACTGGTGAATGAGACCACCAGAAAGTCAGCAGTCGCCTTGGCGAGTGCTGCAGCCAGATCACCTCCATGCTCAGAAGCAGGGTCGAAATAATCAAGCGCACGTGTCATACGGAGGTAGGTATTGGCATCAAACTCGCCAGCAAATTTGTCACCTTGATAACGCAGGTAGGATTCCATCTCGAATTCCACCCCAAAGCCATACTTGATTTCGCCATCACGCAATTTACGTCCAAACTTGGCACCCATCGCATCATCTGACAGATAGGTGATGTGACCAAGCATGCGAGCAATACGCAAACCGCGGCGCGGTACGGTGTTGTGCGCGTAATAGTGACCGTCATGGAACTCAGGGTCGGTCATGATGGCTTGTCGTGCAACCTCATTAAACGCCATATTCTGGGCTGTCAGATTGGGCGCTGAAGCAATCACCAAGGCATGGCGAACGCGATCGGGATAGCTGAGCGTCCACTGCAAGGCTTGCATGCCGCCGAGGCTTCCGCCTATCACCGCGGCCAGCTGTTGAATACCCAGGTGGTCTGCAAGGCGTGCTTGCGATGCCACCCAGTCTTCTACTGTCACTACTGGAAAATCGGCGCCCCATGGATTGCCTGTCGCAGGGTTCAAACTGGAAGGGCCAGTGCTACCGTGACAGCCGCCGAGATTATTTAGGGCGATGACAAAGAAACGATTGGTATCCAGGGATCTGCCCGGCCCAATCATATTGTCCCACCAGCCCGGGTATTTATCTGCCTCACTATATTTTCCAGCCACATGATGATTGCCTGAGAGCGCATGGCAAATTAGCACGGCGTTTGATTTATCTGCGTTTAGCTTGCCATAGGTTTCATAGATGAGATCATAGCTCGGCAGCACCTCACCGCTTTTAAGCGTGAGAGGTTCGGAAAAATGGGCAGTTTGGGCACTTACGATGCCGACAGATGATGTTTCTGACATGCCGCGATTATATACTACGGCTTATGCTTACGAATATTGGCCCGCATATTGGCGCATATCAGGGATTCACCCCACAAATTGGCGAGGGCGTTTACCTGCATCCCGCGTCCACTGTCATTGGCGATGTCGTGCTGGGTGATCATGTGTCTGTTTGGCCTGGGGTCGTGATTCGCGGTGACGTCAACCACATTCGTATAGGGGCTGGCAGCAATATTCAGGATATTTCCGTGCTGCATGTCAGCCATCGCTCAGACGGCGGTCCGAACGGCGCACCTTTAATCATCGGGCAGCATGTCACCGTGGGACACAAAGTCATCCTGCATGGCTGTACCATCGAAGACGAATGTCTGATCGGGATGGGCAGTATTGTGATGGACAAGGTGATTGTGCAGAAAAACGTGCTGCTAGGGGCGGGCAGTCTGGTGCCTGAAGGCAGGGTGCTGGAAAGTGGCTACCTTTATCTGGGTAGCCCGGCGCGTAAGGTGCGTGCACTGACAGAGGTAGAATTGGCACATTTCATGTATTCCGCCAACCACTACATGCGTATCAAAAACCAGTATCTGATTGAACATCGGCGTTAATGTCAACCATTCCCCTGAGTGCTATTCAAGCCATTGGCCGTAGGTTACCCGCGCAATGCCAGCAATGTCCCGTCTGTGGTCGATATTCTGAAAACCTGCGACCTGCATGCATGCCGTCACTGCGTCAGCCTGATCATAGCCGTGTTCCAGCATCAACCAGCCTTGCGGTTTGAGATGTGCAGATGCGCCAGAAACAATATGGCGGATATCTTTTAGCCCATCGTCGCCTGCAGCCAGTGCACTGCTTGGTTCAAAGCGCAAATCTCCCTGCTGCAGGTGTGGATCACTGCTTTGAATATAAGGGGGGTTGCTGACTATCAAATCATACTGTTCGCCAGAGAGTCCGGTATACCAGTCACTGAGTTTCATTATGCAGCGATCAAGGCCAAGTGCATGTGCATTTTCCTGCGCAACGGCCAGTGCTTTTTTTGATTGATCAGTAGCCGTGACTTGCGCATGTGGGCGTTGCGAGGCAATGGCCAGTGCAATGGCACCTGTCCCAGTACCCATATCAAGCACCTTGTAGGACGCTGCGCCATGAGGCTGTTCAGGAATTCTCTCCAGCGCAGCTTCTACCAGGGTTTCAGAATCCGGTCGTGGGATCAATGTGGCTGGGGTGACTTTTAGCATTAGCCCGAAAAATTCGCGTTGACCCAGAATGTAGGCAATAGGCTCACCAGCAAGACGCCTTTGCAGTGATGACTCAAATTGCCTGCAGGTGTTTTCTTCCAGTGGATCTATCTCATGCGCCAGCAGCCATGCATGATGAACCCCGAGTGTGGCTTGTAACAAAATCCGGGCTTCTAGCCGGGCTTCACGCGCATCCAGCCCGAGTGTGGTTGCGAGTCGCGCTTGTGCGTCAATCAGCAGTGTGCGGCTGTTCATTCCTCGCCAAGTGCTGCCAGTAGATCGGTCTGGTGCTCTGCTGCAAGGGCATTGATCAACTCATCCATATCGCCTTCGGTAATCGCATCAATCTTGTAAAGCGTGAGGTTGATGCGGTGGTCGGTAATACGGCCTTGCGGATAGTTATAGGTGCGGATACGCTCGCTGCGGTCGCCCGAGCCAATCAAGGATTTGCGCTCAGAAGCAATCTTGGATTGTTGCTCATCGACTTGTTTGGCCTTGATGCGCGCGGCCAGGACTTGCATGGCTTGGGCTTTGTTGGAGTGCTGACTGCGGCCATCCTGACATTCGACAACGATGCCAGTTGGGAAGTGGGTGATCCGCACCGCAGAGTCCGTTTTGTTGATGTGCTGACCGCCTGCACCAGATGCCCGGAAAGTGTCGATGCGGATATCAGCCGGATTGATATCGACATCAGCGACTTCATCCACTTCCGGCAGTACAGCCACGGTACAGGCAGACGTGTGGATTCGGCCCTGTGTTTCAGTATCAGGCACGCGTTGTACGCGATGCCCGCCGGACTCGAATTTCAATTTGGAATAAGCGCCCTGACCAATAATCTTGGCAATAATTTCCTTGTAGCCGCCAAGTTCTGACTCATTGGCAGAAACAACTTCAACCTTCCAGCGCTGACGCTCGGCATAACGTGAATACATGCGGAAAAGATCGCCCGCAAACAGGGCAGATTCATCGCCGCCAGTGCCTGCACGAATTTCCAGAAAAATATTGCGTTCATCATTCGGATCTTTGGGCAACAGCAGTTTTTGCAAGGTTGCCTCAACCTCGGCCAGTTTTTGTTTGCCGTTTTCTATCTCTTCCTGCGCAAATTCTTTCATCTCGGGTTCGGCGAGCATTTTTTGCGCTTCGGCAATATCGGCCTCACATTGTTCAAAGGCATGGTATTGCTCGACGATGGGCGTAATTTCAGCGTGCTCTTGTGAAAGCTTACGGAAATTGTCCATATCAGACGTTGCATCCTCGCTCGAGAGCAAGCGGTTTAGTTCGTCAAGTCGCTCAGCCAGTGTGGCGAGCTTTTTCAGCATGGAAGGTTTCATGAATTCAGACTAATCTTGGATTTGGTAAAGCTGGCGAAGCAAGGACTCCATTTGCTCGCGATCATTGCCATGAGTGTTGTTGAGGGCATGGCTGGGGCCATGTAAAAGTTTGTTGGTGAGTGCGTTGCTGAGAGACTCCAGCACCATTGCAGGGTCTTCGCCTTTTGCTAGCAAGCGCTGCGCTTTTTCCAGTTCGTTACGGCGGTATTGTTCGGCCTGATCGCGCAGTGCGCGGATGGTAGGGACAGCATCACGATTCTTCAGCCAGAGCATGAAATTGTGTACACGCATGTCGATGATGGCTTCAGCTTCCGCGGCGGCTTCGCGTCGGTTACCCATGCCCTCCTGTACCACTTGGGCCAGATCATCCACTGTGTACAAATAGACATCATCCAGTTCGGCCACTTCAGCTTCAATATCTCGTGGCACTGCCAGGTCAACCATGAAGATGGGGCGGTGCTTGCGTACCTTGATGGCGCGTTCCACCATACCGAGCCCAACAATCGGCAATTGGCTGGCGGTAGAAGTAATGACAATATCAAAGTCTGCCAATCGTTCCGGCAGGTCTGCCAACAAAATGGCCTCACCACCCAAACGTTCGGCCAGAGCATGACCACGCTCTAGTGTGCGATTAGCCACGGTAATGCTGCCAGGTTTTTGCGCGGCAAAGTGTTCGGCACACAACTCAACCATTTCGCCAGCGCCGATAAACAGCACATGGAGTCCGTCCAGGTTGCCGTAAATGCGTTGCGCCAGGCGCACGGAAGCGGCAGCCATTGATATCGAGCTGGCGCCGATATCGGTATTGGTCCGCACTTCCTTGGCAACAGCAAAAGTGCGTTGAAACAGCTTGTGTAATAGGGTTCCGAGCGTGCCCGCATGGTCCGCGATTTTGACGGCCTGTTTCATTTGCCCGAGGATCTGCGGCTCGCCCAGCACCATGGAGTCCAGACCCGAGGCCACCCGGAAGGTATGCTTGACGGCATCCTGTTGCGGCAGCATGTAGGTGTAGGGTTCAATGTGCTGCGGCTTGAGGCGGTGATAGTTTGCCAGCCACTGCAATGCGCGCTGCGGGTCATCCGTGTTGCAATAGAGTTCTGTCCGATTGCAGGTCGATAGAATAGCCGCCTCCTTCACGCCGTATCCGGCACCGGGGCTGGTGAGTTCGCGCAGCGCATCGCCCAGATGTTCATTCTGAAAAGCCACATGCTCGCGTATGGTAATGGGTGCGGTGTTGTGATTCACACCGACTGTGAATAAATGCATCCCGTAATTTTCCTGTATCGCCTCGGCTTAAGCAACACAAACAACGCATTACCGTGGTTTTTGTCTACCATTTGCGGTTAAAATACGCATTTACTTGTTATTTAGAATTCAAAGATCATGGCTAAACAGTTCAGAATCGCCCCTAGCATCCTTTCCGCCAACTTTGCCAAGTTAGGTCAGGAAATCACCGATGTGATTACTTCCGGTGCTGATATTGTGCACTTCGACGTGATGGATAATCACTACGTTCCCAACCTGACCATCGGTCCTTTGGTGTGTGAAGCCATTCGTCCAGTGACCGATGCGATTATTGATGTGCATCTGATGGTGGAGCCAGTGGATCGCATCATTCCTGATTTTGCCAAGGCTGGTGCGAATATCATCACATTTCACCCAGAAGCTTCCAATCACATTGACCGTAGTTTGTCGCTGATTCGTGATCAAGGTTGTAAATCTGGTCTGGTCTTTAACCCTGCTACACCGCTCAGCTATCTTGACTATGTAATGGACAAGGTCGACATGGTGCTGCTGATGTCGGTCAACCCAGGTTTTGGCGGTCAAAAATTCATTCCCAGCACGCTGGACAAGTTGAAGCAGGCGCGTGCTCGTATTGATGCCTATACAGAAAAGACGGGTCGCGAAATCTGGCTGGAAGTGGATGGTGGTGTGAACGCGGCCAATATCGCCGAAATTGCTCGGGCTGGTGCAGATACTTTTGTAGCAGGTTCCGCCGTATTTGGTGCAGGCAAGGATACTGATCCTAATCGCTATAACACCATCATTGGTGCGTTGCGCGAATCTCTCGCAAGTATCTAAGTCACTGCGATCTGAGCGGACGAATGATGCGCCTCAATAAAACTTCCTGGCGATGGTGGGTTCAGCACTGAACCTACCTTATACGGCAGCCACGCCTGCCGAAATCGCACACGTTTATTTGGGGATAGTATGTTGCACGTCATGAATCAAACTGAGTTTGAAGCCCTCGCAAGTCAGGGCTTCAATCGAATTCCGCTCGTCGCGGAAACCTTTGCTGATCTCGATACACCGCTATCGATTTATCTCAAACTCGCTAACCAACCGTTTAGCTATCTGCTCGAATCCGTGCAGGGTGGAGAGCGATTTGGCCGCTATTCCATCATCGGTTTGCCAGCAAGAACAAGAGTTGTGGCGCACGGCCTTGAAGTTAAAGTGATCACCGATGGTGAGGTGGTGGAGTCTGCGCAAGACACCAATCCGCTTGATTTTGTCAAAGCCTATCAGGCCAGATTCAAAACACCCCCCTACCAGGGATTGCCCAGATTTACCGGCGGCTTGGCTGGCTATTTTGGGTATGAAACAGTGCGCTACATTGAGCGCAGGCTGTCGGCGACTGAAAAACCCGATGTGCTGGAAGTGCCGGATGTATTACTCATGGTGTCTGAGGAGTTGGCGGTTGTTGATAACTTATCAGGCAAGCTCTACTTCATTGTCTATGCCGATCCGGCAACCCCAAATGCCTACGAAGCTGCACGGGCACGTTTGCAAGCGCTGATTCAACGTTTGCGAAAACCAGTCGCAGTGCCTGAATCCAAAGCCTATTCTGCTGTTGAGGCGCACTCTGAATTTGGTGAGGCAGGCTTCAAGGCCGCCGTGGAAAAGGCCAAGCAGTATATTTTTGATGGCGACATCATGCAGGTGGTGCTTTCTCAGCGGATGCAGCAGGCGTTTCCTGCGCCGCCTTTGTCGCTTTACCGGGCATTGCGCAGTTTAAATCCCTCGCCTTACATGTTTTACTACGATATGGGCGATCATCATGTCGTCGGTGCTTCGCCCGAGATTCTGGTGCGTCTGGAGGGCGATACTGTCACAGCACGGCCCATTGCCGGTACTCGACCACGTGGCAAGAGCCGTGAGCAGGATATGGCACTTGCTGATGAATTGTTGGCAGATCCCAAGGAGCGTGCCGAACATGTGCAGTTGATGGATCTGGGGCGGAATGATGTGGGGCGTGTCGCCGTCACTGGTAGCGTTAAGGTCACAGATAGCATGGTGATCGAGCGCTACTCCCATGTCATGCACATTGTCTCTAACGTGGAAGGCAAGCTGAACCCAGGCATGGATGCCATTGATGTACTCAAAGCCACTTTTCCGGCGGGCACTGTCAGTGGTGCTCCCAAAGTGAGGGCCATGGAAATCATTGATGAGTTGGAGCCTAGCAAGCGCGGTATCTATGCCGGTGCGGTAGGCTACTTGGGATTTAATGGTGATATGGATGTGGCGATTGCTATTCGTACTGCAGTCATCAAAGATAAAGTGTTGTATGCGCAGGCAGGCGCCGGCATCGTCGCCGATTCCATCCCGGACAGCGAATGGATGGAGACCCAAAACAAGGCGCGAGCGGTATTACGTGCCGCTGAAATTGTGCTGGCGGGGCTAGACAACGGTGAACACTGAGGCCATCAGCATGCCTGTGTTGCTCGGGCGCATGCTGCTGGTCTTGCTTGCTTACTACGCAACAGGCCTCCTTGGCCTGCTGCTGCCTTATGTGGGCACCCACATTACCTTGCTCTGGTTGCCAACCGGCATTGCCACCGCCGCTTTGTTGCGGTGGGGCGCTCCTCAGCTTATTCCGATTTTTCTCGGTGCCCTGCTGGTGAACTGGCAGCTCGATTCCCAGTGGATGCTGGCAATCTGGATTGCCGTTGGCAATACACTGGCACCTTACTCAACCGCAGGCTTGTTACGCTGGCTTCGTTTTAATCCTTACCTTGAGCAAGGCGGTGATATCGCCAAGTTGCTGTTGGCTGCAAGTCTGGGCATGCTTTGCTCAGCAACGGGTGGCGTGGCTGCACTCTTGTATTTCGGCATTCTTGAGGAGACCTGGCTGTATGCCTGGATCGTCTGGTGGCTTGCCGATACAGTGGGGGTGTTGCTGGTGCTGCCTATGCTGCTGAATCTCAGTCGCGAAGGCGTGCAGGCGCTATGGACACATCGTTTACCCTATTTGGGGTGGGTGGTGTTTGCACTGTTGCTGGAATGGCTGATATTTCTCTATATCCGCGATCCGGCTGGCCAACTGATGTTGCTCGCATTTACCCTATTACCGTTAGTGGTCTGGTCTGCTATGCGCTTTGGTATTACTGGCTCTTCTTTTGTCGTGCTGGGGCTTTGCGTCATCGCGGTATGGTCTACCGCCCATGAACTTGGCCCACTTTATCATGAGGGCATGCATGCAGGCATATTTGCCTTATGGATGTTTGTCGTCACCCTTGCACTGGTGGCCTTGATGATTTGTGTGTTGCAGTCCAATCGTAATCTGAGTGAACGTGCACTACGAGAAAGTGAGGCCAGATTGCGGGGTGTTATTGATGGTGCGCTGGATGGCATCGTCACCATTGATCCAAAAGGTGCCATCGTTGAGTTTAATCCGGCCGCTGAGTCAATATTCGGTCACCGACGGCAGGATGTGATAGG
>VFQQ010001568.1_pt1 | contig 30631 bp, 47 predicted proteins | sample 3512341 | NCBI WGS metagenome assembly VFQQ01 (sample SAMN10412373, study PRJNA504923) | tailings metagenome | isolation source: Relicate 2 Philex TSF1 revegetated site | place: Philippines: Tuba, Benguet | collected 2017-08-29
TTCCGGCGCCTGGCGTGGACGGCATCAGGGGTGTCCCCGGTGATCTCGCAGTGCTTTGAGAGCTTGATCCATCGATAACTTGCGTCGTTGGTCATGTCTTCTCCTGGGTAGCAGCGGCAGCACGGACGATGGCCAGCCGATAGGCAGCGACATCATCTTGATCCGGTAGTTCAAAGCGTGCAGCGCCGAGTAGCCTGATGAACTCGGGGTGTCCGAAGGCTCGGACCTTCACCGCGAGCCTCAGTGCATCGCCGTCGTCGGTGAGGGGCTCCCATCGAGTCAGCCCTTGTCCAGGCTGAGTGCGCATGAAGCATCCCGTCGCGTCGTACCAGACGGCGTTGATCCCCGCAGCCTTCGCCGCCTTTTCCAGCAATTCGCGGTCTGTCATCCCTCTCTCCCATCACCCTGACCGGGAGCGGCAGGCAAGGGCATCCAGAGATCTGGCGCAATATCGCTGGTCCATGGCCACGTCCACTTGTTGGCGTGGTGGTCCCATCGACCATCGCGGATCATCACATGGACATTGGTGATGGACGCAAGCACGATGATTTCTCCATCCTTCGGAGCCGTCTCAATCGGTTGCCACCCTGTGGGTGCAGGTAGGGAGGCGCTGGCGTAGTAGCCATAGTCTTGCATGGCTTCCTCTTCGCTCACTCCATTGGCGATCTGCTCGATCACGCACCAGAGCCAGTGAGCACCGAGCTTGCCTTCGTGGAGCTTGTCGTAGACGGCGGTGATCTTGCGCTGGCGGGCGCGCTCGCTTGATGGGATAGGTTGGGTCATAGCATCCCCTCAACGCGGGTCATTTGGACGCGGCTCAGGAGCAGGCCGTTAAGCGTCGCTGTGCAGTTGTCGATCACGCCGGGAGCCCATGTCGTTCGCTGCTTCATAGCGTTCTCGAGCGATTCCCAAAGCTCGTCCTCCGCTTTGGGCGGGCATTCGATGCGCACGATGTCGCTGGTGTCGAGCACGAGGTCAAGGTAGATCATGGCTTTGCCCTTTCAGCATCAGCGATGGCGGCGCGGAGCCCGTTGACGATGTGAGTCGCATACAGGTTGACCGAGCTGGCGTGGATGTTTGGGAACTCCATCAATGCCTCGCCGTATTTAAGGGCAACGCGCAGTCGTTCATCCACCTCCCCACCAGGAGCAGCGCGAACGATCTGGAACTCTTCCCCGAACACCTGGCACACCAGGCGCTTGAGCTGGGACTTGTCGATGGGCGCTGTTGGTGCATGTTCACAAGCGGCTTGCCAGCAAATCCAAAGCTCTGCGGTCATCCCGCCGAACGGAATCCACTTGCTGCGCTCCGTGTCATAGGTGTGCGCTGTGTCGTAACCCTTGCGTCCGGCCCACTCAATGAACTCTTTGAAGTTCTGATCAGCCATGGTCTGCTCCCTTCACGCCGATGCCGTGGGCGCGAGCGGATTCAATGGCTTCCTCCGCCTCGAGCTTCACCTCGAAATGCGTGCACTCCAGAAGGCCCATGTTGGCGAATCGCATCAAATCCGCGTAGTCCACTGAGGTCTCGTTGCACTCTTCGAACTGTTCAATGGCCGTCGCCAGCTTGTCCGCATCCTCCAGCGAAAGCGGCTCGCGCTGCTCTGCAGGTTGGGTGGTGGCGACCGTGTCATTCTTGAGCGCGTACCAGCAGGCATTCCAGCCATCGCGGTAGTCAGGATTGACATGCGATGCGGCTTTGTGGAAAGGCAGCAAGTCGTCGCCGACCTTCCAAAATCGATACGTGGGTTGCGCCTGCACCACTGGAGCCGGAGCCGGTGATGCAACAAGAGAGACATCAACCGGCCCAAGCCGCACCCACTTCGGGTCACCTCGCGTGAACTCTGGAGAAACGGGACCGAAGGCGACGGCGTAGCGCCCGTCCACATGCTCGAAGAGCAGTGCTTCCTTAGCCGGAGCCGGTGATGGTGCGGAGAGGGCGCTTGTCGCGATACCTTCGATCAGCCTGAATCCAGCCGCACGCCCCTCGTTATCACACATGCTCGCGGCAACGCTTGCTTTGTACTGAATCTCCGTCAGCGCGTCCCGCTCCACCGCTCCCGGTGGCACAGAGGCGGCTTCAAGGGCTGCGGCGTATTCGCGGAGGTTCGAAATGACAACGCGAAGGGCTGCTTCGTTCAGAGCTGGCAACGGGGCGGCGAGACATTCGCAAATTGCAGCGTCTGTGCGCGCTCGCGCTGCAAGGGCTTGGTGTGTGGTGGTCATGGGGAGATTTCCTCGGTTTCGTAGACCTCGCAGGACTCGGAGCAGCCGCCGTCGGTGACGGCCAACGGGGAGTAGCTGCCGGAGCGGAGCGCGGCCAAGAGTTCCTTGGTGTCGCGGTAGCCGCGCCAGCGCTTCCGAGGTCCGGGAACGTTGTTCGGGCCGACCGCGCTGTAGTTCTTGTCCAAGTGCAGGGCGAAATCGAACGCCCCAGGCATGTCGCGATCCACGGCTTGCAACTTGCGGTCGGACTTCTTGTGGCAGTCGATGCAGTTGCCAAGGTGCTCGGGGATGCGCAGGTTCCAGGCCTGAGGCTCGAAGGCATCCAGCACGTCCTCTTTCGTGGTGGGGATGGCATCGACCAACGGGTAGACCAAGCGGTTCCTTGTCGCGTTCTTGGACACGCGGCGCTTCTCATCGGCACGGATGCCGATAGCGACAGTGGCGTCCCCGAACCCAATGGAGGCGGCGTACTTGTCCATTGGGTTGGTCTTCAGCTCACGGGTGCACAGCTTGAAGGTCTGGTTGGGAAGACCGTAGGCGCTCACGACTTCCTCAAAAAGCTCGCCGTCTGTGCGCAGCGTGTCCCAGGTGACGCGCTTGCCCGTGCAGGCCTTGGCCACGCCGTGATGCACCTCTGCCTCGATCAGGTGCAAGTCGATGCCGAATGCCTCCACGCCAGCGCGCAGGAAGCGGTAGGTGTCCTTGTGCTCACGGGTCGTATTGGCGAACATGAACAGGAAGTCGAACTCGCTGCTCTTGTTGTCGAGCAGCCACTTCGCCATGAACAGGCTGGTGCGGCCACCGGACACGCTGACGCGCATCTTCTGCTTGCCGCTCATTCTTTGGTCCCTCCATCACGGGTGCGGGCAGCGCGGCCCTTTGGGCATTCATCGCACCAACCGGCAGGACGGTCCCCGCACTCTCGGTCATGGATGTCACAGACGTAGACGACACCCGGGGTGATCCGGCTGTCCTGCGCCACCTGCTCGGGCTGTGGCCCAAGGTAGAAGTCGCAAGGTAGCTTGAGGTCCGCGCGGTAGCTGAGGCGCTTCCCTGTGTTCCAGGTGAAATAGCCGTCAGCGTGCAGGCGACCATCCGGCTTCTGCACTCCTGCTGCTGGCTGTGCGGATAGGGCTGCGTCAATCTCTTCAAAGTAGCGCGCCATTGTCGTGAGCGCCACTGGCCCCCAAAAGCGATCAGCTTCACGCTGGCCGGCTCCTGTGTTGCCCAAAGCTTTCATGTCCTCCCAACGCTTTCGAAGTTGGGTCATATCATTTTTCAGACCAGTCATGGGCCAACCGAGCACTGACGTAGTCCGCTCTCCCACCCCGCTGGGCGCATCTACCTGCTGTGCTGGGGGTGCGAACTTCAGGCGATGCGGGGCGTGTTGGTGGAGCCAAGCCATTCCGACCTTTGCCATCAACTCGGCCTGTTCCTCGTTCGTCGGCAGCGCAACCGTGTCCCCACCCCCTGCCTGCAGTGCCTGCTCGGGATGGGTGGCGAACCGCGCACAGAATTCGTCGAGTGCAGCCCTCCAGTCAGTGGAGGGTCGTTCGTACCGAGCGCACTGGAAGAACAGCTCTGCCAGCGCTTCTTTGGCATCTTCCAAGGTCTCGCTCGGCGCTTCGGCCTGCACGGGCTTGCTGGCCTCGACAAACTGCGCCTGCTGCGCCGTCATGCCGTGCAGCTTGAGCCATTCAGGATTCAGCATCAGGCCCTGCCCGGAGCTGTCGGGGAAGTCGATCCACTTCGGCGGCCCGGCCTCTGGAGTAGGTGCGGCAGCGAGCGCAGCGTCCCAGAACGTGGTGGTGCGCCGCAATGGGTCGCGAAGCCATGCAGACTGTGCAGCGCTCAGCATTTTGTCGGTGATACGTCTCGGCACCAGCTTCCACCCCTGCGGTGCCTTCGCTTCGTGAAAGCGGACATTCTCAAGAGTCGTTGACCCTGGGCCACCAATGATGTCGTTCAGCGCTTCCAGTGACCTGCGCTGCTCTTCGATGATCACTCGGAGGGGGGCTTCGTTAGAGCGGATAGCTTCGAGCGCGTAGGCGCACACCTGATCCTCGGTGTAGAACTGAAACGGTGCGCTCTCGTAGGTGCCACTGTGGCGATGTGGAGGGGGCAGCGGTGGGAGGTCTTGTTTGTCGGTCATGGCGTGCCTTCAGAAGGGGATCTCGTCGGGGTCGTGGATCTCGGCGATCGCCGGAACCTTGCGGCTGCAGATCACCTTGCCGTCGATGTTTACGTGGGTGGGCACGTCCGTCGTGAGGCCCACGCTGACGGGGGCGAAGACAACGAACCGCCCGCCGGGATGTGCTTTGGCCAGGCGAACCGCCTCACGCTCGGCGGTCTCGCGGTCAACCTGCAGCATGGTCGGACGCCGGCCGGCTGGGATGACGCTCGGGGCGGTTTTGCCGATGAGGTGGGCAGGATTGCCCCAGTGCTCGTGGTCGCTCATTTCAAGGATCAGATGGGTCATACTTGTGCTTTCATAGGAGACGCACATGAGCGTGTTCGGCGCAACGCATGCCCGGTTCGAAGGCGACAAGCTGACCCACCTGAAGGTGGGGCTGATAGACACGACGAAGCCGGCCTGGGATAGCCCGATGAAGGAGATGCTGGTGCTGCAAGTCGTCGACCTGATCGTTGGTGGCGACAGCGTCTACCTGGTGCAAGGAGTCGATGGCGTGTATCCACCGGGTCAGAAGCTGGCCGTCAAGGCGCATTCCGACGGCGTGGAATACCTGGTGGAAGAGGGGGACCCCATGCCTGGTCGCGGCATCAAGAACCTGCCGGCGTTCTGACATCATCCGTCCTCCGGAAAGTCGTGCAAGGCAAGGCCGCAGTCGGGGCACTTTGAGCCGGCCGGCATATCGCATATGTAGCCACTGTTGACCTTGCCGCAGATATCTTTCTGGTTGAGGACATGTGCTGCGTGACGCGAATAGGTGGCCACCGCACGCCAGTAGGAATACATCGGTCCCTTCCTCCGCTTATGGGCGACTTCGGCCAACTCGTTCGCTGATGCCTGAAGCTCTCGCAGTACCGCCACAATCGCACGCCGCTGCTCGCGTGGCAGAGCGCGCAGGCGGCGCCCCGCCGGTAAGTTCAGCAATGGGTTGTCATATCCCATGATGCTGGACCTCGGCCATTTCCTTGACTGGCAGGGCGACCACGTCGACCACCTTCCCGTCACTGGTGCTGGTCACCCCGTCGATGCTCCAGGCCCGCTGGGCCACGAGCTGCGCGAGGTCGGGGATGGGCTTCGCGTGCTCGATTTCGATCTGGATGGTGGTCTTCATGGTGCGAGTCCCGAAAAGATGCTCGTGAGACCCACCATTCCCTTGGTGGGGTACTCAGCGATGCCGATGCCGTTCAAAGCGCCGACGATGTTGTTGAAGTGCCCGTTGACCGTGTAGCCGGCGGCCTGGGCCAGTTCCTCGCGTGAGAGCGCGCCGCGCTCGACGAGGATGGAGAACACCCTGCGCATCGGCTCGCCCTTGAGCACGCCGAGCACGCGGGACACGAGATCCGCGCGAGTTGGCGCTGCGGTCGGGGTGGTCGCCGCTGCCTTTCCGGCGTCCAGCAGGCTGAGCGTGCCGCCGCCGGGGTAGTCCAGCAGCCCGCGTGCGCGCAACGTGCCGCACTGGTTGTTGAAATGGCCGTTCACGGTGTAGCCAGCGACGAAAGCCACCTGGTGCCGCGTCGGCGCTGTCACGCCGGCCGCGTTCCACCAAGCAATGGCGTCGACGATCCGCTGTTCAGGCGCCTTCAGGTCTACGCTGCCGCCAGTGGATGCCGAGATCGATGGGGGTGCAGGCTTGCGCAGGACCTTGGCTGGCGCTTTGCGCGTCGCGGGCACCCCAGAGGCAGGCTCCCGCACCATGGCTGCGAATCCATCTCCCAGGGCCTGGAGGGCAAGGTCCCGGATCTTGGCCAGGGGCACGGTCAGTCGTTCGAGTTCGCGCTGGCTGGCCAGTCGTTCGCCCGCGACAGAGGGTATGCTTGCTGCGGCTTCCGCGAGCGCCGCCTTGATGCGGCGTTGCACCTCGGCCTCCGGGATGCCGGGCTGCACTTTCTCGGCGAGCGTGAGCCGGCGCTTGAGGTCGGTCACCTGGGCAGACAGGGTGGCCACAGTCTTCACCTCATCTTCGGCCTGGCGCTGGATGCCCTCGATCTTCTGCAGGCGTGCCAAGACCTTGGCCGAGGCCGGTGGCGGGGCCGTCATCCCGCGCGCGCCGGTCTTCGGGTGCGTGGTGGCCACCGGGCCGATCCTGGTGCGCGTGACGCTCCTGCTCAGCGCGGGGCCGTAGACGAACCACTCGCCGGGCTCCAGCTCGCGGAGCGCCCGTGCGTCCGAAGTGGTCATGCCGAGCTCATCGGCGGCGCGTTTCACGTCCACGTCCAGCCCGGTGCGGCCGATCATCTTGTTCAGCAACTCGGCTGCCACGTCCTTATGCAGCTTCGACAGGCGCTGGGTGGCCGCCAGCAGCGCCAGCCCGCGCTTGCGGCCGCGCGTGGCCAGGTCGATCACCGCCCCCAGGCTTTCGGCCTGGCCAACCTGGGGCGCGAACATGTGCGCCTCGTCGATCACCACCAGGGTTGGGTGCCAGATGTTCTTCGGCGCGTTTACCAGCGCCTCGCAGAACCGGCGCACGAACAGGATCCGCTCGTGGGCCTTGAGGTCGTAGATGTCCAGGATGGCGCTGGCGCCGGACTCCCACAGCGCGCGGGCCAGGGCGGCCGCCGTGGACGGGTTCGCCACGGCATCAGCACCGCGGGGGGCGCAGATCACGTAGTCGAATTTCTCCCTCAGGCTGGCGAACTCGCCCTCGGGGTCGATGATGAGCTGTTGGACGTGCGGGGCGGTCTGCTCCAGCACGCGGCGCAGGGCCCAGCTCTTGCCGCCGCCGCTGTTGCCTTGGACCAGCAGGCGGGTTTCCAGCAGCTTGGGGAGGTCGATGGCCACGCCACCGAGTGATGGTTGCTGTGCAGAGCTCACCATGGCGACCTCCTGCTGCGGCCGAAGCCGGGACTGCTGCGCAAGAACTCCCTCATGATGTCGTCGAACATCGGCGCCCCGATATCCATCTTGGCCTTCATCTCGGCGGCTGTTGGTGGCTTGTAGGTCGACTCGTAGTCATGCAGGCGCTCGCGGGCGCCTTCCATGGACTTTCGAGCCGTGGCAACCTGGCGCAGCAGGTCTTCCTCGATGGCCAGCTTGCGATCGATGAGCGCCGTGTACAGGTTCTCGACGTTCTTCTTCGCTCGCACGCGATCGCGCTTCTTCGTGAGCTTTTCGATGGAGCGTTTTGCCGACTTCTCGCGGGAGTCAAGCTCTTCCACGGCATCGTTGATCTTGCGGTTGCAGAAGGCCACCACGTCGCCGTCGCAGTCTGCGATCGCCAAGTCAAAGAGTTCAGCCAGCGTGCTGGTGACGGCGTCCGAACCGTGCTCCGGCTCGTCGCCGGTCTGGTCGTAGTGCGCGCGCTTCTCGGGGTTGCTGAGCACGTCGTAGGCGCGGTTGATCTTGGCCATGTCTGCGTCGCTCCCTCCTTTGTCGGGGTGCGACCTGGCGGCGGCGCGCCGGTAGTTCGCCTTGATCTCGTCGACGGTGGCGTTGGGCTGGACGCCCAGGGTTTCGTAGTGGCTCACGCCGCATCTCCTTCTGCCGCATCCGGCGGCGAAAACTCCCATGGGCATTTCGTGAATGGCATCGGTCCGCGCACCTTCTCTGCCTGCCGAACAGCCCACCGCGCCGCGAACCAGCCATGGCAAGGCATGTGGTCACGGTCTGCCTGGTGACAGAGGAAGGGCACGTTCTCGATGACCGCTTTGACGGCGTCCGCCTGGGTTTGCAGGCAGCCGTTCGGCACCGTGCCGAGGCGGAAGGCGCACGACTTGCAGCGCTCGTCTGGCTCGCCCTGGTCCGCCAGAGCCTGGATGGCGGGTGAAGTCATCCGCACCAACTGTTCGCCCAGGGCTCGGCCTTCAGGGGAGACTCGCTTGTGATCGTGGGCTTCTTTCATGCAGCCTCCAGAATTGCGCTGACTACGTCGCGCGCTTGTTGTGGCACCACTGCATTGCCCAGCATGATGTTGGCCTCCACCACGGTCGGCGGTAGGACGTAGCCACGCGGAAAGCCCATGAATGTGGTGTTCTCGGGGATGGAGACCATGCGCATCCGGTCGCCATCGACGATGCCCCAGCGGGCCTTCGTGGTGATGGTTCCGATTGGCCGGGACAAGCAACGACCGGTCAGCCCGGAGCCGCCGCCGTAGTAGGGCATCACGAACCGATCGCCGAACCTGGCGCGGCCGCGGCAGGCACGCGCCTGGGTTGCAGGCACCTTGTCGCGCAGGAGCGTCCATTCGCCGGCATCGAAGTCGATCACGCTGGACGCAGGGACATGCGGGCGCCGAGGCAGTCGCAGTTCGATCGGGTGCTTTGAGCGTGTGCCGACGATGAACAGGCGCTTGCGGTGCTGCGGTACTCCATGATCGGCTGCATCCAGCACCATGGGCGCCAGCGCATACCCCAGTGCGTGCATGGCCATGCACCACGCCTCGTAGAGCACCCACTTTGTGGCGAACTCGGGCACGTTCTCGACCGCGAACACTCGGGGTCGGTGGCATTCCACCGCGTCGACGACCGCCCAGGCCGTGGAGCGCTGCGAGTCGTGGTGAGGTTTCTCCTTGCCCCGTGCTGGGCTGTGGCCCTGGCAGGCCGGCGAGGCCAGCAGGATGTCGTGAGCCGGCACGCGCGTCCAGTCCGCCTGCTGCAGGTCCTGGCAGACGTGCAGGGTGTCCGGGTGGTTGTTCGCGTGCACCTGCACCGCGGCGGGCCAGTGGTTGGCGGCCCAGACCACCTCGCACCCGGCCATCACCGCGCCGGTGCTGAAGCCGCCGGCGCCGGCAAAGAGGTCGATAGCCCTCATGCTGGCTGCTCCTCGGATTCCACGGTGTCGAACAGGGATGGCATGGCCACTTCGCGCGCCGCGGCGTGGCAGAACGTGGCGCCATCGGTGAAGTAGCGCGGGCTCAGCTCGATGCCGTAGCCCTTGCGGCCGAGCTTGATGGCGCGGTACGGCACCGTCATGAGCCCGCCGAAGGGGTCCAGCACCACCTCGCCCGGGTTCGTCCACTGCGCGATCGCGCGGTCGGCGAGGTCGAACTGCATCGGGCAGAGGTGCATCTCGCGCCCGGCCGCCGACTGGGCCCCGTTGAGGGTCAGCATGCGGGTGATGTCGGTCCAGACGTCGTCGCGCCAGGACTGCGGCTGCAGCAGCATGAAGTCCGACGGCAGCCGGCCGGCCTGTTCCAGCGCTTCGCCCAGCTTGACGTGGTGCTCGAAGTCGTAGACCTGCTCCAGGCTGTACTCCCGGAACATCTTGAAGATCGTGGCGTGCGGCAGGCTCTCCAGCTCTTCAGGCATCAGGAGTCGGTCGCCGCTGGACCTGGTGAAGCCGTGGGCATCGAGTTGCCAGCGGGCGCGACTGTAGCCGGTGCCGGGCACGATCGGCAGGTTCCGGTCGAATGGCACCGCGTTGCCGAGGGCATCGAGCGAGAGCGGCTTCAGCTTCACGACAGGGGCGTCGGCGTAGCCGATGCTGTTGTCGGTGGCCATCTTTCGGAACAGCAGCAGGTACTCCGGCATGCCGAAGCCCATGCGGGAGCCGTCCTTGCATTGCTCGGTCCATCCCAGCCGGTAGGTCTGGTTGTTCTCGCGCACCACATCGGTGACGATGGTTTTCATGCCCATGTAGCCGAAGCCGTGCTTCTGGAAGCGCGCGATCGCGTCGCAGTGGAAGGGGTAGACAGTCTGGAAGCCGAACTCGGTCATGCCCTTGGGCACGATGCGGTCCTTGACATGGATGGCCGCCAGGCGCCCGGGGTGCAGCACGCGCAGCAGCTCCGGGATCAGGTAGTCCATCTGGGCCCAGAAGTGCGCGTTGTTGTCGGTGTGGCCGAAGTCCGCGTAGTTCGGCGAGTATTCGTACTGCGTGCTGAACGGGATGCTGGTCAGGATCAGGCCGGCGCTGTCGGCTGGCATCTGCGCCAGCTCTCGGACACAGTCGTTGTTGACCAGGGTGTAGCCGTCGCCGTTGATCTCGACGCGCTCCACGCCCATGGCGCGGGTGAGGCTGTAGGCCATGGCGGCCTCGGACAGCCCGAATTCCTTGATGATCTCGGTCATTTTCTGCATCAACTGGTTGTGTTGCGCCCAGCGCCGCTCCAGCTCGCGGCGGACCTGGCGCTCGGCTTCGGTGTAGATGAGGTCGATGCGGACCTCGCCGGTCTGCAGGAACCGATAGAGCCTGTGAATGGCCTGGATGAAGTCGTTGAATTTGAAGCCGATGCCCAGGAAGATGGCCCAGCGGCAGTGGCGCTGGAAGTTGCAGCCGCTGCCCAGCATCACCGGCTTGCCGGCGAGCTCGCGGAATTTGCCCTGCGAAAAGCCGACGATGCGCGCCGCCTTGGTGTCGTCGTCCTGGCTGCCGTACACGCTCATCACGTCGGGCACGGCGCGCTCGATCGCCACGCGCTCGGCCTCCAGGTCGTGCCACAGGATGCGGTGCGCTTCGGGATCCTCGGCGCGGAGTTCCATCATCTTGGCCACGCGGGCGTTCAGGCTCTCGCGCTTTTCGCGGGCGGCCTCGATGATCCCGACGGCCTCTTCCTTGAACATCAGGCCCTGGCCGGCGTAGTTTTCGCCGGCCTCGGCGTGGTCAGCGGGGATCTCGTGCCAGCGCACGTCCAGCGGTGGCAGCTCGTAGCCGTCATCGCTGTAGCCGAGGTCCGATGGTTTCTGCACGAACAGGGCCCACGATGCGCACCACAGCCAGAACTCGCGTTCCTTGTGCGGGTGCAGGGTGAGCTGGTCGGCCTTGGTGCTGTCACGCTTGAAGAAGCGCGTCTTCGCCTGGCTGACATCCATGATGCCGAGGAAGGCGGCGTAGGCCAGGATCTCGACGTATTCGTTCGGGCTCGGCGTGGCCGTGGCCACGAAGCGGTGCGTGACACCGGCGCTGCGCACGCGCGCGTCCATGGTCTTGTAGTCGCCCGCGAACAGGCCCATGAACTCGCGGAAGGTCTTGGTGCCGCCGAAGCCGCGCAGACAGGCGGCCTCGTCCAGGCTGGCCACGGCGAACGCGCGGGGGTCCATCTTTCCGTCGCGCACCGTCTCGTAGTTCGTGAAGTAGATGCCGGCAGGGTCGGTGGCTTCCTCGATGCGGCGGATGAACTTGACCGCAGTGCCGAGCAGCTCGGCGTCCTGCAGGAATTCCTGGACCACGCCCAGCGGCATCACGATCAGCGCCATGCCGCCGGCCTTGGCGCGGGTGATCCGCACCACCTCGAGCTGCATCAGGGTCTTGCCCAGCCCGAAGGCGGCGAAGAGGGCGCGGCGGCCCCCACGCACCGCCCAGCAGACCATGGCGACCTGGTGTGGCTTCAGCAGCGGGTTCACCTCTTCCGGCTCGCATGGGAAGCCAGCAGGCTCCGCGCGCAGCACCTTCGAGGCCAGGAACTCCTCGTAGGTCATGCCGGCGCGCCTTCCGCTCCGCTACCGCCCTTGGGGAACGGCCAGGCGCTCTTGCCCGTGGCGTCGGCCAGCAACGCGGCTTCAGGCGAGCCCGGCTCGGGGCCGTCGTCATCCTGGCCGTCATCTCCGCCTTCGCCACCTTCGGAGCCCTCTTCGTCCAGCAGGTTGCCGCTACCGCCGTCGGTCTTGGTGGGCGGGGTGTCGGGCTGGCCGGCGCGGTAGCCCTTCTTCGCCGGCACCAGCTCGGGCGGGGCGATGAGCTTGAAGTAGACAGTGCGCATGCTGGCCAGGCCGGAGAGCTCACCGTAGATCTCGTTGTCAGCGAGCTCGCCGCCGTTGTACTGAAGGGTGAAGAACACCTTGCAGGACCCGCCTTGCATCAGCTCGTAGTGGATGTTGCTGAGCACCATGTCGGTGAAGTCGGCGTGCTCGCCTTCGGTGCCCCAGTCCCAGATCCAGCGGTAGCCGCGCCACTTCTCGCCCTTGGCGAAGTGGTAGGTCAGCGGCAGCCGGGGAAAGCGCAGGTCCGGCAGCGGGATCAGCACGCCGGGCAGCGCCTCCTGACCATCCTTGAGCGCCTTGTTGAAGTAGTGGTGCTCGCGCAGGCCTTCCTGGATGAGGTCCAGCAAGGTGTTCTCACCGGTGAGGCAGAACGACAGGTCGATGGCGCGCACCCGCTCTTCACCGTGGTGCTCAGACCTGGTGTTGGCGTTCGTGCATATTGCTTCTGTCGTGGAATTCAGCTCAAAGGGCATTGCTTGCTCCTGTTGTGGATTTGTAGATTCGGTTCTTGATGACTTGATTGACCATGGGACGTGAAAGTCCTAGGTCACGTGCGACTGACGCCTGCGTTTCGCCAGATCGCACGCGTGCTCGGATTCGTTCTGCCGTTTCGAGACTCACGCTGCGGCGCGACTCGCGGCCGGCCTTCAGAACGCTGAGCTGCCTTTTGGTCAGGGTTCGACCGTTCTCGTAGCCGTGCTTCGTGTTCTCCGCTTTGCTGCACCACTCAAGGTTTTCCACGTGGTTGTGAACGCGGCACCCATCCTTGTGATTGACGAAGGGCCTTTCTTCAGTTGAAGGGCCGAGGAACGCGACGGCGACCAAGCGGTGCACGAACACCTTCAATTCGATGCCCGGCTTGTGCAGGGTGACGTTGAGGTATCCGAACGCTGTCAGGCACGGACTCATCCAACGCCCTCGTTTCAACCACGACGCTCCCCGCTTGGTTTCGATGACCCGCTCGTGTGACCACACGCGACCATCTGGCGTCACGGAGTAGAGGCCCTCCCATCCTGGGATGGATCGCAGTACGTCAGCAGGGTCATCAGCGAGAACAATCGGCATAGCGGTCTAGGATTTGGAGGAAGAAAAAAGGGCGGCCCCGGATGTGTCGTGTTTCGGCGGAAGGGTGGTCGGGGCCGCCTGGAAATCAGCCTTCGAAGGTGACGGCGTCGGGTTCCTTCATGCGACCCGGGTGCGCGGTCGCGAAGGCTTCGAACTCGGTGATGCGGCGGTTCACTGCGTCGATCTGGTCGACCTCCTGCACCAGCCCGCGGTACCAGCGCAGCGCGGACACCGCGTGCTTGTCCTGCGCACGGATGACAAACACCGGTTCGTCATCGGGAATCTGTTTGCCGGTCTGCCGGTTGACCAGGCGGCCGGTCGTGGTGCTGGTCGTGTACTTCGGCTCTTGCGCGTGCCTGAGGCCGAAGGCGATGCCCGTGGCGTGGTCCGGCAGCTTCTCGAATGCGTAGCGGCCCCGGATGGTGGAACCGAAGAACTTGCCCTTGCTCTCGGCGGCCTTCATCTGCTCGAAGGTCTCCGCCGGCACATCGGCGTAGTGGTAGATGTCACCGGGCTTCACGCCGCGGCCGGGGAACTGGATGGCCAGGACCTGGGTGGCGGGGTCATACCCGAAGGCAGCGATCTGCGAGGACTCGCAGGGGGTGAGGTTGATGGTGGGCGGGTTGGTGGTCATGGATTGCTCCTGGTGGTGGTGGGACGGCGATCAATAGAAGTCGTGGCCGCGTGCCTCTTCTCGACCCTCGTAGCGGCCCTCGCTGAAGGCGTCGCGCGCGTCGCGCTCGGCTTCGCGCAGGTCCTGGTTGTGCTGCCTCTTCAAGGCCTGCAGGTGCGCGAATGCCTGCCGCTGCTGATCGGGCGTCGCTGTGCCCTTTTCCAGCGCGGTCAACATGGCTTTGTGCTCGGTGAAGTTCATGGTGGTGGGGAAGAAGAAAGGGGCGCTCGCTGGCAAGTGGAGGGAGGGAGGAGGAGGTGAGACACCAGCGCGCATTGCCCCGGAAAGTGGTTCAGGTTCGGCAGTGCTGGATCAGCGACTGCACGCCCCTGCGGCGGTACTTTGAGCCACGCTCCTGCCACAGGCCTGTGCCTGGCCAGAAGTCGATGGTTTTGGCGCCAGCGGTCACGATGAGGTGGGCACCCAAGTTCTTGGGGATGAACTTGATGCCGGCTTCGGAGAGCAGGCGGGCGGATGCGGCGCGGTTGCTGGCACGCTTCACCTGGCTGGCGGCCTTCACGTCGCGCCAGTGGGCCGCGAGGTCGTCGTCGTCCTGGTCGCTCATGACGACCTCGCTTTCAGCATGGCGTCTGCCCATGCAGCGGGCCACTGGATGAAGCGCTCGATCGTGGCTTGCGCGTCCCAGGCACGCTGTTCCTTCTCGACCGCGTCACTGGCAGTCCCGTAAGCGACCGCACGAGGCGTGATCAAGGCTTCGGTACCGTAGTAGTCGCCCCAGCCCTCAAGGTCCATCTTCTCCTCGGCCGTGAGGTCGATCGGCCGTTGCGGACGCTGCGGACGTGGCATTGGCATCCTGGGTTCGAACCATGGCTGCGGCTCGCTCGGCGCGTGCGCGATGAAGTAGTCGCGCAGGGTCATGCCGAACGCATGGGTGTTCGGGTCGTGCATGGGCGGGAATGCCGGCCCTCCGTCTTCAATGAAGCTCATGCCACCACCCCATCAGCGACGGTGGTCAGGTGCTGGATCAGCGCGTCGCAGATCCGCGGGAAGTCGCTGGGCTTGTACAGCTTGCTGCTGCGCTCGACGTGCGCCACGAAGCCCAGTTCGGCCAGAAACTCGGCGGTCACCTGGATGCCGGCCAGCCTGGCGTTGATGTCGCCCAGCTTCATGGTGGGCTTCTCTTCGGCCACCGGTTCCGGCGCTGGAGCGCGAGTGCGCAGCGGGACACCGACACCCAACACGTTGGTCGACGCTGCCTGAACGGCTGGTGCGGCAACGGGAGTTACAGTTGGTGGCATGGTGGCGGCGGTCTTGATTGCCTCGTCCGCCTTGCGCTGGGCCTCATCGGCGTCGGCCTTGCGCTTCGAATCGGCTTCATGCGCGGCAATGCGCTGAGCGATGACTGCGGCCAGGTCGTCAGGCTGCTTGAGCACCAGCACACCGACATCGGGAAAGAGCAGCGCATGCTCTTTGTGCTGCTCAAGCGCGCGCAAGTTGCCCTGGATGCGCGTGGAGACTTCGTTCGCAGCGATCTTCGCGCGCGCCAGTTCAGTCGCCACGGCGTTCTTTTTGGAGGCAACGGTGCGCAGGTTCTTGATGGCGCCACCGAAGTCGGCCGGGATAACTGGCATGTAGGGCGCCGGCATAGCGGCATTGAGCGCGCGCATGTGGTCGCCGAACTGCTTCACGCCATCTGCAACAACTTCGCCGTTGATGCCCAGCGTGCGTGCATCCTCCAGCTTCTTCAACTCCTTGCGCACCTTCGCCGCCTCGTCGCTGATTTCGTCCAGCGCACGGAACAGGGCATCAATGGATTCGGTCTGACTCAGGGCGTGCTGCTTGGCAGCGGCCACCTTGGTCTCGATGTCCTCGCACCACCTTCGCGCCTTGGCCGAATCTGCAAAGTCCTGATCGGTCTGCAAGTCGCGGTTGACGCTGCGGATGGCGGCCAGCGCCACTTCCTTGAAATCGTCCAGGTTGGATGCGCTCACCTCGCCCTTGAGGACAATGTGCAGAGCGGGCAGGGTCTCGGGTGCCTTACCGGTGGGCACCGGTGCATCCGGCGCTGGCGGCACGAACTCGGCGAGGTCTTTGGCGAACTGCTTCCAGCCCGCGATAAGCTGCAAGCGCCGCTCTGGCTTGGACTCGTAGAAGCAGGTGACGGCGCCTTCCTCGGTGCCTTTGCTGGTGGCGAACAGCACGCGCTGGCCACCGCAGACCAGCAGCTGGTGTTCCATCTGCCAGACGTAGTGCAGACCAGGCTCGCCCATCACCTCGATTTCCCGGGCGATGTTGGCGTTGAACAGCTTGTGCTCGTAGGCAGTGCTGCGGTCGAACGTCAGGCCATCGAAGCTGGCCAGCAGGATCAAGCCGTCGAGCTCGATCGTCCCAGTCACGGGGGACAGTTCGTCGCCGATCAGCTTCTCCGCGAAGGGGAGGAACATCGCCTCGGTGTCATGCCCGGCCTGAAAGCGCGACTGAGTGACCGCGTCGACCTCTGGCGTGACGCCAGTGTGCTTCTGCGCCAGCAGCTCGGTCCTCGACTGGTACTTGCTCGCGCCCATCATCGCCGAGGCCTCGCTGGCCGTGAACGTGTTCGGCGCGGAACGAAGAGCGTGCCATTCGGCCGCGCCTTGTTTGACGTTGTGGAGCTTCATGCTGCACCGCCTTCCTGGCCGGCGGCCGGCGTGCGCAGCTTCTCGAACACAGCGATCTGGTCCTTGCTGAGCGTGTACTTCGCCTGGAGGAACGACAGCACGTCGTCGACGCTCTGGGTCTTCTCCTCGATGGGCTTGCGCCAGCCCGGCAGCTTCTTGTCGAACTCGTCCTGCGCGAGGGCTGGGAGCCCGCTGCCTTCCTTGCCGGGGGTGATCTCACCGGTGGCGGGGTCCACCGGGTCAGCAGTCACCGTCACGAAGTCGCCTTCGATCACGGCGCCCTGGCCGGCCTCGGCGGCGTGGGACACCTCGATCGCGTTGGCCAGCTCAATGCTGGAAGGCATGTACTTCAGCACCTGCAGCAGCGCCACCTTGCGGGCGTACATCTCGAAGTTGCTCTCGCTGGCCAGGGCGTAGTGGCGGCCCCCGACCTTGTTGTATTGCTTCAGGTGCTTCTCGACCTTCTTGCGGGTCCAGACCTCGATCACCGGCATCTGCGCGTCCTTCACGCGGCCGATGGCGTAGACATGGGTGAACTCGCCTTCGCCGTCGTCGGGCTTGTGGCGGCAGTACGGCTCATCGCCGAGCTGGTAGTCGAAGTGGTCACCGGCGTAGACGGCGCCAGTCCAGACCGTGGCGCGGCCGGCGCGCGACACCAGGTCGACCAGGCCCTTCCAGCCCGGCACGAAGGTGCAGGTGCCCTTGTAGGGGATCAGGTAGCCCTGGCCGTTGATGCCGGGCTCCAGCCCGAGCTGCGTGGCCGTCATCAGGCTGGCCAGGATCGTCTCGGTGCGGCAGGCCTGCAGGTCGCGGCTCTGGCTGAACGCGGTCAGCGCGAGACGCGCCATGCGGTCGGCGCTCATGTGCTTGGGAAGCGCCAGCGCCATCTGGTGCTTCATCTTGTCCAGGGTCTTGGAGAAGGCCACGACCGGCGATGCCGGCGGTGCGGTGGTTTTCAGTTCGGTGCTCATGGGGTCCTCGGGTGAATGGGTTCGGGATGCGCCACGCGGCGCGCGGGGGGGTCAAAGCGAGAAGAGGGGCAGCACTCTCCAGAGCAGGTAGCCGACGACGGCACTGCCGGCAAGCACACCGGTGGCGACGAACATCACGAAGCCAGTGATGACCCAGATCTCGCGGATGTCGTCGTCCTGGTTGGCCGCTCGGGCGGTGGTGGTCTGCTCGGGCATCCGCGTCGCGGCCATGCCTTGTGGCATCTCGGTGGTGTCGACGCGGTGGAGTTGGTGGGCGGAGAAGTTCATTTCTTGCCTTTCCCGTGGTTGCCCTTTGGGCCGTGGTGGCCATGGCCTTTGCCGGGGTTCTTGCCGGGGCCAGCACCAGGGCCTTTCCCGGGGCCCTTGCCAGGTCCTGGGTTGCTCGTGCCGGTGTTGCTGGGCTTGCTGGGGCCGCCGACTTGGCCGCCGCCGGGGCCAGCGTTGTGATGCTCGGAAGGGCCGGCAGGGCGGGCCACGGCCCCACCGGTTGCGCGCGTCCCGCTGTCGCAGTTCAGGCGCGTCGGGTCACAGGGCAGGGGAGCCGCGCAGGCGGTCAGCAATGCAGCGGCCAGAAGGGTGAGCGTGTTTTTCAAGCGAAGTACTCCAGTGCGAGATAGGCCAGGCAGAGGCCCAGGAAGACGGCAAATCCGTAGTCGAGGCGGGTGTTCATCGCAGCGCCACCACTGCGAGCGAGAGGCCGATGACGAAGCCCACGCCGATGCCATGCCACCAGCCGTTGAACCAGCTCTTGGCCTCGGCCTTGCCGCAGGTGACGGTGGGAAGCTCAGACGAGCGCAGAGGCCTGAGCGGGGCAGGGATGGTGATGCGGCTCAAAGCACACCTCCGATGGCGTCCGCCTTGGTGTCCAGAATGTCAGCGGCGTAGCGCCACGCGCGGTAGTTGCCTCCGAGCCCGCCTCGTTCATTCGTTGCGCTCAGTTCGCGCAGGTGACGGGCCTTTTGGCGAAGGCTGCGGATCTGCATCTCAGCGGGCCAGGTCTTGCGGTCATCCCAAAAGTTTTCAGCGATGTCAGCGCCGATGTTTCTGTCGCTCTCGCTGAGCGGCCCAGGTGTGTGCTGCGCGCTCATGACAGCCGCCCAACCAGAGAGACCAGCACAGCAGCGGCGAGCGCAAGCGCGATCGACACCGGGATCGATGGGGTGACCTTCCGCGGCGCGCTCATCGCAGAACCCCCGCGTCACGGTCAGCCTGGATGCAGCGGTCGATGTCGCTGCGCAACAGCTGCCCGCTGTTCTTGCGCCGGTTGTAGGCCAGGTCAGCAGCGATCCGCTGCTCTTCCATCGACATCCGGTTCACCTTGCGCGGCGACAGCACGGCAGCGACACGGTCTTCCTCGATGGGCGCCAGCTCGAGCAGCGGCGCCGGCTCGGTTGGAGCGTCAATCTGGCCGAAGTCTGTGACCAGCGAATCGTGGGCTGCCTTGCCCGTCAGCTCGCAGACTTCCAGGCCCTTGATGGGGGAGCGGGCGGCGCTCATGCCGGCACCGCCACGAGGTTGCCGAAGTCGTCAACGACGGCCACGTCCATCCGGGACAAGTGACCACCGAACCAGTCGCGGTGCGTGACGTTGATCAGGCCAACGCAGTACCTGCCGCCGTAGTCCTCCCAGTCCTTCCACCACCACAGTCGCGGTCGAGATTCGCCGCCGTTGCCCGGGATGTCCACCATCTTTCTCTCCTAAGCGCTGTGTTGCGCGGTAGGAGAATTATGCAAAACTGCATAGTTAAGTCAATGCATAAATGCATTACTCGGGGTGAGCAATGGCCGTCAGCCGACGAACGGTCATAGTGAAGCCTCAAGGCAGGGTCGACCAGGCAGTGGGCTCGCCGAGTCGGGTGTCACCGCTCCATTGAAGACGGTAGAGCCGAGAAGGGCGAAACTAGGCGCTGCTGATCAAAGCTTCGAAGCGTCTGATTTGACGGAAGATTTCGACTTTGTTCGCTCCACAGCTACCAGCGGAAGGAAGCTGAAGATTGCATGGGAGCGGTCAATACGACCCGACCGCTCTTCAAGTTGTATGACTACGCTTTTCCCATTCCATATACTTTGCTCTGAATTCAAGACGGCTCCCGCACCAGATGTGATGCGCGCTACTTCTATCCTGTGCGGAGGGCCATATCGCTCAACAAGAATCGCTTTTAATCGATCGTAGTTGTCATCCCTCCTGACAAGGATTCCAATTCTGGAGATTTTCCCGTCAACGTACGACACTTCTCCGCCGCCGAGAAGGAACTTAAACGGGAGGCCCCAAAGCGTGCCTCCGTTCGGGTTGGCTACGCTCTCCTCACGGCAAGTCGTCTCTGCTTGTAAAGCAGCGTTGCCTGAAGGGCAAAGTGGAATTGTGTCCTTCGATGAGCCTAGCTCGATGCCCATTACCGAAGTGGGCTCCAACGACCATTGCGCATGCGAAGCCGATGCGAAGACTGCGGACGCCAGTAAGACTGATTTTGCGATCTTCATTTTCATCTCCTGCAAGAGTAGCCGCACGACTCAGGCGGCACTTTGGCTGTTGATTCCGGCCTACGGCTGGTGCAATAAAACGTGACGTTTCTCAGGCATATGCCGGTTATTTCCCTGATTCGAGGGATCAACCCACCCGCTTTATGCTGAACGATTGCATAAAGTCGTGGGGCAGCTATTTGCCGTTGCCTTCCCTCCGGCGAGGCTTGTCGATCGGAAACTCCCCCGACAATGCTCGAATCACATAGTCTCGTTCATTGGAGTCCGAAAGATCAGCAGCATAGGCTGCAGCTGACTCCATCACGCGATTACGTTTAGACGGCGCTAAGCGATTCACCGCCGCGGCGAAAACTTCAAAGGCTTCCACTGCGGGAAGTTGTCGGACGGGTAGGGCGGTCACTGTAGAAGGTACCGGCCCCTCTTGAGCCGCTTCTTGAGTCTTATGCCCTCCGGCTGGAATACCAAGTCTACGTAGCTCTGAAAGAGCAACAGCAGACGAAAGAAACGCTTCCACGTCGACTTCCAAGCTCTGCGCAAGCGGGAGGACGGTGTCACGACGCGGGTTTTTCACCGCGCGCGAAAGCAGCCGAGAAGCCGCTGACTGGATCGCCGAGCTTCCGGTCTTTTCCTTGAGCTGATTGGGATTTGTGCCACGGTGTTTAAGCACCAAGCTCAGAAACGTTCCAGGTTCCATTTCCTGACTATGCAGAAACCGGTAAGTCATAAGTGACTTGCAAAGCTATGCAGAAGTGCATAAACTGCGGCTCATGCACACCGTCCAAGCCGCTCTTCAAGTGCTCCGCGAGCACATGTCCCAATCGGAAATCTCGCGCCGTACCGGTATCAGCCAGTCTAAGTTGTCGCGCTGGGAGGCTGGAGATGTTGCCTCCGGAGCGGAAGACGCACTGCGGCTGGTCGCGCTGGCCGCAGAGCTCGCCGACCCCAAGCCAGCAGAAGCGAAGGAGGGTGCTTGAAGTGCGCAGCACCACACGTGCGCGCATCGCGCTTTGCCGGGCCGCCCGAGCGCCCATGTGGCGCAGGGTGGATGTCACGACGCTCGAGTCGACGGAGCGCGAGTACATCTTCGTTCCGCCGCTCGACGAGTTCCGGATCGAGACCGACGCCGCCGCGATCCGGTTGATGCCGTTGGGCGAGGTCAGTGCGAAGGCTTGCCGTGCGCGCTTTGCAGATGCCCCTCGCGATGCATGTAGTCCGCCCAACCCTGAATCATCTGCGGCAGATGCTGATAGGGCAGGAAGTACCAGTCCGACCACACCTCCACAGGACCCACCCCAGGCTGGACCAGGAAACGAATCTGGTAGCCATCCTGCTCGTTCTGATCTGGAGGAAACGTGACTCCGCGAATGTCCGTCTCCAAGATCTTCAGCCCTCGAGGCGTCTTCGTGCCGATGGGGTCGTCTTTCATGGGCCTGTCCTTTCGGTTGGGTGGTTGGGGTGAGAGCCGCCACTTTACTGGGCTGGACAGGCCCACCCAACCCCAAAAGGTCCAGCGCTCGAAGTAGAGCGGTGTGTACGTGTTCCATGACCGACATGGTCCTTTTTTTGTGCCCAAAGGGGATAGTCAAGTGGCGTCAAAAGATTTGAGTTCGGTTGAGCAGGGTGAGCTGGCGCTGTCGCGCCGTGCGCCTGCCAACGACATGCCGATCGAGCTGATCAGGCGGCAGAAGACCGGAGCAGCAGCCTTCGCGCTGGCCTGCCAGTCGTCTGGCCTGGAGGACAAAGAGATTTACCTCGCGATCGGCATCGACGCCGGGTACTTCTCGCGCATAAAGGCGGGCGCTGCGACCCTGCAAGCCGACCTGGTTCCGTTTTTCTGCGAGGTGGTGGGAAACCGCATCTATCCCGAGTGGCAGGCCTTCCAGGTCGGCTGCACGCTGGTACAGATCCAGTCCGAGGCCGAGCGCCGCGCCGATGCAGCCGAAAAGCGCGCAGCCGAAGCCGAGCTGAAGGTGCGCGTGCTGATGGAAACCTTCCATGCGCGGGGTGCTGCATGACCAAAACCCACTGGCCCGGCACCAACACGCCACGCAGCACAGGCAACGGATTCGACCTCGCAAAGCGCAGGGCCCAGGGTCCCAGCGTCTTTGCAACCCCCAGCGAAGCGGTGAAGGCAGCCCTCCACCAGCGTGGCGTCGAGAACGGTCAGACGTCTCGCGCAAAGCGTCCTGGACCTGCTCCCGGCCACAGCCACGCCGTGATGCCCAACCTGAGCGAACGCGCCACGCGGCAGCTCAAACGGGGCGGAAAGTCGATCAGCCTCAGCACCGCAGCGGACACCGAGCGGCGCCAGCGCGCGCGAAAGGCGGCGATCTGATGACCAAGACGCTTTCACCGCAGGCGGCCGAGGTGATGGCCGGCCCGCACACCCCTGGTCAGCTTGAAGCCGCCATAAAGGCCCAGGGTGACCTCGTGCAGTGGCACCACATGTGCGGGAAGATGGAGAAGGCCCGCGAAGCATACGCCCATGTGAAGATTCTGGTGGCAATGCGCACGCCTGAGACCGTTGCTGCGATGGAAGAGGCGAGGGGGCTTGCCTGATGGCCGACTGGATCAAGATGCGCAGCAGCCTGGTCACCAACCCGAAGGTGGTCAGGATGGCGCGCGTGCTGCTGGCCAACCCCGAGTTCCGGGATTGGATCGGGTGCCTTCGGACCTGTGACGGCGGTGACGTTCGTGTGACGACGCGTGACATTGAGGTCGTCACACGCATCGTTGTCGGAGCGCTTGTGCCGACCTGGTCAGCGGTGAATGACACCGCCGGACGTGACGGCGTAATTCGTCACGCGTCGTCACACGACATCGACATTTCGGCAGGAGTGCCGGGTTTCGGTCGCGCTTTGCTGGCCGTCGAATGGCTCCAGGAATTACCCGAAGGTGACGGTGTTCGGTTCGTCAACTTCGAGGAGCACAACAGCCCCCAGAAGGAGCGGTCACTAACAAGCAAGTCCGGCGCAGAGCGCACAAAGGAGTACCGAGAGCGCAAGAAAGCTGGTCAGGCTGGCGTGACGAAGGGTGACGCTACGAGTGACAGTGCAGGTGACGTCACAGTGACGTCACAGCGTGACGACAGAGAAGAGAAGAGTAGAGGAGAGAAGAGAAGAAAGAAAGGAGCTAAAGCTCCTTCGTCGGCACCGCTGCCGACGTGGATGCAGGGGCTGATCGACCTCTGGCATGAGGTACTGCCCGAACTGCCGGGTGTGGCCGTCATGAACGCCGACCGCCAGCAGGCCGCCAACGATTTCCGCGACTGGGTGCTGACCAGCACGCGCCGCGATGGCTCCCATCGAGCCACCAACGACGCCGAGATGCTGGACTGGGCCCGGGACTTCTTCACCCGAGCCCGTGGAAACGACTTCCTCATGGGCCGTGGACCGCGCTCGCCCGATCACCAGAACTGGCGCTGCAGCTTTGAGTACCTGCTGTCCGCGAAGGGCATGCAAAAGGTCATCGAACAGACCCTGGAGGCGGCATGAACATGGCCGAACCCTCCGACTTCGACGCTGGTTTCGGTGATGCTGGCGTCGCGCAACTCCGTGTGCCGCCGCACAGCATCGAGTCCGAGAGCTCCGTGATCGGCGGCCTGCTGCTCGACAACGGCGCCTGGGACAGGGTGGCGGACCTGCTGACCGACGGCGACTTCTACCGCTACGAGCACCGGCTGGCGTACGGCGCGATCGCCTCGATCATCAACTCGAGCAAGCTGGCCGACGTGGTGACGGTGTTCGAGCACCTGCAGGCGCGCGGCAAGGACGGCGAGGCCGGCGGGTTGGTGTACCTGAACCAGCTCGCGCAGTACGTGCCACATGCGGCCAACATCCGGCGCTACGCGGAGATCGTGCGGGAGCGCTCCATCCTGCGGCAGATGGTGGCGGCCAGTGACGAGATCGCTACCAGCGCGTTCAACACCGGTGGCAAGCCTGTGGCGGAGCTGCTGGACCAGGCGGAGCAGCGGATCTGCCGCATCGCCGAGCAGGGGCAGAAATCCGAGGACGACTGGGAGGGCCTGGACACCGGCATGGTCAGGCTGCTCGACTTCATCCAGGACCACTCGGACGGGTCGGCAAAGCGGGACTTCGTGAGCTTCGGCCTGAAGGACCTCGACGAGAGGCTGGATGGTGGCGGCCGGCCTGGGGACCTCATCGTGCTCGGCGCGCGGCCGCGCATGGGCAAGACCGCCCTGGCGATGACGATCGCCGCGCACGTCGCCGTGAACGAGGGCCTCCCGGTAGCGATGTTCTCCATGGAGATGCCGCGCAACCAGGTCTACAAGCGCCTGATGGCGATGCGGGCCCGCATCCACCTCAGCAGGATCAAGCGGCCGGAACGGCTCAAGGACTTCGACTGGCCGCAGATCACCGAATCGGTCGAGGCGCTGCGCCAGGTGCAGTTCCACGTCAACGACCAGGCCGGGCTGAACATCAACCAGGTCCGCACCAAGGCGCGCGCGCTGAAGCGTCGTATGGGCCGGCTCGGGCTGGTGGTGGTGGATTACCTCGGCCTCATGAGCGGCATGGACCCGAAGCAGCCACGGGTGTACCAGATCGAGGAGATCACCAAGGGCCTGAAGTCGCTGGCCAAGGAACTTGGCTGCTCGGTGTTGCTGCTGTGCCAGATCAACCGCGGGGTCGAGCAGCGCATCGACCAGATGCCGGTGCTGTCCGACCTCCGCGACAGCGGTTCCATCGAGCAGGACGCCGACGCCGTGATCTTCCTGCACCGCGAGTTCGTCACGAAGCCGGACCTCAGCGAGGAATGGAAGTACCACGCCAAGGTCCACGTGGCCAAGCTGCGCGACGGCGAGCCCGGCTACCTGGACCTGATGTACGTCGGCGAGCACACCCGCTTCATGAACTGGGACGAGGCCACCCCGGTGCCAAGCTCCAAAGTGCGCAACGGGACACCCGCGAAGGCGAAGCCGCTATGAGCTTGATCACCCTCACCATCTACGGCGAGCCGGCCAGCAAGGCGAACAGCCGGGAGATCGTGCTGCGCGGCGGCAAGCCGGCGTCCATCAAAAGCCCAAAAGCGTTGGAGTACGAGAAGAACGCGCTGCGTCAGATTCCGCCCGCACTGCGGTGCCAGATCAAAGGCCCGGTGGCTGTGACGATGAGGATCTTCTACGCGACCGAGCGGCCCGATCTCGACGAGACCCTGATCCTGGACATCCTGCAGGACCGGTTCACCTACGTGAAGGTGGGCGAGGACAAGCAGCGCCACCTGGTGCAGAAGGGTGTGTACTGCAACGACCGCCAGGTGCGGGAGAAGCACATCTACCACGCGATCGACCGCCTGAACCCGCGCGCGGTGATCGAGGGGCGGCCGCTGCAGGCGGAGCAGGCCGACCTACTGGGAGCAGTCGCATGACCTCAGGCCCAAAGGTGGCGCACGCGCTCCAGAATGATGAAGTTCGCGACCATGACGATCAGGATGATTGCCGTCACCTGCCAGTCGGGCAGCAGCTTGCTTCTCTCGTGCCCCAAGGCGCGTTTCAACAGCCAGGGCACCAGAAACATAGGCCAGGTGAATGGGATGAGCAGGATGTACACGAACATCGCGGGCCCATGCCCAGGCGGGCGGTAGCGTTTTGCCATGGCGGCAGTGTAGCGACCGCGCCTCGAGGTGAGCCATGCTTCTGATCTGCCGCCCCATCGGCCGAGGCAACTGGACCACCGCCCAGTTCCACGTCACCGGCGAGCGTGCACAGCCGCTCCTGGTGAAGGTCGGCGAGCGGTTCGTGGTCGCCGGCGTGACGTGGCGCATCGTGAGGGTGCTGCCGTGAGGCTGGGAAAGATCACCTTGGTCAGCCAGCAGCAGGGCCACGCAGTCATCAAGGACGTGCTGTGGCCGAAGTGCAAGGAAGAGTTGGGGCATGGCCGCGCGTTGGTGCTTGAAGTCAGCTACCTCGACGACGTGATGACGCACGCGCAGCGCGGCTATCTGCACGGCTGCATCTTGACCAACATCTCCAAGCAGGTGTCGCTCAACGGTGAGAAGTTTCCGATGAAGGTATGGAAGGAGTGGTACCGCAACGAGTTCCTGGGCTTTCGCACCGTGACGCATCGCAACCCGTTCAACGGCAGGAAGTCGCGACGGCGCGAGCGAATCAGCACCGAGGATCTCGGGGTCCGTCGCACTGCCGAGTACATCGATCGTGTCATCGCGCATGCCACCGACGAGCTCGGGGCCACCTTCCCGGAAGAGTGGACCGATCCGGAAACCGGCGAGGTTTTTTCTCTGAAGGATTCGCGCCAGCGCCGGGCGGCGCGCGAGCGCAAGAAAGAGCTGGGGGTGGAGGCGTGATCAGTCCCGAGCTGCAGCAACTCCTCGACGAGAACCACTACTACGAGGCGCGCGAGCTGCCCGACGGCACCGTCGCCGCGCTGTATCGGCTGATGTTCACCACTGCCATTTGCACTGGCATCGACGACTTCGGCTATGCATACCGGTGGTGCTTCGAGGATCCGGCGCTGGCGCTGCGGCAGTTGAGCCTTCTGCAGTCCATGGACGAGGAGCCTGTCGGCTACGTGGCGCGCAGGGGAGGGCCATGATGATCCGCTCCGGCTTCAAGCGCCCCATGCTCGAGCGGGTGCGCACCGTGCACAAGCCCATCCCCCTGGACCAGCGCCGCGGCGTGATGGTGCGCGCTGCCATCGCCAAGGCGGAGGCCATCCCGAAGGAAGGCCTGCTGCAGCACGCCGGCTACATGGCCCTGGTGCGCCAGCTCAAGTGCGCGCACTGCGGCCGCGCCGGTCCATCGCAGTTCTGCCACAGCGACGAAGGGAAGGGCACCGGCATCAAGTCCGACTGCCGGCTCGGCTGGCCAGGCTGCGCGGAATGCCACTTCGCGATCGGCACGCAGCGGATCTACACCAAGGTCCTGCGCCGTGTGATGGAGGCCGAGATGGCGGCGCGCACCCGTGACGAGATCGAAACGCGCGGCCTGTGGCCGAAGTCGTTGCCACTCTGGAGGCCGACATGAGCCGGAAGCGCACTGTCCGCAAGGTCTGGCACAAGCTGAACCCGATCGAGCTCGCGATGTCAGGAGCCGCGATCACGCCGCGCGCGATCCTGGATACCCTCCTGGCCCGGGAGCTGTCCGCCCTGGACGACTTCACCCACGGCCGTGCCGGCATGGCGCAGTGGCACGACCTGGCCAACATGGTGAACCTGTGCGAGACGCTCGGCCATGAAGGCGTCGGCCCGGAAGCGCTCGAGGCGTGCGACCGCGCACAGGAGGCGCTGATCGAGGCGGCGAAGCGGTTCATGCTGGATGGCCGCATGGGCCTTTCCGGGCCCGGCATCCAGGCGCTGCGCGACTGCGCGGAGTACCACGACCTGCAGCGCGCCAGCATCCCCAGGAGCCAGTACGAGCGCGCCATCCGCCTGACCGCGGCCAGGGTGAAGAGCGGCTACAGCACCGTGGACCTGGGAGACCTCACGCCCACGACCGACCAACGGACCCCAGCATGACCGAAGAACTCGAGCAATCCATCCCCTTTGAGGCACCCACCGAGGCGGAGATCAACGAGCGCCTGAACGACCTGCTCGCGCGCTGGCACGCCCGCTGCCAGGGCTACTCGGCTGGGAAAGGGTACCCGTCCTCCGACGCCGTGTTCGGCCAGTCCAAGAGCACCAGCGTCTGGGATTCCTGGAACGGCGCCGAGGAAGAGGCCGCCCAACGCCGGATCATGGAAGGCTTTGATGCGGTGATCTGGACGATGCCGAACACCGACACGCAGCCCTTCCTCACGGCCCTGCAGTTCCAGGCCCGCAACTTCAGCACGCGCGCCCAGGTGTGGAACTCGCCACGCCTGCCGGCCGACGACGAGGAGCGTGCGGTTTTGCTCATGGAGGCGCGCAACATGCTGCTGAGGGCGCTTGCGCGCGCCGGGGTGATGTCGTAATATCGCGCCCGGCGGGACAAGTGCGTCCCGAGTTTTCAAAGCCACCCACGCGGTGGCTTTTTTGTTTCCGGAGCTTGCATGTCCCTAGACGCTCAAGAGTCCCGCCTCACCCGCTACGGCCGTATCGTGATCGAAGGCGGCGAAGTCGTTGTCGAGGGATTCGAAGGGCAGAACTGCAGCTGTCGCGACATCGCTGTTCTCGCAGCCGCCTACGGCGTTCTCGTTTTGACGGAGCAGATGCGTGCAACGATCCAGAAGCCCGGTGGCGGCCGAATCGGCATCGGCTGAACCTTTTCCTTTTCGCGGTGTAGCTCAGCCAGGTAGAGCAGCTGGCTCATAACCAGCCCGTCGGCGGATCGAAGCCGCCCACCGCAACCAGTTTCGGCACCAGCCGCCCGTGTGATGTGCAGCCCTTGAAACAGGCGGGTCAGGGTTGACCCATTGCACCCAGCCACGAGCGCCTGCCCACCTCTGCGAACCATGCGTAGCTGGTGGGGCGCCGGATTCATCAGCCCCCGAGCATTCGCCGAACCTGAAGGCGTGGCGCACGGGTAAATGCGCCTGATCCTCCCCCGAATACGGTCCCGGGAAATCAGGGGTGCCGTGAAGGCAGTGCCCAGCCGGATCACCCGCGAAACCGGGCCCGGTAGCCCAATGGGCGCACCCTCGAAAGGAAACTCCATGGGACGTCCTTCCAACCTCACCGATCGCCAGTGGGAAACCCTCATGGCGCGCCTCCTGAAAGGGGAGAAAGCAGCCGACCTCGCCCGAGAGTTCAAGGTTTCGAAATCGTCCATTTCGAACCGAGTTTCGAAACGTATCGAAACAGTCAAGGCCGTGGCGAACAAGGTGGTTGAGGCCGACCAGGCGCTCAAGGAACTGCCGGTTGCAGACCAGGTCGCGGCGATGACCCTGATCGATGACCTCAAAGCCATCAGCACGCACATGGCTGGCGCCGGCAAGTTCGCAGCCGCCAGCGCGCACCGCCTCTCTGGGATCGCCCACGAGCAGGTGCAGCAGATCGACGACGCGCAGCCGGAAAAGACTCTGGCAGCCATCCAGCGCTTCGGCGCCCTCACAAAGCTGGCAAACGAAGCCAGCCACATCCCGATCAATCTGCTGGCCGCCAACCGGGAACTGGTGAAGGTGGCTCAGAAGGAGGCGCCGGCGCTTCCCGTGAAGGTCGTGATCCAAGTGGAAGATGCAAGCGTCCCCGAAACTTAATCGGCCGCAGGCTCGCTTTCTCGCGCTACCCAACAAGTTCCGCGCGTTCGTCGCAGGCTTCGGAAGCGGCAAGACCTTCGTTGGCAGCGCTGGGCTTTGCCAGCACGCCTGGGAGTGGCCCAAGATCAACAGCGGCTACTTCGCCCCGACCTACGCGCAGATCCGCGACATCTTCTACCCCACGATCGAGGAGGTGGCCCACGACTGGGGCTTCACCACCGACATCCACGAGAGCAATCACGAGGTCACGCTCTACGCGGGCACCCAGTACCGAGGAACGATCCTCTGCCGCTCGATGGAGAAGCCGGCGGAGATCGTCGGCTTCAAGATCGGCAAGGCGCTGATCGACGAGCTCGACGTGATGAAGAAGGCTAAGGCGGAAATCGCTTGGCGCAAGATCATCGCGCGGATGCGTTTCGTGCAGGACGGGCTGAAGAACGGCATCGACGTCACGACGACGCCTGAGGGCTTCAAGTTCGTCTACGAGCAGTTCGTGAAGCGGGTGCGCGAGAAGCCGCACCTGGCCGGCCTGTACGGGATGGTGCAAGCCAGCACCTACGAGAACGGCAAGAATCTCCCAGAGGACTACATCCCCTCGCTGCTGGCCAGCTACCCGCCGCAGCTGATCTCTGCGTACATCAAGGGCCAGTTCACCAACCTGGCCAGCGGCAACGTGTACCCGAATTTCGATCGCAAGCTGAACCACACCCCGGAATCGATCCGGGAAGGCGAGGCGGTGCACATCGGCATGGACTTCAACCGGCTGAACATGACTGCGGTGATCAGCGTGATCCGCAACGACCTGCCGCTGACCCTGGCCGAGATCACAAAGGGGCGCGACACCCCGGACATGGCGCGCATCATCAAAGAGCGCTACGTCGACAAGAAGCATGCCGTGACGATCTACCCAGACGCGAGCGGCCAGAACTCGAGCAGCAAGAACGCGACGGAGTCGGACTTCACTATCCTGCGCCAGGCGGGCTTCACGCTGGCCGTGAACTCGACCAACCCGGCTGTGATGGATCGGGTCTTGAGCGTAGATGCCATGACGCTGAACGCGGAAGGCAAGCGCCGCTGGCTGGTGAACACCGATGCCTGCCCGTCGCTCACTGAGGCTCAGGAGCAGCAGGCATGGGACAAGAACGGGGAGCCGGACAAGGCGACCGGACACGACCACCCGAATGACGCCGTTGGCTACTTCCTGCAAAGGCGCTGGCCGGTTGTGAAGAGAACTGCGGTGGTCACACCGCTGAGGATGTAGACGATGACCATGACCGTCGATCAGCGCTCGCCGGCCGTGGAGCAAATGGCCAAGAACTGGCCCATCGTCGCCGCCCTTATGGCCGGCACCCCCGCGATGCGCGCAGCCGGCAAGACCTACTTGCCGCAGCAACCGCGCGAGGATGACGAAGACTACGCGTACCGCCTGGCCACGGCCACGCTGTTCCCAGCGCTGCGCCGCACCGTGGGCGTGATGGCCGGGAAGCCATTCAGCAAGGAAGTGACGCTGGCCGAAGATGCGCCAGAGCAGATCAAGGAGCTGGCCCAAAACATCGACGGCGAAGGCCGCAGCCTGCACGCCTTCGCGGCTGACGTGATGCGGG
>VFQQ010001569.1_pt1 | contig 30612 bp, 21 predicted proteins | sample 3512341 | NCBI WGS metagenome assembly VFQQ01 (sample SAMN10412373, study PRJNA504923) | tailings metagenome | isolation source: Relicate 2 Philex TSF1 revegetated site | place: Philippines: Tuba, Benguet | collected 2017-08-29
CTTTTTTTCGAAAAAAAGTAACAAAAAAACATTAAAAATTCTAACTCACAGATCTGAAAATTAAGTGTTTCAACAGTAGCATGATCCAATTTTCAGCTCTGCTCAAACAGAGAATTTTTGTTCTGATGTACATTCTGCGAAGTAAACGGTTTCTTAGAACCATAGGATTCTAAATTTCTAATTAACAAATTCATTCTATCATTCAGTCATTCAAAATTATTTCCCTCTAACTCACAGATCTGAAAATTAAGCGCTTCAACAGTAGCGTGATCCAATTTTCAGCTCTGCTCAAACAGAGAATTTGTCGACCCGCGTAGGGCGATCCGCGTAGGACGGCCCGCGTAGGGTGGCGGCCCGCGTAGGGACGTACATTCTGCGAAGTAAACGGTTTACAGCAACTTTGGGTCAATATTATTGAATCACTTGATTAGTACTAAATCTATTCAGTCATTCTAAATTATTACGAATCACTAAATGACTAATTCGCTAAATCACAATTATTCACTCATTCTATCATTCAGTCATTCAAAATGGGTGGATGTACTTTCATGCGAAGTAAACGGTTTATAGCAACGGTATGGATCTTTTGGTGGTGAGTCTAATTTGGGGTGTTCTGCCTTTGTCTGTTCGAGTAGCCTGTCCCGGTTCATTGGGAAAGTCGAGAATAAGAAGGAACACATCTCCTTTGACCTGATTGGCAGTCCGCGAAGCGGGAGAAAGCCCGCCGCTCTGACCGGGTAGATCTGGCTGTACATTATTTGTATAAGAATGATGACGTCACGAAGCTTTGCGCTTGCAAGAATAGCAAAAAGAGGTTTCAAAAAACGGTGGTTTTGTGATACAGCTTTAAGTAGTGCAAAACTTTTCAATTTGCCTATTACGAAGAAGCAAATTGGGTTCAAAATTCAATTTTGTACTAAATTAATATATAAAATATACTAAATTCTTTATCTTTAATCATTAAAAAAAGGCCTTTATTCTAAAATGGATAATGATAAAATTAAAAAATATCTCACATCAAAAAAATAAGGTAAATATTAAATAACGTAAATTTTCAGCCAGTATAATTAAATGGAAAAAAATAGTAGACCCACTAAAATTCCACATTCAAGAGAAAATGCCATAAAATTTATATATAAGTTTCTAGAACAAACAAATGTAAATGGCAAGTTAGTAATAGATTTATCTGCTGGTAAAGGATTTGTAGCTAGTTTATGGAAAAAAAATGGAGCAGAAGTAATGGCCTTTGACCTTTATCCCGAATTGATGGAAAATGATGAAATATTGACACAAAAAATTGACTTAAACAAGATTTTCCCAATAGAATCAGGCTGTGCAGACTACGTATTGCTGATGGAAACCATTGATCATATTTCAGAGCAAAAACAATTATTTGATGAAATTGCCAGAATATTAAAACCCGAAGGTTGTTTAGTTTTGACAAAGCCAAATAACAGCAACATCTCAGGAAGAATAGCCAACCTTTGGCTAGAATCAGAACGAGGAGATATGTTTCTACCTAATGAAAAATCTGTAATTGGTTATGATGAAAATCGCATTTATATGGGTAGAATCTTTTTAATTGGTATACAAAAAATCCGAACGCTTGCGGCTCTGGCCGGCCTCCGAATTGAGAAAATTTACCCTAGCCAATTCAGCGTAAGCTCCTTACTTTATTTTTTATTATTTGGATGTTTTTTTTATATAAGAACCTATCTGACATTCAAAAGATTGTCAAAAAAACAAACCCTTAATAACAAAAAAGCAATTGAGGAACAATATAAGCTAAACCAAAATCCATTAATACTTTTCCAAAAACATTTATGCGTTATTTTAAAAAAGGTAAACTAAAAAAGTTGTTACCTTAGTTTCTTAAGCAATAAGAATTGGGGGAACAAACAAAATTTGGTGAATAGACCGATTGAAAGGGGTAAGTTTATTCATGGTGCTATTTGAAAATGGACCCCTAAATCTCTTCAATCATTCTGAATTTTTTAATCACTAAATTTCTAACTCACAATTATTCATTCATTCTGAATTTTTTTGAAAATCACTAAATGACTAATTCGCTAACTCACAATTATTCATTCTATCATCCAGTCATTCTAAATTTTTTTTAAAATCACTAAATGACTAACTCACTAACTCACAATTATTCATTCATTCTACCATTCAGTCATTCTATTTTTTTTTGAAAATCACTAAATGACTAATTCACTAACTCATAATTATCCACTCAAAATTGCTGACGTTTAGCTAAAGTGGGGGCCTGTACAAGCAGTGGAAATCAAAATGTGTCCATTTCTTTTTTTGCGTTCAGATAGCCGCGGATGACGGTTACAGTGGTGATCAGCAGGAAAAACCCAATGATGTATTCCACATAATTGATGATCTGGGGGAATTTTTCGCCAAGCAGATAACCGCCGCCTACCATCGTAAGCACCCAGACAGCGCCCCCGGTGATATTGTAAATGCTGAAGCTCAGGAAGTTCATCTTCACGAGGCCGGCAAGGATCGGGGCGAAGGTTCTTATGATGGGCAGGAAACGGGCGATGATCAGCGTTCTGCTGCCATATTTTTCAAAATATTTCCGGGTGTTGTCCACGTATTTTTTCTTGAAGAATAAAGAGTCTTTCCGGGTTTGAATGGAATTGCCGAAAAATCGTCCTGAAATATACCCTGTAAGGCAACCCAGCACTGCAGCAATAAAGATGGAGATCAGGAGTGTGCTTATCGGAACATCGAGCAGGTCGGTGGAGCAGAATACCCCGGACAAAAACAACAGGTAGTCGCCAGGCAGGAAAAACCCGAAAAAGAGGCCGTTTTCTACATAAACAATCAGCAATATGGCGATCAATCCTCCGGTCCGGATAATTTCTTCAGAATTAGTAAGGTAATTAAAAAATTCAAGAATCTGATTCATCGCAATGGGCTTGTTCTTCTTTTGAGCTTGTCTGTAAGGTACCTTGGGCTGTAACCGTTGGGCTCTTTCGCAATTTAGTAAGTTTTACAGTCTTTGCAAGAGATGTTCATGGCTTTTTTCCGGATACGGGCAGGGCCATTGTTATCAATACATTTAAACGTTCTCTGAAAGTTCCAGCCACCTCATTTCTTTTTCTTCCAGATCGTCTGTGATTTTCTGCAGTTCAAGCCCTTTTTGCGTAATTTCCTCGTGCGGAAGGGTGCCCTGAGAGAGTTCATTTGCCAGAAGATCTTTCTGTTTTTCCAGTGTTTCTATTTCTTTCTCCAGGTTTTCGAACTCCCGCTGTTCTTTAAAGCTGAGCTTCTTTCTGGTCTGCGCAGCAGGTGGAGGAGTTTCTTTAAGTTCAGTTTTTTTGACAGACGTTTTTTCACGGATGTCGGCATTCTCGTCTTTCCAGTTTCTGTAATCCGTATAATTGCCCGGAAAATCACGGATGTAACCGTCTCCCTCAAAGGCAAAAACGTGTTCAACGATCCTGTCCATAAAATAGCGGTCGTGCGAGACCACCAGCAGACAGCCGCCGAAGTTTTCCAGGAATTCTTCCAGTACATTAAGGGTAGAAATGTCGAGGTCGTTGGTAGGTTCGTCGAGAATGAGGAAGTTAGGGTTCTGGACTAAAATTTTGAGGAGCTGAAGGCGTCTTTTTTCTCCGCCGCTGAGTTTTTCTACAAAATTATATTGCACCTTGGGCGGAAACAGAAAGAGTGTCAGGAATGCTGAAACAGATATTTCTCTTCCGTCGCTCATCTTCACGTATTCAGCGATTTCGCGAACCACGTCAATCACCTTCTGGCCTTCTTCAAACTCCAGTCCTCCCTGGGAATAATAACCGATCCGGATGGTTTCGCCTTTTACCACACGACCCATGTCGGGCTTGGTGAGGTCATTGATAATATCGAGCAGGGTTGATTTTCCGGCTCCGTTACGGCCGATAATGCCGATTTTATCTCCTCTTTTGAAGGTGTAGGAGAATTCTTTAATGTACGGCTTGCCATTAAAAGACTTGCTGACGTGCTGGATTTCAATGATCTTATTTCCGATGCGTTCCGACTTCATGCTGAGTTCCAGCTTGTCTTCTTTTCTGACCCCGGTGGTTTTGCCTTTCAGTTCATGGAAAGCGTCTACACGGAACTGCGCCTTATGCGTTCGGGCCTTGGGCTGCCTTCTCATCCATTCGAGCTCTTTTCTGAGCAGGTTCTGGTTTTTCTCCTGTGAGGCCGCTTCCATTTCTTCTCTTTCGGCTTTCTTTTCCAGATAGTAGGCGTAATTGCCTGTGAATTTGTAAATCTGGTTATTGGAAAGTTCAAGAATGCGATTACAAACCTTATCAAGGAAGTAACGGTCGTGTGTAACCAGAAACAGGGTGATGCCGGATGATGACAGATAGCCTTCCAGCCATTCGATGGTATCGAGGTCAAGGTGGTTGGTGGGCTCATCCAGGATCAGAAAGTCCGGTTCTTCGATGAGTACCCTGGCCAATGCGACCCGCTTTTGCTGCCCTCCCGAGAGCTCCCCCATGAGTTTGTCGAAATCATGTACGCCGAGCTTGCCTAAAATCTGCTTGACTTTGGCTTCATAATCCCAGCCGTTCAGGGCATCAAGGGTTTCAATACTTTGGGTCAGCAGCCGGTCGTCGCCGTTTTCCACCGCTTTCTCGTAGTTTTTGAGGGCGGTGGTAATGTCATTTTCAGTATGAAAAATAGTTTCAAGTACCGTTTTGCTTACCTGAAAGTCAGGCGTCTGGTCCAGATAGCCCACCCGGATCTCTTTTCTGAGACTGACGAGGCCGCCGTCGGGAGCGATCTTGCCACTCACAATATCGAGTAAGGATGATTTGCCACAACCGTTCGGACCAATGAGGGCGACCTTTTCTCCTTGCAGGATGCCAAAAGTAAGGTCTTTAAACAACCACCGTTCGCCGAGGTTACGGCCTATATTTTCTGCTGATAAATAATTCATAAAGTAAGATGCTAGGGACTTTACCTGTGGATATAATAAGGTGACAGGTAAACCCGCCGCAAAGTTAACCTTTTTTAGATGCCGAAGAGAAGAAACCTCAGTACAATAACGCTTTTAGTGTCTCATCGTCGTCAGTCAGCATAGCGTAAACCGTTTTTCCGGATGCGTTGGGGATGCTTGTGTCGCACCCGGCCTCTGCAAGTAAGCGGACACACATAAGACGATTTTCGATGCGGTCGGTGTGGCCGCTTTTGATGGCATGGACAGCCCAGAAGAGTGGTGTTGAAGAAAACTCAAGACAGCGCTGATCCACATCCGCCCCTTCTTTGAGCAGACGTTCTGCCAGCCGGTCCTGTCCGCACCATACGGCCCAGTGCAGGGCTGTTCCGCCATGGCATCCGGGGTGATGAATGTAGGCTCCCTGGTCAATGTAATATAAGCCGACTTTTTCTGCTGACAGGCTTGCAGCGGCTATCAGCGGGGTGTCGTGCTTTTCTGTCATCAGGCCACCGTTGATGTCGGCGCCGTACTCAAGCAACAGAGAGGCGATGCCTACGGCCTCAGCATCCGTTATAAGACCATTGAAAACGGCGTCACAAAGCCGGTGGAGAGGGTGTGCAACGGTAGTGTTGACATTGTCATAAGGAAGCCCCCGGTTGGCTAAAGCGGGATCGGCGGATAAGGCCTCTCTGAGCATTTCAAGATTTTTGGTTTCAATGAGTGTTTTGATGAGTGTCATGGAAATGGTAATTAATACGTGAAACTAAGAAAAAATACCGGGAAAGCCCCCATTCTGAAGGAGAAACATAAAAAGCAGGAGCTGATCATTCGTCAGACGGTACTTCTGAAAAGCAGATAATAGAATAGCCGTTAATTGATTTAATCCGGAATGGAATAGCATAACTGGCGCTGTGTCAATGTTATTACGGCCGGTCCGGGATTCCGTCAGGTGTGCCTGAACAGATAAACCATAAGACGGATACGAATGAGAGAATGCTTCAGCTCTTTGGGGTAAGTTTACGGAGGTTTGTTTTGTCTGTTAGCAGCGCTCGTCAATGATTTTCATGGTGAACTTAACGCCGGCTGTGCAGGATGCCTGACAACAGAATACCCCTTAACATTTTTCCCTTTGATGAGCGCTCCCTTTTTTATCGAGGACGCGTCGCCGTTCAGATCTATTTCCAGCATGTGAGTGGAATTCCCTGCCGTATTTTTTAAGAAAGTGATGTATTGGTTGCCGGTGATCATGGGCATCTTGGCACTGTGTAAATCAGCAAGCGGCATGTTATATTTCATGAGTTGTCCCGATGCCAGGTGTAGCCTGGCAAAATAATAGTGGTCTCCGGAAATATCATTCCATCCTTTTATCCTGGTATCATTCATCAGTATGGCTATAGCGGTATCCCCTCCTGTATGATCAAGCTGAATAATATTGGTAGGCTCACCCGTTTTTTCAGAAAGATCAAGGAAGTAGGTTTTGTCAAACTGAATTGTGCCGCTATTGACTCTCAGGATGCCTCCAAAGACGGGTGTGTCAGTAGGCACACCCCACAATTTTCCCCGGCATCCGAGAATATACAGATCACCATTGTCTGCCTTTGCAAATCCGTTGAGAGAAACGATACCCAGTTCGGAAGATGTAATATCCGTTGATATCAGCGTAGGGTTGGTCATTTTCGGATAATCAAAGGCCACCAGATGTGAGCCCTGCATAAAGTTTCCGTTGAAATCATAGTAGACAGTACCCATCAGGAACTTGCCGGCATGAATAACACCTTTACCTATATTGGATTTCCAGTAGACGCCCGGTTTCTGTTCTTGTAAGGGTAAACTGAAACTCCCGCTATCCGAAATTTCAAAATCGGGTATACGGATAGTCAGCCATTTTACTTCAGGATCGCCCCACTTTACAGGGTCCATGATCAGTAGGGTGCTGTCCCCGATAAGATTCTGGGAGTATGCCCAGTCAGGTACATAGTCTTTTACCGATAACGATTTTTCCAGGGCAATGCTGCCGTCACTTTTAAGTTCGTATTGATAGAAGCGCTTTTCAGAGCGATTGTAGAAGTAAAAATACTTTCCGGACCAGATCATACTTCTTGCGTCCAGTTTTACTCCTTCGCGTGACTCGATGGTGCCCTGATCCAGCCTTTCGGCCGGTATCATGTGGCTTACTCCGTCGACACTGGCTCCTATTGAAAATTTCGGGGTTACTGCTGAGGAGGTGAGGTTTGTACTTTTCTTGCTATCGCAGGAGATCAAAAGGACAAGTCCGGCCAGAGTCAGTAGGAATTTCATAGCATAATTTATATCGGGCCTAAATATAACCAATTGTACGGTATTTTATGAAAAAGTAATTGGTAACAGGTGATTTTCCCGCATAACACTCATTAAGTATCAGAAAGGCGAACGGGTCAGGACGGATGATCCTGCCCGGGTATTCTGACCGGACTTTTTCCTGTTTTCTTTTTTGCAGGTCTGTCAGAGCTTTGCGGCTGTTTTTTTCTTTTCCGCCCGATCCAGATGATAAACCCGGTAACGGGTAGTGAAGCGGTTATCAGACTGGCAAAGAACGCCAGAAGTTTGCCGGGTAATCCCCCGATACTGCCGACATGGATGTAGTAATTCATACGGCGTATTTTTTCACCGTTACTCTGTTCTGAAAATTTCTGGGTCGCAAGCAGTTTTCCGCTGTGCTGATCAAAGAAGTATTCATCAGACCGGGCATAATGGGCGCCCTCAAGGGTTTCAACCGTAAAGCGGAGCGCATCGGTGGTATTGTTTGGTTTATAGATTCTTATGGCCTTGGCATTGTCCGTTCTTACCATATCATTAAAGAGGCTGTCGGATACTCTATACAGGCTGGCATAACGACCCGCGGCAGAAGTGGTGTCTGATGTTATTTTTTCCTTTTTTAAAAGGATGGTTTTACCTCCGTTTGCCAGCCATTGTACCGAGTTGTTCATCCATTCAAAAGACCAGACCAATCCGGTGAGCGCTATAAAAATAGCGATCCATGAGACATAGAAGCCCAATACATTATGGAGGTCATAGTTCAGGCGTTTTCCTTTTGCATTCCATTTAATAGTAAACCGTTGTTTATACCCTTTTTTGCTTGCGGGTTTCCACAGGATGATTCCGGTGATCATCAGTACCACAAAAATGAGGGTAGCGTAACTTATTATTAAAGTTCCTGTTTCGCCTATGCCAAGGGAGATATGGATATGTGTGATTAAAGTGAAAAATGCGTTTTTGTAGTCAAACTGACTGATGACCCTGCCGGTGTAAGGGTCTTGAAGGACTGCATGATACTGTCTGGATGAATCCAGTGCCCACATGGCATTTACGCGAGGCTCCTTCAGGGAGACGGTATAGTAAGTTCGGGCTATTTTCTTGTCCCTGAGGAATGCATCGGCCGTTGTGAAAACAACAGATGGTGGTGCAAAGTCTTTGTGCTGAGGCGCTACCTGCTTAAACACACCATAGTCCAGCAAAGTACATATTTCTTCTTCGAAAACCAGGATGCAGCCGGTAAGTCCTATGATGAAAACGATCAGTCCTGAAGTCAGGCCCAGCCATAAGTGAGTAATGCCTATTATTTTTCTGAATTTCACGTTGATTAAAGTTTAATCCCCGATCAGTGTTTCAGACCGGGGATTTATGGTTTTAGAGTATCTGCGCTCCGGGATTACAGGGTGTATCCGATTCTGAGCATGATACTCCTTGGTGCACCTACATAATACCTTTCGGCAGCACGAACGGCTCCTGTATAGTATCGCTTGTTGGTAATATTGTTGATGTTAAAATTTAAGGTAAGGTGGTTGATCTTATAAGAAATATTGCCATCGATTACACTGTATCCCGGGGTAGTCAGGGTGGGAGTCTGCAGCATCGGGGTTTCCGAAGAGAAACTGATACCCGCTCCGAATCCGAGTCCGGTGACAGGGCTGTCGTTTATTATCTCATATTTAGCCCAGAGGTTCCCCTGGTGGGCAGGAGAGAGGCCCTGTTTGAGTCCTATTTTTGCCTCGTCAATGTCATCAGAGATTTGTGCATCATTATAATTGTAGGCTCCGTTCAGAGATAAGGATTTATTGACCCGGCCGTTAAATTCAATTTCCAGACCTTTGGAAGTAACCTCGCCCATTTGCCGCCAGATCCGGTCGTCAGGATTGATCACCGTCGGATTGGACAATTGAGTAACATTTATCTTTTTGATCTGGTATAAAGCCAGTGTAAACAGAAGGTTTTTATTAAAGAGCTCTTGTTTGGCTCCCAGCTCGAACTGGTTGCTGTACTCCGGTTTCAGGGATCCGCCTCCTTCCACTTTGCCATAAATCAGCTGTCCGGATGTAACCGGCTGGAAGCCCGTGATATAAGAAGAGTACACATAGGTATTGGACGGGAAAATATAGGTGATGCCGATTTTGGGTAGCCACGCTTTCTGTGAAACTTCGTTTTCTGCAGGTGACTGATAGGCGAGCCGGAAAGTATACGCCTCATGACGGAGTCCGAGTAAAAGTTTTAATCTTTCGGCAATGCTGACCTGATCCTGGAAGTAAATGCCATTGGCATAATCCCGGGTCTTGTTTATGCGGTCATAAGTGTAGGCCGACAGGGTGTAAGACTGTCCGTCAAGTCCCGGACTGCTTTTAGAGGGATCATATACATTTATATTCCCGACGGAAGAATTAAAGCGATAGGTGCCCCAGTTGAAAAGGGATACGTTGTAGTCATAGCCTATCAGTGCCTTGTGTCCGAGTTTACCGGTATTAAAATCTGCGGTCAGATACCCGGTGATGTTATCTGAGTTCATTTTCGAGTTCCACTCGGCATATGAAACATTGATGCTGCTGCTGTCAGCGGACCAGGCCGCATTTCCCAGATATACATTGGCTATGTGTCTTTTATCATCCCACGTCAGGAAATCTTTGAGATAGGAAACATTAAGAGCGATGTTACGTCCGAGTTTCTGGCTTGCCGAAAGATTAAGAGAGGTAGTAGTGGTTTTGTTACGGTCACCGACCTGAAGAACGGTAAAGTCGATCGGAGTTTCATCTATGGACTTACCGAGGAAACGGAAAAGCCCGTCGTGTTCCATGGTGGTAAGCTGCGTATGGTTGAGGTCGATATTGATCCGGGTATTTCTGGCAGGGAGGAATGAGAATGAAGGAGCCAGCGCAACCGCATTGTCTTTCATATTCCTGTACCAGGTATCACTCAGTTGACCGAACGTATTGATCCGATACAGCACTTTGCCGTCATCAGTGAGTTTTCCGGTAAAGTCAAGGTCACCTCTTACGGTGTTGAAGCTTCCGGTACTGAACGAAAGAGACTGTTTCTTTTCGGGTAATGGTTTTTTAGTGACCAGGTTGACCACCCCGCCGGGACTCATGTTACCAAACATAGAAGAAGAAGGGCCTTTTACTACTTCATAACTTTCAACGACCGGAGATATGGCGGGAAATCTGTAGCTCTCATTCAACGTCCGCAGCCCGTTTATAAGCCTCGTGGTACTGACAAATCCTCTGATTACCACAGATCTTCCGTTGTTGGTTACCCGGACGTTGGTGTTCCTGGCGATATCATCAAACCTGACAGCCTGCCGGTCAACGATCAGTTCCTGGGTTATGGTGGATACCGTTGACGGGATTTCTGTTACCGGGATGGCGATTTTCGTGGCAGCAAAAGAATAGTCGGCTTTATACCCTACGTCTTTCCGGCCTATGATTTCGACGGTCTGCAGGAGCACGAGGTTTGTTTCCAGCCTGACTTCTATTTCATTGGCGGTATTTACGCCGATTTCGATGTCTTGCGTGACGGGATTGTAGCCCACCATGCTTACTTTCAAGGTATAGCGCCCTGCTTTCAGGCCTGAAAAGCTGAATCTGCCTTCATTGTCTGCGATTGCAGACAGACTGGCTTCACGAAGCTGAACGCTGGCTCCGGCAGCTGCGTTTCCGTCATCCGTCAGGATCCGCCCCCTGAGCGCAATCGGATCCTGCGCAGATACGTTAAGGTGCAACAAAAAGAAGATGCACACCCCTACAATAAATTTAAGAGAATTATACTGTTTAAACATCGGGCATTAAATTTAATTGGACTAAATAAAAATAAGAAAAAACATAAAATTATATCCGACGACGTCCGGTGTCGTATTCCGTTTACGTTAAAAGGGCAATCAGATGGAGTCGTCGCAAAAGGCCATAACCTTTATTCGCGGAGGGAGTTCTGCCATTTCTTCATCACTCATCACCAGAATTTCATCGTTTGAGTGAGCCTTTTTCAGAATGCCTACATGGTACAGCTTGCTTTTCTCCAGGGCTATTTTTTTGATAGAGGGTGGATTGGAACGTTCGGCCCGGAAAGCGATTTCAAGTGTTTTTTCGGAGGTGTTGACCATGGAGAGCGAACCGCTGAAATCGAGATTCCCTTTTCCGGTAAGATCCGATACATTTCCCTGTACACTGCTGTTTGGTTTCAGATAGAAGTCAAAGAAGCGCGATTCTCTTTTGAGCTCATAAGAATATCGGTTGTTCATCAGAGCGATGGATACAGAAGTGTTTTTATATCCGGATATTAAATGAAAGCCCGCCACCCCAATGATAACACTGGCTGCTGCCACAAATTTTGCTGCTTTAGGCCTGTTAAAGCGGTTGATCCGAAAGCGCAGGAACGGTATTTCTTTTTTGACAGAAGCCCATATACCGGAGGACATTTCGGCCAGACTTTCCTCCGAAAGGGTTGTTTCTTCACTTTCGGTACTGTTCAGCCATTCTTCTACGGTCTTTCTTTCCTGCTCAGTACAGTTGTTTTTCAGATACCTCTCTATCAGTTCGTTTGTCATATGCATAATACGGTCTTATCTGTATTCCGGTTTACCATTTCAGGATTCTTAACATCACGGACATTGGTTTACATGAAGTAAATGAACCGTCTGTTATTATTAAGTTGAATAAAGGGTAGGGCTACCCTTAGCAGAAGAGGAAAAAAATTACAGATTGTAATCCGTAAGGTAGAAGCGAAGGTGTTTCAGTGCTTTTGAGATATGTGCTTCAACGGTCTTTACCGAGATATTAAGTAAGGTGCCGATTTCCTTATTGGAAAGCCCTTTCTCACGACTTAATCTGAAAACTTCATTGCATTGAGCCGGTAAGGAGGAAGTCAGGCTGTGAAGTCTGTCACGCAGGTCGCAGAGTGCAATTTCATCTTCGGTAATGTTCGAAAGATCTGACGTTTGTATGGCAAGTGCCGAGTGGTGTCTCTCATGAATTAATTTTGTTCTTACATACTCCAGGGAGGCGAGTTTAACGGATCTGACAAGATAATGTTCTATGCTGCCTTCCAGCACAAGTACATTTTTCCTTTCCCAGAGCGAAAGAAAAACGTTCTGGACAATTCCGGCAGCAATGTGCTGGTCTTTGACCACATTAAAACAAATAGCGCACAGCTTTCTGACATGCTGGTTATAGACCTGTTCAAACCATTCGCTACTTATCATTTATAAGACAACAATTTTCAGGGGGTAGGCTTAAAAGCTTAACAAGATGCAAACCTACAAAACAACCTCCTGATTTTGTGCTTATTTATAATAATTTTAAATAAGAAAGGCGAAAAGATGATTACTTAGCGTTCGGATGGATGCTTGTTTATCTGTTTTTATTCTTGGAGCCGGTATTTTGATCACCCGCATAATTGTGCGATAATTCACTCATTGTATTTGCGTAAATTTGCGGTATGCAGAGGTTACCCCTTATTCTTTTCATTCTGCTGGCTGCCTGGAAAAACGGGTACGCCCAGAATTATATTTTTAACCGCCTCTCTGTTGGTGACGGACTGCTTTCCAATAATATTTCTGCCGTATGGCAGGATCCGGCAGGCTATCTGTGGATCGGCTCTCAAAGTGGCTTGCAGAGATATGATGGCGCAGTGATGAGAACTATACTCTACGACAGGATTGATCAGATAGTTTCCGATCATACCGGTCGGGTATGGATAAAGTCGGGGACACGGATCGGAGTTTTCGATACCAATACTTTCTCTGTTTCTTTTGTTCCTTATGACAAAGAAGCAGAGGTTGTCAAACCTACACGGATCTGGTTACGGAAAGACGGAGGCGGGAAAGTATTTCTAGTTCTGACGGCTATAAATTGCCAGTATTTCGACGATACAAGAAAGCGTTTTTCAAAGGACAGCAGTCCGTTTGATGTTCCTGAGTTTTTGAAGATAACCGATGTCGTAGAAGACAGACAACAAAACCGCTACTGGATACTGGCTTCAAATGGTTTCGGGTATTGGGATAAGAAAACGAAGTCTTATTATTCCCCTGTTACTAACACGCAGAAAGATCCGGTGCTTTCGGATCCGGAAACACCATCGGTTGTTTCCAGAATGCATATTGACAAAGAAAACCGCTTATGGATGGTGGGGATTTCCCGAACCACCTCCCGTTTTCTGTGTTATGAGGTTAACAAAGCCCGGTATACTGATGATCTAGACCGCCTGAGTATCGCTAATAACGGCTACTTTGATGTGTATGGATTCGGTACTTTTGAAGATTCCCTGACCGTAGCTTACGGACTGAATTGTTTTCGGATCAGCCACGGCAGGACGTTCTCAGATCTCAGATCACCTGTAAATAATCCGTATGGCATACACTTTAACTCCATCTCTGCCATTTTGGAGGACAGAGAGGGAATGTTGTGGGTGGCCACTGACAACGGTCTTTTTTACACTCCCGGGAACCGATATAAATATGTGCATGTGCTGCTCAGTCAGGAAAAACAAAGGGGAACGATCAGCAGTATTCTGGAAGACAAACAACATCATCTGTGGATGGGCACCTGGGGAAGAGGAACGTTCATGATGCGAAACAGCAGTGACGGGCCGCAGATGTTGCCGGTAAATGAACTCAACAGGCTCGGCAGTGCTGCCCGGTTTGTATGGTCACTTTGTGCGGATGATGCACAGAACCTCTGGGTCGGATGCGACGCCGGACGGCTGGCCCGATATGATTTCAGAACCGGAAAGGCAGCGTTGTATCATCCGGCAGCATTTGGAAGCAGTGCGGTAAGGCAGATTGTAAAAGACAGTGAAGGGAATCTTTGGGCAGGTCTGGAAAATGGTGACGTTTATACTTTTAATCCTACGGGCCGCTTCCATGAAAAAATACTTCATAAGGCTTTCTCCTTGCAGGGGGCTGTCAGCAAAATGGTCAGAGTAGGTTCTGACCAGCTTTGGGTGGCCGTCAATGACAAAGGTATAGATGTTATTGATACGAAGACCAGGAAGATCGTAAGATCCATTGACAGCCGCAGCGCCGGTTCAAACTATATAGCTGGTATAAAAGATATTTTACCGGTGGGTGAGGATCTTTGCTTTATCGCCGGTGAAAAGCTGGGTACCATCCACACCAAAAGCTTTCATGTGAATTTTGACTTTAAACACAGCGGGCAATTACCCGGGCCATTATTCACACTGCAAAAAGACAGAAACCATAACATCTGGATTGGCAGCGGGGCCGGCATCTTTAAGTTGTATGCTAAAAGTGGTGTACTTACCAGGTATTCGCAACATGATGGCCTTATTACCATTCATAATAACAGTTATGTGCCCGAACGCAGCATCATCATGGCCGATGGCCGGCTGGTATTCGGAGGTAATCAGCATCTTGTGGTTTTTAATCCGGAAGAGTACAATACGACACCCGGGCCACCTGATGTCTTAATAACCGGCTTTCAGCTGAACGGCCGGTATCTTCCGGCAGATTCGCTGGCCGGTTTGGAAATTCTTACGCTGCCTTATGCCCACAATACCTTTGACATTGATTTTGCCACCATCAGTTTTGCACAAAAGGGAAGAATTACCTACGAGTATAAAATGGAAGGACTGGATACGGAATGGATAACGCTGACTTCCCTGCCCAGGGTAAAGTATAGTTTTCTGCCTCATGGCCGGTACCGTTTTATGGTCCGTGCGAAAAATGAACGGGGGGAGTATTCTGCATCGGTTACCGCACTGCAATTGAAGATCAGGCCGCCTTTCTGGAAAACAATCTGGTTTTATGCCTTGTTGCTTTCAGTGACGGCAGCCCTCCTTTTTTATCTGCACCGCCTGCAGCTCCAGAAGCTTCTGCACATTGAAAAAGTGCGTAACCGCCTGGCCAGAGATCTTCATGATGATATGGGCTCTACCCTGAGTACAATTAACATCCTCAGCACGATGGCTTTGCAGCAAACGTCTATTGACGAAGAAAAAAGTAAACTGTACCTGGACACCATCAGCAGAAGTACCCACCAGATGATGGAGGCGATGGATGATATTGTCTGGAGCATCAACCCGGTGAACGACAATATCGGAAGGATCCTGGCCAGAATGAAAGAGACGGCCGGAACAGTACTGGAGCCAAGGCATATTGATTACCGGTTTGAAGTAGAGTCCTCAATCCCTGATCTTCATTTGCCGATGGAACAGAAACGGGAGATATTCCTGATATTCAAGGAGGCCCTGAACAACATTGTCAAGTATGCTGATTGCACACGGGTAGTATTTACCTTGTCCAGAAAAGGATCATCCCTGTTGATGACCATCCGGGATAATGGGGTGGGTTTTCAGGACACTGAATCCGGGTCAGTGGTCAGAGGGAACGGATTGAAGAACATGCAGAGCCGTGCAGCCGGTGTAAAGGGTGAATTATCTGTTACCTCGGAAAGGGGCAAGGGTACGCTTGTGAATTTTTCCATACCTATAGCATGAATATGCGTTGTTTTCGATGAAAACATCTGTGATCTTTGTAAGGTCAAAGAGATGAATGAAGGTTTTTGATGAAAGGATTCAGAACAGGACAACGTTTTTTCAGGATTCAGGGGACGGAAAAACGGTGAGAGAGGAATTTCATAAGTCATTTGCGGCCTTTGTATCTTTACACTGAAAAAGCTATTTACGATACAGATGATCAGAGTACTATTATACGACGATGCAGAACAGTTCAGAGAGACCATGGGAATGCTCCTGGATCAGACCGATGAATTTGCGGTGATCGGGAAGTTTGCCAATTGCGAATCCGCCCAGTCGGATGTCATGCTCCTGAAACCGGACGTTGTACTGATGGACATTGACATGCCGGGTGCCAGCGGGATTGACGGCGTCCGGATGATCAGGAAGAAGAACCAGACGGTAAAAATCATCATGCTGACGGTTTTTGATGACAACCGGAATATCTACGATGCGATACGCTTCGGGGCAAACGGCTATATACTGAAAAAGAGTACTCCTTCAGCCATTATCGGTGCTATTAAAGACGTGTATGAAGGTGGAGCCCCCATGAATTCATCCATTGCCACACAGGTATTGCAGATGTTTGCCGGAATGTCACCAGGGGATGAAAACTTTGGCCTTTCAGAAAAAGAGAAGGCTGTTTTGAAATCGCTTGTTGACGGGAACAGCTACAAGATGGTGGCAGCCGCACTGAACATATCCATCGATACGGTCCGGTCGCATATCCGTAATATTTATGAGAAACTGCAGGTCAATTCTAAAAGTGAAGCCGTGGCCAAGGCTTTAAAGAACAGGATCGTGTAGGCGCTCAGGAAAGACGGGCATTCGGATCATGTAGAAATCGTTTTGCGATTATCGAAAGGCAATGAAATGCCTGTGGGTCAGGTATTGTATTTCTTCAGTTTATTTTAACGAATAGCAAACCTGCATTTTGGGATATAAAGGCAGGAGAGTATTGGTATATCCCTATTCGTTAGTTGCCGGGGCTGAGATATCCAGCTTCCGGACGGAGTATAACTCCGTTATGTATATTTAACTAAGATCAGACGATCATTTTCCTGACGGAACAGATGACAGGGCATTGCTGTGCTTTGTGCATAAAGGTTTGATGGAAAATCAATTAAAAATTATGAAAAAGATGAAACCGAAGATTTTTTTTGCTCCTGCTGTTTTTTTGTTATTCTTTATTTTTTCCTGTGAAAGGGAGATGCTAGATCGTCCCGATACGGGTGTGCCACGGCCAGCTGACAGTACTCTGCAAAGGAATTTCAGAGTTGTCTTTGACAACATGTCTGCCTATCAGAATGTGTCTGGAAACCTGACTGTGAATCTGACCGTTGAAGATGCTCAGGCGAAGGGCTATAATTTATCTGTACCACTAGTTTTTGATAAGAAATATGCCACTTCTGTGATCAGACTGCCTAAAGGGACCTATACCATCAGGAAGCTTGTCATTACAGACGGTACAGCGGCTGCACAGTTTGCCACGCCCTTGGCCGGTTCACTAAAGGCCGGTTTGGTGGCCAGGCCTTTGGCTGTTCCGCTGATACTCGATGAAAAAGCCGATAAAGACATTGATGTCGAAGTGCTTCAGGTAACCGGCGGCGACAAGCCGGAGAGTTTTGGATATACTGAAGGTTCCTTTGGCAATCGTCCGCAGACTCCTGAAGCGGATAAGCGTATTTTTATCCGCCCTTTGATCCGGATTGGAGAAGTGGTTTATGACAGTATTCCCGTGCAGTTGATTGTGAAGAGCTGGGATGTAAAGAATGAAATGACGTACAATGTGCATTACCTCTCTGCCGGAACACAAAGTATTTATCTTTCAGGGAAAGCTGTAAAATACCATCTTTCGATATCAAAATGGGGTATTTACGATGAAATGATTCTGAGCAGGGAAGAGGTTCAGGAAAACAACGTTTACGATTTGGGCGGGAGCAAAGCTGCAAGAAAGCTGATGACAGTATATGAATCTAAGGTTCTGAACGGTACTGCCACGCCCTTGACCAAAACCGATTATGAATATTATCCTGACGGGCGGGTGAAACAGAAGCAGGTTCTTGGCAAACGTGCAGATATGTCAAACTATGTTGTGCAGAAGGATATTTATGAACACACTCATGGGCGGATCACTGCTATCCGGAGTTATGATGAGAACGATGCGCTGATAAAAACAACATCTGTTGATTATGATGACAAAGGGCAGATCATCGGAATGGAAGAAAACAAAGGGGGTGAACTGATAAGAGCAAAAATACATTACAGTCCGCTGGAAACACGTTCCGGACTCCGGCAGGATTACCGTATAGAAATTCAATATTCTTACGGAAACGGTGAGGAGAAAGGGTATTATAGCAAAACCATTCGGGGAGGCAGCGTTCTTGCTGATAAATTTGTACGAAACGCCGGTATGGAGGAAGGGTCATACACTTTTGATTTTGCAATCAACCCCTATGTACACCTCAATATTCCCGATTTATGGCTGACGAGTGTTCCGGCACACAATATGTCTTTTCAGCGGAAAATCTGGACCGGGGCGCATCCTGAGAATGTGGCGGATGCCTTTGAGTATACCTATGATTCAGAAGGGTATCCCAAAGAACTGCTGACCCGCTACAAGTCTTATAAAACCAGGGCAGACACTTATGCTATCCGGACTGTCTTTGTATATCATCCCTGATCTCGTTTGTCTCAGAAATATCCGGATGAGACCGGCCGCGGGCTCTTGTCACAACGGTGCCTCAAGGGAAACGATTCAGAAAACAAACATGAGGGCTCTCCGCTAAAATTCCGGATTACACTTCGTCCATTGCGATAACCGGGAGGTCTGGGCCGTTACGGTCGGGCCTGCTGCCCTCACACAGGAATAGCATCGCCGGTGTGTGGGGCGGCCCCTGGTACCAATGCCGGGCCCGAAACCCGTAGCAGTGGAGATATGGACAAGATATATCCTGCTGCAAAACACAGAAGACGGACTTCTGTGGTAAATTTTAACGACTAATAAATTGCATTCAAAATGAATTTAATGATCAAAAAAATAGCTGTTTGCCTGTTACTCATCACCAGCTTACTCTCAGTTTTCACCGCCTGTGAAACCGACGGAGGGGCAACACCCGGGAAGCCCGTGGAGATTACTCCTCTGGTACGTCCAAAGGGGACAACTGCGGGAACGCGCGTGGTTAAGAACATCGGCCCGGAGGGAGGGTCAATACAATCCTCTGATGGAAAACTCACGATAGAGATTCCTCAGGGAGCCCTTGCCACAGGCACGGCGGTTGGTATCGAGCCCGTCAGCAACACCAACATTGCCGGAATCGGCGGGGCTTACCGTCTTACTCCGCACGGTCAGACGTTTGCTAAACCCGTTACCATTACATTGTCCTGGGCGAGCTATGCAGACAGTATCGGGCTTATGCAGACACTAGGCTTCGCCTACCAGATGGATGACGGCGTATGGCAATACGTCGGAGCCAGTGCACACAGTGCCGGTGCCAAGACTGTCAGTTTCAAAACGACGCATTTCAGTGACTGGTCACTTATGAACAGGATATCGCTTTCCCCTTACAAAGCCGATCTTGAGGTAGGAGAGAAGCAGACTATCCGTGCCATGATCTTTACAGAGACAGATTGGGATAATCTTTTTGTGCCTTTGGTAAACGATCCGAATGGCCCTTATAAAGAACCCGGTTACCCCGTGGGTACACCAGCTTCGCTGCCTTCAAAATTTATAAAATCATGGACGCTGACCGGACCCGGAAAACTGACAAAGTCTACCGGCCAGACCACAGAATACCAGGCTCCGGCATCTGTAAACGGTTCAGGTATGGCCACTGTCAGCCTGGAACTGAACGCTCCGGTGGCCGGTACATTTCAATTGCTATCCAATATTACCATCCTTGGTGACAGCTGGATAGAACTCAGTATAAATGGCGGCACTCCTGTCAAATTTCCTGCTACACCGGTAAGCAGGGTAGGCTCAAGGTATCTGCTGGCCAACCCTGAAGAGGAGGGAGGGGGCTATTTCCTCCTGGCCTGGAAAGGAGGCACAGGCAGCTACCCTTTCGATCTTGCAAACGACGGAACCTATTTCCACTTTATGCCGCCCGGCACCAGTTATACCAGCAGGTACATCCAGGGAAACACCGGCGTTATACTGCCCAGCGGAGGGAGCGTGAACATTACCAGAATGGAGAACGGTAAAGTGGAGGGTACATTTTCGGTAACCAATGTCGGGGTGGGAGACAAGCTGAGACCAGAGGCTTCGGCAAGCGGGAGTTTTAAGGCCAGGATGTATACCCCGTAATAAAAGGCGGGTCACCAGCGGAACCCTTGTAAACGGAGAAGCCGGCGCTCATATAACTTTACCCTGTCAAAGGTATGAGCGCTTACTTTTCTGCCGGAGTTTTCCTGGTGAGCTGTTGGTTTGCCGGATTTGAAGGGCCGGGAAATCGCCAGAATGAATGGTATCTATTGCCCGTATTTCAACCATAATCTTTCCACAGGGCTTTCTGATTACCGGGAATTTCAATGGTATTTGAAAGGGTTTTGTTTAGGTGCAGCAGCGGTAAAGTTTTAAGGCACCAGGGTTTTGTTTTTGATCAGACTAAATGCCCTTGCATCAGATGTACTCGTGAAAACCCTTTGAATTTAGTTTTTGGGTGTGTTTTTGAGTAATACTACCTATGCAATTGACTATTGCTGCCTATTCTCCGGTCTGTTTCTCAGGAATAATTTTGCGTTCATAATTTTTAGCATAATAATAAAATATGAAACGTTACTTAATGATTATTCTGCCGGCATTGTTTTTTACCGGTTGCAGAACAAATGATCCGGACCCCTTTCCGGTTATGGCATGTCTCGCTGAAAGTGAGATCAGCGGGGAAATAATAGCAGCATCAGAAATTAAAACCATTATAGACAAGTATACTGCTGAAGGGCTGCCGGGTATTACGTTTATTGCCCGTAAGGGCGACCGGTACTGGCAGTACAACAGCGGCAGGTATAACCGGGAACAGGGCATGGAAATGAAACCCTGCCTTGTCTGGCCAGGTTACAGTATCAGCAAAATGTATACCGCTACAGCTATTCTCAGGTTGGCAGAGGAAGGCAAAGTCAAACTTGATCAGACAATCAATACCTGCTTGCCTGTCAGTTTATTTTCGATGATTCCCGGTGCAGGCAAAATAACCGTGCGGATGCTGCTGAACCACAGCTCGGGTATTGAAAACTTCTGGCATAATCCCGGCTTTGTGGAAGGGTTTATGGAAAACCCTGCAAGTACTTACGAGGTAGAAGATTACCTGGAGGCAAGCCAGCGGCGATTTTTTGAACCCGGTACGGACATTTATTACTCTAACACCAATTACCTTATTTTATCACTTATTATTGATCATATAAGCGGTCAGAGTCATGAAAAGGCATTTCAGAAATACATCTACAGTCCGCTTTCACTTTCAGGTACTTTCTACCGAAAGCTTCCTGCTTCTCTTCAGAATAACGCGCCCCGTTTGTATGCAGACGTAGAAGGTGAAGGCCGTTTAATTGACTTTACAGAACTTTCACATGTACAGTTTCGCAATGAAGCCGGTAGCAACAGTATCATGGCTACTCCCCGTGACTTTGTAGATTTTATGCATGGCCTTGCTCATGGCAAGTTACTGAATGCCGCCTCCTTTGCGGAAATGAAAAAAGAGTACGCAGGAAAGGATGAAAGTGAGATATACGGGCTTGGTCTGGAGCATTATGAAAAGCGCGGGACTAAAATGTATGGACACACCGGCAGCAGCTTTGGAGGAAGAACCCTTTTGCTTTACAATCCGAAAACGGACGTCAGCTTTTTTGTAGGGGTAAATGCAGGCGCTGAACTCGGCGGACCGGTACTGGAAACCATCGCAGCGCTAATGGAAGAACTCGCGGTTAAACTGGCACATTAACTTCAGGCTTTTCCCTCTGTCTTGTCAGAGGGAAAAGCAGTTAAAAATAAGAAGCACTACCTGAACAAGTGGTATACATACTTGTTATCTTTGAAACTGTATGAGAGGACCCGTTTTATTCATCGTATTCGCAATGACCTGTCTGCAACTTTCAGCACAGGTCATTACCCTGTCGGACACCATTCAGAGGTACGGTATTTCATACCCATATTATTTTAAAGATCCTCATGCTTCCTATACTTTTAAGCAGGTCGGCAAAGCACGTTTTGTGCAGGCAAAGGATAAGGTGCCTGATTTCCTGGGGGACTTCTCTGAAGCCGTATGGTATCGTTTTGACGTATTGAATCACAGCCGTTCCGAAGACTGGTACCTTGAAATTAAGGGTGGCTTTATGCATCATCTTACCGTGTATCAGGTAAGTGGGAATGGCAGGACAGACTCATTGACCCTGAGTGGAGATGACCGTTTTTTCTCCAAGCCAGTATTTTCCAATAATCTCATTTTTCCTTTAACCCTGCCCGCCGGCAAAAGTGTAGAAATATATGTCCGGGCCACAAGCAAAACATTGATCAGAACCTCTATGAGTCTTGGAACGATGCAGAAGTTGTACGAAGATACCTTGCTCATCTCTTATGGTGACGGCTTTTTTACGGCCGTGGCCATCGCTTTATTGCTCTACAATCTGTTTGTCTATTTTTCCCTTCGCGAAAAAGTATATCTCTATTATATCGGGTATATTTCTACTGCCATACTGCATACCAATCTGGTAGCAGGCCATGCGCAGGTGTTCTTGCCCTGGCTTGACTGGCTGAATACCACAATAATGCTTCCCGTCATTTCTTTTTTCAGTATTCTTTTCACGAATTCCTTTTTACAGACAAGAGAATACGCACCGGAAATATATAAAATACGATGGCCGCTTATTGTGCTTTGTATGCTGCCTCTTGTGTGCTATATGGCGGGAATCTATAAGCTGGCTATTCTGCTGGCCGCGATATTTATTTTCATTCTCTTTTTTTACTGGCTTTTTGCCGGCATATTGGTTTACAGGAGGGGCTTTGCGCCCGCTGTATTTTATATCATCGGCTTTGGAGCGCTGGTGCTGATGAGCGTGGTGTTTGAAATGAAAATGAGAGGCTGGCTGGAGGAAAGTTACTGGACCGATTCCTCCCTATTTATCGGGGCAGCCATTGAGGCGGTCATACTGTCATTTGCGCTCGCCGACAAGTTCAATTTTTACAAAAAAGAAAAGGAGCGGTTGCAGGGAGAGGCGTATCAGCAGGCCATCCGTTTCTCCAGAGAGCTGATCAGCATGCAGGAAGCGGAAAGAAAAAGAATAGCATCAGAACTGCATGACGGACTGGGTCAGAAGCTGGTTCTGATAAAAAACAAAATATTAAGGGCTGCGCAGCCGGGTGCCACAGCCTCTACCCATTTGTCTGATGATGCTTTATCACAGAATGTAGCGGAAGCCATTCAGGAGGTGAGGGATATTTCCTACGGGCTCAGACCTTATCAGCTGGATCTGCTGGGGCTTACGAGCTCTGTCAAAAGTCTCGTGGAAGAAAGCCTTGATGCTGCACAGATGGATTATCAGATCCGGATCGGGAATATTGACCGGCTTTTTGACAATGATGCGCAGATCAATATTTACAGAATCATACAGGAATGCATTAACAATATTGTCAAACATTCGGGTGCAGAAAAAGTGAATGTGGTAATAACGCAGGAAACAGGCCATCTGAAAATAGACATCAGTGATAATGGCATTGGTTTTAATATGAACGTGAATCATGCCGGTTTCGGGCTGAAAGGAATCAAAGAACGTTTACAAATACTGGGAGGCCATATGACCGTTACCGCAGCCAGCCCCAGGGGCATGCGATTTGAATTTATGGTACCTCTGTTAAATGATAATAAGAATGAACACTGAAAAAATAAGAATACTGATAGCAGACGATCACCCTATTTTTCTGAAAGGGCTGCAGGAGGTAATAGAGGATAAGGCCCATCTGGAGGTGGTGTACAAGGCCCATAATGGTACAGATGCCATTTATGCCGCATTAAGCATGGAGATTGATATCGCTATTCTGGATATAGATATGCCCGGCGCCAATGGCTTGCAGGTAGCAGAGCAAATTCTGGAAAAGAAACCTGATGTATCCGTGATCCTCCTTACCATGCACAAAGCCAGAGACGGATTTTTAAAAGCACTGGAAATCGGTGTGTCAGGTTATGTGTTGAAAGAAAATGCCGTGGTAGACATTATCAATGCCATTGCTGCGGTAAGCAGGTATCAGTCTTATATCAGTCCGGAGATGTCGTCATTTTTGCTGAAGCATAAAAACCGGAACAGGAACGATGTCTCTTTCCGGCTGGAGTTGCTCACTCCATCTGAAATGAATATCCTTGAAAAAGTGGCTCAGTACAAGTCTACCAAAGAAATAGCCGAAGAACTTTTCATCAGCGAGAAAACAGTTTCCAATCACCGGATGAACATCGCTAAGAAACTGGATCTCAGCGGGAAAAACAGCTTATTGCGCTTTGCTATTGAGAATGTAAGCACTTAAGTATAAGCAGTACTACCTATAGATTTGAGGGGAGATGCCCATTGTGCCTGCACAGCACCGGGTATAATTTTGCACTCAAAAATATAGTTATGCAATACAAGAAAACAATGATCCCAAAGTCCGGTTCCCGGCGTTTCTTATCCTTATTTTTCGGTGCCTGGTGTTTATTACTGATCGGCATCTCATGTGAAAAAGACCATATTACCGGTGAAGATCCGGGCACTCCGGGCAAGCCCCTGCAACTGACGCACGGCAAACCTATTGGTGAAATCACAGTGGCTCAGATCGGAAAAGACGGCGGCACATTACTCAGTAAAGACGGTACCATTAAAATAGAAGTTCCTGCGGGAGCCGTCGACGCCTCCACGACTTTCAGCGTACAGGAAGTAGAGAACGTGCTGAAGTCTAAAAGTAAATCTTTCAGATTACTGCCTGAGAATGTAGATTTTAAAAAACCGGTTACCATTACCTACTATTACGGTAATATCTCACTGGGCGAGACTAACCCGGATTTACTTTTTCTGGCCTATCAGGATAAGGAAGGGTATTTTTATTCGGCCAATAAAACCAGGGGTAATCGCCAGAGCCAGACCCTGTCGGTACAGACCACCCACTTCAGTGACTGGACTTTTTATGCCCAAGTTGACCTGTATTTGTCTGGAAACAAACTGTTGAACGGAGAGCTGAACCTCGTGGAAGGGGAGGAAGTTGTCATTGAATTGAAAGCTACTAATCAGGATAATTTTGACAGATTTGACGAAGAATACAGTCAAATAAAACTGAGCGGCTTGCTTAATTATGAAATATTGCAAAAGGCATCCTGGGACTATGCTCCGAAAAAAGGAAGCATGAAAATCAATGCAGGCGTAGCTTCAATTACTTATAAAGCACCGGCAACCGTAAAAAGTATAGAACGGGTTTTTATCAATGTCACTCTTAATGGTAATCTGGGGAAAGACAACCTGGGAAAGATTGTGCAGCAAATGCAGATAAGGCAGCCTGTGGTTATTCATCCCGACTCGTATTTTGTTTTGAGTGAAAGCGGATCTGAAATGCCGGCATATAATTTCGCAGGAGAGTATGTTCCGGGAGTAGGTGCACAGTTTGTCGCTATGTTTGATAACGGTTATACGATAGGATGTTATGTTAATGGCGGCACCGGCGGTTTCCCCTACAATCAGCATGGTGTGCCCGGAGCTGCTTTTATAAACCTTACACAAAATGGCAAAGACGGGATGATCGTATTTCGGCCCAAAACATGCGACGAAAGTAATACAGAACTCTTCTTCTCACCCGGAGCATTCAATTTAAAGTCAGTTGCCCATAAAACCGGAGAATATTTTGAAGGCGAGTTTTCAGTGACACTCTTCGGATATGGCTATTGCGAGAAAGCAAGATCGAAAAGTTTGTCTGGAAAATTCAGAATCAAAAAAACCAATTAACCAGTCACCATGCAAACCAAACACATGGCTCTCATTATGCTCCTGTTGACAGCATTCTGTTTGCCTGGGAAATCTCAAATGCCTGATTCGGTTCGGCAGCATATAGATTCCTGTCTGCTGGTATTAAAAGAGCATGCATTATACGCGGATCAGGTAAACTGGCAGGTCACAGAAAAAAAAGTTTTGGAGAGCGCCAAAACGGCGAAGACCAAATCAGAGACTTTTGAGGCATTGAAAATAGCATTTGATGCACTTGGCGATAAACATGCCGCGTACTATCAGTACAACGACGCTTATAAGCTTGACAATGCCCCGCTGATGAACAGGTATTCTGATTCGGTTAAGGCGGCATGGAGGCGAGGTCCTCGTATTGATGGCCGGATGATCGGTGATGTAGCTTATTTTGCGGTTCCCTTTATGGGTGCCAGAGGACAGGAGCAAATAGACACCTACGGTAGATGGTTGTATAATGAAGTTGCCCGGCTTCAAAAGCTGAATCCAAAGGGATGGATCATTGATCTTCGTCTGAATGGAGGTGGCAACATCCGTCCTATGATGGCTGGTCTGGCGCCATTTTTTGAAGAGGGGATCGTCAGCTATTACATCAGCAAAGACGGAGAAGCCAGCGATGAGGCGGCTTTCCGTCAGGGAGATTTCCTGATAGACGGGAATACAGCGGTCAGCATCAACGTCAAAATCGCTGGTTTCCCTGAGGCAAAAGTTGCGGTACTCATAGGGCCAGGTACCGCCAGTTCCGGTGAAATAACCGCAGCGGTTTTTAGTAAACGTGCCAATACGATGCTGATCGGTGAAAGTACCGCGGGCCTTGCAAATGCCACTAACGGATTTGTTTTTAACCATAACAACACCTACTTTCTTGTTTCTACGGCCCGTATTGCCGGTAAAGATAAATTTGTTTTTCCTGAGACGATACAGCCGGGGATATGGGTGAAAGGCAACGATGCTTTTAATGACATTACACAGGATGAAGCGGTAAAAAAAGCCATCAACTGGTTGAAACAATAGGAGATTTTCTGAACACACTTATAAACAAATTTTTAAATTTTTACAGTATTATGAAAAAGCAACAATTAACAGCATTCCTTTTTTTTCTGATGAGCTTGTCACTGACTTCCTGTATCGGGGAGGGTGGCCCCATGGATCCGGACCGTTCAAAACCTTATACGATCAGCGGCGTGGTAAAAGATGTATCCGGCAACCCGATAAGAGGGGCGAGGATAAGGGTAGAGAATCCTAACGGCAACAATATACATTATACCGCTACTACCAATGATGCGGGCAGGTACAGTATTACCGTGAGTGCGATCGGCGGATATAAGATTTACGCCTGGAAAGAGTCAGTATTTGAGGATCAGGTATATCAGATCAGGCTGGGCATGGATAAAGAGAGTGACTATGACGCGTTCAGTGTACCGCCAAGCGGAACAACGAAAAATTTTGTCTGGAAATTGAGCGGGAGGATACCGGACAGGGTAGCAAGTAAAGAGAATGGGACAGGTTATTTTGGCGGCACCGTAAAATTTATCAATTATAATTCGTTTACTGGGGAGATGCCGGCGGGAACAGAAGTTACTGTCTTGTTTACGCCCGTTACCGGCGCCAGATTCCTGGACGGAACATCAGCTGAAGGAAAAACGGTTGAAAAGAAGTTTACTGTTGTATCAGGAGTGGGGCAGGCCTATTACCTGAATGATATTCCGGCGACAAAATATAAAATTACGGTTACAAGCCTCAGAAATGGCGTTAAAAAAACCGTGGATATAGGCTATAATGCAGATGAATTCAGCTCCGGCACCGAATATTATTTTAAGCCGGAAGGCGGGTCGGGCTCCTATGAAAACGGCCTGATATCTCCGAATGAGTATTATTTCTTTCTAATGAGTAAGTAAATTCAACTGTAAATCCACTCTTCAAAGCCGGTAACGTTTCAGTTTGCCGGCTTTTATTCCCGGCGGTCTGCCGCTTATATGAGAAGACATTTTAAAACAATAGTGATTGAAGTTCGATAAAATCCATCACAACTTTTTATAAAGACTTTTCCTTACTCTTGAAACAGACAGAGTCGAAAACGGGCAATTTGTCAGAGGCACATGTTGTTTAGTAAAATTGCCCGTTTTTTCTGATTTTGATTCGTGGCTTTAAATACCGGATCAGGTTTATTCTGAGTTAAAAATGAAATTCAATTCCCGTCCAGCTGTTTAATTTTCTCTTCTAATTCCTTTCCTGATTCTCCTTCTTTCAATAGCGTTAACGCTTCTTCATAATATTTTTTTGCGTCCTCTTTTTTGCCTGATTTTACCAAAACATCCCCCATCAGACTTCTTGGTATAACGCCGGTCGGATCCAGGAGTATATTCTTTTCAAAAAAACGTATGGCATCTTTATAATTTCCTTTTTCCGATTCATATTTTCCGAATTGCCAGTAAACCGATTTAGGCAAAGGAATATCAACGCCGTACATTTCCTTCACTTTAGCTTCATGATCCAGTACCTCTTTTAAGGGGTGCCCCTGGTTTTTTATCAGTATTTCATAGGCTCTTGTTTCCGGGAAAGGCCAATATTTAAATACCTGAATTAATCCCATCGGAATGCCCGCCGCTGGCGAACTGCCATGGGTGAAGCCGGATAATAAGTCAAATTTCCAGTGAATGCCGGAGTGCTTTGCCTTGGTAAGTATATCGGCTAATTCCATGGCACCGGTTTTGAAGCCTGTATCCTGAAACCCCACGTCGCCCACACAAAAATACAGATGGTTGTGGTGAGTGCTCCTGGTAAAAAGTTCGAAGGCAGATAAGGTTTTTCTTTTGTACCAGCTTTCTGTTTCCGAATAGTTTAATGCGGGACTTATAGCTACCACAGCATTGAAAATCTCCGGATAGCGTGTCATGCCGTAAGTCAGGAATTGACCTCCCAGCGAATGCCCGATAAATGTGCGGAATGCCAATGTATTATATTGCTTGTCAAGAAATGGTACAAGTTCTTCTGTGATAAAATTCATGAACGGGGTGATTTCCTCCGTTACCCTTTCAATGGATAAATCACTCCGGCCATGGTTATGGGGTATTCCAATCACAATGGCTTCGGGGATCTCTTTTCCGTACATCAGTTTATCAAGGTTACTTATCATCAGATTTTTGAGTCCGAGGTCCTGGCCGTCCAGATAAATGATGACAGGATGCTTCAATCCTGATTTTTCATAGTTCTTAGGTAAATTGATAAGGATTTCCTGCGTTCTTTTGAGATGCCGGGATGTAATAACGTCTTTTTTCTCAGGCAGGAGTACAGCGGTTTCTATCTGAGCCATGGAGCTAAAATAGAAATGCAGGGTGATCAAAAGTAAAATGCTTCTTTTCATTCAGATAATTTTAGTTTTCTTTAAATGGTTCATCATATCTGGCAAGTGAACAAAGGACTTGTCTTCAGTATAAGTGCTTAGCGGAACGCTTTTGGTTACAGAATCTTTCAGAAAATTATTTCGGGAGTTCTTTTTTACCTCAGAAACGGTATCAGAATTAAGCTGTCATTATCACAAAGGTCTGTTGAGTTTTGACCGTCGTTAACGAAGAAAAGGGCAGAAACATTTTTAAAGCAGATGTTTCAATCATTTTGTGATTGTTACCGATTTGTATTATAATAGCTTATTTCATCATTCCGGAAAAGGCAGTAAACGCTCCTTTCGCTGAACTTGAGGCAAAGTAAGGAATTTCATTCAAAAATGGAAGGGAAGATGGTTATTGGGTAGCTTTTGGAGTTGTTTGGATAGTAACCTTTATGTTTTAAAACCGGGCATTAAGAATCCTGTATAAGAGCGGCTATTTTCAGGAGACCTGAATCAGATAGGGGAGACTTTTGGCCTCTTTTTTTACTAAAATTTTGACACAGTCAGAGGGCTACTTTTGAGCCATTACGGATCAGGACCCGGGAAGTTTAAAGTCTTTATTGTAAAGGGAGTAAATGATGTACTTCATGAATTCTTCTTTACGTATTCTTTCCCCATTTGTGCTATAGGAAATCGAAAGATTTGCTTCCCTGTTGTAGATAACAAGAGCGTGTGAACCAAGCGTGTCTCCGCCGTGTCCATAAAATAAAAGCCCGTCAAATTCCCAGATGGCTATTCCTCTTCCCCAGCTTTCTTTGTTCAGAACAGGTAGCATTGTTTCCAAAGTTTCGGCTTTTATAATACGGTTACTGAATAAATGATGAATAAAAATATTCAGATCTTCCGGGGTCGAGGCCACATCACCAACGCCAATGACGTTTAGAAAATTTATTTCATTTTTTAGCTCGACCCATTTATCCTGGTTAAACTGGTAGGGTTTAAGTACGTTTTTGGGATTGGATTTTACAGAGACAGAATTTCTTAATTTAAGGGGCCTGGCTATTTCTCTGTTGAATATTTCATGAAAGGGTTTTTTATGCTTTTTTTCAAGGATTTTAGTCAATACGTAATAAGCGGTATTTGAATAAGCTACTTTTTCATCGGGTTCAAAACTTACTCCCTGGTGTATTATCAGGTCAAAAATCTCTTTTTCGGTTACTTTTTCAGTTACCCATACTTCGCCGTTTTTTACAACATAGCTGCCTAAGCCGCTGGTATGCTCTAAAAGGTTTTTAATGGTTATTTTTTGTGCATTGGGTATCTCCGGATAAAAATCAGACAGTTTATCATCTAATTGTAATTTTCCGTCTTCAATTAACTTAAAAACCAAAGTTGCAGTGATCAGTTTGGTGACAGAGCCAACCTGATATTTGGAAGTATGGGTGTATGTCAAAGCAGGGATATTGGCTTGTCCGAAGTTTCTGTTGTATACTTCTTGCCCGTCTTTAAAAATGGATACACTGCCAATTCCTAAGTGATTATTTTCAACATGATGGATCAAGCGCATAATTTGTGGATCAACTTAGATTAAGCATATAATTGAGTTAGT
>VFQQ010001570.1_pt1 | contig 30600 bp, 45 predicted proteins | sample 3512341 | NCBI WGS metagenome assembly VFQQ01 (sample SAMN10412373, study PRJNA504923) | tailings metagenome | isolation source: Relicate 2 Philex TSF1 revegetated site | place: Philippines: Tuba, Benguet | collected 2017-08-29
CCCCCCCCCCCCCCCCCCCCCCCCCCCCCCCGGACTTTTCTTCCATGTGACCCAACCCTCATGCTTGTCTTGCTCTCTCGATCTGCCTGCTGTAGACACGTGCAACCCCAACAGCACCCGCGTGATCAACTGTTTAATGTGACCCATCGACTTCACGCCGCCAATTGAATGGCTGTTTTGCACACTTGTACTTGCAGACACGTGCTCCAACAGCATCCGCGTGGTCAAGACCACCAAGCAGGCGGCCACCGACCCCATCTCCTACACACAGGCCGTCAAGGTGCGATGGTTGGTTTCGTGGTGGTGCATGCTGCCGGCTGTTGATTCAGTGATTGCCGAGTGGCAGGAGCTGGGGCTGCCTGCACTTTGCAGCTGCGCAGGCCACACAGGCTCTCAAGTTTGAACTAAATGTACTGATTGGATGAGGCTGGGCGTTGCTTCCAGCTCCGCAACACAAGCAGGTTACTGGCTGAATCTGCTCAATCCCTTTCCATTTGCTCCGCCCCCGCAGCTGGTTGTGGAGAAGGACGGCGTGCTGGGCCTGTTTGGCCGGTGAGGCGGCTGCTTCTAAATGCCTGCAAATCAACGAGATGGCGGCGGCACTGCCTGCACAGCCGTGCTGAGCCGCATGCAGCAGCAGCTGGGTCGGCTCAGGCGGCTGCTCTTTCGTATGCGCCACGTGCGATTTTTCCAACCCCAATGGTGACTCGGCCTGTGTCTCCCTTCCCCATGCTTGTTGTGCCTCGCAGCGGCCTGAAGACGAAGATCGTGGCAAACGGCCTGCAAGGCCTCATGTTCTCCGTGAGCTGCCTCTGCACATTTGTTCTGTGGTTTGTTTCTGCTGGCTGTGAGCTGGGCATGCGGATGGCTGGCGTTGTCGTTCACAGCTGCTGCCACGGCTTGTCCACAGCTTGCAGCTGCTATGCGTCCTCGCTGGTGCAGGTGCTCTGGCGCCTGGGCCAGGATTACATGGCGCGGACCAGCGGCGGCTCCTGAGCCAAGTAGAGCGCCTGCATGGCCAGGGTCTCTCGAGGCAATGCTGCAGAAGCCGGCTGCCCCGGCCTGCCCTGTTGCCCTGCCCAGTTGGCCACGCATACAGCTCCCCTTCCGCTTATTTTTTCCCCTGAGTACTGCACAGCCCTCCCCCTTGGTTGGATATTTGATCAGAGAGCGCTAGCTGTTTTTCCCCAGCTGACTATGCCCCTGCAAAACTTGCGGCAGGCAGTGAGGTGGGAAGGAGCGGCGGCGGCAACGAGCGGGCAGCACTATTCTGCGGGCAAGCAGCCCTGCCCGCATTGCTGGGCACTTGGAAATCATTACATCAAGCTGTGCTTGACGCCGCATGCCCTGCAAGTGGCCAAAGTGGTGCTCCAGCTGCGACCGGCTGTTTGGGCAGCGCCTGCAGGCGACCTGGCGCTCCCAGCAGGTCGTCCGTGCCCACGGGCAACGCAATTGATGCGCAGAATGCCCTGCACGGCGCTCAATTGGGCGACTCGGCCCGGGACATGCGGGGCAGCATGCGTGGCAGCGGGCTCCTCCGCCCCCCGGGCGCCTGCCCCGGCCTCTTTCAGCCTCCTGGCATACCCTAAGTTTGCCGCTGGCGCCGAGTAGGAGCACAGCAGCAAACATGGCTGACGCCGAGGGCAGCAAGAAGCGCACGTTCCGCAAGTACTCGTACCGGTGCGCTTTCCCGCAGCGCGATGGAGCTGGGGCGGCCGCCGGGCAGCCGCCAGGGGCGACGGGCATGGTGGCGGCCTGGAGGGCGCATGGCGGCTGCCCGCCGACCCCAGCTGCCAGTGCAGGCGGCCCGGAGTGGCTGGCCGCCTGACTGACGCCCCGCGGCCGCCGGGCCAGCACGCTGCCGCCCCTTGCGCGGGCCTCCGAGCGCCTCCGCGCCGCCCCTCTTGTTGCTGCAGCGGCGTGGACCTGGAGCAGCTGCTGGACATGTCCACCGATGAGCTGGTGGAGCTGTTCCCCGCCCGCCAGCGCCGCCGGTGAGTGGCGGGCGCTTCGTCCGAAGCCGAGTGCGGGGCCTGCGCTTGCTGCGATCTGCTTCCTTGCAGGGCTGCTCCAGCGGCAGCGGCAGCCAACGAACGCAGCACCACGGCCGGGGCGATGGCGATGCAGCAGGCGGCCAGCAGACGAAGCAGCACGCGCTTGCGGGCTTCAGCTGCGTCCAGCGCGTCACGGACAGCAGGCAGCGATGGATGCGGGTGGCGTGGTGTAGCAGACAGCTCAATTCACTCGACTTGTGGCGCGCTCAGACTTGTGGCGCGCTCACAGGAGAGAGCAGTTAATAGTCAGGCGGCAATGGGCATGGCGACATGCAGCGGGAGCCAGCTTGGGTGCAGCATGCACACGCGCATTGATGTGCAGGCGGCAATGCAGCACGCGGCGTCGGCCTGCGCAGCCTTATAGCCGTGGAGCAGCTGAATGGCACTGCCGGCGACACGCAGCGGTGGCAGATGGGGCCGCCGCAGCCGTGGCCGCCGCAGCAGTTGGCTCCCGGCCCGCACGCTGCCGCCGGCTCGACGCACCCCTTCTGCCTGGCCCCTGCTGCCGCTGTACTGCCCTGCTGCCCTCACCTGCCAGCCGCTGCCCGCTCCACCCTGCACCTGCAGCTTCCAGCGCGGCCTGAAGCGCAAGGCCCTGGCGCTGATCAAGAAGCTGCGCAAGGCCAAGAAGGAGGCGGCCTCTGGCGAGAAGCCCGACGCGGTGGGTTTGGCTGCTTCAAACAATTGCTAGTAATACTTTGTGGTGTGTTGCTGGGGTGTCACATGGCGGGTCCTGTCTGCTTGCATGCGGCAGGCAGTGGACGCTAGCGATGCAGCGCAGTGCATTGTGAGCTTGGGTCCAGCCAGCTCTGCAGCACCAACGCTGTGGGAGTGGCGCCAGCTGGTCGAAAGGAAGGAGCAGCAGCCTATGCAGCTTTCAGCTGGTCAAATGCGCCCCACAGCAGCCAGCACAGCCGGCACTATTGCAGCAGCGGCAGGAGCAGCTGGAGCAGTCGGCAGCTGGCGATGGAGCGTGGGACTGCGGTGTCCAGCTGGGCGCATGGTTAAGCCTGCAGAAAGCTTGGGCAGCTGGCGCTGAGCTTTCAAGCTCAACTGGACAGCAGCAGCATGCTGCACAGGGCGTTTTAATGCAGAGCAGCGTGGCTGGAGCAGCCAGGCCGCCAGGCATGGGGGCAGCCGATGTCAGCCCTGGGCCATGGCCACTTGCAGCGGAATAGCCTGTACGTGCCAGCTGCTGTGCACATCAAGCAGAGCAGCCGGGAAGGGCGCACACCGGCAGCTGCTGGCAGCGTAGCAGCTGGTGGAACCCTACAGTTTTGCTGCCCACCTGAGCTTTGCTGGGAAGCATGCGCTTTTTCACACCTTCCATCTCACCCCTTAGCTTTGCTGCCTATAGTTGTCTGCAGGTGCGCACCCACCTGCGCAACATGATCATCTGCTTGTCGCAAACACTGTCTCTAATCACTCCTTGCCGCTACCCCTTTCTGTTGTTCCCGCAGGTGCGCACTCACCTGCGCAACTTGATCATCCACACCCTTGCCTCAACACCTGCCTCATATTGCATCTTTCTCAAAATGTTTCCACGCATCCGTTTTGTTTTCCCTGCAGGTGCGCACCCACCTGCGCAACATGATCATCATCCCCGAGATGATCGGCTCCGTGGTGGGCGTGTACAACGGCAAGACCTTCAACCAGGTGCGTGTTGTTCTTCTTGATTGCTGGTCATCTTGCTGTGTGAAGTGCTGGGGTCGGCTCCGTGGTGGGCGTATTACAACGGCAAGACTTCCAACCAGGTGTGTGTTGGCTCCTGGGCGCAGCCCGATTGCTGACCAGGACCCTGCCTGTTTGTGGCATTGTGCCCAGCTACTGCTGCCCTCACTTTCCTCTGACCTGTTGCTCTGCTTATCCAATGTCCTTGCAGGTTGAGATCAAGCCCGACATGGTGGGCCACTACCTGGCGGAGTTCTCCATCTCGTGAGTGGCATTTCAACTGCAGCAGAGGGATTTGGACGTTTTCAAACGGAGTGCACGTGCCGCTCTGGCGTGCGCATCTATTTTGCGCCTTCCCAGCCGTGCTGCCAGCGGTGCAACTGGCTCGTGATGTGGTGCGGCTGGCTTGTGCCGTCAGCACGGTTTGCATCGCTGGGCTTCAGAGTTCCCATCCCACCCACCCACCCCACCCACCCACCCGCCCCTCCTGCCCTCCTGCCCCGCAGCTACAAGCCCGTGGGCCACGGCCGCCCCGGTATCGGCGCCTCCACCTCCTCCCGCTTCATCCCCCTGAAGTGAGTGAACCTTTGACTGCTTGGTTTGTTTGGATTGATTGTGACCTGTTGGGTCTACTGTAGGGGGTCTGTTGTTGCTGGCACGTGCATGCTTGGCGTGCATGGTCAGGCGTTGGAGTGGGCGCGCGCGTTGGACGGCACGCCAGCCCCACCTGCAAGTGCTGCCGTGGGTATGCTCTTGCTGAAGCTCACATATGCCTGCCATGTGCTAACCATTGACCCCCTGCCTCCCCCATCCCCGCAGGTGAGCCTGGAGCCTGGCGGCAGCAGCAGCGGCCGCGGCGGCCGCCGCTCCCTGCCCCCTGCGGTGGGGGCGGCGGCCGCCGCGGCGCCGGTGGCGCCGGCTGCGGGTCGGTTTTTGCCTCAGTGCGAGCGGCCGGCCCCGCGGGCCTGCCCTGCCTGGTCTCCCTGGCGGGTCAGGTGCAGCCGTGGATGGAACACAGCTCGGCCGGTCCGCCCCGCCGCGCACGTGCGGTGGGGCGCCGGCTGAGCGGGTGCGCTCGCAGGCGGCGCTTTCCTCTAGCCCTTCATTGATGCCCGGCTGTAAGGCACCCATTGCGAGGCAGGCAGCACCGGCGGCACAGTGAGGGGCAGGGCCTAGCTGAGCTGGGCAGACAGCACATGTGGCGTGCAGCAGCAACACGATCATGCCAAGGAGGGCGGGTGGGCACGGTCGACGCCCAGCAGTGCAGGTCGCGTTTGGCAAACATGCTTCACCCAGCACTGGTGTATGGTGCTTCGCTGACATTGCACTAGGCCACGATGCTCAGCACGGCACAACAGTTGCATTGTGCTTCAGAACCAGGGGCCTGTCTGGGCAGCGGGCGGTGGCGGCGAGGGTGGGCGGCAGGCCGGCGGGTGCATTCCAAAGCACAGTCTACGTCATATTTCGCAGAAACTGGGCCTCCCAGACCTCCAGGCTCCTCCCAGGCGCCTGCATGGGCCTCATCCCGAGCAGGCCGCTCGGCATGGCGCCCCAGGCCCTGCGGCCGTGCATTGTGAGTTTGGGGTGCACTAACGCTCAGTTCGACACACCGGTGGGCAGCGGCGAGCAGCATGAGCGAGGCGGGCGCGGCCAAGCCCAAGAAGGGCGGCAAGAAGAAGGCGTCCCCCGCCTCAGCGGCCAAGGAGGAGGTGCAGCAGCCGATGCCGCCCTTCAAGCCCGGCAAGCTCACGCACTATGACCGGCAGGTGGTCGACTATGTGCGCACAGCCACCGCCAAGAACATCTGGTACTACCGGTGCGCTGGTGGGGTGCTGCAGGGTGCATGGCGCACGGCGATGGCGCCGATGCGCGCGCAGGCGGGCCGCGGCAAACGCGGCGCTCGCCTGCCGCCGCTTCCGCCAGGGTGCCGCTCGGAGCTGCTATTTTTCCGACGTGCTGTGCTGGATCACCTTACCATCCCACGCAACTGCCATGTCACCGCTGCTCTGTTGTCTGCCTGTTGCAGGGACCGCCTGAGCACGCCGCGCGGCCCCTGCAGCCTGCCGGTGCTGCGGGAGGCGTGGACGCAGGGCGTGATCGACGCCAACACGCTAGTGTGGGGCCAGGTGCGCTTGCAGCTGTTTTGCACAAGTATTGGGACTGTTGCAAGCCCCGACTGCCGTCGTGGCAGCAGGTGTCGTTCAACAGCAGGCACACATCCCATGCTGCCGCCGGCATGTCCGATGGCGCTCTCACACGCCGCAATGCTGCTGTGCAGATTGCCCTGCCGCCTCGCTTGCCTTGCCTCGGTGCTGTTTGCGCTCTGCATGCTGGTCGCCTGCTTTCATGCGTGAGCCGTAGTGCTGCCTGAGCCGCTCTTTGCTGTATGTATCCAACACACCTGCAGGGCCTGGCGGACTGGCTGCCCATCAAGAACGCTGCACTGCTAACACTGCTGCCTGTCTGTGCCCTTTCAACTACAGGGCCTGGCGGACTGGCTGCCCATCAAGAATGTGCGCACGCTGGTGCCCCAGATCCGCACCGTGGAGGGTGAGCCTTTGATGCGCCTTGCCTAGCAGCTGTCCAGGCATTTGTTGCTTGCCCAGCAGCTGTCCAGGCATTCAATGCTGTGCTAGCATGTCTTTGCACGTAACGTTCAGATGCGCTGGTGCGCACACAGGCCACTGGGACGCATCTCCAGCCGCATACATGCCCCTTGTTGCTGCACAGCTGCATGCTTGTTGCCACCCGCACGTGCCAAGCTGCTGCATGCGCCTGCCCCTGCATCAAACATCATACTCTGTGCCATCCGTCATCATCCCGCAGTGCAAATAGCCACGTGGGTCAAGAAGCAGTTTGCGCTGAAGCCGGCCCTGGCGCGCGCGCGGTGAGCAGAGGTTGCTGCAGGGCTGTTGTAGTTGATACAGGGCTGCTGCTGTGGGAGCTGTGGGATTCGGTGCTGCCCTGCTGCGGTGCAAGTTGGAGGGGCAGCACAAGCGAGAGGAGGGGGGCAACTATGCCCCTGCCCAGCCACTCCACTGCCCCGCCGCATGCCCCTCTTCTCCTCCACCTGTGGCTGCCTAACCGTGCCTCTCTTGCCTCCCCCGCTGTGCTGCCGCAGCAAGGAGCGGGGTGAGCAGCGGCCGCAGCTGAACAACCAGGTGGACATCATGTACTGAGCAGGCGCAGCAGGCACAGCAGGCACAGCAGGCGCACCATGCACAGCAGATGCTGCAGTGTGAGCACAGCAGCTGCTTGCAGCGCCGCCGCCACTGGCGCATCATCCAGCCCCCTGCCTTGTGCCCCCTGCACGTTCTCATGCCACCCGTCCGGAACCTCGACCCCATTTTCTGCAGCATTTGTTCCTCGCTCGCCGTTCTTTCCGCTCTGACCCCTTCCTCCATTCTCATGTCACCTGCTTGCTCTCCCACTTCCCTGCTGCCCTCTGCGCACGAATGACATCTGACCCTCCGTTTGACCTTGCAGCTCCCTGCCAGGCTGTGCCATTGCCGCAGCCGAGGGTTAACTGCTCGCCACATAGCCGCAGCGACTGCGCCCTCGAGTGTGCTCCATGTAAGCAGCACAATGAGAGGCGTGCGTTACACAGGAGATTCAACATGCATGCAAGGGTGAACAGTTGCAGAGAGCATGATCAGCAGTATGAGGCCAACAGTAAGGGCGTAAATCAGCTATCAAAAGCGAGGGGTGAGGTAAATGGGAGCAAAGTACTGCCTATGCGGTGCGCCGCTGCAGCCTACGTGGCTTGGCGCCCCAGCGCCGCCCCGCGGGCGTGGCCAGCCAGGCGCGGTTGAAGGCATCGAGCTCAGCCTTGGTGCAGCCGGAGCGGGCACAAAAGAGGCTGTGAGTCAGCAGCGACAGCAGCGGGCCGGTGCCACGCTCAAGCTTAGCTTCCCACACAGCAGGGCGGTGGTGCCGCAGGAAGTCGGCGCGCATGGCAATTTTGGCGATGCTGCTCTTGGCGTAGCCAGCATGGCGGGTCAGAAACTCCAGTGGGCTCAGACCCAGCTCCTGCTGCACCCAGGCCAGCAGCAGCTGCTTGGCCTCCGCTTCCCAGTCATAGGTCAGCGCCGCGGGTTGCGACTGCACCAGTGCCACAGCCTGGCTGCTACTCAGACCCAGCTGCCGCAGGCTGGCCCAGCCGGCACGCAGCGCAATCGGCCCTGCAAACCACAATACTGGGCAGCGCTGCACCAGCGCCTCGCCCTGCTGCTGGTACCGCTGCTGCAGCGGGCCGGGCATGCCGTCGGCCGCCTGCAGCAGCTCACCCAGCGCTTCAGCTGCCGCCCGCTGGCGGCCGGCGGGGTCGTTGAATCCCATGTTGTGCAAAGTGGCCGTGCCGCCCTCCCGCCGGCGCCGATCAAACTCGGCAGGGGTCAATCTGATCGCTCCCGAGAGGGCAAACCTTACCGCTGCAGGGCAGGTGGTGCGCAAGGAAGGAAGTAAAAAGGTGGGAGCCAGCAAGCATGCAAGTCTGCACATCACAGCATGACTGGCAGGCCAAACAAATATGGATGGAGGAAGCAGCAGTTGGCAACTCTTGCTCACCGTGCTCCGCGGACAGCGTGCCGCTGGCCTGCAGGTGCTGCAGGTGGGCCACCATTGCCTCCGCCCGCTCAAAGTTGGACACTAGGGCTGAAGGATGTTGAAACAGCCCCACTGCTGTCTCTGAGTCACTCAAACCCAGCTGCCGCCACAGTTGCAGGTTGCCGTCAATAAGGCTGCCCAGGTTGGCCCTAAAAAGTATGTGTGCAGACGACGGATACAGCCACAGCGCCATGCCCAGTTGCGTGGCCCCAGGCGGCGCCTGAACGGTGCGGGGGTCATCTGGCAGGAGTGCGGCCAGCAGCCGCAGTGCTGCAAGCGCGCTGGCAAATGTTTCCTGCGTTGCTGTAAGCAGCCGGGGCAGCTTCATAAACAGCCGCTCAATGCTGGCTGTGTCGAGGCCCTCCGCCCGCAGCGCCGCAATGCTGGGAGCCAGGTCCCGCTGCACCTTCTCTTCACGTATCCTTGTGCCGGTGACAGAGGTGTATCGACGACCTCCGCTAACAACAGTGGTGGCCTGCATGCGGCTGATGCTGTCTGCGCTGAAGCCCTGCTGGCGCAAGAAGCGCCACAGCGGCAGCTCGTCAGCTGCATCCCCTGCTGGCCCCTCCTCTGCTCTTTTGCCGTCTGCAGCTGCACATGATAACAGCAGCCGATGTGCCCTGCTGTGCCGCTGCACCTGCCGCCGCCGGCCGAAGGCGCTGGTCAGCACTGCACTACTGACGCTGGTGCTGCCCCCGCTGCCGCTCCACCGCCGCTGCCTGGGCTGCGCTGCACCTGCTGCGGGCCTGCTGGCCAGCGCAACAGCAGCAGGGGTTCCACGCCTGCAGGTGGGACGTGGATTGGGTCAAAGCCAGCATTTTTAAGGGAAGCATGCGGGAGTCTTGCGAAGAACTGCCACCCAGCCACCATCACAGCGGCCAGCCCGCCTCGGCTGCAGCACCCGATCCGCTCCTCTCCAGTGACCATGCCACTTGCCTGGCTGCCAGCATGGCCCTCTCGTGTGTGTCTGCCTATTTTTACAAGCAGACCAGTGCAGGTACCTGCAGAGACAGAGTGGTGGGTGAGCTGCATTGGCCACCTCTGCGCCAACAGGCCAGCGGCGGCAGGAGCGGCGACGGCAGTCGGCGCTGCCATGCGGGAGGCGCGGCCGCACCTGTTGGAAAGAGCAGCGACGTAGGATGCGTGTGCGAGCGGCCGACTGCGACAGGAGAAGCGGCTGGGGTTGGCTGGAGGGCAGGGCCGCAAGAGGGTGCTTTTGCTCGGTTTCGGAGCTCGCAGAGTGTTTTGCGCAGTGTGCTAAAGCCGCGGTGTCGAGCCCACGAGCATGGAGGCTGGCGGCATGCGGCGGCTGATCAGCCGCCGCCTGTCGCAGCCGGGCCATGTGGCAGGCACAGCACATGCAGCAATTGAAGCACAGCATGCATACGCTGACATGCACAGGCCGGATTTGGCGGGGCTGGAAGGCAATCTGCACTGCAATTAAAGGCGTGCGGGGGTCCCAGGACAAGATAGGCAGTGCACGAGCCTTCCTCCGCGATGCCGCATGCAGACACAGCAGCAACTGAAGCAGTGTAGAGGCTGACATGTACAGGCTGAAAGGCAGTTTGACGGGGTTGCACATACACATGCAGTGTCAGGCGTGCTGGGGACTGACGGGCAAGAGCGGCACTGGGCAAGCCTAGCTGGGCACCACTATGGCGCCCGGATGCCTGCTGCTTATACTCAGCAACTCGTCCATACCTGTTGGCCACACAAGCACCGACTCATTCCGCGTTTCAACCAGACGGTTCACTGCTACCGGCACAAAAGCAGCAGCATTCCCCCTAGCTGGCGCCTGGTTGGTGCACATCATTAAACATGTGATGCCGAAGGAATGGCATCTGTGAGGGCAGCTGGTAGCGGTGCCCAAAAAGGTATGTGAAGGAAACAGCACGTAAATTCGGTTAATTCGGTAAATTCGGTCATGCGGTCTTGCGTGCCACCACCCGTGGCTTGGCGCCCCAGCGCCGCCCCGCGGGCGTGGCCAGCCAGGCACGGTTGAAGGCGTCAAGCTCAGCTGCGGTGCAGCCGGCGCGTGCACAAAACGGTTTCTTCTCACCCAGCAGCCGCAGCAGTGGACGTGTGCCGTTTGAAAGGAGTTGCTCCCACACAGCTGGGCGTTGCTGCCGCAGGAAGTCGGCGCGCATGGCAAGGGTTGCCACGCCGCGAGTCGCTGCACGAGTGTGGCGGGTAATGAAGTCGAACGGGCTCAGGCCCAGCTCCTGCTGCACCCAGGCCAACTGCCGCTGCTTGGCCTCGCCATCCCAGTTGTAGGCAACCAAATTTGGCTGTTTCTGCACGGCTGCCGCAATCTGGCTGCTGCTCAGACTTAGCTGCTGCAGGCTGCTCCAGTTGGCATGCAGCGCAGATGACGCTGCACGCCACAGGGCGGCGCTGCGCTTCACCAGTGCCTCGCCCTGCTGCCGGTACTGAGGCTGCAGCGGGCCGGGCACGCCGTCCGCCGCCTGCAGCAGCTCGCCCAGGGCTTCGGCTGCTGCCCGCTGGCGGCCGGCCGGGTCCTTTAGGGTGATGTTGTTTAAGTCACCCATGTTTGCATCACTCAGCCTGCCCTCCTGCCAGCGCCGGTCAAATTCAGGAGGGGTCAACTTGAGCGCTGCCGTCAGCGCCAGACCAGCCACTGCATAAGAGAGATGAGAGGGCGTGTAGGTGTGGGGTGCGCCGAGATGAATGTCTGCCACAGCAAGCAGAGCAGCAAATTGCTTCACAGCTCCCAGCCCAACATTCTTGCTCACCGTGCTCCGCGGACAGCGCGCCGCTGGCCTGCAAGCGCTGCAGGTGGGCCACCATTGCCTCCGCACGCTCGAAGTTGGTGACCAGGGCTGCATAATGCTTAAAGAGCCCTGCTGCTGTGTCTGCATCGCTGATGCCCAGCCGCCGCCGCAGCCGCAGGTTGCCATCAATCAGGCTGCCCAGGTTTGCTCGCCTCAGCAGCAACGCTGAAGTTGTGGGGTACAGCCACAGCACCACGCCCAGCTGCGTGGCGCCCGGCGGCGCCTGCACAGCGCGGGGGTCGCCCGGCAGCAGCGCCGCCAGCCGCTGCAACGCTGCAAGCGCACTGGCAAAGGTTTTGTGGGTGGTCGTAAGCAGCAGTGGGAACTGCTCAAATATCCTCTCCATGCTGGCTGTGTCACGGCCCTCTGACTGCAGTGCCGCTATGTTAGGAGCCAAATCCCGCTGCACCTTCTCTTCAGCCATTTGCCTGCCGCTGACAGAGGCATATCGCCGGCCGTTCTTACTCATGCGGGTTGCCGCCTGCATGCGGCTGAGGCTGTCTGCGCTGAAGCCTTGCTGCCGCAGGAAGCGCCACAGCGGCAGCTCATCGGCAGCTGCATCACCTGCTGGCCCCCCCTCCGGACCGCTGCTGTCTGCAGCTGCCAGCAACGGTGGCAACAGGTGTGGTTTGCTATGCTGCTGCAACTGCCACCGCAGGCCGCTACTCGGCACTGCACTGTTGGCGCTGCTGCTGCTGCTGCTGCTGCCGCCGCCCCACCGCCATGCGAGCCGCTGCCTGGGCTGCGCTGCAGCTGCTACGGGCCTGCTGGCTGCTACAACAGCAGCAGGCGGTGCACACCTGCACGTGATGAATGGAGCGAGCGAGCATGAATATCGATGAAAGAGCTTGATAGCCAAGTTTTGCAGAGGACCGCCGCACAGCAGCAAGCCCCATGCAGCACACATTGGGTGCTGATTGCATCCGCTCCTCTCCATGCCGCCCAAGCTGCAAGCCGTCCCTGCAACAGAGATCCGCGCCTCTCCGCTGACCATGCCACTCGCCTGGCGGCCAGCATGGCTTTCTGCTGTGCTGCCGCTGACTTGCAGCAGTAGACCGATGCAGGCACCTGCAGATACAGAGTGGTGGGTTTGCTGCATTGGCCACCACTGCGCCAGGCGGCGGCAGAGAGCAGGGCGGCGGCGACGGCGGTCGGCGCCAGGACGGGCGGCGGCCGCACCTGTTGGACAGAGCAGCGACGTAGGATGTGTGTGCGAGCGGCCGATTGCGACAGGAGCAGCGGCTGGGGCTGGGCTGGGTGGCCGTAGGGCCTGCGATTTGCTCGGCTTTGAAAGCGCAGTGGAGTCAAGGATGTGTGCTCAGGCTGCTGGCCCTTGCGTCTAGCGCTTGCATGAGGCTGGCCGCATGCGGCCGCCCGATCGCCGCCGCCTTGCCGCCGGCCAGGCCGTGCAAGCAACATCAACTGCAGCAAGGGAATCGAGGCACAGGCTGTACTGCAACGGCATTGGCGTACTAAGGCGCCAATCTACACTGCGGTTTGAGTCGTGCTGGGGACCGAAGGGCGAGAGCGGCAGCGCACGAGCCTTCCCGGCCCCTGTCGCCACCTTCCGTGGCTGCTGCTGCTAAGCGGCTGTGTTCTTACAAGAGCTGCTGCATGCAACCAGGCCTGTTGAGCTAAGGTCTGATCTAGTGTTGTGGCTGTTGACAAGCGCGGTGCGGGATCGGGTGGAAAAGCACCGTAGGCGAGGCAAGGCGGAGAAGAGAGAGGGGCAGAAGGCATGGGTTTCAGAAAGCGCAAAAGACGCGGCCGTTATGCTAAAGATTTGCAGCGTGCAAGGTGTTCAAGGTGTGCAGGCAGGAGGGAAGCTGGGTGGTAATGAAGGCATGCAGAAACGGTTACTGATGGAATGGGTGAAGGGATGAGGCGTGGCGGGTGAGGGAGGGGTGCAAAATCTGCTCCTGGAAGTAGTTCCCGGCGGAAGAGAAGCGGCTGATGGCTGTCAAAGGCAGACCAGGCAGGGTGGTAGCACGAGGGATGGATTTGGTATTCAGCGGCAGAGGGAGGCGGCGAGAGAGATAATGAACAAGCAAGCTAACAGCGTGTGCTGGGTGTTGGACACCCCTGCGGGAGGCACCCAGACGCATCACGGCTTCTTTGCTGGCCCTCCGGGCGTCCTCCACGCCCACACTTGTGCCTGCAAAAAGGACAAGGACCCAGTCGGTAAGCTGACAACTGCTGCCTGCGTGCACTGCTGCACTGGAATGCCACAGCAGAAAAGCAGCAGGCAAGGCATGCACCAGCAGGGCCCGAATCCCCAGCGCTGCTCGCATCCATGCAACTAAATGGCAGTGGCGTCTGCAGCGGCAGTTCTTCCTCAATCCACCACGAGCAACCAGCACAAAATAAGCTGTAGCAGCAGCGCTCACGCCCACAATCTGGGGCGGCGTTTCTGCATGGGCTCCCTGCCCACCTCCTCCCACCCTACTCAGCAACCAGCACAAAATAAGCTGTAGCAGGGCGCTCACGTCCACAATCTGTGGCGGCGTTTCGGGCGGCATGACCGCCTGCTCCTGGTTGGGGAAACGCGGGTAAGTGACCATCAGCACGTCGCTGCGGAGGGAGGGAGGGAGCAAAGGAAAACGGCAGCCGTTCAATATGCAAGCGTCGAGTAAGCAAGCTGGCATGCATGGCTTGCATGCAGCCTGTGGCGCCCTGCCGGCAATGGCCCTTGCCTGCCGCCGCATGCACCCAGTGCCAACCCTACAAGCCGCTCACTGGCGCGCGACGGGCTTGAAGATGGAGCCGGAGCAGCTGGTTCCGAAGCACTTGGTGGCTGGGTAGGCGTACTTTGTGAACACTTCAGTGTAGTCGCACACTGCGTGTGGGGTTGGGGGGAGGGCAGGCGGGGTACGAAAGCACGTCATGATATGTCAACAGCTCACGACATGAGTGAGGATGGCGGCCAGCAGTTTGCGGTCACCAACATGCATTTGCACATGGCCTTGCGCGCAGCGCCTCCACACTGGCGCCCTCTCCCTTGCACGTGCCTGCCGTCTTGCCGGGCGGGCAGACTTGCAGCGCCTTGTCGGCGGGAGCAACCATCACCATGAGCGGGTGCTGCGCTTTCACCGTCCAGTTGGCGAATGCCACCTCTGCAAGGAATGGAAGGGACACTTGCAAGTTGCATGGGACTGCTGCGCAGGATGAGAGGGCCGCAGCCAGCTGGTTCATGTGCAGCTGCCCAGCATGGGGCACACTGCAAGTGAGTCCTCCTGCAAACGAGCCACCGGGTGCTACGGTGGTGGCGCCCACCAGGCATGCCACACTTCGGTCTGGGCTGCCCAGCAAAGAGGGTCGTAAATGTGCCAGCCCCACCCACCGTCAAGCTCAAAGCCGGTTTGGCGGTAGTTGCGTGGAAAGCCGCCGGGGTACACCACCTGTTGCGAGAGGAAGGGAGAGGGGTGGGAGGCTGCCTCAGTGACACACTTGTGGAAAATCGCTCCAGCACTGCAGGCTCTAGCGCTGCGGCATGCACCCGACTCTATTGCCCAGCAGTTGCGCCCTGTGCGCTTGCATGTTGCATGCCACCAACATTGCCAACACCTGAGGGCGAACATAACGTGAGCCACTAACTGCACAATGCCACAGCAGGCAAAAAGCTCACATAGCCCGGCATGCCCATGGGGAACTGCCCGCCCGCACGGATGACCTCGGGGATGGGCTGGTTGGGAGGGCACTTGTGCTCTGCAATTGGGGCAAGGCAGGAGGATTGATGTGCCGGCGGGGAGATCAGGCAGCCGTCCTGGTGGGGAGGCAACGCCCTAGATCTGAGCTTGCAATTACACCACCCTGAACTGCTGCCTCCCACCCACCCGTGATGCGGACGCTGTAGTGGAAGGGCGGGTTGGTGCGTGGGCAGCGCAGGTTGCTGCGGGCCAGGCACTCCTCGCTCCCCTGGGCCAGCTGCTGCATGAGGGTGGGGTTGGTGGTCCAGAACTCCCGCGAGCTGATGGCCCTGCGGACAAGCAGACAAACAGTAGGGTGGCTGCAAAACGTCAGAACTGTGGAGTCAACAGACAACTTGAATGAAAGAGGATCGTCGTGATGTGCAGCATCCAGTGCTTCTCCAGCCCCCGCTCCCAACAACCTTTCCCCTCTTCCCCAGCTCACCACTGCAAGGCTGGCACGTGGTACAGAGTCAACGAGCACTTGTTGTTGGGTGGCTGCACGCAGGAGGGGGGCAGAGCAGGGGTGGGTGCGGGCTGGGGAGCGGGGAATGCCAGCTGGCTACCGCCAGGGCTGGGCTAAATTCTGTGCGGCTCTACAGGCCACAGCGCTTGGCTCCAGGCTGCACACACCCAAGACCCACCGCCTTGCCGCACCACTGCGCCATGCATGACGGCAGTGCTGTGCTGTGCAGGACCACAGCGCACCTGCACGACGCAGCTGGTGTCCGGCTGACGGCCGCCCGGCAGCGGGTCTCCATCGTTTGGCCCCAGCTCATCCACTTCGCCGTTGCCAACAACACTAAAATATGCCTGCGTGCGCCGAGGAGCAGAGATGAGGTCCTGGTAAAACTTCATGACTTCATGCCTCGGCACTGCTTTGATGTGCTTCATGCCTGTGCGGTGCATCTGACCTGCATGAAAGCCCCAGGCCGCCCCTGGCATCCACCAACCACCAAAATAGCCCATCTGTGCCCATCAGTACACTCACCGTATGATACTCCTTGCTGTAAACAGTGTATCTGCAGCAGTGGAGAAGCAGTGAAGAGAGCCGGTTGGGTCGGGGCAGCGCGAGCACCAGCAAGTGCAGCAGCGGGGGCGCAACGCGGCATGGCCACATCGTGGCATGGCCGTAGTGTACCAGCATTGCATACAACCCAGCTATCCACCCTGCAGAGCAGATGTGGAGTATACACGCTAGCCCCTCCCAGCGGCTCACTCTCGTGTAACGGCGCAGATGAGGCCGCTGGCCAGCGACTGCTGCCGGCCCATGTTGATGGTGCTCGAAAACATGGAGGGGTTGTTGATGCCTGTGAGACGAGGGAGAGGGTAGGGAAGGTCACTCAGGCTGCCAAGGGTTGGGGGGCAAGGGTGTCGGGTTGTTCACAGGCTCGTACCCAGGCTCTGACCTCCCATATGAACAATACTCACCCAGCTTGAACTCCAGCTCCCGAGTGACCTCCCCCTTGCCGTTGCGGTCCACCTGCGCAATATAAACGAGGCGTCAATGCTGCATAAGTGCATGCCAACAGTTCATGCATGAAGCGATTGGTTGGCAACGTCGCCAGCATTCGTGCAGCAGCAGCATTCGGCCATGGTCAAAAGCAGGCGGGCCATGACCCGTAGCATATACACGTCCTCCCCGGCAGCAGCCCCAGCCCTCACCCAGGTGCAGCTCATCAGGTCGGCATTGTCGAACCAGGTGAGTGCGCTGGTGGCCAGGCAGCCCTGCCGGGTGGTCTGGGCGGCGCAGCCCACGCACTGCGCCCGCTGCAGCGGCGACAGGTTCTCGGAGCACGAGCGGATGATGGTGTGGTTTACCAGGTAAAAGTCCGTTTCTGTTGGGGTGGGCGGGAGCAGGGGGGGCAAGTGGACAGGCCCTGAGATACTGGTGGTGGCAGCGGGTGAAATGCCGCCGTTGGTGGCTCCAAAAGAGCGCGCGCAGCTGCAAGGGCGGATCAGCGTGCGCATGCATCCGCAAGCGGAAGAGGCGGTATCACCCAATTCAGCGTGCTGCTGGATCAAGCTGGATCCATGCGCACCTGGGACATACGGCACATAGTTGATTTGCGACCACCTGCGAAGGAAGGGGTGGCTAGCGGCGGCGGGTTCGGGCGGCGGCGGAGCCGAGGTGCGGGGATGCTGCGGCACGGGCCCGGCACCGCAGAGGCCACCCTGGGGCGCTTGCATGTCCCGCTGGCTGGTCAGCCAGGGCACGGGGGCAGCTGCCCCGCAGGGGGCGCGGTGCCGCCGGCCCGGCATCTCTGCCTTCGCCCCCGCTCACAGGCAGTAGCCAGAATCGTCGTTGATGCCTCCGCGACGCTGAGCGCTGACGGCTGGGGCGCACAGAGCCAGCACCCCCAAAGAAGCCAGCAGCAGGGTGTGCAGCGCGCTCGCTGTCATGTCTGTGAGCTTGGCGGTTGATTTTGAGTGTGGTGAAACGCAGATCAGCCTGCTGACCGGCGCTGCAGGGACACACCATGGTCTCGGGCAGCGGGACTGCGGCGTGCGCGCAAGTGCGCCTGTTGCCGTCTCGGCCCAGTCAGGCGCAACTGGTTGGGTTGAGGCCTCACTGTTGCTGCAGACAGTGTGGTGCTGCAACGGGCAGGGCTTGTCTGCTGCTGACTGCAGGGAAGGGGCAGGAGGGAGGTTGGCGGGAAGGGGGCGCAAGGCCAGGTCAGCTTCATGAAACGGCAAAAGCTGTGTGGCCCTCCCGGCCTCCCAAACATGGCCTCCTCCGTCATACAAAAAACCATGAAGACAACCAGACGAGCTGCAAGCTGCGCAGCGCTTCTGCTGGTGCTCGGCGCGGCGCTGCTCGGCCCCACTGGGGCCTCCCGCCTGCACTTACACACGCCTGCGATAAGGCGGCTAGAAGGTGAGGTCCAGGGCGGCGCTGCAAAGGCCGCAAACGCAGGTATCCACACACCCGCTGCCCCCGCCACCGCAGGCAAGGCCACGCTGCTCACGCTGGACAAGCCGAACACAAAGAAACCACAGAAGTGAGTGCGGCCCCGACGGCACTCCCCAGCCGGCGGCTTCTCGCCAGGCGACGGCCGCCGCCGCCGCTCCGGGACGCACCCGCCACAAATCGCGCACCGCCACTCCCTGCTGCCGCAGGCTGCTCAACGTTGTGACGGACCTGGGAGAGCAGGTGCTGATTCTGGGCGACGCAGCACTGGCGGCGGGCGCACAAGAGGCCCGATTTGCCGGCGGCGCTCGCGTCAGCCTGCAGGGTGTGTTTCTGAGCCGCGGCGCGGGCTCCGTGCGCGTTGTCAGCGGCCACCCCATCGCACGGGCGCAGTACTGCTTCGCCGGCAACAACATCAGCGCGCTGACGCCCAGCCGCAGCTTAGCACGTGGCGCGGCGGCCCAGACGGTCACTTGTGAGTGGTCAGGTGGCAGTGGTGCCATGCGCTCAGGGACGGGCACAGCCAATTACCGCTTGTGTGCCCCTTTGCGGCGGAGGTCTCTACAACACTGCTTGTGCCAAATTGGCTTTGCATCACAAGGCCCGCGTGTCCCACCCTCCTCTGCTGCTGCCCGCGTCCTGTCCTGCAGATGGTCCCGCACCGCCGCTGACAGGCACAGTACTGCTGGCACCTCGGGCAGCATCCGCCACCGCGCTGGGGCGGCCTGGGGGGCCCTCTGTCGCTGCGTCTGCTGCAGACGAGCTGCTGCCTCGGGACGAAGCGGGTGTGCCCATTGCGTCTGCAGCCTGGGTGGGGCTGGGGCGTGACGGCCTCCCAATGCCGCGGTCCGACCGCCGCTCGCTGTCCGCGATTGCCACCCCAGCCGCGAAATTTGTGAACAACACCCTGGTCATGGACCGGATGACCACGATCATCATCCCAAGTGCGTGCCTGCTTGCGGGATACAGTATGCGCCATAAGCGGAATGCTGCCGCTGCGGCGTCAGCATGGCTGGGAGGCCTGCCCAGCATGCTACCCCCTATTTGTGCTGGCGCACTCGCCGCCGCTGCTGCCGCTGCTGCTGGCATGCTCCCAACTGAAGCCTGTGGCACCCCACACCAACCTCCTGGCCTGCAGTCTCGGCTAACGAGTCAACGGGCGCCATCTGCCCAGGCACCTCCAAGCCGCGCGGCTGCCCAAACACCCCCTGCACCACCGCGCAGCTCAAGAAGGTCATGTTCTCCAGCACCACCCTCGGGGGCGGCGGGGGCAATGCAGACACCGTGGGCCGAGGCTTTGAAAAGGTGGGTTGGTGGGAAGAGGGGGTATCCTGCTTGCCTGTGGGCAGTGGGTAGAAGCAGGCAACAGGGTCGGCGCCAGCGGGCTTGCACAAAGAAGGCATGGTGCAGCTAGCGCTGCTCTGCCTGTGCAGGCGACCAGCCTAAGCAAGCTTGCATTGCGCCCACCACCAGCAAGCATGAGTGGCATGCTGCCAAGCACGCTCCCACGTTCAACCTGGGCTGCCTTGCCCTCTCCTCCTCTCCTGCCCGCCTGCCTGCAGTGCTCTTTTGGCAAGACCAAGTTCGAGGCCACGGCCAAAGTGGCTGAAATAGTGAACATTCCTTGCAGCGGAATAACGTGAGGGCGGGAAGGCAGGCTGGTTGGCTGGGATTGCGTTCTGAGAGAGTGCTCCTGTGGCAAGTTTGTCCTGGCATGCACACAGCGCAGCACGAACCTGCTGCCGCCAGCATGTGCCGCTGCGTTCCTTGCCAACAAGTCACTCCTGGCCTGCCTTTATCTGTTGTGCGCAGCAATGGCGTGTCCTGGACATTCACCAAGTGCGACTTTGACGACTTCAACGGGTATGCCGACAAGGCGGACGAGGTGCTGGCGTCCCGTGGCATCAACATGGACAAGTACCGATATGCGTGAGTGCCTGAGCGCCTGGATGGCTGGGCGGTCCTGCTGGAACTGCTGAGGTCGGCAGCCGGACAGGGCCGCCCAGCCGCTGCACTGCTTGTGTGCTGCCGCCGCTGCTTCATCTGCCGACGCTGTTGCTGCAAGCTGTTTTGACCGGCCAGCACAAGCAGTAGCAGCAGCCTGCTGCTGCTGCTGCTGCTGCTGCTGCTGCTGCTGCCAATGAAAGCCACATGCTCCCGCCCCTCCCTTTCTCCTCTCAGCGTGTACCTGCTGCCTCCCAGCATTGGGTGCAACTGGGTGGGCCTTGGCTACGTGGGATGCGACGGCTCGTACCGCTGCCGAGTGTGGATTTCTGGCGACTTTTGGATGACCGCTCAGGCACGCATGGCGCGTGTTCTTGTGGTTGGTTTTATGGCGGCGCCACCTGCAAATGACGTCAGCAGTGCGCCGCCTGGCTTTCGCTGGCAGCCCTGCCTGCCGGGCCCAATCCCAATCACCCGCTGCTCACGCAACCCTGGTGCCTGCCTCCCACTTCCCCTCCGCAGGCATATGTGCACGAGCTGCAGCACAACATGTTCTTGAACCATGCGGCTGGGTACAACGAGGCCGGCGAGCTTGACGAGTGAGCACAGCTCTGGGGGTCGTTGAAATCCTCCCGCGCTTGGATGCCGTCTGCAGGGTGTCTAAGGCAGCATGGGGTGGGGACTGGGGAGCCCGACTGTGGCGATGGCAGTAGCTCAGTGGGCTCAGCAGCAGCCATCCCACACAGCCAATCCACAACTGCCGCCACTGCCCCTTCTGAACGCAGGTACCACGACAGCACTTGCCCCATGGGCCACTGCTGCACCAGCCGCTGCCCCAACGTGGTGCATGGCTGGCAGATGGGCTGGTACCCGGTGCAGCAGTTTGATGCCACGCACCTCACGCCCGGCACCACCATTGCCGTCAAGCTTGCTCCGGGGGCCACCCAGGCCAAAGCGCCGCTGGTGCAGGGCGTGCGCCTGAACGTGAGCACATGTCGACTGAAGTCCAACAGCCGGGCAGCTTGCAAAGCCTGCTAGCTGATGGTCATGTGGCAGTGGCAGGGCCCAGCAGCCGCTGGCGCCCCATGCGAGTGCTGTACATGTGAACTCTAGCGAGAAACCTGCGTAACCTGCCAAAACCATTCCGACGCGATTGCTTTGCAGATCACCTGGTCCAAGCTGGCCCCTGAGCCGCTGTTCATTGGCTACCGCACCAAGGCCGTCTACACCCCTGACTATCTGGTGCGCACAATGCATGCAGCACCTTACAATGCAACAGCTATTTCCATGTGCCTTGTGTGCTTTGCTTGGCCAGCCCGTTGCTGGAGTGTTGGTCGACGGCAGACAGGGAGGCACTGGCGCGTCCACTTGCACTTTGTTCCAGCCTTGTGCAAGCGCCCCTGCAGGCCGCTTGTTGGGTTGGCTAGCCAGCAGAGGCGCAGGTTGCGTGGTGCGACAACTGACCGGTGCTGCCGCCTCCACCGCAGTTGGACGCCACGCTGGTCAAACGGGTGCACACCCAAACTCCCTCCCACTGCCCCACCTGCTCACCGCCGATTTTGCACCTGTTGTGTCGCTGCAGCTGGACGCCACGCTGGTCAATCGCGTGCATATCTACTCCTCGAACGTACAGAACACGTTTGATGCGTCCCTCACCACCTACAAGACCTCCCTCGCCTGTGAGTGCGCAAGACCTGCTTGTTGACTAGCTGGCTGCCTGCCGGGGCTGAAGCAGGGGTGTGGGACCAGCTGCAGCCCGGTGCTCAGCGACAGCAGGAGTTGTTAGGACTAGCGGCATCCCATGCTTGGCGGCAGCCCTGCTGCCTGTACCGCCGTGCTGGGCTTGCTTGCACGACAGCATGCTTCGAGGCCATTATGACTCCTCTCGCTGTCCGTTGCATCCCACTCCTTCTCCCGCAGACAAGACGGGGTGCAACGCCACCACCAACCCACCCTGTGTTTGGTCAGTCGCTGATGTCGTGGTCCGAGTGACCGCCAGCACCCCCAGCAACGCCACTGTCAACATCTGCCGCAAAGTGACGGGCGGCAAGGAGACGCGAGCCACCTGCTTGGCCAGAGTGGACGGCGATTGCAACGGCAGGGTCAACGCCTCAGATTCTAACTGCGTCAACCTGCTCAGGACTGCTAAACCCAAGGCGACCGCAGTGCCGATGCCCCAGCCAGCAAGCATCGCAGCCGGCGCCCTGCCAGCGCCGGTGGCACGCACGGCGGCAGTACCGGCGCCAGGCGGCGGCAAAAGGAAGCTGGCAGCTGCAGCAGCAGAGGAACATCAGCCACGTGCAATGCAGCGCGACACACCTTTTGAGCAGCCAGGCGAGAGCGAGGCGCTGCCCGGAGCAGTTGATAGCGCTGCGCCCGGTGGTACATAGGTACTTACTGGCTGCAGGGCGCTACACTCGAGCCTGCTGAAGCATGTGGTAGCCACAGACAGTACGCTTTTCCTTCTCCCAAGTGTTTTTCACCCTTCACTGCCTCTTCTGCCACCTTCTCCGCGACATAATGCGGTCCGGGCGTGGCACAACTGCCACCACGGCGTGACCCCGTTTTGCCCTCGTACCCACCTCCGCACTCACCTTGATCGTATCATCCGTCCACCCGTGGTCTGAACCTCGCTTTGCTTGCAGCCTTCTTGCCGCCCAGTTCAAAATTCGTGCACTGTTCCCGTTTTGTCCTTCCAGCAGCGTGCCAGGCACCGCACCCACACTCATCCAGACAATCACTCTGCCAGCCCTCCCAACTCGAAGTGCCACTGACATGCTCCTAAACACCAGCAGCCCCTTGGTCCACTCCCCCTCTGATCAGATAGTTTTCCCTCTGAGCTCTATGTCGCAAATGCAACTCCTCCGCCAGCCATGCCAGTGCTGTCAAGAGATCACTGCCCCGCCCTGCCTACAGCGTTGTAGGGGGGTTAACCCAACGGTGCCGCAGTGCTTTGCCGCACAGCTGGCAGAACGCCTGGATTCAACTCGCTTCATGTGACCATGATGGTGGTGTGTTAAAGTGCGGCGCAACAGACAGCGGGCGAGTGAGGTATGAAGCACTTTCACAAGCGCATACGGGTGTGCAGAGAGATATGGCCTGGGTAGGCAGGGGAAACCAGCGGATGACAAGCATGCCATTGCATAAACAACAACACAAGCAGGGTAAGCAGCCACTCAAGCGGCACTGGCGGTGTGGCGCTTTGCTCTGCGGGGCTTGGCGCCCCAGCGCCGCCCCACGGGCGTGGCCAGCCAGGCGCGGTTGAAGGCATCAAGCTCAGCCTTGTTGCAGCCGGCGCGAGCACAAAACCGGCTTTCACTAAGCAGCGACAGCAGCGGGCCAGAGCCACGAGCAAGCTTTGACACCCACACAGAAGGGTGGTGCTGTCGCAAATAGTCCGCGCGCATGGCAAGTTTGGCGATGCTGCTAGTGCAGTAGCCAGCGTGGTGGGTCAGAAAATCATATGGACTCAGGCCCAGCTCCTGCTGCGCCCAGGCCAGCAGCCGCTGCATGGCTTCAGCTTCCCAGTTGTAGGCAAGCACAATCGGTTGCTCCTGCCACAATCTGGCTGCTGCTCAGGCCCACCTGCTGCAGGCTGGCCCAGCTGGCATGCAGTGCAGCTGGCCCTGCGGTCCACAATGCATGCTGCCGTTTGCACCAGCACCTCACCCTGCTGCAGGTATGGCTGCTGCAGCGGGCCGGGCACGCCGACTGCCGCCTGCAGCAGCTCGCCCAGGGCTACGGCTGCCGCCTGCTGCCGGCCGGCCGGGTCGCTTACAGCGATGCACTGAAGCGCACTTGGGCCACCCTGCCGCCAGCGCCGGTCAAACTCGGCACAAACTCGGCATGGGTCAGGTTGATGAGCGCTGACGAAAGGGCGAGCTCGGTCACTGCAAAATAAGTAGTTTGCATGCAAGGAAGCGAGGCCGCGAGTGCAACAGCATGCAAGCATGCAGACGACAACTATATCGGCAGGCCAAAACAGGAACGCCAAACAACATTCTGCAGTAGCAGGATCTAACAGATTGCTCACCCTGTTCAGCGGACAGCGCGCCGCTGGCCTGCAGGCGCTGCAGGTGGGCCACCATCGCCTCTGCCCGCTCAAAGTCGGACACTAGAGCTGAGTTCTGTCTGAGCAGCCGAGCGGCTGTTGCGGCATCGCTAACGCCTAACTGTCGCCGCAGCCCAAGATTGCCGTCAATCAGGCTGCCCAGGTTGGCCCGAGCCAGCAGGCGCGCTACAGATGTGGAATACCGCCACAGCGCCACACCTAGCTGCGTGGCCCCCGGCGGGGCCTGCACAGCGCGGGGTCCATCCGGCAGCAGTGCCGCCAGCTGGCGCAGCGCCGCAAGTGCGCTGGCAAAGGTTTCAAGTGTGGTTGTCAGCAGCATAGGACACTGCTCAAACAGCCGCTCAATGCTGGCTGCGTCAAGGCCCTCTGACTGCAGTGCCGCTATGTTAGGAGCCAAATCCCGCTGCACCTTCTCTTCAGCCATTTGCCTGCCGCTGACAGAGGCATATCGCCGGCCGTTCTTACTCATGCGGGTTGCCGCCTGCATGCGGCTGAGGCTGTCTGCGCTGAAGCCCTGCTGCTGCAGGAAGCGCCACAGCGGCAGCTCGTCAGCAGCTTCTGCCAGTGCTGGTTCTGCCGTGCTGCCATCGCTGGCTGCCAGCGCAGGCAGCGGCTGTGAGGCACACTGTTGCCGCTGCGGCCATGGGCTGAGTGTGTGGCTGGCACCACCGCTGCTGCCACTCTTGCTGCCCCACTGCCGTGCCTGCCGCTGCCTGTGAGCCGCTGCCTGTGAGCCGCTGCCGCTCGCCTGCCGCTCGTCGCAGCGTCACACGTGGAGGGTGTGCACCTGCAATTGCACAAGGAAGAGGCTGGTTTGGTGATGGTTTCAAGCTGTCTGTTGCACCTGCCAGCATCAGCCAGGCATGCGAACCAGCTGGGTGGTGCTGCCGAATGCTGCGCCCCTGGCTAGCCGGGCACAAGACAGTCCGTCCCTGCAGCCATCCAGCCCCAGCCTCCATAACAAAACACTTGCCTGGCGGCCAGCATGCTGCGCGATCAGCTGCTTGGGCAGCACGCAACCTGCCGTGCTGGGCTCCGGGTGTGGGAGGCAGCTGCAAGCAGCGGCAATCATGTGAACAAAGACGGGATGGCGGCAGCGGGACGGCGGCATCGCGGCGGCGGCAATAGCAGCTTCAGCAGTGGGTGCAATGATCTCAGCAGCGATGGAAGGGCGTTGCGCACCAGTGGGCAGCCGATAAAGCACTACAGTCGGCCCGTCGAGTAGGGACGGTGGTGCAGCTGCGGCTGGGCTGCTGTGGACCACCTGGCGGCCGCTGCGTGGGTAATAGGACTTATTACGACCCGAACAAGCGACGATGGGCGTCGGGACAGCCCACATGGGGGAGCCCCCCTCGCGCTGCGCCGCTCAGCAGCAGAAAGCGGGCCATCAGTGAGACAGGCCGTGTCGCACCGCTTTGAAGGCGACTTGTGAGAGCTGCGGACGTCCCTTGCGGCTCGTGCGCCTGGTTCAATCCTCTCCCGCTTCCCTCCGCACTGATCAGGCTGCTGCGCAGCTGGCTTACGACTACCACACGCTCCAGAGCTGCTGATCCGGTCGCGGATCGGCTCGCAGGCCTTCACCACCCCTCCCGCCGCTGCCGCCGCTCCCGCCTCGCCGTGCTGCCGCCCCACCCTGGTGCACCGCGCCTCTGCCAGGCATGCTGCGCCTGCTGACGTTCAACATCAGCGGCGGCAATGTGTCGGCGCTGTCGCCGCCCGGCTTTGGCCTGACGGAGAAGTACGCAGCTATTGTGGAGCTCGTGCGACGGCACGCCCCGCACATTGTCGCGCTGCAGGCACGTGGGGTGCAAGCCTGCCGACACTGCTTGTGTTGTTGCAGAGCTTCTGTGTGCATCGTGTGGCGCTGTGTCGATGCAGAGCTGTGCTGGCAGCCATTGCCACCCGCTTGAACTGTGAGGCCGCCTTGCACACACCACACCTCCCCTCCCCTCCAATGTCCGCCTCCCCCTGCTTCCTCTCCCCTCTTACCCCACCTTCCAACACTCCCTTGTTGCTCCCCTACTCACCAAGCAGGAAGTGCCTGAGTCTAGGCTGCTGGCAGTCCAGCTGGCGGATGCACTGGCCGACAGCACCCACGGCCCGCCATACAAGCTTGCGGCCAGCACCGAAAGCCACTGCGGGCTGTGCCAGGTGCGAAAGTGTCTGGCTGTGATCATCCTGGCTCGGCTGCACAATGTTCCTGCTTGTTGTTCCTCAGGGATGCCTTTTCAATAGACATATCCTGGTTTGCTGAAGTGCTGCACAACGTGTGTGCTTGTGTGATTGATTCTGCAGGTGTTTGTGCAAAAGCGGCTGCGTGCCACGGGCGGCAAGGATGTGGGGCCCATCGCGCTGTGCAAGATCCCCCTGCCGCTGCCTCCGGAGCCTGACAGTGGCGACGGCAGCGGCAGCAGCGGCGGCGATGCAGAGCCAGAGGCCGCAGCACCACCAGCAGCAGCAGGTGACGAAGCATCGGAGGCAGCAGCCGGAGCTCCTGCCGTCGCCGCCGCAGCCAATGGCAATGTGGAGTCTGCAACAGAGGCGGCAGCGGCAGGCGGCACGGCAGCAGGAGCACCAGGAGCAGCTGGCGGGGGCAAGCGGGCATATCCCTACTACCTATACGTCGCAGGTGAGTTTCTTGAGGATGCTAGTGTGGCGCCTTGCTGAGAAGCTGGTTGGATGCATGCGGGAGCTGCTTCATGCCTCGACACAACAGTTAGCACCGTGGGGCGGTGCCTGGCATTGGCACAGGGCATCTGAGCTGCCAGCCGGCAACCCTCTGCATGCACCTGCAAGATGCTGGTGATGCCATGAATTGATGGCTTGAACGAAAGAGCCCTCGTGGTTGTGTGCAACGGCCGTGTGCAGGCTGCCACCTGGAGCCCTTTGCGGAAGGGGCGGACTATCGGCTGGCGCAGGTGTGCAGCTTAGGAGGCGGCGTGCTGCTCCGTGTACTTGCAGCCACTGGCCGGGCTCTGTTTTAGTTTGCCGATGATGCCAGTTAGGCAGCACTGGCCGGCTGTCGAGGGATGGCAGGGCTCAGGCGGTACCCTTGCAAACTGATGCGGGTGGACACAGAAGTCTGGCCCACCTCCCTGCTGTCCCTCCCCGGGCAAACCTGACAGATCAACATGGTGATGCGTGAAGTGCCGCCCCGCGCCCACTTTGTGCTTGCGGGGGACACAAACATGCGCGTGAAGGAGAATGCAGCGGGTGCGCCTGCGCTTGTGACAGTGTAGCAAGGTGCATGCGCCTTGGTTTAGGCGGTATGGCCGGTTAGGCAGCTGGCTGGCTGGACGATGCCGTGAGGGGCAAGCGCTACGCACATCGCCTGCATGGCCGCCTTGCGTGATTGCGTTCGAGTGTTTGTTGTTGCTGACGTGCCTGCATGTCTGCTGCCTGCCTCAAGTCACCTGCCTTGCTGCGATCTACCCTGTGCAGTTGAGAGCCGAGGGCTGGTCGATGCCTGGCAGCAGGTGGGCAGATTGAGTAGCTAGTTCTAGTCACTTTGTGCCAGCCCGGTTAGGGTTAAGTGTGCTGCAGCCCACCGCGCTCCGGCTTGCAAGCACTAATTCCTGCCACTTGAATGCTGCTGTGAAGCCATTCCCTTTTCCCGCTTTCGTGCTCTGCTATTGATGCACCTTGTTTCCGGTCATTGCAACTTGTGCAGGTGGGCGCTCCCAGGGCTCAGGCCTATTCTTGGAACACCCAGGTCAACCACTACCATGACCCAGGTGAGCGGAAATTTGGGATGTCTAACATTTGTCCATTTGGTTGACTCGATGGCTGCTTTGCAGCTCAACCACTATTTTGGCCCAGGCGAGCCCTGCTGCTGCAGTAAGAGGAGGACGCATGGACGCCACCTTGCTGCGCTGTGTACAGGGTTTGGCCCCAGCATTGCCTGCGTTCACGTGCACACCTCTGGGGCCTCGTCTAGCTGCAAATCACAGCGTGCAACTGCGTTGTTACTCTGCGCAGGTGCGCACGAGTACATTGCTCGCTACGACCGCATCTATGTGCGCGGGCTCGAGGCCACTTCCTACCAACTGGTGGCTAATGAGCCGCTCACGGATGCAGGTGCGCACATGCACTGTGCACCGGGGTGCCGCGGGCAGTGAACTGTGCATCACAGGTGTATGGCATGAAGAGTCTGAACCAAGCAACAGGTGCTGATGGGGGGTGGTGGCCTCTAGCATCTGCATGCTGTTTACCCATTAGCGGGCGGCCATGCCTCACACAAGGCCCGTTGTGTGCCCCTTCATCTGCAGGCGACTTCCTCAGCGACCACTTTGGTCTGCTGTGCGAGCTGCGCGTACCTCCCGGACCAGTGGCTAGCCCCCCGCCCAACCGCGGTGCGGCTACAGCAGCGGCAGCCAAGCGGCAGCGGCTGTCGCCGAGCGCCGGCGGAGCGGCGGCGGCGGGGCACCCGCCGGCGCGCCTCTTCGGCTGACCGGCAGCAGGCCGTCTCTATACACCTTGAATTTTGTGATCCTTGCAGTGAAATATTTTAAGGCGATTGTACCATTGTGCAAAACCCAAGTGGTCTACAAGTTTTGGGGCCGGTTCGAGTAGCGGCGCTGTGGCGGTCAGCACTGCCGCCGCTTGGCGGCACAATACACTCCCCCCAATCCAATCGGGGCTGCCCGCATCCCCTGTCGGATCTGTGTGCCTGCTCGACACGTTTGCAGCGCCATCCGACACCCACCGACCGCACTCGTCCTCTCGACCTTCTCGCCTGCTGCGGCAGGGCCGCCCTGCGGGGCCAGCCATGGCGCACCAGTCTCCTGGGCTCCATCAGGAGCTGGCGCAGGTGCGCCAGCGCATCGAGGGCGGCAAGCAGAAGCTGGCGAGCTTGGAGCGCGAGCTGCAGGACCTGGCCAAGCGCACAGCGACCGTGCGATCCGAGCTGGATGCCGACGAGCAGCGGGAGGCCCAGCTGCTGTCGGCGCTCACAGGTGGGCGGCGACGGCAGGCGGCGGCGGCACCGCTCGCTCGCTTGAAAATGTGGGGCGAAGCAGATCTCAATAGCATGCACAGTATTTCACAGCTGTTAACCGACTCCTGTTCTCCTTGCAGGCCATGCTCCCGCTCCCAATGGCGCTGTCGCAGGGCACCTGCCCGTGGCTACCCCAGTGCACCAGCCAGGGCCAGCAGCAGGAAGTGTAGCAGCAGCTGGGCAGCCAGCAGCAGCCCAGGGAGCGCCTGCAGCTGGCATCGCCGCCCCAGTGGCCGTTACATTCCAGGCCAACGGCCCGCCGCCTCCGCCGCACCAGGCCGCCGCACCCGCTTCCCTGTCACCGCCCACCCCGGCCGCCGCCTCGGCTGCAGCGCCTGGGGCCGCGCCGGCTAGCGCTGCTGCTGCTACCGCTCCATACCAGCCAATGAACCCAGGTGCAGCAGCCTTCCAGCCGGGCACTGCTGCCCCAGCGCAGGGCTTTGTGCCACGGGCGGTGCAGCTGCAGCATGGTGCCCCTGGCGGTGCGTCCATGCAGCCGCCCCCTGGCTTTCAGCACCCAGCTGCGGCGCCAGTGTTGCAGCAGCAGGTGCAGCAGCAGGCACAGCCAATGGCTCCCAAGAGGCCCCCGCCTGGCTTTTGGCCAGCGCAGCAGCCGCAGCAGCCGCAGCAGGCACAGCATGCGCCAGTGCAGCAGGCCCAGCAGCAGCAGGAGGCAGAGGCAGGGCCGCCGAAGGCTGTTCAGAAGGTGCGTGCTGCTTCACTGCATCTGCCCACTGCACATGCGTTGCGGCGCTTGGTTGTGCTGCACCATGCTGTGCTATGCCATGCCATGCTGTACTATGCCATGCCATGCTGTGCTGCACCATGCATTGCTGCTGCCATGCCTGCCATGCCATGCCGTGGTTATTGGTGCTGCACTCTCAAGCATCCTCGTTCAATCCTCTGCGCAGTCCCCTCTGGCCGCCTTCCCTATGCCCGGCCGAAGCATGGCACCACCTCAGCAGGCAGCGCCCACTCCTGCGCCGTCAGTGCCTGAGCCACAGGCGCAGCCACCGTCACAGCAGCAGCAGCAGCAGCCGCAGCAGCCGGGTAGCGCCAGCGCCGCAGCGCCTCAGGACAGTGGAGTGCCACTGGTTGCTGGGACTGCTCTCGCAGCACAGCAGCTGGCCGGGCGTGCGGAGAGCGTGGAAGACTTGAATGCTGCCATGGAGGCGGCAGCGCTTGCCAATGCAGATGCTGCTCCACACTCAGCTGCAGAAGCAGAGGCAGAGGCGGAGGCGGCCTCAGCGGCGCGCCGCCGCCAGCCGCCCCAGCAGCAGCAGCCGTCCAGCAAAAAGAAGGGCGGGTGGGGCCGGGGCGCCGGGGCGGCGGCCAGCAGCGGGGGCAGCGCACAGGCAGAGGCCGCAGCTCCGGGCGCCCCTCTGGCAGATGGTGAGTTAAGTCGTGTGCGGTGGGGTTACTCATGAAGGAGTGGATGCAAACACCCTGGGCAACCTTGCTTTTGCTGAGAGTGCTCAATGTGTGTCCATGTCAACCTGCCCTGTCTCACTCACTCTTACCTGCCATGCAGCCGTCAGCGGCGAGTACGAAGCCCTTTTGGCGGGCAGCTACGACCAATATGTGCGCAACCAGCAGGCGGCCCCCGAGTGGGAGGATGCGCCTGAGCACATGGACCAGGTGGGGGTTGCCGTTTGGGTCTTTGCATTAATCACTGTATACCTTTCACTATAAGCCATGGGTTGGCGCAGCCTCGGCATCATAAAAGTAGCAGGCTGCTGCATGACGGGGGGGTGCCTGCAAACCTTTCTGAGCCGACGACCCCTGAACATGTGCTGTTCACTAGGCGGCATGCCGTATGTGCCCTTTGCTGCGTTCGACTGGTGGCCCTCAATTCAACGCTCGCTGTGC
>VFQQ010001571.1_pt1 | contig 30592 bp, 59 predicted proteins | sample 3512341 | NCBI WGS metagenome assembly VFQQ01 (sample SAMN10412373, study PRJNA504923) | tailings metagenome | isolation source: Relicate 2 Philex TSF1 revegetated site | place: Philippines: Tuba, Benguet | collected 2017-08-29
CACCGCCTTGCACTGCCCATTACAGCAGTGTTCACTGACATGTGCAGCTTGTAACGATCGGTGCGGTAGTTTTGACGGAAGCAGCTGGCTGGCAGAAAGAGTGGCAGAACTTACTGGCTGGCTGTGCCGGATTGGGGCCCTTGCATGCATTGCTAGCGCTAACACACATTGCCTCGGGCCTGCCCACAAGTGCCTCTCAGCTGCCTCTCAGCATCAGCGCAATGTGTGTTCCCTCCGCATGCACCGCTGTCTTGCAAGCATTGTCAAGCTGTTGTTACAAGGTAGAATGCACACTGCACAACGTCGCAAGCAGGCGGGTGTCATGGGCGAAAGGGCAGCGTGCCGGCCAGCAGCGGCAGCGCCACGCCTAGCAGCCCCCACATGGCCACGGGCAGCCAGCCCCCTGCCTCTTCATACATCCCAGCCGCCGCCTCCACTGCCGCTGCCGAGGCCGCTGCACCACCTGCCGCAAGGCTGCCTGCCATTGGTCTCTGGCTCGCTCGTAAGCTGATGCGCTGCATGCGGTGGGCTGCCGCCGAGAAGGCAATGTGCAGGGTCACCCAGGACTGCCAGGCGGCCAGCCAGACGGGCCGGCTGCCGCCCAGCTTGCCCACTGCAACATAGCCGGCTGCGCCACAGATGAGGCCCAATCCAATAAACAGCTTGGAGACGGGCATGGTGTGGTAGTCGCTGCAGAGAGTGTGGGAGGGGCCCCAGCGGCGGCATTGAGGTGCAGCCATTGCAGCAGCAGCAGCAGCAGTGAGCTGGCAGCTGTGCAGCAGCGTAGACAGCATGCAAACAAGCTGAGCTTCAGCTGCAGGGTGGTGCATGTGCGCAGGGAGGGTGGGAGGCCAGCCGGCTGTCCCGCACAACCGCTGCCAACTGCTCTTGCCATGCCCACCTGAGCAGGCCGGAGCGGTAGACCAGCCAGGGCGCCGCCAGCAGCACCGCCAAGCCCAGCAGCGCGTCCCCAAGGCTCAGCACATAGCAGGCAAGCGCCTCGGTTGCGCGCCAGGCGGCCCACAGGCCCCAGCTGCCGCTGCCGAGAGCCACAGCGGGGCAGTGCGCGGCGATGGTGGCCAGCAGGCCACGAGAGAGCATTTGGTAGGTGCCAGCTGCCACCATGACCACAAGACCAAAAGTGAGCGTGTCTGCAGGTGGGCAGCAAGGCGGGCAGGCGCAGCAATTGGCCATCAAGAGTCGCAAGTGACAGAGAGTGATTTACAGCTCCAGACAGGGACCGTGCAAGCACACCAGACAGCTGCTAGAGCCATCGCTGGCGCTCAATGCCGCTGTCCAATCCTCGCAGCCAAAGCCACAACCCAAGCACACCTGAGCACAGGGCACGGAAGCCAGCAGTCCGCTCCAGAGACAGCTTGTAGGCATCTTTGGCTGCCTGCCGCGCCGCGTGCCCCGCGGCAATGTCTCGCTGCTGGCTGCGCAGCACGTTTGCCTCCGACCCGAGGCTGCAGAGGGCAGAAAGTAGCCAGCAGGGGACGGACGGGGTGTGAGGATGTGAGCCATGGAGGGCTGGGCTGGCCAGGAGCTGAGCTTGGAGCAATCTGCCACAAGGCGCGTACATCAAGGCACACTCCACGGCAAGCTGGCGACTCCAACGGCAGCCACGACAGCACCGCAGACAGCAGACATGCTGCCGCCTACACCACGCTTCTTTGCCCCTTCACTCCCCTGGCTCGCACACCCCATCCCCGCCCACCATCCCGCACCGTGACATGTCCTCAGCGTGCCGCCGCGCCTGCTGCGCCTGCCACGCCTGTAGCATGGTGTAGATCAGCTGCAGGCGCTCGCCCATGCTGAGCTGCGCTGGGTCAATGTGCATGGACCGGCACATGGTCAGCACCAGCTGCGCCGCCGCCTGCACATCCGAAGCGTCCTCCGGCTGCAGCATGGCCAGCGCACCGCCGGTACCAGCCGGTGGGGCAGCGCTGTGCGCTGGGCCGGGCGGGGCGCTGCCGGGTGGGGCACCCGCTGCAAGGGCGGGCGCCAGCGGCTGCTTCCTTTGCTGCTGCCCTTGCTGCCCCTGCTGCTCTTGCTGATCCTGCTGCTCCTGCTGCTCAGCCGGGCTCTGCTCCAGCCCTTGCGCTTCGTCTGCTGCCGCCACGCTGCCCGCCGCAGCAGGCTGGCCAGCTGCACTGGCGCTGCTGCCGCTCTGCTGCAGGACGAGCTCCTGCACAGCTGCTGCTACCGCTGCATCTGCTGCTAAAGGGCGGCCAGCTGGCTGCCCTTCGACAGCAGAGACGGTACCGCCCTCTGGTGTCTCTCCTGTGCCCTCTTCCACTGCTGCTACCGGCTCTGCTACTGGAACCGCTTGCGCCACCGCGGCCGGTGCCGCCAGGGGTGCGGAAGCAGCGGAATCCGACGGCTGCATCTGCTGTTTGCTGCCCGCCGCGGCATCTGTGCCTGCTGGCTGCAGCTGGCCTGCCCCGCCTGCTGCCAGCCGCACTGCTGCTTTGGCGGGCGCACTGGCTGCAAAGGAGGCTTCGCCTTCAAGTTGACTCGCCTGGCTGGAGGCCAGCAATCGCTGCTTGCGCCGGCGCCTCAGCAGCACGGTTTGCAGTGCCGCACCGGCCAGCAGCCCGAGGGCAAAGGCTGCTGCCGCCACCAGTGCCAGCAGCGCCCAGGCCGGCTGCGCCGCAGGCACTGCAGCTGCAGCTGCAAGCGACGGCACAGCGCCGCTGCAGGCTGGCAGACCTTCATGCCCGGCTGGCAGCTCTGGCAGGCCTGCATCACACCAGCCGGCGGCGCAGGCGCTACTGGCCGCGGCGGCAGCGGCAGCTCGCTGCCGCTCGGCCTCCTTGGCCGCCTGAAAGCCGCGTGGCCCGCCCCGCTGCTTCTTGGCCGCCACTCCGGTGAGCAGAATTGCGTGAAGGAGCAGCAGGGCCGCAAAGAGCAGGCTACGCGCGGGTGGCATCTCTCACTGAGTCTGCGCGCTTCCAGGCACCGCCATCGCAGGGTGATGTGTCGTGTAGATGGTGCATGTGAGTTGCAAGCGGCCGCCGACACCCTTGGAGGCCGCAGCCGCATTGCAGGCCAGGCTGACCGGCCATTTGTTTCCCTGTGTCGCTGGGCGGGCAACGTTGATCGAATTGCAGCCTGCATATCCCTGCGACCCTTTTTATGCGGTCTCCCGACCTGTAGACCTGCCCTCCCCCCGGCCCCAAAATGGCGCTGCAGCTGGGCTGGGCGGTGGCGGTCGCCGCCATGGGAGCCTTTTACAGCCTGATAGCAGGTGCGTCTGGCAGCGCGTCAGCGCCTTCCGTGCACCCTTTGCCCCTGCCGCCGCCGCCGCCGCCCGACCGCCGCCTGCCACGCGACTCCCCTCGCTTCCAGGCAACATCAACTATGCTCCGGGCGCCTGCGAGCGGCTGGAGCCCTTCCTATCCTCCCGCATTCTGGGCCAGGACATGGCGCTGCGCCAGATTTCAGATGCCATCTGCGACCACCTGGCCCAGCCGGAGCCCGCCCGCCCGCTGGTGCTCAGCCTGCATGGGCCCCCTGGGGTGGGCAAATCCATGTTCCACCTGCTAGCAGCCCATGCGCTGTACAACCGCCAACCAGACCGGCCAGGCCTGCGCTGCCCAGGGCTGGACTGTGCAGGGTACAAGGTGGGCAGGTTAGCTGGCAGTGGCGGGCGAGCAGGGCAGGCACAGCGATGCGCTGCGAAATGCAACGGCAGGCGTGGCACAAGGGTCATGCTGTTGGCGGGCGATTTTTGACTGCACCTGGGCCAGACTTAACGGCAGCCAGCAAAGCATGGCTTGTCTTTTGCCAATGCCTGCAGCTGGCCTCTGCGGCTGCCGTTCAAAGTGCCTTGCTGCCTGCGCCCCACGGACCGCCGGTCCACAGCATGCACCCAGGGGCTGCCTGCCATCTACTGTGTTCCGCCGCAGGTGCTGTATGGAATGGACTACACAGCGGATGAGCGGGCGGCGCAGCACAGCGCGCTGCGGGCGGCGCTGTTGGACCACGTTCGACACGCACCAGAGTCGCGTGAGTGCCTGCACTGCTTTGCTGGCCTTTCCACGGTGGTCTGACCATTTGGCTCCGGAACAAATCAACGACTTGGGCTGTGCCCTGAAACCTCCCCCTTAGAGCCACGTCTGCAGTGCTGGTGATTGAGGAGTGCAGCAGACTGGCCTGCCCGCAACACATATTGTTCCTGTTCTAATCCCTTCCATATGCTTTTCTCGCCTGCAGTGCTGGTGATTGAGGAGTATGATAAACTGGACTGCCCCATGCGCGGCTTCTTCCGGCAGCTGCTGGAAAACGGGGCCACCGCCAACGCGACCCTGAACAAGTGAGGCTTAGCAGCGGCAGTCACGGGCGGCCTCTTGCCCAGGTGTTGCAAGTGCAAGGTTGGATCTCAAACTCGCAGCCCTCTTGATCAAAATGATTGCTTACTATTGCAGGGCCATTGTGGTGCTTGAATCCAACCTGGGCTACACAAACCTGCACGACCTGCTGCTGCGGGCGGGCGACCGCAGGTGGGCCTCTAGCTCTATAGCCAACCACCGCTGGGGAACGGCAGTTGAGCTGCGCATGCACGCCGCCTTTGTGGGATGGCCATGCTGGCCCCCGCCACTGAGTGTGGTTGCTCTTGGCAGCGCGGCAAGCAGCCCGGGGGTGCACTGTGGCTGCACGATTTGGCACGGCTTTCCGAGGGCTGCCTTCTCATTCATGCCATCTTGACACTGAATCGCCCAACTGTCCATGCAGCAAAATCCCCCCCGAGGAGGCGCAGCGCGTGCTGAAGGACATGGTGTTTTCTCGCTGGCTGGCCGAGGGCTGCGAGGACCGGTCGGACACCATGAAAATGGTGGGGCTGGCTGCTTGGGAGGCGTCATGCTTTGAAGATGGTGGGCTGGGTGCTTGGGTGGCTTCATGCCTGGTGGAGGTTTTGCACTGGGTGCTTGGACACGCTGGGCTGGATGCTCGAAGTGGGGCCAATAACAACAACACATCGCAGCTACAGCAAGGGAGTGGTCCCCAACTTCCTGCCCTTCTTGCCCCAAACAGTCCATTGTTTTGACCATCCGCTTCTGCCATGTCGTAATGCAGGTGGGCATGGTGTCATTCTTCCTGCCCTTCTTCCCCCTGGAGCGGCGCCACATCCGCCAGCTGTTCCACATGCGGGTGAGTGCTGGAATCTTCACTGCCAAACACAACCTGGATACCACGGTGGGGCAATAAGTCGGTCGCCAGCCTGCTCCTCATGCGGGTGAGCGGCGGTGTCTGAGCTGCTTGACGGTTCGAGTGAGCAGTTACCGGGGCCGGATTGCTGAGGTAGCATGAGCATTGACGCTGATGTAGAGCCCGCCCACGCGGCTTCCTGCTTGTGAGCCCATCAGTAGCCCTGTTCACCTATGGTTTGCCTCGTTTGTCCTGTTTGTGTTGCTCCCATGCGCAGCTGGCTGAGCGTGCGGCTGAGCTGCAGAAGAGCCGGCTGGGCGCCCTTCAGTGGGACGATTCCGTGATTGACTTTCTGACTGAAAAGGCAAGGCTGACAATGCTCTGGCCCATTCCCCGGCATGGCTGCCGCTCTCTGGCTGGGGTTGGCATGCGGGTGGCTTTTACGTGCACTTGGGCTGCCACCTGAGCTAAGGCGGCAGGGGATCATGTAGCCTGCAAGTGCTTAGCTGGGTGCGCAGATGGTCTGTGATTCTCACATTGGGTTGGGTTCTAGGGCAGTCCAACTCAGCGACAGCTGTTGCTAAATCCTGACCCAAACTTGCAGGTGGATTTTGAGGGCGATTTCCCAATAGAAGGGGCCAAAGAGGTGGCGACCCTGATGACGCGGTACGCCTCGCGGCCCCTGCGGCTGTGGGCTGCAGCGCAGCAGCAGCGGCTGGCAGCCGAGCAGCAGGCCAAGAAGGGCGGCAGCAGCAGCGGAAGCGGCGGCAGCAGTAGCAGCAGCGGTAGCGGCGGCAGAGTGGCGGCCGCTGGGCGGTTGCGCATTGTTGGCGGCACAGAACTGACGATAGAGCCGGTCAAAGTGCTGTCGTGACACATGTGGTTCAATGCCTGTAAAAATGAGTGCGCGTGCGCAGCAGGCGGGGTCACATCAGCTTCACCTGGACTGGCCTGAGCCTGGGAACCAGAGCACATACTCGCAATGAACCTTCTAACCTTGCAGAATTGATCCTGCTGAGCGCCACTAGTGTTTTGCACCCATGGAGCCATCCGCTTACGTGCAGCGGGAAATGGTGGGAAGAAATGCCGGCATGTACAGGGGGAGAGGCATGGAAGGGACTTGAGGGGAGGATGCAGCGTGCAGGCTGGCTAGAATTACTTAGGTTGAGGGAAGTGGGTCATACTCTGGTTATTCTGTAGGGGGCTGGTCACGTATTTATGGGGGAGCCCAATCAGGCTGAAGGGCGCCCAGTCAAAAGCAGGAGCAGGAGGAGAGCGGTGGGAGCGAAGCAAAAGCAATGGCTTTATTGGGGGCACAAGGCTTATTGGATGGGGGGTGTGGCGAGCCTGTCACAGTGCCGTGCAGCACTGCTGTGATTTGCCGGGAGGGCAATGTAAAAGCAATGCCGTCCAGTCACAGCTTGCCGCAGCAGCTTGCAGTGCCAGCGCCGCTACCTCGTGGGGCACGTGCTGCAATCCGGGTCGGACAGCCAATTGCCTGCGGCGTTTGGAACAAGCGACACGGTTGACAAAGCGCGCTGCAGCTGTCGACCTGCAGGGCGCTGGCTCCCTTGAGCTGTCGCTTATTCACTCCTGCGGTGGTTGGCCAAGCGCCGGCAGCAGCGCAGTTGCCGGGCAATGCTGAGCTTGTGCTGTGCTCATGGAGCCAACAGATAACGAGCAGCAGCTCACGGATGCAGTGCTGGGAGGTGGGGTAGGAGTACAGCTTGCTCCAGTGCACGCCCCGCTCCCTGTTGGCGCAGCGGCGGTACTGGGGCAGGAGAGGGCGGGGGCAGAGAGGGAGGGGATAATCGTGGCTGCGGACTCAAGAATGCCACAACACTAGCTGCCCTGCCCTCAAAATGCCACAAAACACAGCTGCCCCGCCCTCCCTTTTGCTTACGCAGTCATTTGGGAAAGAGCCGGTGTCTCCGTCTTGGTTCTCAGCGCACACGGCGCGGTGGCCGCGCGCGATGCAGTTCTTCTGCTTGATGCAGTTGCGTACCCGCCGGTCTTGCCTGGCGCTGGCGCTGCGGGGGGCAAGCGGAGTGGAGCAGGGGGAGCGGATTGAAGCATGGGAGTACGCTGTCATGTGATAGGCGGTGGGCGGGAGCAGATGGATGATATGTTGGGGAGTGCAAGAAAGCGGCCGAAGCATGCCGCGGTACGACGTTCTGCAGCGGCGTCTGTCTGAGCGCCGGCCTGCCGCACGGCGTGCGGCAGCTGCGGCGGCAGCTTCCCGAGCGGCCTGCAGCGGCGGGCTGCTGCGACGAACGCCCATCGCCCACTCGAGCTCAGACAGGGGCGTCGGAGCGAGAGGGGGCGTCGGGCTGGAAGCGCGGGAAGCGCGCACAACCCTTGCACGCTGCCCACTTGCGTGCCGGGCAACCAAGCCATTTACCCACACTGAAACACCTAACCCGTGCCAATTGAGCCCCCGTCCCGCTCGCAGCGCACCTGGAGAGCGCCAACAGCAGAAGAACGGCGAGCAGGATCAGCTTGAGGGCCATCTGAGCGGGTTTCAATTATTAAGGCGAATCGCCTGTGCAAATTGCGTCCTCGGGCGGCCGCGCAGGGCACTGCGCACCTTGGTATGTCATGCTGTGCAAGCACCTCTGTTCGCCCGGGGCCCGGCTGTGGGTGAACAGCACGCCGCGGACATTCAGCCAGAATGCTGATGGCTGTGGAAGCCGGCGATCGAGACCCGCAATGCCAGGGAGGGAGCTACACCGCCCGCCGCCCGGGCACACGCGCCGCCGCTCCGAGCCTCCGCCCCAAATGTGCCAGGGTCCGCAGCTTGATCAAGAAAGTTTCGCTGACTGAAATGACCATCAGCATGGTCAATACGTGGCGGCAGAAGCAGTGCGTGCCAGCTGCGCAGCGCACTGTGCCATCGCCAGAAGAGTCGCGTCCGGGACGCTCAATGGCAGCAAGCTGGTCCGGTACAGGCATCATAGGCTGGTTGCAAGCTTCTGAGCACAGAGTGAGAGAAGCAGCCAGGCCCGCATTGCCCAGAGTAGGGAGCAGCGACAGCTGAACTGCTCCCAGCTGTACACCGTGGCCTGGCTGCTCAATCGCCCTAACGGCCGGTCATGCCCTGCTGCTGACCAGAACAAGTGCAAATGTTACACAGAAAGAACTACAAGGCCTGATGCAAGGGAACGAAGTCTAATGATATCAGAGAGTAGATCAAAGTTGGGAAGCCAACCGCGCCACTAGCTTGAACGCGGTGTGCAATCAACGCGGATCACTGCTCAGCAGTGCACAGCCAATGCCAATCATGGGTCCCTCGTGCGCAGCAGCATGAGCCGGCTCAACTCCTTTGGGTCGGTGTGCAGGCACTCTGCCGCCGCAAAGCCGGCATCTGCCGCCATGCGCTGGTAAGTCGACACGTGCTCTGGAAGGTCGAAAGGCTCGACATGACCCATCACAGTGGCCGCCTCATCCTCATCAACGATGCCTGGCGACATAAGTGGGAGGGAGGAGAGGGCAGGGGAGCGCCGGGTGAGCCAGCGGCCTGCTACCATGCGGTTGTGCAGACGGCAGCAGCTGATCTGCAGGTGCGTAGGACGTGCTGCGTGTTGCGTGCTTGGCTGCCGAGCTGCTGTGAGGTTTTATGCAACTGCTGCTCTCGGCAGGAGGGCCCCGTCCAATGCTGCCGCTCGCCGCTGTCAATCACAAGTGCCTCCTCCACTCAACCCACAAGACACTTCACAAATCAATCCCACCTGCAGCCACCGCCTCGCTCATGTGGTCCCTGAACCGCTCCACCCATTGCTGCCGCTCCTCGCCCTCTCGCAGGAAGACATCAACCAGTATAAAGGCGCCGCCGGGGCGCAGGCAGCGGGCGGCGTGCGCCAGAAAGCGCGCCTTGCCCTCTTGGCTGCGAGGCAGGCAGGGGGAGAAGGGAGAGGGGTAAGGGAACTGGTCAACTGCTGCAGCTCACAAGGGGGGCACTGGTCAGCAGCTGCATTCCACAACAGTTGCTGCCTGAAACGTAGGTGCAAGCAGGCGCCGCGACCAGCTGCCTTGCACTGCCACGGCTGCGCCACATCAAGTCACACAGCAGGCAGCCGGTACCCGCACCTGAGGTGGTGCACCGCAAAGGAGGCGAAAATCAGGTCGAACTGGCCGGCTGGGCAGGCCTCCACAAATGTGGTCATGTCTTGCTGCGCACAAGGCAGTGAGGGGGGAGGTGGGGCGGAGCCAGCTTGAGTGTGCTGGGGCTGCAGGCAGCCTGAGGTGCGAGGCATGCTCACAGCAAGTTGGCGTACACATGTTGCCAGGAACGGCAGGCGAGAATGGCAGGCGAGCATGGCAGCCAGGCAGCACGGGCATGCCCACCCGCTCTCAATCCGCACCTGCAGCAGCGACACAGTGCACGTCGGCTGAAGGAATGTCAAGTTGCACTGCGCGATTGTTAGTGCCGGAGCTGACATGTCCACCCCGGTATAGGACGCCAGGCGCAGGTTGCCGCCTGGGGCGCCGCACTGCGCCAGCGTGGCTGCAATCTGCTGCGCGTCGCCGCAGCCGAGGTCGAGCATGGAGAGGGGCTGCTGGGTGGGGCAGGCTGAGGGGCCCCAGCGGCTCAGTAGCACATTCTGAGCTGCGCGGTACAGGCGCTTGTGGAAGAGGAAGTCAACCGCCAGCATCTTCTGGTACACCTGCAGGGGGCAGTTGGTGGGTCAGAAGGGAAGGGGTGGGCGGCTGGCACTGGGGTACCGGCGGTGGTGATGAGTGTGCAGGGGGGGCCAACTCCCATCGATGTTTCTGCCGCACACTCGGATGCGATCCTATGACCTGCAGCCGTGTCCTTGCCTGCCAGTTCTGCTGGAAGATGGCCACAGAGTCGTCCGCCTGCGACTGGAGCGCCGCGGTGCAGGGACCGCTGGCGTCGGCGCCGGCGAGCGCCGCCGGCACCTCCACGGCCGCTGCAGCGGGGCTCATGTCGCTGCGCGTGTTCTACAGGTAACGGCTGAAACGCGAGAGGGGCCCGTGGGCTGGTGGGGCAAGGGGAGGGAAGCGAGCAGGTGAAGGGGTGTGACGGGAGGTGGTAACGGTTGAACCAGGGGCGTGGAATCGTTTTATGCAAGCCGCCAGGCCCCGCGACCCGCCTGGCCAGGTGGCCGAGGGGCGCCACCTGGCACCGCCGCTCACGTCTTCCCCCACCTTCAGCGGCACTGATGGCTCTCCCAATATGAAGCCCCACTCATCAATGTGGCTCGATCATGAAGCCATTCCAGACTGCTCAATGCCTGTCTTTGCCTCGCCCGCCCAGCTGCCTCGACATGCCGTCCTTTCCCCTTCTCCGCAGCACAGCCTAACTTTGCAACAGTTTGTTACACGCTCCTCCCAGGCATGCATGCACGCTGCTGCAGGGCACTCAGGCGGCCGGTGCAGCGGCCCAGCCGCCTGCATCGGCGCCGCAATCTAGCTGGGCGGGTGCGGAGCGCCGCCGCCGCCGGCGGGCGGGCGGCGTGCTGTGCGCGCTGCGCTCCCCGCTCAGCACGCCTTCCAGGCTCAGGCCTTGAGGCGGCCCAGGATCTTGGCCTTCTCCTCCGAGGTCTGGAAGCGGCCGTTGCCGAACTTGCTGCGAGGATGGAAAGGGGAGGGGAGGGAAGGGAGGCGGGGAGGTTGGCGCAGAGGCGGGTCGGGTCGGCGGCGGCGGCGCGGCGGCGTGCGCTAATCGGCGGGCGGGCCGACGGGCAGCCAGCAGGGCATTTAATGATACAACCTCAATTCATAGCAGCAGCAGTAAACGCATACAAGGCGCAAGGGAGAGAAGCCACCCAACGACGTGCGGTGTACGGACGGATCCGTCACCCCCATGCGATCCCGGCCGTTCGTTCCTCACCTCGAAGTGTCGACAAACTTAAGCTTAATGTCCTCCAAGGCCTTGCGGCTGGTCTGGGGGAACAGGCTCTTGCGCAGGGTGATGACGCGGCGCTTGACGCCGGGGCACGCGCCCTTGATCATCACATAGTCCTCCTGCGGGGCGGGAGGCGCGGTTGGGGGGCGGTTTTGGAGCGTGCTCGGCTCCCGACGGCCAGCCTTACTTTCTGCCCCCTGATTGCCTCTGCAGACACACTCAAGCAATGTCTACACCGTAGATACCGACTTTGTAAGGTTCCCTGCAACCCTGTACACCACTACAAGTGGCGGCAGGCGCCAAAAAACAAAGCAGGGCGCACCTTGACCACGCCGTAGTGGGGGAAGCCGCCCATGGGGGTAATGTCCTTCACCGTCACGTCGTGCTCTGCAGGGAACCAGGGATACCAGTGGATGGATGAAGCGAGTGAGCTGGCCTGTTGCGAGGGCTGGGAATGTACGCCTGTGCGCTGGGAGGCGTGTGCAGCAGCATGGGCGGGCAGGCAGGGGGTGCAGCAGGCGGCGCGCAAGGCAAACATGGGAGGGTGCAACATGCACAGTGAGATACAGAGCTGCTGTCAGTGTACGAATACGATATTCAGTCACTGGGATCAGTAGGGGAATCAACAATATCATCACCCAGCAGCGGGCATGGGGGCAAGGTGCAGCAGGCAGATGGGTGCAACGCATGGCAGGTGTAGGAGTTGTGCAGATGCGGCACGGTTGCAGGCACAGGGCACATGGACGCCGCAGGGCGCGCACGCACCGGTGGTGGCGGCGTGGCTGGCCTCGCCCTTCACACCGATGCGGTACACCTGCAGAGGTTCAGAGAGCGGGGGGAGCGGTTGCTTGGTCAGGCATGGTGGGAGCAGGGCAGCGTGCAACGGGGCAGTCAGCTGGTCAGGCAGGCAAGCAGGCACGCATACTTGCACTTGCAAAGGGCAATCATTAGCTGCCGGCAGCAGGCGACAATGTGCGGGTCAGCTGCAGCCATTCGTGTGCAGTCCCACCCACCTTCTTGTTCATCTCAGTGCGGTGGTTGAAGCCCATGGCACCGGAGCGGGCCACGGTCCAGCCCACGCGCGCCGGGTGCCACGCGCCGATGCAGGCCACCTTACGCAGACCGCGATGGGTCTTGCGGGGCAGGCGGGACACACCCCAGCGGGTCACCACGCCCTCAGTGCCCTGCAGAGAACAGGTGTGGAGCAACACAGGAAGAACGTGAGGCGGGGGCAGCGGTGACGAGCTAAGGCGGGCGGCACAGCCATCAGTGTGTGCCTGCAACCTGCAGTACACTGCCACCCTGCATGCGCATCCGCCCGGCCCAGGGGCATGGCAGCCTGCGCTGTTTCAAGCAAAAATCTGCTGCTCCGTCAGCAGCAGCAGCAGCCTCTCACGTGGCCCTTGGTGATGGCGATGGCGTCAATCATCTCGTTCTGGGTGAACACAGACGACACGGGCACCTGGGGGAGGGCGGTAGGAAGGCGGGAAAGGGTAAAACAGCGTGGCGGGAAGGGCAAAGGGGTGTGTGGGCTGGGCTGCTTGCTGCTTGCTGAGCTACCAGCTGCCCTGCAACCGTGTTGCCAGCACACACAGAGCACTGTCCACTGCAGCACCCAGGCTTCCCAGCTGGTCCCAAAGACCACGGAAGCCCGATTGAAGCACCCTGAACTCACCGCCTTCTCCAGCAGGTCGTAGGCGAACTCCACCTTCTGGGCGGCGGTGCCGCCGTTCACCTGCGCAGTGAGCAACGCCAGCAGAGCGCACGTTCAGATGGCTGCGCGCAGTGAGCCCAGGCCCCCAAGCACAGCAGGCACCACAACGAGCTGACCACACCACACAGCATGACATGCGTGCTGCGCTGCGCATGCTGTGCACGCTGCGCTGCGCTGACCTGAATCTCCATCAGGTGCGCCTTCTTCTGGGCGATGGGCACCTTGCGGACCTGCGGGGGAAGGCGAAATCGAGGGCGGCGCAGCGGGTGTGTGAGATGGCGAGAGCTACAGATGGTACTGGCGCAGCGTTTTTTTTCTTTTTTTGGGGGGTGAGGCGGCAGCGCTACAGAACAAGCTGGCTGTGGGAGGCGCGGCAGCGCATTGAAGCATGCGCGGCTGCCCTTAGGAGCCAGGCAGGCCTGGTGCAGCTGCAGCACGCCTGCGCGACACAATGGCGCTGCTCGTGACGGCACAGACGGCGCAGCGCGAGGGCTGCAGGGCTGCTTGCATCGCTACGCTAATCCGGGCTTGCCTGGGTGTGCGCCAGCACGCGGATGACGCAGCAGTGCTTCTTCAGCTCGGCCACCTCGGCCTCAATCTCCTTCTTGCCGTCCGCGTACTTCTTCACGTACCTGGGTGAAGGCAAATCCATTGGGAGTGGGTGTTAGGTCGATCGAAAACAGGATGAGGGCGAGGCGAGTCCATTGGTCTCAATCCCCCTTCTTGCCGTCTGCCGGAAGCGGCGTAATGATTCCTGGGCCTACAATGCCAGTCGCAACCACTTGTGACAGTGACCCCCCACTACAGCTCACTTGGTGAAGGCCTTCTTCTTCGTGCGCGTCCCAATAACCCCGTCCAACTTAGGATCATTAACAAGTAAACTGGTCCAATCGGGCTCACTTGGTGAAGGCCTTCTTCTTGGCCTTGTACCAGTTCTTGTAGAAGCGGCGCTTCACCTCCTCGCTCAGGTGCTCCGCCCACACGGTGTTCAGGGAGCGCAGGCCGCGCGCGGTCTGCGGGAGTAGAGCAGAGAGGACATGTGTGACTCAGGCTGTGAATTGGTGGGGCCCGCGATGCTCCTGCACAAGCCGCACATGCGCACAGCAGCGGCAGCCGCAGGAGCCGAGTTCATGGTGCCGTGCTACCCTGCAGCCAAGCCTTGCTATCCCCACAGCAGCCAACGGCCTTGAGCGCCCCACACGTGTACTACAGGGCAAAAAGAAACGGCACAGCACATCACAATGCGCACCTGCACGTAGCCCACAATGCCCACCACCACCATGGGAGGGGTCTCGATGATGGTCACCGCCTCGGCGGTCTGCAGGGACACAAAGGCGAGCGAAACAGTGAGGGGTAGCAAGCAGCAAGCGATAGGTGAGAAGCAGCAGACAGCAGGATGCCTCGGCGGTCTGCAAAGGAGGTGGGTGCAGTGAACAGAGGGTCAGGCGGAGGGCCAGACAAGCGGTTTGGTTAGCGGCAGCAGGCAGCAAGCGGTATTGAGGGGCAGCAGACAGCAGGATGCAATGGAAAACGGCAGTGCATGTGTGGAACACGGTGCAGCAAAACAATGGTGGGCGCTCAGGACAGCGGGGAAAAAGTGTCAACACAGGGTTTTCAGTCCTGTTGAGTTTGAATGTTTGCGTCGTCTTCACAGCGCCCAGGCAGGGAGGCAGCGGCAGCAGGCAGGGGTGCAAGCAGTGCAGGGCCCATGCAAACTATTGTGCAGGCGCTGGCAGCGGTGCAGCAAGCACAGGCGCCCACATCCCCAGTGCCAACGCAGCAGAGCAGCATGCAGAATCGGTGCAGCATGCGGGTTTGTTTCCAGCGCGGCAGCAGTCGCACCTCCTTCTTGTGCAGCTTGGAGCCGGGCTTCTCCACATCGCGCACAATGTGGGTCATGCCCGCCTTGTAGCCTGCGGAGCAAAAGGAGCACAGCGGAGAGACACGTACGCTCGACACGTGAGCAGTGCTCAGCGCCACATGCAGGCGCACGGCAGCACCCGCACAGCAGGCAAATGCAGGCCTGCGGCGCTTGGCCACCAGCTGCCGCCGCCGCCTCCTTCCGGCTGCTGCTTCTCCAAGAACACGACTGCTGCTGCTGCTGCTGCCAATTCTGTAAGACCTCCTCACCCATGAAGGCGGTGAGGTGGGGCGGCTTGGAGGCGTCATCCTTGGGGAAGGACTTCACCTTGCCCTTTCCGCGCCGGCAGCGCTTCTTGGGCAGGAAGCCCAGGTTGCCGTGGCTGCAAGTCGTTTTGGTGGGTTTTGGGGCCGACATCGCTCATTCCAGGCCTCCAGAGACCAAGAAGAGTTCAGCACACTGCAGTCATGCGAAAACACAGGCAAGGCAAACCCACAAACTGCCGTCGGAGCCCCTCCTGCCACGAGGCCGTCGTCGCCGCCGCCCCCCCTCACGGCGGCGGCAACACTGGGCCCACTCCACCCTCACCGGGGGTGCTCGAACTGCACACAGGGAAGGTGTAGGAGTGACGCGAGTCAGCAACACAGCCTTCTGAGCAAGCCGCCAGCGGGCAAGGAACGAGCCTGCGGCAGCGCCGCCGCCGACGTTCCTGCCGGCCTGGCACGCCCCGCTGAGGCCGCCCTGCCATCATGGCGCGTGCCGCCGCGCATTTCACGCGGCGCGGCTGCAGCCCCCCCTCCAGCACAGGGTGGGCGGCGGCATGCCCCGGCTGGGGCCGCCATGCAGGCGCTGCCGGCGCTGCAGCCTATGCTGCCGCTCCACCACATCAGTGCAAGCGGCCCGGCCGCTGCTGGGCGCCGCGCGACCGCGCCAGCCCGCGCTGGCACCCCACGTCGCCATCGCCTTGCCTTGCGGTGCGACATCTTGCCACACGCCTCCTCCCAACTCCAGGTAAAAGGACTGAGGCAGGCGGGGGCCGGGCCCAAGTGTGGCGCTCGCGCATTCCTCATGCGGCGCTCGGGCAGGCTTATCACTGCCCATTTCGCATTCAGTGAGACCCAAACGGTGCCCATCAGGCCACCCCACCGCCAGACGCGGCCACTCCATAGCTGCTGCCGCCGCCTGCCGTTGCGGCCTGCAACGACGGCCCGCCGTACATCCAGTGCAAACACGCAGCTCAGTCGCACTGCAGAGCAACCCTCCGTGAAAGTTGTAAGGATGTTGCAGCTGCAGGCACCACTAAGCGGCATTGGTGCTTTCTATGGGAGTTCCTTTCGGCCCCTACCATGTGCTCAGCACCCACTCGTCCCTCTTCGGTAGGCCGTTTGCTCTGATTATTGCATGTTGACAGCAATACTGATAGAAAGTTGCAAGTCAAACATCCAGCTGCAGGCATGTGTGACAAGTGCAACTGCTCGATAGCTTGGAACTTCTTCTTGGATCCTCCTCTCCTCTGCATGTGTCGCAGTTGACGCACAGACAGGAGCGCAGGTTGCGAGTGCGGGCACGTCAGCCACCGCCTTTGAAGAATCCATACGTGCTCCAGCCTTGTGTGACAGCATACACCGCCCCCACGCAGGCAGCCAGGGTGACGAGCAGCGTGGCAGTGTTCAGCGCATGCAGCCATGCTTGGGTGCGAGCGGGCGGCTGGTGCGCTCTGATGAAGCACGCAATCGGCACCGCAACCGTCACAGGCCAGAAGCCTGCAGCAGGCGACACGAAACAGATGCAGTTGGGGGTGGATGCAGGTCGTGCTGGGGCCTCAAGGAGGGCAGTAAGAGCTGCACGGGCGGTTGCAACCTGTTGAACCGTGGCAACCCCACCCAGCTCGGCAATGCAGCTGTGCACCCTCACTCAGAGCGCCACTGAGGCCTATGATAGATTCGAAGAAAGGCATCAGGATTGCCAGGAACGTCAACAGGACCACGGTAAGGGAGCGGAACCACAGGCGCAGCAGAAGCCCCTGTGAGGGAGGGAATGGTGGGGTGGGAGGCGTGCGGCAGCTGCTGCCGGCTGCGTGGTTGATGGCTGCTGCACCCGCAGGGTGGCCAGCAGTGCGGACCTGATTCCAGCGTGGGTTGCGCTGTGAGGATTGCATCAAGACTTCAAGGAAGTGGAAGGTTGGCTGGATGCAGATCTGTACAGCAGGGGCAGGAGGGAGCAGCAGCTGTAGGCTCTGCACATGGCTCCACCAGCGAAAGCACCGAGCGTGGCCAGCGCAGCATGCCATGCATCCTTCTCCAGCCTGACCTCTGGCAAGCTGACAGTTGAGAAGAGCATGCACGCCCACCCGAAGCCCCACCTGATAAGCTGGGCCCAGGTGGGCCACCACCATCGCATTGGCAAGGTTAACCAGCCAGCCAGGCGAGGTGAATGCTGTCATAATTGAGCCTGCAGGCGGCAGGGAAGCCAGCAGGGGCGGAGCGTGAATAGCGAGGCCTTACCGATGCGGCTGTCCTCAGAGCGCTCAAGCTGCAGCTGGCGAGGAGAACTCCTGAGCAAGGAGAGCATGCGCTGATTACCGTTCACAGCGTTGCCAAAAGCGGCATAGCCCGTGCAAGCCACCGCCAAGTAAAGCGATGTCATGATGGACACTGCAGAAGGCGAGGCACAGGAGCGCCGTTGGGAGCATTCTTAGTCCAATACCACTGCATACTCCCCGTCAGGGTGGCACATGGGTAGCCTTTTCAGCTGCTCTAGTGTGGTGTGTATGGAACCTTGACGCCACTAGTTTGAGTGCATGCACCTGGGGGGAACCTCGCTCACCGCTAATGGTGATGGCTCGCCGCATGGAGGCCACCGGTCCCGGCGGCCGGTCCATCCTTATCGTGGCCTGGATCTCAACAAGCTGCACAGTGCAATGTAGGGCAGGGCGGGCGGGGATGGCAGGGCAGGGTGGGCAGGGCAGGCCATGCCAGGCAGGCTCTGCAAGCTTTGCAGCACATCTCCGCGCCAGGCAGGAAGCTGTGTGCCTTTAATCCAGCCCCTGTCTCGCCGGCACGCAGGCTCATCTGAAGTTGAAGGCGAAGAGGATGGCACCCAATGCATCCAGCAACTGCGGCAGACACACAGGAGAAGAAACCTGGTGGTTGAGACTGGTGGGCCGGTGGTACCGGCCCCTGGCTTTCTGCATTGAACTATCCTCTCTGGCTCCTGGCCTCCTCCCTGCACTGTGCCCCTGTCTCACCACACCTGGAATGCCTTTTTGGCCGAGCTGTCAAAGCTGGCGCCACCCAGTGTGCCGTGCGGGTTGCCGTCGACTGCCGGTGCAGGGCCGGCATAGAGGCAGCAGCTGTCAACATGCAACAGCACATGCAGCGTGACAAGCAGGGCGGCGGCAGCGGAGCCAGCAAACGTGGCATGCAGGCAGCAGGTGCAGGCCCGTTCCTCACTTTCAGCCGCCGACATGCCTATGGCACAACCGCTATCTGCATGCATTGCGCGAAGGGGCCAGTCAGCATTGCAGACGGGGCGAGTGGTGCAGGGAGCAGTTCAGCTGCGCGACATGGCTGCTGTGCTGCAGCTGGGGCTCACAGCCAAAGCTCATGACTGCTCCAATGATGGAGGCCAGCCACAGGCTGTCCACCGTCGGCAGCTGGCTCATCGCCAGTTGGGTGGATCTGCGGCATTGCAGGTAGGTGGTCACGTGACGGGACTGGTGCAAAGCCCATAATGTGGACACTGATGCAATCGCTGCAATGGACTGGCGGCCAGCCGCAAGCAGCAGCGCACTCGCAGCTGCCCCTGCCACTCCCTTGCACGCCCACGCGATCACACCCCGCATGTAGGCAGGCGAAGCTGAGCTCACCCAAAAATGATGCACCACAGATTGTACTCGTTGAAGCATGAAGCACTGCTGTTCTGCCGGCAAATGGAGTTGGCTATCGTCTGCGGGCGGTCAAACTAGGGTGAAACTGGATCAGCCTGGCCACTGGCTGCTGCACAGGCAGCGCAGGCATACCAAACTGCCGCACCGCAACACCAGTTGAACAGGACCATCCATCTGCGGTGTTTGGAACCGCAGCATGCACGCCACTGCCACGCGCCCGCCTTGCCTGCAGCGACAGCGATGCCGTGATTGCATACGCCAGAGTTACAAGGAACAGATTTGCGTGCTGGACGCTGCATAGGCAGGGGGCGCAGGGCGGTGGGCATCAGGCAGCAGCGGATGCGAACGAGCACCTCCTTCCCAGGCTGAAGCACCACCTGGCTCCCTCAACCCACGCCCGAGGGCATCGTCTTGCGCTCTGTCTTTCCCATGCACCCCGCAAGGTGGCAGGTAGCTCAGCCGGCCGTTGCTGCCCACAAACTCTTGTTCACGCTCACACGCCAATGGCAGTGACAGCATTCCTGCCGAAGCACGCAGCGACGACCTCGCTGTATGTGTTGTTGACCTTGCCATCTGCAAGTGCGCAGAAGGCAGGCAGTTGGTCGGTCGGAAGGAAGCACTGCAAAACACCATACTTGTTTCTGCAAATTTCGGTCAAGGATGTGCCGTTCCTCCCACCTGACCCGTGCCCCAGCGTACCGATGATGTAGCAGCGTGCCAGCAGCACAGAGCAGACCTGGGTGAGGCCCCCAAACAGCAGAATGCAGGCGGGGCCCGCGATCCTGCATCGCAGATCAGGAGGGGGGGAGTGGCACGCCCTTGCAGGTCTGCCACCTATGTACATAAACGTATGACAGCGTGCACTCCATGCACTCGTGTTACTGCTGCTGCCAGCTGCTGCATGCAGCAGCGGCGGCTGCGCCTGGCATGTGTGATGTGCCTGCTGGAGCGCTGGGCTTGTGCAGGGCTCACCAGCCCAGCATGGCGAACGCCCGTGGCAGCGCCACCACACCCACGCCTATCACAGCTGTGATGATGTGTGCAGCGGCGGTGAGCGTGCTCCCTGCCAGGCAAGGGTGGGGGGTTGGGGCATGGGAGTTGCCTGTGATCGAGCCCAACTCAAGTCGATTGCTGTCGCACTTGATGCACAACGCCAGCGATGGCAGCGGCTGTGCTGTACGCGCTCTGGTGGCAGCACGCTGGAAGCAACCGTCTCGACAGCGCACTCCTGTCAAAGTCATCTCTTTTTGTGCTTCCGAGCGACATCACCCAGCAACAGCAAAATAAATGCCGACTTGCCCGTCCTGCGGGGTGCTGCACCGCCTGCCGGATCGAACCGCTGCGGCGCTCCATCCGCGGCCGCCGCCAGTGTCCTTGGAAACACTCTGCCTGTGACGCAGCACCAGAGCATCACAGCTGAAGCAGGCTCGCCACTGTCAGACGCATGCGGAGTTGGCTTGCATCTCGGGCTGTAGAGGTTCAACGTGAGCGCGGTCAGGAGCTTGCGCGGGACTGAAAACCCTACCCAGCGCCACTGCCATCCCTTCTCATTCATGAACCTTTCCGCAACGCGCCAACGCACGTGTGCCATGATCAAGGGACAGGTTGTGCGCTCACGAGTGCAGAGGCCTGCAGTGGCGGGTGCCGCAGCGCCGCGCTAGCTGTCTGATAACAATTAATGTTTTTGGTTGTTTGGTCCCTCGCCTTTGCGGCCGCCGTCAATGAGCCTCACGAGCCCATGCAGTCTCATGCTCTGCGACCGGCGCCATCGCTACCCAGGCGCCGCCCCCCTGCAAGCTGCGTGTACACTGTTCGTTTTCCCCATCGACAAGCCCGCTGCCCCGCCCCTCGTCCTCGACCTTCCGCCACAGCCCGCTGCGCGAGTGCCCCGCCCGGCCCTCGACACCGGGGATCGCCTGTCCACGTGATCGACGGCCGCCGGCGTCGGGTGGGCGCCCGCTCGGGAAGACCTTCTCACTTCCCGCGCGTTTCTTAGCGCTTAGCCCCCACCGCAGCCACCAGCGGCTCAGCAGCGGTTGCAGCATCGGCAGGGCGGCATGGAGGTGCCAGCGGGCCAGGACGGCATCCAGCGGCTGCTGGCGGCGGAGCAGGAGGCGCAGGCGATCGTGACGCGGGCCCGCAAGGGTGCGCGCAGCTCGCCATGCTTGCGTTGTCATGCTGGGGTGGTTGATTGGAAGTGAAGCGCGCTTTGGGCTGACCCTGGCACCCCAGCGCTGTGCGCCCGCTTGCCGGGCCGCTGCCGCCTCGCTGCCGCCGCCTGCCGCCATTTGTGCAATGCTGCGGCCGCCGCCTCATGCCCTGCCTGTCGCTTTGATCGCCCTGTACCATGCTGCAGCCAAGACCGACCGGCTGAAGCAGGCAAAGGATGAGGCGGAGCGGGAGATTGCAGTCTTCAAGTCTGAGCGGGAGGCGGAGTTCAAGGGCAAGGTACGAGGTGTGGGCAGCAGCAAAGGTTTGGCTGCTCATGGCAAGGGCAGCGAGGTGTGGCTGCTGATGGCCAGGTATGGATGCTCAACGCAAGGGCTGTACCGCCCCCGCTGAACTGCCTTTATGGTGCGGCGGAACGCGCCAGCCGCTGCAGCATCGCCCACGCCTTGCCTGCACGTCCGCAAGGGCCTGGTCCCTCCCTCCAAGTCGGCCCTGCTGCACCCATGTTGCGCCTCGCCTGGCGGCGTTTCCGCAACTCAGCAACAAGTGCAGTGTATCGCTAAAGGTGTTGCCGTTCCCAGCGTAGCATTCCTTATGCCATTCCTCTTGCATCAAACAGGTCACCGACCACAGCAGCAGCTCGGACGCGAACGTGACGCGCCTCGCGGACGAGTCGGCGCGGGCGGTCAAAGCTATCCAGGACAGCGTGCAACACAAGAAGAAGGAGGTGGGGTTCCACGTGCCAATTGTAATCTGTAGTCTGGTATTTTCGGCTGTGACCTGGCTGGCTCAGCTGGACCAGTTCCACCATCCAGCAAAGCATGTGACAGTCACGTTGGTGTCATTCCAACCTGCAAGCTAGCGCGGCTGGCTGTGATGCCCGGGCAATGCATTTGATGCTGAGTGCGGTCTGCTGTGCATGCTTTGGTCTCCATGCAGGTGCTGGACCTGCTGATGCACCATGTGACGACTGTGAAGGTTGCCAAGGACTGAGTTAAGGACCGAGCTGAGGGGCCTGCGTAAAGCGAGGAGGACCTGAGGCAGCACAGCCCTGCCGATGGCAACGGCAGCCTGCTGGTTCCGCAAGCAACGGCCGCAGCCACAGGACGTTGGCTTTGCGCTGCTGTCTGGAATGGATGCACATGGGCAGCATCGCGGCCGCATGTGACTGCAGCAGAATCTCCGCAAGCCCCCCGTCTCCGGTTAGCCAGTGCCCCGGCCTCTCCCACAGCACACCCCCTGCTCCCGCTGTATCCCCTTGTCTCTCACTAGCACTATATTCCTCCCGCTGTGTGCTGTACCCCTGTTTTGAGCCACACCAGTCCGGCTGCGCGGCCACTGCCCGCGCCTGTAAGCAGACCTCCCCATGCAGTGCGGAACAGGGCACCCTGAAGAAATAAACTTGCCCGCCTGGAATGGCCCAACAGTTTCCGCCTTGCCATCCTTCCCAAGCCCGCCTGCTACAGCCTCGTGCGCTGCACACGTTACATGGTTTGTTGCATGCAGCCGGCTAGGGGATTGGCAGCGTGTCATGTTGAGCCAGAGGGGCGCCGCGGCTGCCGGGGCGCGGCCCCCTCGTGTGCCCGCCCCGCGAAAGCTGGAAAGGCGGGGCCGGGCACGGAGCGTGTGTGGAAAAAGCAGCAAGGAAGCCAGGAGAAGGGTGCTAGAATGGGCCTACTGGGATTGGGGAGAGGGAGGGGTGCCGCTGCACCAGCCGGCCGACGGCCAACCGAGCCCAATGCAGGCTGCGGTGGCAGAGGGCCGGCCGGGCATTGCCGCCCGCCTGGGCAGGCGGCTGAGCTGAGCTGCCGGGGTGGCTGCCGTGCTGCGCGCCGTGCCGCAGTGCCTTTGAATTGGGGCACGGGCTGGCGCACCAGCAGGGCTGCTTGGCTGGCTGCTTAAGCAGACAGGCCCATGAGCTCAGACACGGGAATGCCGCGCTCCTCAGACACCTGGATGAGGAAAGGCGGCAGAACGCAGAATAAGGTGTCGACAAGCTGCAGACTTGACAAGCAGGCAGCAGGCTGACCTTGATGCCCAGCATCATGGCTAGTTCAGGCTCTCAATGCCGCCTAGGAACGCTGCATGCTGCATTGTCTCCAAAACCGGGGGTTTCCGGCGAATTTGCACCTGCTGGAAGGTGCGCATCTGCTTGATGCCCTCCAGGGTGGCGCGAGCATTGTTCAGCGGGTTGGCAGTGCCCAGCTGCTTGCCGAACGCGTTCTTGACTGCAGAGCAAGGATGCATGGTGACAGTTGCATGCGGTCAGGATGGGCCCGAATGTGCAGCTGCTTGCCACATGTGCGTCTTGGGCAGCAAGGGAGGGCAGTGGAAGGGGCATGCAAGAAGCAGAGGCAATCCCATCCAACAGCGCAGCCAAGCCATCCGCGGCATGCAGGCAGCGAGCTGCAAGCTGCCACATCAAGCAGCATGCAATCTCGCCATCCGCCAGCTTCAGCACGACGCTGCAATCTAGTGTTCCAAATTCAGCCAACAGACCCGAGCCCAGAAAGGCGAGGCGACAGCAGCAACTCACCGCCCGCCAGCTCCAGCACGACGCGCACGGCGCCGCCCGCAATCACACCGGTACCCTCCGCCGCTGGCCGCAGCATGACCTGCGGCACATTGATAGCATTTACGGCGGCTGCTCAGCAGGCTGCACAGTTTGCAGCAGCGGCATGACTCAGGTGGATGTGCCTTTGCTTTGCAAATTCATTCAGCATGCGTTGCATGACCGCCGACTACTGGGCATGCGCCCCATGCCAGTGCCATGCCGCCCGCATGCCACACAATTGTGCGTGCAGCACCCTCATGCCGCTGCCAGCCCTCGGCTGCTTGCTGTGCAGCGCACCTTGGCCGCGCCGAAGATGCCGTCGATGCGGTGGGGGAACGAGTTGTTCTTGTTCAGCGGCACGGTCACCAGGTTGCGCTTGGCGTCCGCAACAGCCTTCTTCACCGCCTGTTGCAGGGCGGGTTGCGCAGTGCTAGGCAAGCAAATTGAGCACGGTCACAGCAGCAGCAACAGTGGCGGCAGCACCGCCGCGGCGCAGAATTCAACAGCAACGCAAAAGAGTGCCTGTTGCAGCAAGGAAGTCGCCACATGAGTGCGCAGCAGCTATTAGTTAGCTGGTAAACAACCCCATGCCATGTACAAACGCACCTGAATGACCTCGCCCGCCGAGGCGCAGCCCACGCCCACAGTGCCCGCCTCATCGCCAATCACGACCTGCAGGCCAATTAATTGATACAATCGACATTAGCATGCCGATCCTGAAACGCCCGCAGCCGGGAGGAGCCGTGTGCAACAGCACGCCACGCCACGGCATGGCGCAACAGTGTGATGCTGCCGCCCAGCACGTCGGCAGCTGCCACATGCCGGACATGGCTCTGCCTGGCAGCCAGCCAAGGCTTGGCTGCGCCATGCACACACTGCCAGGAAGCTGCCATGCCGCCACAGCGCTGCTAGACTGCAACCCACAGCCAGCTGCACTCAATGGCAGGCCGAGCAGCTGCCATGCGTGGCGGCATGTCGCCGCCGCCGCTCACCACAGCGCGGAAGGACAGCTGCTTGCCGCCCTTCACCACCTTGGTCACACGGCGGATCTGCACCACACGCTCCTGGAACTGGTCCTCCTCCTGCGAGCAACAAACGAGTGGCAGGTAGGCAATGAGGCGGCCGGCAGCGGTTCGGGCAGGGCCGCGCCGCCGCCCCGCCTGCCACCCCGCCCCGCTGCCACAAGCGGCCCATTGACCGGACCACTGAGCGCACCTCCTCCTCCTCAACATCCTCGTCCGCTGCAAAGGCGGCGCGCGCCACCACTGCTGCCCGCTGGGCGCGCACCGCCGCGCGCTGCTGCACCAGCTGCTGGCCCCGCACGGCGGCCGTGAAGCACCGGAGGGGTGCCCGAATGCTGCTGGAGGCCGCGGCGCGCTGGCTGGTGGCCGCAGTGGCCAGGCATTGGCTGTGGCACACCGCGAGCGACATCTTCCCGCCTGCTGCCGCCACACAACCAAGTCCTGGACTTTGCTGCAGCGTCTGGCAGGCCGATGGCCGCCATGCAAGCCGCCTGAGCCGCTGAGGGCTGCTGTGCTGCGCGGGCTCTTCATGCAGCCGGCCGTGGGCTTGCCAGGGGCTGCCGCAGCTGCTGGCTAGTCTCGGTTGGATGCTGAAACTTTTGGATAGGCGTCAAGGCACTGCAGAGCTCGACGTGTTTGCTCGACACGCCGCTTGACTGCCGGGGCCCGGCAGCGCAGTCTGGCCCTTTGCAGCGAGAGGTGAGAGTCTTAGGGTTGCCCCGGAATGTACAGGGCGCCCTTTGGGCCAGCAGTCGTTGCGCGGCCCGGGAGTTGCACGCCTAGAGCGGCCCTGTGCAGCTCCACTGCTCGGCATCGCACTCAGAGGTGCTCGTGGAGAGCGCTGCACAGAACGGGCGGCGCTGCCAAAGCGGCTGGCAGTGGAACCGCCGCTGCTGCCCGCTCGTGACCGGCGTGCGGCGGCCGCTCGCTGGCTGCTCTCCTCCCTCGCCTAGCAGTCTGGACAGCCAGCCCCCAGGCATGGCTAGTGTCTGCAGTCATGCCCAGCCACATCCTAGGCTGCTCGCTGACATCCACCATGCACACATCCTTTGCAGCGGCAGCGGATACAGCGGCCATGGCGCGTGCCACGCCTGCCCTCCTGGTGCTGCTGGCCCTGGCGGCTGCAGCAGCTGCGCAGCGGGACTGCTATGGCGCAATGGTGAGGGCTGCTCAATCGTAGTGCTACCTGGCTAGCGTCTGCATGCGTTGCCTGATCGGCGTCACGCATGCCCCGCCGCATCTGCTTTACGCTGCCTCACCTTCACCTGACTTACCATCCTCCCTTTCATTTTCCATCCACCCGCAGCTGGAAGTTGCGGTGCAGCAGGCAGGGGAGGCCCCAGGGCAGGCCCAGCCACTGCAGACGTTCTACGGCTACCCTGGCCCCTTTGGCGCCTTCAGCCTGGGATTGCTGAATGACACAGCCACTCTCCCAGCGCCGCTAGCGCTTGCCTCCCCGCTCAACGCATGCGGCACGGTGGCGGCCCCGCCGGCGGCGGGTGCAGCGGCGGTGGTGGCTCGCGGCAACTGCAGCTTTGCAGACAAGGCGTGGGCGCTGCAGAAGGCGGGCTGGGGCGCCATGCTGCTGTTCAATAACGAAGAAGGTGCGGCACATTCTGCTGTCTAATCGCCTGTTGATGTTTGCTGGTTTGGAGCGGGAAGCTGCAGGGCTGCTGTTCAACATCGAGCAAGGTGCGGCACCTGAATGCCTACAGATAATCAGCCCAGGGATGTTGTTGTTTTGGGAGGTCGAATAGCAGCAGAGAGCAGGCACGTGTTGCATGCTGCTTGCCTCTTTTGAGCTGCCGGGAGCTGTGCATCGTCCCCTCCCCTGCCGCACAAATGCGTACAACTTACAAAACCCTGTTGCCTTGCATCACCCTGCCCTGCCGCAGACTGCGTGTTCATGTCAGCGCCGCGCAATGAAACCGAGGGGCTGACCCTGGCAGTGGCCAGCCTGACTGCCGAGGCGGGCGCCGCACTACAGGCGCTGCTGGCCGAGCACTCCTCCCCCGGCCAGCTGGCAGTCGCGCTGCGCGTTCCCAAGCAGGGCCCCATTGATTGGTCCTCGGTTGCCCTGTGGGTGATTGCCACCGGCACAGTGGTGGCGGGTTCGCTGTGGGCGGGCCACGGGCACTGGGCGGGCCTGAGCCGCGAGGGCAGCGCCCCCTCTGAAAAGAAGGTGCGCTCAGTGTGTGACGTGGGAGGATGCGGTGTGCGCGGGTTGGTGCTGCGGGGGCAGCGTGGCTGATGCAATGGCTGCACGGCACCTCCTGCATCTGCACGGCACAGTTTGGCTGCATTGTATGCTGAGATGCTGCATTGCATGCTGAGATGCTGCATCGTATGCTGAGATGCTGACCTGCTACCACCGCTGCCTGCAGGGACCGGAGCAGCCATCCATCACCATTGGCATGCACGGAGCTGTTGGCTTTGTGGTGGCCGCTTCGGCCATGCTCCTGCTGCTCTTCTTCTTCCTCAGCAAGTGGCTGGCCTACCTGCTGGTGAGGATGGTTGTATGAACAACATGGGCCAGCACAACACGTGCCAGCTGCAACTCCCCTTGTAGATGTGCGTAGCCTGCATGGCGTGCCCTTGCTGCGCTGGTTCCTGCTCAGCAGCCTTCGTCTGGCCTGTGCTTCTGATCCGCTCGCTCAACCAACCGCGCCGTGTACGTGCCGCAGGTCGGCCTCTTTGCCATTGGTGCGTGGCAGGCCGTGGGCATGGTGCTTTTCTCGCTGCTGCAGCACTGGTGCAGCCCGCAGTGGCGGGCTGCGCACGTGCGCCTGCCTGCGCTGGGCACGCTGCCCCTGAACGGCGTGCTGGCGGCGACCGCAGCAGGCGCGCTGTGCGCGACATGGGCAGCGCAGTACAATGCGCCCTGGAGCTGGCCCCTCCAGGTGGGTGCTCGCGGCTAGCAGTGTTTCGGACTCTTTCAGTTTCTGCTGGCTGGCCGCTTTGCTGGGGCGGCGTAGCCGAGGCGGCTGATGAGCACACTGTTTGGTTTGTGCAGCAGGATGCTGTTGCAAGTGCATGCCTGCCCTCCTGCACACGCCCCGTCTTCCTCAATCGCCTGCCCCCGCAGGACATTATGGGTGTGTGCTTCATGCTCGTGATTCTGAAGCAGTTCTTCCTGCCAAACCTCAAGGTTGCCTCCATCCTGCTCTGTCTCGCCTTTGTGTATGGTGAGCCGAGGGGGCAGGGGCAGGAGCAGGTGGAGCCCGGAGGCAGATGCAGGGCAGGACAGCAAGGTTCCTGCCAGGCAGTTGACTTGCCTGCAAGGAGAGCCGTCTTTTACTCGTGCTCATAAAGTATGCCATCCCTCCTCCTGCCCGCATCGCAGACGTGTGGTGGGTGGTCCTGCAGCCGCTCGTCACCGGCGGCAGCAGCGTGATGGTTGAGGTGAGCAGCTGGCCAGCTTTTCGCAGATTTTGCAGCTTCTCAGCTAACGAGCTCTTTTCAAGCCAAACTGGGCGGCTTGGCAGCTCTCCAGTGCCACTGGCGCAGCTCTGTGCGCAATGTCTGCCTGTTGATCATCCATTTACTTGGGTTTCCTGCCGTCTTGCAGGTGGCCACCGGCGGCTCCTCACACCAGCAGCTGCCCATGGTGCTGCGCGTGCCGCATGCCTCCCTGGGCTCCAACCCAGCATTCTCCATCCTGGGGCTGGGTAAGCTTATTGGGTGCTGCTTGTGAGCATACCTGCTGTTGTGGGTGCTGCATTGCCTGCGACTAGCAACCGGGGCAGTGTTTGCTTTGTGGGTGCTCACATTGTGTGTGCTTTGCCACTGTTGTAACGGTCTCCCAGCTGCCAGACCCAGCACCCGCCTGTTGCTTTCACTTCCACAGCACTGACCCAACCGCTTGTTGTTGCTCACACATTACACCTGGGCTAGCGCCAAGCTGTCCAACCAACTGATCCACACCTGACCCACCCCTCTGCCCTCCTCTCTGCAGGTGATGTGGTGCTGCCCGGCCTCCTGGCCGTGTTCTGCCGCCGCTTCGACATCAGCCAGCGGCTGCCGCCGCGGCGGGGCTATTTTTTGCCCTGCGTGGCGGGCTATGGTGCTGGCCTGCTGGCCACGTACGCCGCCCTCTGGTTCTCTCTCTTTGGAGACGAGGGCCAGCCGGCGCTGCTGTACCTAGTGCCTGGCACGCTGGGCACGACCAGTGTGCTGGCCCTGGTCCGCGGCCATTTCCCCGCCCTCTGGGACAACGATTTCGAGGGGGCGGGCGCAGCAGAGCAGCGGCAGGCAGAGGCGGCTGCAGCCAGGGAGGCAGAAGCGCTCGAGGGCGGCCTGGAGAGCACCCTGCTGCTGGCGGGGCGCTTCACCGGCCCGGCCAGCAGCCCCAGCAGCTCCACGGCGCGCCTGCTGCCGCCCAGCCCCTTTGACCGCAGCAGAAGCGGCAGCCGGGGGGACGAGCCGCTGGCATAGACTGCTCGCTGCAAATCTGTTTTCGCCAATTTGTACAATGCCGCCCGCTGCGCCTGCTGCCCTGACCAGTGGGTGCTTACCGAGCCTACCCTGTTCTACCACTGTAAGTTACTTTGACTGATCACACTCGTGTGAATACCGACTCAGCTTAGCACAAGCCACAAGCAGTATGGATCAGGAGGAGGAGCGTGGCTCGCTCGCGGTGGCGGTCGCCGCCTGGCTGGAGGCGCGGTGCCAGGCCCAGCTGCAGGAGCTGCAGCCTGGCGCCTGCCTGGCCCTGGAGCTCGACGTGGTGGACCTGGCGGGCAGCCAGCAGCACGGGGAGGTCGTGCAGGCGCTGCTGGAGGACCCAGGCGAGCGCTGACCGAGTGGCTGGATCGTCCTGTGGGCTGGCCAACCGCGTGGGCAGCCTTGGACGGCCGCCCGCCCACCAGCTCCAACGCCGCCGCCGCTCGCCCGCCGCTGGCTACCACTCTGCCCTCCAACACCCTCCCTCCGCCCACTGTGTGCAGAGCACTTACGTCAGGCGGTGATTGCCACGCTGGCGCAGGCAGACCTGCTGCCCCCCGGCGCTCGGGTGTGGCTGCGCCCCCGCCAGCTGCCTGCCGCCGCCGAGCTGAGCGTCCCCGAGGCGCTGGAGTTCATGCGCTGCGCCCCCGGCGCTCTCTTTTCCTGCCACGGCACCTGCATTGCCGCCACCACGCCGTTCCAGCAGCCCGCGGTGCGCGCATTCCAGTGCACCGCCTGCGCCAAGGTGTGCACGCTGTACAGCATGGAGGCGCCGCCGCCCTGCTGCGGCGCAGGACTGGCGGAAGTGGAGCAGGCGCGCGTCATGGTGCAGGTGGGTGGGTGCTAGTTGGTGCTTGTGGATGCTGATTAGTGCGAATGGGTGAGTGAGGATGGTCCGCGGCTGTTGCTGGGTGCTGGCTATGTTGCCTGACATCTGCCGAGCGCCCAACATGCATTCGAGCGTGCGGTGCAGCGTTGAGCTGGACTGCGACCCGGGGACAGCTCGGCAGCTCAGCTGTCAACCCCACACTCAACACCTGCCCGCACCCAACATGCCCTTCACGCAGGGCCAGGTGCTGTTCCTGGCGGCCGACACGCCCCTGCCCACCGGCCCCAGCACCCAGCTGGGTGGCACTATCCTGGCAGTGCGCCTGGCAGATGAGCTGTGCGGCAGGGTGCGAGTCGGAGACCGAGTGCTGGCCATAGGCTGTGGGCGGTACCACGGCGGCGCGGCGGCAGCATGGGCGCCCGACTCCCACCTGCCCCTCACGCTGGGTGTGCAGGTGGGTGCAGGGCTGGCCGGGTGCTGGGGCAGCATGCGGCTGGCTGTGTGAGCTGCTGATGGCGCCGCTCAGGCAAAGCAAAGGTTGGCGGCAGCTGGTTACTTCAAGTGCTCACTTACGACTCAATGTCGTCTAAATGGTTCGGAGCCGTGCGCACCTCCACCAAGCAGATGGAGGCCTGCAACGTGGAGGTCCTGCCCCCCGCCCTGCTGGCCGACCCCTGGGAGCTCAGCGCCGCCGCTCGCGCTCGGCTAGCCACCATGGCAGCCCACGGCCTGCCTGCCATCCTGGCCACGCTAGACGAGTCGCTTCCGGCGGCCTGTGGAGGTGCAGCAGTCAGCCCGCTGCTCAAGCTGGCGCTGCTGCTGAGCGCGGCGGCGGCAGGCACAGGCTGCACAGAGCTGGAGGCAGCGGCAAATCTGGACCCAGAGCCACAGGCGCACCTGAGGCGGCGTGGTGTGGTCACCCGCAACCAGGTGGGTGCTGGGAGAAGGGGCCGGGGCAGGCGGCAAGCTGCCGGGTGCTGTTTTTCCAGGAGCCACTTGTTGCACTTTTGCCACTTGCTAGCTCAGCAGTTTGCACCATGTTAGTTACAGTCACCGCACATTGTCAGCCCTGTCGGACCGGGATGCGGGGC
>VFQQ010001572.1_pt1 | contig 30567 bp, 23 predicted proteins | sample 3512341 | NCBI WGS metagenome assembly VFQQ01 (sample SAMN10412373, study PRJNA504923) | tailings metagenome | isolation source: Relicate 2 Philex TSF1 revegetated site | place: Philippines: Tuba, Benguet | collected 2017-08-29
GTGGCGAGAGCAAATGTGGATAAATAATCAATACTTTAGGTCATAAAAGAGATGTGGCTTTCACCATAAGTTGCAACTTTGACAGCATAAGCTGCAAGTTTTCACAGCAAAAGTTGCAAGTAGTTTAAGCCCACTCAATATGAATTTGTACTTTTGTACGTTAGGAACTTCTCACCGGATTTAGATATAGTAAGGCTCGATTTAGAACCGAAAAATAGCTGCTATTAAATTTGGCGTTTTCTTAGCCAGCTCTCAGAGCGGCATGAAGCTCTTCATTAAGCCGCTCGAGGTGCCCCCGAAGCACATGATCCTGTTCCTCAAAATATTGCTCTAAGACATGAAGATAATTGTCATGCGTCTTAAAACCATAAGGTTTGATAAGATATTCCCGCATCATCACCGCCAAGGGCGTCAACTGCACGCTTTGCTCAATATCTTGCAAAGTAGTTAGTACCAAACAAAGCAGCTCGTGCTTAAGTCGCCTAGGCAATCTCGGCGCCATTAAAATAGTCTGAATGATTCCACTGAGAGCTTTCACAGCTTCGAAGGAAATGTAAACATGGTTACCTTCGACGTTATCAGGACGAATCTCTTCACCAGGATTGGTCAAAATATCTGCATCCTTCACCCATACTGATGTAGCTTCAACAATTTCATAAAGCAGGTACGTAAGAGGCGTAGGGAATTCGTAGTTCTCGTCTTCTAGTTGAGCCTCCCGAGAACAGTCGATCAAACGCCTAACAAAATAAGGCATGTAATGAAGCCACAAATGGTCAGCAATATGTTGATGCAACCCCTCCAATACCATAACTCTAAAGAAGTAAATGCCTGCGAATATCGGATCATGGTACTTCCCAACATCTTGGAAAGTTAGCAAACGTCCATTAAGCTTTTTCTGGAGATTTTCATCAGTATCAATCCGCGAAATTATTGCCTCTCCAATAGATCGGTAAACTCCAAGACGAGATGCCACATCAACATCGGCGCAGTAAAAACGTAATAGTCGATTCTCCTCAGGCAGCGCAAGACGGTGTCCACCCTCACCAAAGTTTTGGTTGTTTTTGAGCTCGCTGTATAAGACGCTGGTCTCATTACTCAACAGTGCGTTGAAGAATTCATCTTGAAAGTCTTCCTCAACTAACGTTGCACGTTCCATGACGTCAATACATAAGTATGGTCGAGCCATGGCAAGGTGCCAGACCAAGCTCCGGGATGACAGTAACCTTTTAACAATACCCATTGCACGACGCTGCACATGCTCTGCAGGTCCAACCAAGTCGGCGAGCCATGTACAGAAACTGCTCCACTTGCGGAATAAATAACTCGTTGGTGTGACTACTCCTAATGTGACTGACCCATCGTTCTGGAATATAACTTGAAAGTCGGGTCGTTTTGGGCGGATAAATTTAGCCAAATTGCTACGTACATTTTTAGGTGCTGCCAGATCAAGTGCCGATTCGAGATGACGTTGAAGCAAACCGGCCAGCTCTTCGTGTTTCCCCGCGTGTAAAAGAGAAGTTATCAGTTCATCGAACAGTCCGATATTCCAGCGCGTAAGTTTTGTTCTACGTGAGCGCCAATATACGTATGTAGTCAATAACAAGAAGAGGAGATATTGCGTGGAGCTCTTATCGAAGCCCCACAACCAAGGTCCCAGGGGAGGAAACCCAACCGTGATAAGAACTGATTCGAAGAAAAACCCATGGATGATTAGTAAAGCAGCCCAGATGACAAGCCAGTCGAAATAATTTAGGCTCAATCGAAAGCTAAGTTTGGTAGTACTAGGCACAACCGCCCACACTGCAGCAATCAAGGTCAACATAGTGAACAATGCACTAGTATCAATGCCATCAGGTTTCATAGGGTTATCAAGTTTTAAAAATAGTTAAAAATGCTTCGAAAATTAGTCTGGATGGCTAGGATATTTACTAAATACTACCGTCGATCTCTTACTTATAAACTATGATTTTGGCTTATCATTTGGATGCAATATCCACCCCATTTTACATAGAAAGCAGATCGCTCTGCTCCTGAACATCAGTTTGCTTAATCCCTTATAGAGCAATAATTTCATTGAGTTTATTGAGACTTAATAGTACTGTTTTATGTAGCTATATGCTTTCTCGAAGAGCTCCTCATCCGCATGCAGCTTATATTTGAAGAGGGCCTTGCGCAGCGCCTTCTTAACCTCCCGCTCACCGGCCTGCGTTCCTTGCCAGCCCGGGAAGCGGACTAGGCGCACGATCTCGTCGATGTCGGCGACCACACGTTCGACCATGATGGGTGTCTCGGCCGTCTTGACCTCGTTGAACAGCTCGGTGAGCGCGGCCTTGCCACGATCCTCGTCCTCTTCGGGCGGTACCTCCTTCTCGGCCTGAAGCGTTTCCTTGGCGATCTCCAGCAACTGCTTTAGAAACTCGACGCTGTTGATCTGACCGGACTCGAAGCGCTCCTTCAGCGCATCGAGTCGTTCCGACAGCTTCTTGAACTTGGGGTGGCCGCCATGCCCGCGCAGTCGGCGCTTGAGCTTGATCTCGATTTCCTTGGCCTTCTTCGGGTCTGGGTTCGACAGCACCGCTTCCAGCAGATCAGCATCCAGCACCAAGGTGTCGAGGTCATCCCGCACCGCGTCGACATGCACGTTCTGGTGAATCAGCTCAATGGTCTTAGCGCCCAGCGAATGCCAGATCAGCTTGCCGTGGCCACTGGACGGCTGCACCGACTGGTACACCTGCGATAACCACTTGTAGTCCTTTTCGTAAGGACCCAGAACAGTGTCCGGTGACAGAGCCTCCCAGATATTGTTGAACACGCTATACTCAGCAGCAAAGTTGTCTCGCACCTCATTGTTGGGAAGGCACTGCTGCGCGGCGATCAGGCCCTCATAACCCTGCAGGGTGCGGTCGCAGTCAGCGAAGAAGGCCAGACATTTCTGCATCGTCTCAGGCAGTTTGTCCTTTAGCTCCTGGATATTGCTGACCACCTGCTTAATGCTCTGGTCGTCGAACTCCAACGCTGCCGCCACGTCATCAAAGATACCGAGGTAATCCACGATCAAGCCGTGGGTCTTCTGTTCGGAGTAAGTGCGGTTCACCCGACAGATGGCCTGCAGCAGCGTGTGGTCACGCAGCGGCTTGTCCAGGTACATCGCCTGCAAAATCGGCGCATCGAAGCCGGTCAGCAATTTGGCCGTGACGATGATCAGCTTCAGCGGGTCGGCCGGGTCGCGAAATCGATCCAGCAGTCGCTCTTCCTCATCGCGACTTCGGTCGTAGGGCGTGTACTCCGGGTGTTCCTTCTTGTCCGCCGCCTGCACCGACATGACGATGTCAGTGGCCTCAGGTGGAAGTAGCTTGTCCAACTCTGCCTTGAACAGCAGGCAGGACTCTCGGTCAAAAGTGACAATCTGTCCTTTAAAACCGTTGGGTTCAACCTTGCTCTGATAGTGCTCAACAATGTCTTCGCAGATTTTGCGGATACGCTCGGGCGTCTTCACCAAAACGGCCATTTTGGCGGCGGTCTTTGCGAGATTGTCCTTATCCAGATCCGACAGGTCTCCGGTCAGGTCTTTGTACGCGGCATCCAGCGCCGCCTTGTCGATATGCAAGTCAATTAGCCGGGGCTCGAAGTGCAGCTTCAGCGTCGCACCGTCGCGGATCGACTCTTCGAAGCCGTACCGGCTCATATAGCCATTTTCGTCCTCCTCGGCACCAAAGGCATAGAAGGTGTTGCGGTCGGCACGGTTGATGGGCGTACCCGTCAGACCGAACAAAAACGCGTTGGGTAACGCCTCGCGCATTTTGCGGCCGAGATTGCCTTCTTGGGTACGGTGCGCCTCGTCCACCAACGCAATGATGTTGTTGCGCTCGTTCAGGCTGCCCGTGGCCTCGCCGAACTTGAAGATCGTGGTTATGATGATCTTGCGCACGTCCTGGGCCAGCAGTTGCTGCAGCTTGTCGCGGCTGTCCGCCTTTTCCAGATTGGGAATGTCCGCTCCGGTGAAGGTACCGGTGATCTGGCTGTCGAGATCGATCCGATCCACCACGATCAGCACGGTGGGGTTCTTCAGGCCTGCATGCATGCGCAGCTTCTGTGCAGCATACACCATCAGCAGTGACTTGCCCGAACCCTGGAAGTGCCAGATCAGTCCTTTCCTGGGATAACCCGCCAGCACGCGCTCGACGATCTTGTTGGCCGCTTTAAACTGCTGGTAGCGGCAAATAATCTTGATGCGCTGCTGCTTCTTGTTGGTGGCGAACAGGGTGAAGCTGCCGAGGATGTCCAGCACCACATGCGGGCGCAACATGCTCTCAGCGGACAGCTTGAGCGACTTCAGCGGGTGGTGTTGACCATCCTCCCCATTGCCATCCAGATGCCACGGCCCCCAGTCCTTGACTGGCAGGCCGATGGACCCGTAGTGGTAAGCCTTGCCCTCGGTCGCCACCGAGAACACGTTGCAGACGAACAGCTCCGGTACGAACTTCTCGTAGTCGTCGTGCACCTGTACAGCACCATCAACCCAACTGATGCACTTCTTGACTGGCGTCTTGGCCTCGATCAGTACCAGCGGCAGACCATTCACCAACAGCACCAGATCGGCGCGGCGCTCGGTGGGGCCAGCACGGTAGGTGTACTGTTGGGTAACGATGTAGTGGTTTTGCGACAGATCATCCAGGTCGATCAGCCGCACCGGCACATGCTCATTGTTTGAGCCGAAAGGCATCGAGCGCTCACCGCGCATCCAGGCGGCCATTTCCTCGTTGGCGCGGATCAGCCCATCCGATCGCACCGACAGCACGATGGCGCGCAGCTTATAGAGCACCTCGTCGGCACGGTCGGGTTGAGCGGTAATCTCAGGGTTAAGACGAATCAACGCCTCGCGCAGCCAGGGCTCGACCAGCACTTCCTGAATCTGGCGCGGCACCTCAGCCGGGGCGGCGTAGCGCCAGCCGATGCCTTTTGGGGTGGGGCCGTAGCTGGCTTGCGGTTCCTGGGCGATGTTGGCCGGGATAGCCTTGATCGGGCCAGCGAGCAGATCGCGGACGTAAGCTTCTACCGTATTGGACTCAGTAAAACTGCTCATGCAACGACTCCTCCCAAAAGCTCCTCCCGGATAGATTGCTGGAGGCTCTCCTCTGCACCAAGGCGTCGTTTAAGTTCACGTTCTGCTGCATACAAATCGTCTAGCTCGTTGGCAATAGCTCTTTGCCTTGACTTATCTGGATAACAAATCTCGATTGACCCGAATCTCTCTGCCCCAAGGTGCGCGACCGTCGTTGCATTGGCGGCCTTCGCGAAAATCGCGTGATAGAAAGCGTGTCTAAATGCTGCCAGTGCAAATTTTGGAATGAGTGCAGGTCCACATCGAAACCTTATTAGGGTGTTCTGAAAGCAGCAATCTTCAATTTCGCCACCCCAAATTGCGCTCCTGCCAACGTTGTAGACGCTAATCAGGTCACCTTCCGTGATGAGGATGTCATCCGGCTGAAGGCTGTAACGCGAGAAATCGCGGTCGTTGAAGTCCATTGTTTCGACGTCGCGCAGATCTAGTCGGCCATCTAGGACATTTACGACTCGTAGATATGGCTTGTTGAATTGTCCGGTTGTGTATTTTGGGGCGCGCTGACGCCCAAGTTGTACACTACCGATGTTCGCAATTTGGTCTCGCGTCCATGTCGATTGATCGCAGAACTCCAGGTCGAGTTTGCTTCGAGCGAGGGAACGTATGCTGTCAAGAGCATTCCTCCTGACCTCTACGAGATTGCCTGCCGCCTTTAGAGCCTCAACAAGGCTTGCCTGCTCTTCCCTCGGTGGAAGCGCGAACTCGAAGTCCGCCAAACTCGTCCAGTTCGTGCGCGGGCTCAACGAGCCTGCCGACGTACCCACGGCGTGATCGAAGAAGGCATCGGTCTGGCAAATGAAGGGCAGCAGCTCCGGCAGCAAAACCTGTCCGTCCCTGGTCTCCAATACATAGATGTCACCGGAGCACACCCCAGAGAAATCCGCCACAGCAACCTTGCGCTGGTAAGCGCGTCTCTTACCGAACAGCACCTGTCCAGGTTGAAAAACGCTGGTGAAGGTCACGCCGTCAGCGACGCTGCCCCAGCTGCGGATGCCCAAATCACCTGGTTCGAGATGTTCCAGACCGACGTAGCGTTCAATACCATCGGCCAACGGATCTTGGCTGCGGGCTTTCGATAGGCGCACCACGTCGCCGAATTTCATCTGGCGCCAGCCGGGCCTCAGAGATTTATTCTTCATTTTCTTTACTCACAAACGGCATTACGTAACCGAAGAACTCCTGGTGTGAAGTCCGTTTTTCCTGCCAGCGATATGGATTAGAGGGCGGGGTTTCCCGGTGCTGGCTCATGGTGACAACCAGCCGCCGCTTCGCACGCGAAACACCGACGAAGAAACCGCAGCGTTCTTCGTCGGGCTTGCCCCAAAAAGTCTGATTTTCAACTCCTAGCATGATGACAGAGTCGAACTCCAGTCCCTTGCTTTTGTGGATGGTCAGAATGCGCACCGCTTTGTCATCCGCAAAGCGTTCAAGCGCCTTAGGCAACTCGTGCTCAATTTTGAGCAGCTCTTCGATACGTGCCTTGGTATCGCGCACCACCTCTTTGAGCCGATCTGACGATTCGTAGTCAGGCGAGAGCGCCACCAAGGTTTCGCGGGGGATGGTGTTCAAAAATCCTCGCGCCGACTCCCACCAACCTGAGTAGGGCTCATCAATCAACTCCAAAAGTGATGCGCTCTTGCGCTGTGCTTTGATCAGGCGATCAAAGTCCCGGCGGGAGTTGGCCTGGATTTCATCATCCGCAAAAGGCACCAGCAGGTTCATCAGACGCACCCATGACTTGGGCTCCCGCTTGCCGTAGATGCACGACAGGTAATCGACGACCAAGCGCGCTGCGGGCTCGGTGGTAATGTCTTGCAGCTGTTGTTCATTCCGGTAAGGAATGCCTTTGGCCTCCAACGCCGCAATCAGATGGCTAGCGTAGAGATCCGGTTGCTTTGAGATCAGTACGGCGATCTCCGAGTGTGGGACCAGTTCGTGATCAATCCACCCGGCAATCCGATCAGCCAGGTGCTCAGCTTCTTGTTGGCTGTCTTCGAAGCCCCTGGCGAGGACCTCTCCCTCATTTCCGGCAATTTGCTCTTCCGGCATGACCGATGCGGGGTCAAGCACGCGGATGATTTCGTTCTGCAAGCGCAGCAGTCGAGGCTTGGAGCGAAAGTTGCGGTACATGTTGAGCGGGGTTGCAGCAAAATCGGCTGCAAAGGTCTTAAAGATGCCATCGAGCGCACCGGCCCAGCTCATAATCTTTTGTTTCGTGTCACCGACTGCCGTCAGCCGGATGCCTTTGCCCTGAAAGGCGAGCTTCACGAGCTCGTACTGTTTGTCTGTGCAGTCCTGAAACTCATCCAGGAAGACGTCACTGTATGTCTGGCGGATAGCGTTCCGTGCAAGCTTTGACTTCTGAAGAATCTGGATCGCGAGGGGGATCAGATCACCAAACTCAATCTGCTTATGCGTGATCTTTGGGCTCCCAAGTTTGTATCCTGGCTCAAGCGCATCCTTGCCGGTCAGTACAGGACGGAAGCGATCAATGATGCGTTTGGCAAAGGCATGGAAGGTGTAACTGTCAAAGCGTGAAGCTAGATCAGTACCACAACGGCGCTGCACGCGTTCCTTCAGATTTTTGCTGGCATCTACCTTGAACGAAATTGCCAGAATTCGTTTGGGATATCTGCTTGTGCTTGTGCGTAAAAGAAAGTCTGCGCGCTGTGCCAGCATTTCGGTTTTGCCCGCACCGGGCCCGGCCGTGAGTGCGAGGCAACGCTCTTGCTCTTTAGCGGCAAGCAGCGCATTCGGTTCGAGTGTCAGCCCATCTGCAGGCTGCCAAGCGTCGATGGCAATCACTCGGGCAGCTCCGCCAGTTTGGCAATGACGCTATCGGCCAGTCGGCTCAGCGAAGCCGGCATTTTTTCAAGTAATTCCTCATCCTTCAGCTTGGCCAGTGCATCGATGTGGGCTGCGGGTTTGCTTCCGAGTTTGAAGCGCTGGTGATAGGTGCTGAACAGCCTCTGCTCGTCTTTGCTATACTGGTTCGCGTCGTGGTGCTTTTTCCCGAGGACGGCTGTGATCGTTGATTCATCGGGCTCTTCTTCTTCGACGCTGTAGGCTTCTGGGAAGGAAAGGAGCATGGCGAAGTCGAGGTCCATGGGGGAAGAGAAAAATACCTCACGGCTCTCTAACTCATTGAATACGTCTATCTTATCTTCACCAAAATAGTAATGTGTTCGGACTGGCGTTTCTGATGAATTCCATTTAGGTAATTGCCAGTCAGCAGGAAGTACTTTTCCTGGTTCAAATTTCGCCAGTTGATCATTTACGACTTTGATACGTCCCCAGCCTGCAGCGTAACGAGCTACATCCAAATCAAGGAGTGTCAGATACGGGATCTGCAATGCAGAGAGCAGACGCCAGAAGTGATTGACGTGCCTACCACCTAACGGAGCAATCGTGACGGCTGACTCGTCAACAGGCGCGCCTTTGGCCTGCAGCAGGCGTGGTAAAACGATCTCTTCGCTATCGCCTTCACCCAAGACGACCAAGCGCGAGAAGTAGAGCTCGGGAAATGCCTGGACAGCTTCCCGCACGAACTTGTGTGCTTCGTCTGTGCTTCTCGGCAACTGAATGTGTGTGACGTGTGATTGTCGTGCTTCGGTCAGTCGCAGATAGCGGATGTGCTCTGGCGCAACTCGGCGCAGCATTGATGGCGCATGTGTGGCGATGAGTGCTTGGGCGTCCGGGTGCTGAACCATGGTGTTCAAGGCACTGACGATACGTCCCAGATAGTGCGGGGAGAGGCTGTTTTCGGGCTCTTCAACAGCGACCAGCGTGAAGACAGGAGGACGTAATTTATCTGGGTCAAACGAAGTGTCTTGCCCGGCGAGCACGGCACGCCCAATGGCTTGAGACGACAGTGCGAGAGACAAGTACAGCATCGATTTCTGACCATCGCTCAGCCTGGTAAAATCGACCAGACTCTCATCGTGCCCAGGCGAAAATGAAACTGACATGTGGCGAAGCAAGGCTTCGATCTCAGAGGCCACAAAGGTGATCTTCGGATCGGCAAAGAACTTGCCTTTGTGCAGTGTTGCCCAGGTTGTCTTGAGACTTTCGCTCAGGGTATTGACCGACGAGTTTGCCGCCAAGCTGTCACTGATCTGATCGGTTAGCGCTTTGATCGTGTCGCGCTCCGCATCCCATTTCACTGCGCGAAGCATTCTTCCTAGAAGGGCATTGGCACCGTATGCGATATGGCCGGCAGGATCACGCTGTGCCGGAAGATAGTGGACGTGGATATGGTTACGCTCGACGCGGGGCACTTGCGCAGTACTGAGTGGCTCACCGTCAGCATCCAAGTCCAGTACATACACCATGGATTCTTCGATATCGCCATCTACTCCCAGGGTTGCATTGAGACGGTAACGAACGCGTGGAATGCCGTCTGCCTCGTCAAGTCGCATGTGACCAAAATGCGGGGCTACGGTTGTGCTGTCTTCGTCCTCTTCCGTTTCGGGAAAAAGGAAGTCAGCCTCGATCCAGAGGTGTCGTTCATCGGGTGCTTCTTCTTCACTACTGGATACATGGAAGTCTGAACGCAGAATCCGGCGAAGTGACGGGTCAAACGCGAAGAGTCGGCACAAGGCTTGCAGTGCAGCGGTTTTACCTGAACCATTCGGGCCAATCAGGTAGGTGATATCTTCGAGCGTAATTTCGGTGGGATCTTCACCGAATGACTGGAAGTTCGACAACCGAATCGTTTGGAGCTTCATTGCGCATCCTCAACATTGGAAAGGCTATCCAGAGTTTCCACTAATGCTTCCATCTGCAGCCATAATGCACGCCCTTCGGTTTGCCATTGACTCCAGGTAGAGCGCAGCGATACTGCGTCACCATTGCTGTCGGTGGCTGCAACAGCGGCAATGCGCTTAACGTACAGCGGGATCGAGAGATTGCCCGCATTGGCGCTAATTTCGGCCAGAGTGGCGACCTTGGCGAAACCGGGCACATCGGCAAACGTCTTGTAAGCACTCAGGATACGCTGCTGGTGCACAGTCTTCAGAAAGCTCTGCGCCCGTTCCCGGGTGACCTCGTTAACCGCATCGATGAAGATCACCTTGCCTTTGCGAGCGGCGGCCTTCTTGCGGTTGCAGATGACGATGCACGATTCCATCGGGGAGTTGTAGAACAAGTTCGGGCCCAAGCCGATCACGGCCTCCACCCAGTCCTGCTCGACCATCTTGGCGCGCATAGCCTGTTCTTCATTACGGAACAGCACACCGTGCGGCCAGAGCACGGCACTACGCCCCTTGGCGGTGAGGCTGGTCAGGATGTGCTGCTGGAAGGCGTAATCGGCGCGGCCTTGCGGCGGCGTGCCAAGGGAGTTTCGGCCCCACTTGTCACTGCTCCAGGCCTCGCGATTCCACTGCTTGATGGAGTACGGCGGGTTGGCCAGAATCACGTCGAACTGGCGCAGGCGGTCGCCTTCGATGTGCTTGGGTTCGGCCAGGGTGTCACCCCGGATGATCTCGAAATCTTCCACGCCGTGCAGGAACAGGTTCATGCGAGCAATGGAAGAGGTGATGAGGTTGCGCTCCTGCCCGTAGAGCTTGAGCGTGCGGTACTCGCCGCCCGAGCGCTTCACTTCGTCCAACGCCGAGATCAACATGCCACCGGTACCGCAGGTGGGGTCGTAGATCGACTCGCCTGCCTGGGGCGCTAGGAGTTGCGTCATCAGGTGAACGACGGTGCGGTTAGTGTAGAACTCAGCCGCCGTGTGGCCGGAGTCGTCCGCGAACTTCTTGATCAGGTACTCGTAGGCATTGCCCAGCTCGTCTTCGGGCACGTTAGCCACTGACAGCGTCTGGGTGGAGAAGTGCTCAATCAGGTTCTTCAGCGTTTCATCGGGCAAGCGCTCGCGGTTGGTCCAGGGAGCATCGCCGAAGATGCCATCGAGCAGATCCGGGTTAGCGGTCTCGATAGCGCGCATGGCTTTCTGAATGGCTGCGCCCACGTTCTTCGGCGTCTGACGCACATCGGTCCAGTGAGCACCTTGGGGGATCTGGAAGCGGTGATTCTCGGCGAACTGGGCGTAGGAGAGGTCGCCCTTCGAGTTGGCGAGCGCCTCCTGATACTCCTCATCCCAAACGTCCGAGACGCGCTTGTAGAACAGCAACGGGAAGATGAACTGCTTGTAGTCGCCGGCGTCGATGAGGCCGCGCAGCAGCACGGCGGCGCCCCACAGGTAACTTTCGAGCTCTTGCTGGCTGATGCGTTTGCTTGGCTGACTCATTGCAGCCATCCCCCTTCAGTCATGACCTGCGCGAGCCGCTCTTCGGCTTCACGGCAGCGGGTGAGAGCGTCCTTGAATGTCGCGATAGCATCGGGCAGCGGTGGGATGTCTTCCTGCAATGGCGGAAGAACATAGCGCGAAATGTTCAGCGTCCAGTCCTCGGACTTGATCTCGTCGAGGCCAACCACGCGGACCGCGTCCTGTATATCGGCAAAGCCGCGATACCAGCCGAGGATCTCGGCGGCGTGCTCGTGTTCCAGATAGTTCTGCGCGCGCCCCCGGCGGAACAGGCGTGACGCATCGGCGATCAGCACCTTCTTCTTGTGTTTGGCCGGCTTGCGCTTGCGCAAGACCAGGATGCACGCGGCCAGGCCGGTGCCGTAGAAAAGGTTGGGCGCCAACCCGATCACGGCCTCAACCAGATCCATTTCCAGTAGCTGCTGTCGAATGTTGCCTTCCACACCTTTGCGGAACAGTGCGCCTTGCGGCAGCACTACGGCCATCCGCCCGGTCACGTCTGCCATCGACTTGACCATGTGTTGGACCCATGCAAAATCACCACTAGATGACGGTGGAAGGCCAGCAAAGTTGCGCCCGAACGGGTCATTCAACCATAAGTCCTCGCCCCATTTTTCCAACGAAAACGGCGGATTGGCGATCACGCAGTCGAAAGTGGCCAGTCGGTCGCCCTCAAAGAAAGCTGGGTTGCGCAGCGTGTCGCCGCGTATCACCTGGAAGTCCTCAATGCCGTGAAGAAACAGGTTCATCCGTGCGATTGATGAAGTGGTTAGATTTTTCTCTTGCCCAAATAGTTTGCCCCACAGCCGCTTCACATCACCATGCTGCTCCTTCACGTGCTGCACAGCGGCCAGTAACATACCACCAGTACCGCAAGCAGGATCATAGATAGTTTCAATCTCAGTGGGATCGAGTATGTCTGCCATTAGACGCACCACGCTACGTGGTGTGTAAAACTCTCCAGCCTTTTTATTGGTAACGTCGGCGAACTTCTTGATAAGATATTCATAGGCATCGCCAATTAGATCTGAATTGATGTTCTTATTCCCAAACATAAACTTGGAAAAATGCTCAATCAGATCCTTAAGTAAGGCATCCGACAGTCGCTCCTTATTTGACCACTGAGCATCGCCAAAAACACCGTATAGGTTATCAGGATTGGCTTTTTCAATCTCGCGCATTGCATGTTGGAGAGCGGTACCAACATTAATTGACTTTGACCTTACATCCCCCCAATGACATCCAGCCGGAATCTGGAATCGATGTGACTCCGGAAATGACGCCAACTCTGCGTCACCAGTTTCAGTAACAATCTCTTGATACTCTTCGTCCCAAACGTCACATATCCGTTTAAAAAAAAGTAATGGAAAGATATAGGTTTTAAAGTCCGCTGCATCGACAGGACCGCGTAAAATATTGGCCGACTCCCACAGATGAGACTCAAGTTGGTTTAAGGTAATCCGCTGTAATTTCACTACACACTTTCAGTTTTCACTATCAGACCTTCTATTGCTTTCTCAGGGGTTGCAATTTCCAAAGTCTCATACTCATCAATATCATACTCATCCACAAAGTCAGGTCCCTCATCTGCAACAACAAGGTACCGCTTGGCAACAGGCCTGCTTGGCCAGTAATCCATCCTGCCCAAAATAAATCGATTACAAACAACTGCAGTAAAGAAATGGACGCTTGGTAAGAGCCATTCTTTTTTTGTTCCTAGCAACCAAGCACAATCCTCTAATTCAATGGCCAACACCTCTGCATATTTGTGCCGATATCCCAAGCAAGCTTCTCGGTATAACGCAGCAAGTAACCCTAACTTATTCAGGGAAAGCTCAACCTCCTCCAGAGTTTTGCTCAGCCAGAATGAATATTCTCTGAGGTTGCCGTCTTTTTTCTCATAAAAGCGGGGCATGCCATTGGAGGCTGCTTTTATTCGCCATTGCTTTGCTTCTGGCTCAGTGATTCTGCGAATCCCTAATTTTACAAGATATCTATCAATTTCAGCCTGGGCTTCTGCAAGGTTCGCAGGAGAGTCCTTCAGGGTTTCCCAGAACTGAGCATTTGCGATCTCTTGGGTTTCCTCCAAGCCTTCAAATTGACTCACTCTTGCGACTAAATGATTTTCTTTGTTGTATTCACTGCCTTTTATGGGAAATTTGAGATTTTTACGAATTTTTTCAAAAAGCCGGAGCCGGTCAATTTCTCTAAACTCGTTATCTTCATCTTTCGCAAATAGCTGATCTAATTGGTAATCCGAGAATCCCGAGCCACCCTTTACGGCCATGTACCAACATTTCACTCGGAGTTGGTCGGGAGAGGATGGCCAATCGAATTCCGACATAACCAATTGTTTATTAGTCATATATTTTGGTGCCGGAAATTTATTAATTTCAGGTCTTATGCAAACTTATTGCTGAGTATAACCTTGGTTAAGTGTAATTAACTGGGATTTACAGAGATGAATGATTTTCCCCAGCAAATCAACAATCAAGCCATCACCTCTCCATTGATAGGGGGCAAAGAACTTTGGAACCAACTAGGCTTTAACACATTTGCAGCATTCTTTAAGGCGCATGAAAAGGGCTCCCTGGGAGTCAGGGTCTTTAGGATTGATGGAAGACGAGGATGGTTTGCTTTCCGTGCGGACATTGAGAAATGGCATATAGCTTTGAAAGCAACCACACATACACAGGAGGCGAGACAATGATTTAAAGCGCCAAACTGACTTGAAAAGTCAGGAGCAATTAGCAGCGTAAAAATGGGAACGGCCCGAGTTCTTGCGAAACCCGAGCCGTAGATATTTCATCTAGTGTGAGACCAGATGAATCCATTGTACCCAATGACACACTTGAGTCAAGTCCGTCAGGGGTAGTCACGTCCCATATCTTGGTAGCACGTACCGAGCGCTCACTTTGCTCCTCCTATGTTTATCTATGCAATAGGGGAAGTCGATGTTTTCAGAACTTAGTATTGCCTCAATAAATCATCAATTTGATGAGAAAAATAGGGAGGGCTTCAGCTCCTTGCGCGATGGCATCCACATTGAATGGCCAGCAGACGGTGAGTTGAGCAGGAAGGTGGTCAGAAGATCCAACTATCGTATTACAGGCAAATATCCAAGTCTCAAGGCAGGACGCATGCTGCACTGGGAAAGTGAGGCTGAGCGAAAGGTCATGGTGATGTTGGACTTTTGCCCTGCTATTTCATTGTTCCAGGAGCAGCCAGCCATCATTCATTACAATACCAATGATGGCTGGCATAAGCATTACCCGGATCTACTAGTGCAAGGGGATGGCCAAACCGAATTTTGGGAAGTGAAACCAGATTTAGAGCATGCTGATCAAGAGACACTAGATCGCTCGAGGCTCCTTGAAGCATGCTTGCCCGCACATGGCTATCAATACAGGCTTGTCTTTGCCGATGAGCTCGCTCGCGCTCCTCGTTTGGCTAATGCCATCCGCCTTCTTGCTTATTGCAAGTATTCAATCGCCCCATTAGCTCAAGAGCAAGCACTGCTCCAGTTTGCGGATACCCCTACTCTAACCTGGGGTGAGTTAACAGCGTCTTCATGCGCAGCACATCCTCAGCCAACACTTGCCAGAATGATTCTCGGGGGGCAGCTCCATTTCAACACGGACACGCTACTTACAGATCAAACGGAGATTTATTGGGTTAAAGACCAAGCTATTTTCAAGGAGCAGACATGGGCATCGCTCATTTCCAAAAAAGATCACGGATAAAAATGGATGGCTCCACCTACGAACTCAAACGCCTGCTAAAGGATGACTTATGGCAGATGGAGGATATTCTGACTGGAAGATACGTGGAAATAGAGCAGCAAAAACTACTCATGTTGCTTGAAAAACAAGAGCTGGCATTTGTAACTGCTGACGAGAATCCCAATCCGCTGCCGCAAAAAACCACTCATGCGTCAAATATTGATACCACCTCCCAGGCGTGGGAAATGGCCAAAGTTCGTCGTGCGCTCGTCCAATCCATTGATGGATTACCCATGACTCGCAAAATCTTGGACCAAGCCATTCTGAATACGTGGAATGCGATGTCGATGTCTGGCCCCGCTCCTTGTTGGTCAACAGTGATTCGTTGGCACAAACGTTTCAACCAAAATGGGAAAGATATTCAAGGGCTATTGCCGCAGCACCAGTACAAAGGGAATAGGACTCATCGTTACTCGACAGATGTCATTCACATTTGCGAAGAGGTCATAGATAGAGTGTATTTAAAACGGGAGCGTACAACCGTCAGTGAGACTCACGAACACGCAATCATTGCAATTGACCGCGAAAATGCACTATTGCCCGAGTCGATGCACCTTAAAAGACCCTCACGACGGCTTATTCAAAGTCTTATTAACAACCTCGATGCCTTTACTGTTCATGCAGCCAGATATGGCCATACGGCAGCCACCACGAAATTTAGGGCAAAGCTGCGAAATGAGTCAGCAGAACGTCCTCTAGATTGGGCAGAGATTGACCACACCAGGCTCGATCTATTTGTGATCGACCCAACCTCTGGAATGCCTCTAGGCCGACCATGGATGACAATATGCATAGACGTATACACACGATGCATCCTTGGAATTTACATTGGCTTTGAGCCTCCCAGTTATCTCACGGTGGCGAAATGCTTAAAACATGCATTTCTTCCTAAAGCATCTTTAAAAGAAAAATATCCCGATATTGAGGATGAGTGGTTTGCCCATGGCGTCATGAAGCGTATCCGTGTGGATAATGGCCTCGAGTTCCACTCAGAGGCCTTTGAACACGTTTGCTATCGCTTTGATATCGACATTGCCTACATGCCGAGAAGGCAGGGATGGCATAAGGGAAAAGTTGAAAGAAGCATTGGGACTTTCAACCGCAACCTTTGTCACTCCATAAAAGGGACAACATTCAGCAATATTTTTGATAAAGATGATTACGACCCGGCAAAACACGCCGTGCTCGATCTTGAAACTTTAAACCTCATTGCACATAAGTGGGTGGTGGATTATTACCACCGAAAACCCCATGCAGGTCTTGATCGACAATCTCCTAAAGCATTTTGGCAAAGCGCTATTCAATCCTCTGAGATTGCTTACCCAGTCAATCCTGAACTCATCGACATATGGATGGCGAAATCCACAAATCGCACTTTGACCCATAAGGGCGTTGTTGTGCACAACATTCTTTACAACCATCCGGACTTGGTGGCTTTAAGAAAAAAGATGGGTAGCACACTGGATGTTGAAGTGAGGCACGATGAACTCGACCTAGGAAGAGTCTGGGTTCGCATCTCAAACACCGATGAGTTCATCGAAGTGCCTGCGATCAATCAGGCTTATGCCTCAGGCCTCTCATTGTGGCAACACGATCTATGCCGAAAGTTCGCTAAGGAAAACCACCTGGCAGAAGACATCTCAGCGTACGCCCGCGCCAAAGTCGAAATCCGCGAGATTGTCGCCGCAGCTCACAAAGGTCCGAAATCAAAGACGAATATCAAAGTTGCGAGATTTCAGGAAGCTCAGGCGCGGACTAAAGGTGCTATGCAGATGGCTGCTCAGCAGCCCAATGCTACCGAATATGAGCCTCTACTTGATTTGCAAGTATCAGACCCTGCGACTCTAACCTTCGACGCGATTATTGAAAATCGCAACCCAGCCTGACCCCACTAGGATTCAACATGCAAACATCATTCAATGACGTAGAGCGCATCTTTGTGCCTCACACTGCCCTTCAAACTATTATCAATCGAGTGGCACTTATTTATAAGGCCAGCGCGGAATGTCGAGACCCTGTTGGCATGGCAGTTATCGGTGAATCCAGAACAGGTAAATCCAGACTATTCGAGCACATCGTCAGCAAGTACCCTCCTAGCCGCGATGCAACAGGTATCAAAGCTCCTCTGATATGCATTAAGGCGCCTTCTAAGCCTACAGTGAAAGCGCTCTGCGAGGCATTACTCAAAGGTTTAGGCGACCCACTATGGCATAACCGTGATTCAGAAACCTTGAAGACCGCTCGACTGTTACTTTTGCTGCAGCATGCACAGTGTCGACTGTTGGTCATTGATGAATTTCAGCATTTTTACGACAAAGTCACTACCAAAGTTCAACATCATGTTTCTGACTGGCTCAAAGTGCTGATTGATGATGCAGCTATTAGTCTGATAGTCGTAGGCTTACCAAGCAGCATGCAGGTAATCGACCAGAATGAGCAGCTACGGGGAAGATTTACATGCGTGATGCACATGCATCGCTTCCGCTGGGATGATGAACGCTCCCGTAATGAATTCATTGCCATTCTGCAAGCCATGCGCAAAGGCTTACAACAATATGAAATGCCTGACCTCCATAACAGAGAGATTGCATTTCGGTTTTACTGCGCCTCTGGAGGGCTTATAGGCTATGTGTCCAAAATTCTGAAAGAGGCAACTTGGCAGGCAAATACCGAAAACAGCACAATAATCACCATGCAGGCATTAGCAATTGCGTATGAGAATGCACTTTGGCGCGATCGAATAGCGACTCCGCTGAATCCTTTTGATCTCCGCTTTGACACCAAGCCAACGGCACAGATGCTTTATCAAGCTTCACTGGTCGGAGAGCCCACCATTGAAGATTTTGCCGAGAAATCCAAATCTGTACGAAACAAGCCCCGTGCAATCTCTGCCAGTGCTGTGCTGAGGAAATAATCATGACCATCAATACTCTTCAGCAAAGTATCCTGGTAGCAACCCCCACACCTTATTCAGATGAAAGCACGATGGGATTTTTATTGCGCACAGCGGAGACTAACGGTTATAACGGCATCAGCAAGCTTTTATCTTTGGCTGGACTTAAAGAAAAAGAAAGACGCTCTTCACGTCCGCCGCTTCACAAACTTCACCATTTGTTTGGAGAAGATGCTGGCTCCAGTCGCCTTACAAGCTTGGATGCGCGGATTTCAGAAAGTGGAAGATTCATAGCAATATCTACTCATCATTTGCCTGCACTTTACTTCCGTTCAAAATACGCGGGTCTGTGCCCGATTTGCGTCAAAGAAAATGGCTACATTCGCAATTACTTCGAGCTCAGATATGCCCAGGTTTGTTCAAAACACAGCATCAGAGTCATATCAAAGTGCAACGCTTGCAATAGATTGCTTGATTGGAACAGGCGGGGCCTCACCACCTGTAAATGTGGGGCTGACTTGTCCACTCAAGAGCACGAAGCTATCACCGACCCAGCCGTAGCGGTACTCGCTGATATTATCGAAAGCAAACTTTACGACACGCCAATCAATATGGCTCAAGCATTAGGAGAGGGATTTCCTATTGACTTCCTACAGTCATTATCATTGGAGACGCTACTAGGACTAATATTGAGATTCGGATCTGCAGCAGCAGATGCCCAACATATTCTGCCAGACCCATTCGGTGAAATAGATTTGCTAGCGCTGAAAGTCTCTGCCGGTATATTTAAAAATTGGCCACATGGCTTTCACGATTTTTTGCTTGTAGTTGTTGGGCCGCAAGCCAATCTCATGAAAAAGGGACTTCGAGGCCAATTCAATTCTTTGTACGAATCACTATTCAAAAACAGTCTCCCGGTGGAGGAAGTGGCCTTCATCAAGACTGAGTTTGTTAGCTTTGGCCAACAGACCTGGCAAAAGGCCCGGATTGATAAGAGATTTGCACCATCTGCGACCAACATAGTTGGGCTCACAGGTTTGTCTGAACAACTTGGCTTGCACCCCACCACCACCAGAAAACTTTATCGAGAAGGCTATTTCAGTGAATGCGTCACCGGTGATTCTCAGACGCCTTTATTCATAATCACTTCTGATTTACATGATCGCATCTCTGGAAAAACGATCAACAATAGAGAGTCGGCATTCCGACTAGGGATACCAGTATCTGTTCTATCGCAATACCGATTGCTTGGTTACTACCAGCCTACTCGACTCGCCATACCAACGGATGGTTTTAATGAATATGATATAGAAGACTTAGCAACACTCATGAGCCATGGCGCACCTATGAAGAACGAGTTCGACGAGGAACGGCATATTCTATTAAACCAAATAATGCGCTTCAAAATTCCGACGAATTGCAAGGCTGATCTTTTGCAGCTCATAATCTCTGGGAATTTAAAGCCTATTGGTAGATGCGAGTCTGCGCCAAAGAATCTTATCTTTGACCGCATAGAGGCGGAAACAGCTACATCCAATGTATCCGTTGATGGCGATAGATTCATTTCTAGTGCTGCAGCGAACAGGCAATACTATCTAAATCCTCCTACAGCAAAGCTTCTATGCAAGTTAGGCAAAGTTGAATATTACAGATGTCGCAATAATCACTGGATTTTAAAAGAGTCTATCGATGCCTTCATGAAAGGCATCGTGTCCTGCGCTTGGATAGCTCAGACATGTAAGATCAAATATTCCGCTTTGGGGAATATGTGTGAGGAGATGGGCATTCCCCTTCTTAAACTGTCACCAGAGTTACCAATTGAGCAAAGCTTTATCCGGACCTCTTTTTTAGCAGCCTTGGGCATTGCACACTCTTTCCAAACTTTGCAGGATGATGACTAGGATCATTTGTGGAAACAACAAAGTTTAGTATATGCGGCATTAAAGAGCTTCAGCAGCATACTCACACAGGGGCTACATATGTTCTCTCTTTCGTAGACCCAGACCTGCAAGTCATTGAAGGCCTTGATCAGATTGATTGTATAGAGAAATTAGTGTTTCGCTTTCATGACATTATTGAGCCTATGGAAGGGTATGTACATCCTAATGAAAGCGACATGGAAGAGATCATTGCACTGGGGAAAAAGTACATGCGCTTGAAAGCGCATGTACTGCTTCATTGTCATCAAGGGATATCAAGATCAACAGCAGTTCTTATTGCATTATTGGCTTTATCTCAACCAGAATTGGCAGAGGATGAATTATTTGCAATACTGCGTTCATATCGCAAACAGGCTTGGCCAAACTCTTTGATGATTCAGTACTTCGATGATTTACTAGAGAAAAATGGGAAGTTAGTTAAATCATTATCTAATCATTATGCGTTTCAAATCGCGTCAAGACCCGCGTATCTTCGATTGATGAGAGTTTTAGGAAGACAAAAAGAATTAGAAATGGGGTTATCTGTAGAAAAATAATAATTTATGCATTATAAAACCCAATTAATTCCCACCCGACTCTTACCAACTAATATCATCCATACAGCTAACGGATATTCATAGGTTATTAATTTTATGAAAAATAATTTACAATTAAATGATATAGAAGCAGCTATTTCTTTGTATAAAGAAAATAAATTTCCATGGAATATACGACCAGTTGATTGGCACATTAGCACAACTAGTGGTGAGTTATATCCACTTAAATATATTTATGCACTTGCGATAGGTGAAAATCCATTGCAATTCACAACCAACCAAGCTAAATATGCAATGCGTCATTTAAAGCTGCCTTACGTGAGCCTGAAGTTCGTGAAAGAAAATGAAATATCTTTACAAAATGATGTAGATGCATCACTACAAGATAAGGCATCCCGATTACGTCGCTTAGAAACAGCGAATAAAACCCCCACAAAACGTTTAGTTATAAGAGAGGAATACGACCGCAATCCTGATGTCATTGCGGAGGTTCTAGACAGAGCAAAGGGTTACTGTGAAAATTGTAAAAAAAGAGCACCATTTAACCGTCTAAAGGACAATAGGCCTTATTTAGAGGTTCATCACATTAAGAGACTAGCAGACGATGGAGATGATAGCGTAGAAAATGCAGAAGCATTATGTCCAAATTGTCATAGACAAAAACATTATGGCTGATGATCTTAAATTAATCGGAAAATTTCAGTCAATTCACATTGGACTTAACAAATAATAATATGAAATTTAATACATTTTCTCGCAATTCTGATGTTATTTCTTTCGTATCATGGTTCAATGAAAATCATCAATCTCTAATTATAAATTTCCGAATATTAAGAACAAGATTTGTTCCTGAAGGAATCTATAAATCAGTTACAGGGTTTTCATCGGTACTCAAGCACTATCGTTGGTTAGCTACTGGTATGCACACGGGTGATTGGCAAGAAACAAAAGATAAACTATCAACCCTTAGGATTTCGTTACGTAAATTTACAAAAATTAATGACTCTGAATGCGCTTTCCAGACTTGCGAAGAAATTCTGAAATGGGGAGGAGATAGAAATTCATATGTTGGAGCATATCCATTCCTTTATGGTAAAAAAGAAAACAAAGAATTAACAACCTATCTTGAAAAATCTTCTGAAACTTTAAAGCTTGAACAATCAAATTTGGAAGAATTGTCTGGTATTGAAAAAATGAATGCAATGCTGACAAAAGTTCATGCAATATATTCAGACGATGGCCTACCAATTTATGATTCAAGAGTTGCAGCAGCAATTGCTACATTAATTGAAATGTGGAGACGTGCATCTTCAAAAGAAAAAGAAGCGCTTCCACCAGAGCTCACATTTCCCTCCACAACGCGGACTCGCAGAGTAATTAATGCTTATCCAGATGCCATTCACCCGCACACCATCAGTTACAACCAATCTGACTCAGCTATTTTATGGACAAGAGCAAAAGTAAGATTGGGATGGATAATCAAGTTAATACTAAAAGATAATCCAGATTTATTTAGCCAGGAATCACCAAATGATCGCATGCATGCATTTGAAGCATGCCTTTTTATGATTGGCTACAATGTAGGATGTTTGACCAGCTATGAAAAAAAGATATCCTTTCGAAATTTATCTAATAAATCCTCAATAAAATCCCTCGTAAACAAAACCAAAACATTAACGGGAAATAACGTTATTCAATACGATATAGATTTAATATCTTATGGAATTGAATGCAAATGGGGCAACACAAAATTTAACTTTGAAAAAGAGTTATTGGATGAATTATTATCAACATTTCCTAAAAATACGTCCCTGCCTCTTGGAGCAAATATGACTGGGAATTCTCTTAATTTATCATTAGGATCTTGGCTTCAAAATGCCCATTCAATATATCCTAGGTGGGCATCCTGTCTTGCTGCTGTGTTAGTTAAAGAGAGTCTCGCTGAATGGCGTAAGATAGGTTCATCCATAATACTCACCTTCAAATAATTCTTTATCAACTCCAAAACAGTCCTTAGACCGCCATAAAATTAAGTAATGACAAGACTAGATAAGAAAACAAAAAGACTATTACAATTTTTAGATCAACAAGGCTTGAATTGGTTAACTGATGAGTTAAAAATTCTGAGAAATAATAATGTATTCCGTAATGACTCAATCGACACATTAGGAGTCATACAAGATAGAAGCATCCAGACATACGATGATCATATAAGTTACTTACTCTTCAGGATCAAGATAATAACCCAAATGATAGATGCAACAAATATGATTGCATCTGATTTAAATATTGAAAGCATTAAACTGTCACGGATAAATGCGAGCATGGAAGAATCTTCAGTCTCAAGCGTAAGCAACATCGAATACAATGAAATTTCAATTAAATTTCATAGGCTTATCAAAGAAGTCGAGAGACTATCAAATAATGAACGACGATAAACAGGCTCTTTTAACAATAAAAAATATTTTGTCCGAGATAGTGAGGACTATCCCCACACTACAAGAAGCTAAAGGTGCAGGCCGTATTTTTGAGCTATATGTACTGATGAAGCTTGCAAGAAAACTGAGAACATTAAAATGGGATATTGAAGTACTTTCCCCAGATGGAACATCTACGGATACTTTCATTCAACGAGCTGGGGCACCATCTGGTTTCAACCCAAAAGATAGTAATGGACCTACTTCTTTAAGAATAGTAAAAGGCGATGCTGTATATGAAATTTGGAATGGGATTCAGTTTCAAGGGCGCAGCGACACAAGACATGAGATAGACATTTCAGTTATTCCTCATGCGATGGCTCAGGCTATGCGTAAAAAAAACACTGACTCATTTCCATTTGGTCGCCCACGAGTATGTGTCGAATGCAAAGATGTTATGAGTACTGGTAGCTTGGATGAAATGCGAGCATTCGTTGCTCGCTTATACGATCTAACCATTCTTAATATTCATTCAAGTAAACTTTATCCCCCTCCATCGTCCCACGGGCACATCTACGACTCCAATCCGCCGACTTATGCTCATCCTCCTCCCCCTATAACTTTCCGTGATTCAAATACGGATTCTTTCAGTGCAATAGCTAGGAGCACGGGGTTTTCAAAAGGGACGGATTCTTTGTCTACTTATTATCATATTCACCGTTTTGAAAACATTGTTGAACCCAGCAATTCCGCTGATAAATTTATTGAAGATCTTGCGGAGTGGATTGATCAAAATTTGCACTGAGGCCAACACCCATGTCCGATTGGACTTGCTGAGACCACAATCACCCCAGTCATGACATCTACTAGTTGCAACTTATATGCAATTCAATCGCTAAACTTGCAATTTATGGTGATAATTGATTGCAGCTTATGTTAAACATTTAGTGGGTAGTACGTTGAATTACATATTTACTCAGTCGCAGCTTATGGGCTAATGCACAAGATAAAAATGACGATAACATTACGTGACTTAGTTGGGTTAGGCCAAACACCGGGAAAACTGGCAGATGCAGCCTTGATCCTGATTGATTGCCAAAATACCTACCGTGAAGGAATCATGGCACTAGAGGGAGTTGAACCGGCATTGCAACAGGCCAAGCTGCTACTTGATAAAGCGCGCACGCTCAAGGTACCGGTGATCCATATTCAGCATGATGCCGGGGAAGGCACACCTTATGACATTCGCGCCCATATTGGGCAGATTGCCGATGTTGTCGCACCGATCGCTGGCGAAGACGTGATTACCAAGCATTACCCTAATTCATTTGTTGGAACAAACCTGGATGATGTCTTAAAAGCTCATGGCATCAAGAATATTGTCCTGGCCGGGTTTATGACGCATATGTGCGTAAACTCCACGGCCCATGGTGGATTCAATCTGGGGTATGCGCCTACGGTAGTGGCCAGTGCGACTGCAACCCGCGCTTTGCCTGGCGCTGACGGCAAGATTATTCCTGCTTCGCAGGTACATGCAGCGGCGCTGGCTGCCACGCGCGATCTTTATGCGGCTATCGCCAACACTATCGATGAAGTCTGATATTCGCGTGTGATCGCGACCGCTCCCGGACGGCATGATTAATGCCATCCGGGGAAATTTCTACTGTCGAATTTAGACTGCTGCCTCAAGCTGCTTTTCTATATTGATCGTCGGGCGACCAATCAACTCGCTCAGTTGATGACTATCATCAAATAGGCCACCCTTGGCAGCACCCGTATCAGATTCAGCAAGCAAGGTTGCCAAGCCTTCAGCCAAGCCTGCATCCAGCAATACCTGGCGATATTCAGCTTCTGGCAAATTCTGATAACTCACATTTTTGCCAGATACCCTGGCAATCGCTGCCGCCAACTCGGTTAACGAGTAAGCGGTGTCGCCAGCCAGTTCATAGACCTTGCCTGCCTGGTTTTCCAGCGTAAGTACAGCCGCAGCCGCTTCGGCATAATCGACTCTTGCAGCCGATGCAATGCGTCCATCACCGGCACTACCCAGTAGCACGCCGTATTGCAGGGCAGTAGGCACACTCGCCAGATAATTCTCTGAATACCAGCCATTACGCAACAGCACAGCAGGAATACCAGACTCGGCAATCAATTGTTCGGTTTCCAGATGTTCTTTCGCTAAAGGTAATGGCGAACGATCTGCGTGCAGCAGACTGGTGTAGGTCAGCAAGCCAACGCCAGCAGCCTTGGCAGCTTCAATCACGGCACGATGTTGAGGTAAGCGCCGCCCCACTTCGCTAGCTGAAATGAGTAATAATTTATCGGCTCCGGCAAATGCTTTCAGCAGTGTTTCCGGCTGGTCATAATCTGCATGACGAACCTGAATGCCCTGTGCTGCCAGGCTTGCTGCTTTCTCTGGGTTCCTGACCGCGGCCACAATCTCACTTGCGGGTAAGGATTTCAGCAAATGTTGAATCACCAGCTGGCCCAATTGGCCTGTTGCACCTGTCACGACGATCATATCCAAGCTCCAGAAGTGTATTTACGAAGCCACAGAATAAAACTTATACTAACTAAATGTAAGTACGCACCGAAAGGTAAGTGTAAAAATGGAAACCAACAACCCCACTATTCAAGCCCACACCGGAGACACGCTCGGTCAGCATTTCTGGGGCAATGTATTTTCTGATAAGTGCCCTTCTCGCGACATTCTCAACCATGTAACCAGCCGCTGGGGCACCCTGTTATTGGTTGCACTGCTTGATGGCACTTTCCGGTTTAGCGAACTCAGGCGCAAGATCAATGGTGTGAGTGAGAAGATGCTCGCCCAGACATTGCAAACCCTTGAGCAGGATGGATTCGTTGAGCGTATTGACTACCAGCGTGTGCCACCGCATGTTGAATATCGCCTCACCCCACTGGGGCAAACAGTAGGTCAAAAAATTGCATCACTGGTGCAGTGGATTGAACAGAACATGCCTGCAATTCAAAGCGCAAAGTCCAAAATCAGCACTTCAAAAGCCATCAGTCACAAGCAAAAATAGCCTATAGATGAGTACCACCAGCTGAATCTGATCCGCAATTCAGCCAGCATTCTGCAACTGTGATTACCTGATCATTTACTGGATAATACTGATCACGACTCAAGTGCAATGAAAGAATACGCCATGCCCATCCTGAATATCCGTGCCGTCAACAAGCGTGACCAGCTCATCACGCTGGATAGCGGGAATGTCTTGAGCATGACGGTTGAGCAGATATTCCGCGTGAATTTCTATATGGATGAGCAGATTGTCGGCTACCTGTTTTTTGAATCGCTATCATCATTGAACAACCTTGAAATCAGCCCGATCTACAAGGTGCGCGAGGAGTCGTTTGCACATCCAGCACTCACTGCCGATGCTGGCGAGTTACGTGAAGCGGGGCTTGCACTTTACCAGTCATACACCAATGGCAAGATCCTGATGAACAAAACCAACCCAGTCACTCATTAAATCTACCTCCCGCTTATTCAATACCTGAGTAAGCGCAGGCCATTGGCCACCACCAGCAGGCTGGCGCCTACATCAGCCAGCACGGCCATCCACATTGAGCCATAACCCAGGATGGTCAATCCCAGGAATAAGGCCTTGATGCCCAGTGCTAGCGAGATATTCTGTACCAACAGCTTGTGTGTCGCACGCGATAATCCAATAAACAACGGGATCTTGCGCAGGTCATCGTCCATGAGGGCAACATCGGCAGTCTCAATGGCAGTGTCAGTCCCCATTGCGCCCATGGCAAACCCAATATCCGCCCGAGCCAACGCAGGTGCATCATTGATGCCATCACCGACCATGCCAACCTTGCCTTGCTGGGCGTAGTGTTCAATGGCACGGAGCTTGTCTTCCGGCAATTGATTGCCACGCGCTTCATTAATATTGACCTGTGTCGCAATCGCAGCTGCCGTGTGTGCATTGTCACCAGTCAGCATCACGGTTTTCACCTTCAATTGATGCAAAGCCTCAATCGCTGCACGGCTGCTATCTTTCACAGTGTCAGCCACCGCATACAGCATCAGCACCTGAGCAGAATTAGCCAGCATGATCACGGTTTTACCTTGCTTTTCGAGCGCATTGATCTGCGCCTCCAGGCCTGGAGAACATACGCCGCTCTCATGCATCAACCTGTGATTGCCCAACTGATAAGTAACACCATTGACTGTGCCACTCACGCCTCGTCCCAGAATTGCAGCAAACTCGTTAACAGGGAGATGACTTACCGCTGTGCGGGCGATGGCCTGGGAGACCGGATGATCTGACCTGGCAGCTAGGCTAACGGCAATCAGGTTGGCATCTATGCCATCCAAAGCAAGCAAGGAGACGGTATCAGTCAAGGCTGGCTTACCATGAGTAATGGTGCCGGTCTTGTCCAAAGCCAGCCAGCTCAGCTTGTGGCCTTCTTCCAGATAGACGCCACCCTTGATCAAGATGCCGTGCCGGGCGGCTGCAGTCAGGCCACTGACAATGGTGACAGGCGTCGAAATCACCAAGGCACAAGGACAGGCAATCACCAACAAGACCAAGGCACGATAAACCCACTCGTACCAGCCACCTCCCAACACCAGTGGCGGAATGACTGCCACAGCGATGGAAAGTATCAATACAGCCGGGGTGTATATCCTGGCGAAACGATCGACGAACCGCTGGGTTGGTGAGCGTGCACCCTGCGCATCCTCCACCACACGTATGATACGAGCCAATGTGGATTGAGCCGCTGCTGCACTCACCTTGAACTCGAATGATCCAGATTGATTGATCGTGCCCGCATACACCTGATCACCGACTGACTTATCCACGGGGAGACTTTCTCCGGTAATAGGCCCCTGGTCGACTGTGGATTGCCCTGCCACAATCTCGCCATCCAGCGCGATACGCTCGCCTGGCTTGACCCGCACCACTTCGCCTATCTGCACCTGTCTGACCGGGATTTCCAGCCAACTACCATCTTGCTGCCTAACTGTCGCCAGCTCAGGCACCAGTTGTACCAGGCTACGGATGGCATTACGTGCGCGATCCAGTGATTTTGCTTCCAGCCATTCTGCCAGCGTGAACAACACCATAACCATCGCAGCTTCCGGCCATTGTCGTAATATCAATGCGCCAGTGACTGCAATGCTCATCAGTGCATTGATATTGAGGCTTCCCTGGCGCACTGATATCCAGCCTTTGCGATAGGTCCCCAAGCCACAAATCATCACTGCCAGTAACGCCAGCCCTGCAGCGATGTATTCCGGCCCACTCATCCATTCCGCAATCTCGGCCCCAATGGCAGCGATCCCTGCCAGCACCAGCAAGCGTAATGACTTCTGCGGGGCAGCCACCTGTGAAGCCTGTGGCTCAGCTTGATCCACAAATAGCTGCGCCTGCATGCCCAGTTTCTCAATGGTTTGCATGATCAAGGGCAAGGATTCGGCCTCATGTGTCACGGTGAGGATGCGTTGAATCAAGTTGAAATCCAACGCGGAGACCGCACTCTTGTGAGCGAATGCCTTCCGGATTAACCCTTCCTCAGTCGGGCAATCCATCTGCTCGATATAGAGCTTGCTAGTGATATGAGCAGGAACCAACAATGGGGATTTACCGTTAGCCTCCTCTCCATGCCCACAGGTTTTCTCTTGGTCATGCCCGCAAGCGCATCCACGTTCGGCAGCATTATTTTTCATGAATATTCCTTGCTGGTTCTTCACTCACGTTTTTTGCTCCACTCATCTGGCTCCTGCGATATGCCCACTGATAAAACATCGGCAACACCAGCAAAGTGAGGGCCGTTGAAGACAGGATACCCCCAATCACCACCGTCGCCAGTGGTCGCTGTACCTCTGCCCCTGTTCCAGTCGCAATTGCCATGGGGATAAAGCCAAGCGAAGCCACCAGCGCAGTCATCAGCACCGGGCGTAAGCGAGTCAATGCGCCCTCCTGCACCGCTACCGCCAAAGGCTTGCCTTGCTCACGCAATTGACGGATGAACGAGATCATCACCAGGCCATTGAGCACTGCCACGCCCGAAAGGGCAATAAAACCCACCCCTGCAGAGATCGATAAAGGAATATCCCTCAGCCATAGTGCCACGATGCCGCCGGTGAGCGCGAATGGAATGCCAGTGAACACCAGCAAGCCATCCTTGAGATTGTTGAACATCATGAACAACAATGTGAGCACCAGGAACAACGCCAGCGGCACCACTATTTGCAAACGCTTGCGCGCGGATTGCAGGTTCTCGAACTGCCCGCCCCAAGTTGTCCAGTAGCCACTTGGCACCTTAATCTGGCGATTGATAGCCTCTTCAGCAGCATCAATAAAGGAACCAAGGTCGCGCCCGCGCACATTGGCGCTCACGACCACACGGCGCTTGCCATTTTCGCGACTGATCTGGTTAGGCCCTTGCACAACCTCCACCGTGGCCACTTCGCCCAGCGGAATATAGCTGGCTTGCACCTGCCCAACACTTTTAGGCAGGGGAATAGGCAATTGCCTCAATGCGGCAAGATCACTACGCACACTCTCTGCCAGGCGCACGACAATATCAAAGCGCCTGTCGCCCTGAAACAAAATACCTGCATTGCGACCGCCTATCGCCACACCCACGGCATCTTGCACATCGGCCACGTTGAGGCCATAGCGCGCTGTCTTGTCGCGATCAATATTGACGTTGAGGATAGGCAAACCAGTCGTCTGCTCAACCTTCACCTCAGCGGCACCGGGGATGGATTGCAGAACCGCAGCAATCTGGTTGCCAGTGGCGTTCAACACCTCCATGTCATCACCAAACACCTTGACCGCCACATCACTGCGCACCCCGGAAATCAATTCATTGAAGCGTAACTGAATAGGCTGCGAGAACTCGTAGTTATTGCCTGCAAGCTTTGCTGTAACCTCTTGGATGTCAGCAAGCAACTGCTCACGGCTCTTGCGCGGCTTGGGCCATTGCGCAGTGGGCTTGAGCATGATGTAGCCATCGGAGATATTCGGCGGCATGGGGTCAGAAGCGATTTCTGCCGTGCCAGTGCGCGCGAATATGCGCTCGATCTCGGGGAATTGGGCTTTCAGGCTACGTTCGATTTCCTGCTGCATGGCAACCGACTGGCTCAAGCTGGTGCTGGGAATGCGCAAGGCCTGGATGGCAACATCGCCCTCGTTCAGGCTGGGAACGAATTCGCTTCCCATGCGGCTTGCCATCAACACAGTCAGCGACAACATGGCAAGGATGAATGTCATCACCACCGCCTGGTTGCCCATGACCCAGTGCAGTAATCCGGCATAGTGCCGCTTGGCGGCTGCCATCAGCGCATTCTCTTTTTCAGCCACTGGGCCGCTAACAAACATCGCCACCGCAGCCGGGACAAAGGTCAGTGAAAGTATCATCGCCCCAATGAGCGCCATCACCACGGTGTAAGCCATGGGGTGGAACATCTTGCCCTCCACGCCAGTGAGCGCAAAGATCGGCAGGTACACCATCATGATAATGAGCTGGCCGAAAATCAGTGGGCGACGCGCTTCCTGCGCTGCCGCAAACACTTCGGCAAAGCGCTCTTCACGACTGAGCAAGCGGCCTTTCTGCTGCTGGGCATGCG
>VFQQ010001573.1_pt1 | contig 30567 bp, 55 predicted proteins | sample 3512341 | NCBI WGS metagenome assembly VFQQ01 (sample SAMN10412373, study PRJNA504923) | tailings metagenome | isolation source: Relicate 2 Philex TSF1 revegetated site | place: Philippines: Tuba, Benguet | collected 2017-08-29
CGCCATGCGCGACGTGCGCGGCGAGGTGGCGGAGCAGCGCAAGCAGCTGAAGGAACTGCTGGATGCAGGTGAGCTGTCCTGCATTTGTAGCCTGCTGCTTGTCCTCTGCATTTGCATGCTAGTGTGCGCTTGTCCTGCTCAGGGAGCCAAGCAGCTGAAGGATGTGCTGGACATGGGTGGGCTGCCGTGTTGCACACTGCAATTGCGCGCACGTTTCGCTCCATCGGCCGGTTTGCATTCCAGAGCTCAAAAGAGCGCGCTGCAGACGCACCGCTGCTGCGTTTTAGTGCTGCTTAGCGCACCGTTTTCTGGTGTACGCCTGCAGAGAAGGAGCAGCGGCGGCGCAAGCGCGAGGAGCGGCGGAAGGAGGAAGAAGAGAAAGCGGGCGCCGCTGCGGCTGCCGCTGCTGAAGGCGGCGAGGGCCAGGGCGGCGAGGAAGCAGAGGGCAAGGATGGAAAGGATGGCAAGGATGGAGAGAAGGAGTCGGGCGCCGCGGCGATGGAGGTCGACGGCCAGGTGCGAAGCCCCTAAGCCAGGCTCAAGGGCACGCAGTTGCACTTACGAGGCCTGTTTTGGGTGGCACAACCGAGCAGCAGGGGCGCCTGTCTCCCCTGGGCATTGCTCCGGGCAGCCAGCGGCCCCTTGCTCACTTTTAATTGAGCTCTGCATGGTGTGGACCAGAGCAGGCATTTGATGAAGCTTGCTGTGCCACCCTACAGCCAACCTTACTGCCAACGCATTTGCAGGAGCAGCAGCAGGCGGAGCCCTCGTTTGAGCTGCCGGAGCGGCTGCAGGAGTACAGCGGGCCCGCCAACGACCGAAAGGCGCTGATGCAGTGGCGCCAGGAGCAGCAGGTGGGTGGGGGCTCTTGTTGGATGGGGCTGGCATCGGTGTGGAGAAGGCAGCAGGCGGGTGCGCGGTGCGGATGCAGTGGCGCCAGGAGCAGCAGGTGGGGATGCGCTAGTTAACTTGGCCAACATTAGGGCACACCAGGACTGGGGGCTTGGGGGCCTCGGTTTCTTCTGCCGCCAAGTACTGCCTGTTTGGTGGGGAATTTTGTGCGTGCAGGCCGAGAAGCGGCGGCTGGAGAAGGAGCGCAACCGCTGGGTGGCGGAGCAGCTGCGGCGGCAGCGCGAGCTTGAAGCCAAGGAGAAGGAAGCGGTAAGGACTGGGCTGCAGTTTGTGTTCAGAATCCACTGCTGGTTTTGCATGTGTCGGGCAGGGGTGAGCAGCAGCACGACCTTGAAGCCAAGGAGAAGGCGGCGGTAAGGGCTGGGCTGCTGTTTGCGATGGCTTTGCCAGTTGGTGCAGCTCATGAGGTTGTGATTTGCATGGCCTCCCAGCTGCTTTGTTGAGCCCTGCCTGGCTGCTCAACACCTGCCTCCTGGCTTAATGCCCGCCCATTCCATGACCGCCGTGCCGCCGCATGCGGAACAAGAGCTGCGAGAGCACCTAGCCCCCCTGCCTACCCCCTGCAATTGTGCCGTCCTGCCACCCTGCCTGCCTCCTGCAAGCATTCCTTTTGCTTCCAATGTGCCGCAGCGCGCGGAGCAGGAGCTGCGGGAGAAGGAGAAGCGGGAGATGTTTGAGGCCATCGAGCAGTGAGTGGGAATTGTTTAGGTCTGGGCTGTTGCCGGGCTGTAGTGCGGTTTGGCAGGCTTCACAAGCTCGGCTCCAGCATGCCACCGGTGTCTGCCCCTGGGCTATCACCCCTGTTGCACTCACGCTCCCTTTTTCGATGTACACCCCTTCTGACCTGCTCAGGAGGAGCTGGAGGAGCAGCTGAAGAAGTAGGCATGCCACACATTATTTCCATTTCACCATTCTCACCGTGGATTGATCCGCGCAGGGCTCAAGAGGAGCTGGAGGAGAAGCTGGAGAAGTACGCCACCCGCCGCCTGCCCCTGGGCTTCGACCGCCACCAGCGGCGCTACTGGTGGGGGCTGGCCGGCCACCGCCCCGTGGTGTGGGTGGAAGACGCAGAGGTGGGTGCTAGCTGGATTTTGCTGTTGATTTGGATGCGCCCATCATGCGCCGCTTTTTGGGCCTGGCGGGCCGCCGCCCCAAGCTGTGGGCTGGAGAGCTTGAGGGGCCAATGGACCGTGCAAGCACGGCTCCAACTTTTCATCATTGACCGAACCGCTCCTACAGGGCCGGTGGGGCGCTTATTCAACTGCGGGCGAGATCGAAGGGCTGATGGCCTCCCGATGCTGCCACCAAACAATGCTTCAATGAGTTAGCAATGATTCACTCTTTCTGCAGGGCCGCTGGGGCGCGTACTCCACTGCCGGCGACCTTGAGGGGCTGATGGCCAGCCTGGAGCGGCGGGGCGTGCGCGAGCTGGCGCTGGCAGAGGTAGGTGTTCCGCAAGTCCTGTTTTCTTTCCCTCCGCAAAATAGTCTTGCTTACAAAGCGGCGGGGCGTGCGCGAGCTAGCGCTGGCAGAGGTAGGTGTAGATGGTTTACGGGCGCTGCTGTGTCGGCCCTGGCAGATGGGCCCCACTCGTGCGCCAACTGTTCAGCGGTGCGGGTGCTTTCGAAAAACGCTGTGGTGGACCACCACTCATTCATAACTTATCCTGATGTCTCAATCCTTGAGTGCAGGCCCTGGAAAAGAAGTACCACACCATCACCACCGCCATGGCACGCGCGGAGCGCGCCGCCGCCGCCGCCGAAAAGGCGGGCGCCAAGGTGGGCTGCACTGGGCAACCGGGGTGGGTCCGCCAGCATTCCCCTCCCTCTGCCTCATTCCATGAATGGGTCCTTGTCAGCACAAACAAGGTTGCTCTTATTGCTTTGCAGGGCGTGGACAAAGAGAAAGAGAGGGAGAAGGAGCGGGCGGAGCCGCCCCGTCGCAGCGGCCGCACGGCGCAGCAGGTGGGGACAGCGGGGGTGGCTATGGGGATCGCACAGGGATGTGTGTGTTGGTTGGGGCTCGCAAGGCCCCCAAAGAGCCGGCAGCCAGGTGTGACACAGACCAGCGCATTGCAAACCTCCCATTTTGGCTCCAATCGCAGGTCGAGTTTTTCGACCCCGCCAAGGCCAGCAAGAGCGCTGATGCCTCAGCGGGCCTGGCCGCCCTGTTTGGCCCCGCCGAGGCGGTGGCAGCAGCGGCGGCCGCCGACGCGATGCACGAGCTGCGGCAGGGCGCTGCACGTGAGCTCCCGGCGCGCCTGCAAGAGGGCCAGAACACAGTCAAGCAGGTGCAAGCTGACCGCTGACCCTGCTGCCTTCATGCCGGCTGACGCAACTGCCTGCGATTGTGTTTCCCTTGCAGGTGCGCATGTGGAGGCGCCCGCCGGCTACGACAGCTGGAAGGAGTGGGGCTCTGCTGTCAAGGTGAGTTGTGCGTGGTTAGCCAAACTTGTGCAAAGTCGGCGTTTGCAGAGCAGATGACATCCGTAGATGAGGGAAGCAGCCCTGCAGCGGGCGTGCGGCCTGCTGCTGAGGAGCCCAAACAGCTTGCAGCCAGCGCTGCTGCGGTGCACCCAGCTGTGCCACCCTGCACCTGCTGAGATCCCCTTGCTTATCGTCTGTCCTGCTTGCAGGCTGCTGCCGCCGGCGAGCTGGAGGAGAGCAGCGAGGCGCCGAGCGCCGCAGCGCTGCGCAGCCTGCTGCAGGTGTGCTAGCTGCCATGATTGCCTGGCTGGTTCTTGGTCAGCAGGTTCCATCACCACGGCCCATTTGCAGTGCGGATGCTCTGGCCGCTGTGCTGTCCATGGAGGCACATCCCGCGTGCAGCCAGCCGGGTGTGCGGTTGTGCCAAGGTGTGTGACCACCTGCCTGGCCGCCCTCAACTTTCGCAGGGCAAGCTGCAGCAGCTGGAGGAGGCGCTGCTGGCCGCCTCGGTGGGAGGCCTGGCCGCCGATGGCGATGAGTCAGGTGGGAGGGTGCTTGCAGCAGTTGCGTAGGGCAGCCGCGCCAAAGGCCCAAAGTGCATGCGCCTCGGCCGCAGAGTGTACAACCCGCAGAGGGTCAAGTGGGACCATGCACTAACAGTTGTGAAGCACGTTGTTTGGAAGTCGCAATTGTCTCACTCCTTGCACCCACCCCACCAACATATGCAGAGGGCGAGGGCAGCGGCGAGGCTGGAGAGGGGCAGGGCAGTGAGGAAGGCTCGCCCGCAGGCGAGGGCGGCATCTCGCGCACCCAGGTGGGTAACTGCTGCCTGTGCTCAGGAAATTCCACTTCCCTTTGAGGGTGTGGACACGCCCCCCTCCAGCGCACTGTTGCCCCCCAAGGACCTGCTCCCGACTGCCTTTTCAGACGCTCTCAACACTGCCTCTGTTCCCCCAATTGCAGTCCGCCCAGCTGCTGCCACCTGAAGAGGTGGTTGACGAGCAGTTCTCCCCCACCAAGCGCCAGGAGGCCAAGTACCTGTGGAAGACGCAGCGGGAACGCACCGCCTGGCTGGTGAGCAGCATACGCTGATGTCTTCTGAACGCAGCTTGTGCGGCGTGCTCGTGCCGTGCCAAACGGGTTGCCTTGCTTTGGTCGGCCCCAACATGCTGCACAAACCCGATACGCTGCACTCCACCCAACCCCCCACCCAACCCCACCACCGCAGACCGACGTACGCCAGGCCGCCACCGCAGCCCGCATCGCCTACTGCGCCGCTGTGCTGGAGCAGCAGGCGGAGCCCATGCTTGCTGCGCTGGCCAAGGCTGGCGGCAAGGGCTCTGGAGGAAAGAAGGGCGGCAAGGCGGCGGCTGGCAAGGCGGCGGCTGGCAGCGGCAAGGCCGCTGCTGCCGTAGCGGGGTCCCGGCCTGTCTCCCGCGCCAACTCTGCCGCTAACCTTGAGGCATCGGTGGCCGAGGCGCGCGGCAGCGGCAAGGGCAGCGGCAAAGCGGCGGCGGCGAGCGGCAAGCGCAAGGCTCCGCCGCTTCCCGACAACATGCGGCAGACGCGGTCGCGCCACTGAGACAGTGTGGCGCAACGTCTGGTCGCTTGCCAGATTGTGCTTGAATTGAATGCCCTGCAGCGGCCACTTGACAGCTTCGGAATGAGTGCCCGTTCAGCTGGGCGAAACCCTTTTTAGATGTAAATCAATCCCAATCATCCCGAGGAAGGGTCTGATATGAGCTGCAGCAAAGGCAATTGTGCACAATGGTGCGGCAGTGCGAAGCAGGAAGTCCGCTAGGCACCCACCGCCCATCTCCCAGCGTGCGTCGGCGGCCGCCAGCTACATCCGTTGCAATCTGCGGCAAACGACTGTTTATTCTTGCAACATGCAGCCTGTACAACTCGCAGCTGCCCAGCCGCCTCTGCACGCGGCTCTGGACAAGCGCCTGGGTGGTCCGCCCAGCCAGCCGCGTCCCCTGCTCGCTTTCAGTGCCAAGGTGGGCGTCAGGTGGTGCTGCTGATGCTCGATGGCTAGGGTGCGGCCACTGCCAAGCGCTTCCCGTCACAGCTGGCCGCCACCACTGCTGCCGCCCTCCGCCAACCTGCCCACACTGCCGCCCACCCTCGTCTCCCCAATTTCCGCTGCTCCACAGGGCTGCACGCATGCGCTCAAGCTGCGCGACTCCTTCAAGCTGGGCCCGCAGCTGCAGCTGGAGCTGGGTGCAGATCTGCTGCTCCCCTCAACTGGCACTGCCACAGACAGGACAGCCACCAGCCATGGTGAGGCGGCGCCCAACACCATCACCGCAGGCGGTGGTGCCGCCGCCAGCAACAGTGTCAGCAGCTTGACGGCCGCCGACAGCGCCAGCGGCCTGGCAGCCAGCGGCGGCAGCGCTGTGGCCGCTACAGGGCCACCGCCAGCAGCTGAGCGTGTGCCGCCTGCGGCAGCAGCACCGACAGCTGGGGCGCTGCGCTTTGCGGGCCCCTGGGTGGCGCTGCAGTGGCAGGTGGATTTGGAGGACCGCAGCAAGGGTGTGGTGCGAGCAGACGCCCACCACGTGTCCTACAGCCGGCACTTCAGGCTGGGGCGCAAGGCAGACTGGTGGGCAGTGCCGCTCGATGCCAAGCTGGGGCTGACCTATTCAGGTGGGCTGCTAAATAAATGCCCCTTGTGTGTTGTTCTGCCCCTCAGTGCCAAGTCGATCGGCAGCCGCATTATGGGAGCTTTCCAGCTTTGGATGTCCCCCACGCACGCTCTTCTAATGCAGGCCGGCCGCGCGTGGCGCTGGGCACTTCCAATGTCCCTCTGGCGCTGGGGCTGGCGGCCGCCCTGCTGGTCGCCGGCAAGCCCGTGCACATAGCGCACAAAGAGGTGGGGCGTGCACTCTTTGGCTGCACTGCAGCTGGTTGTGCATAATGCTGCCTCTGGATGCCAGGCACGGCTCTTCGCACGCCATGTCGCACTGAGGGCAGCTTATGAATGTTCCAATCTGCAGGTGGGCGGCCTGGCGGTGCACTTCCCGCTCTCCTTTGGCGGCACGCGGCACCAGGAGTGCCTGCAGGAGCGGGTGAGCCTGCTTCTCTGTCTGGCTGCCGTCTTTGAATGGAACGTAGCAGCAGCTGCAGGGCTGCCATGCACTGCTTGTCATTATCTGTGCGTGACTGCGTGCCATCACTCCTGAGAGCCCCAGGTGGAGGTGGACTTGACGCTGCGGCGGGCGGGACACGGCCTGCGCTGCGACCTGCACCAGCTCAACGGCGTGCTGCGCCTGCGGGAGGAGTGAGCTGCGCAATAGGACTTTTGTCATCTCTGGGGCAGATTGTTCGTCTTCTGTGGCCTGCTGCAATTGCCATGAATCCCACCGCACGGGCATGGACTGAGCCTCTGAGAGCATCGCTTGTGCACGTATTTAGCACACTTTAACACAGAACTTGCGGGTGGCATGTCTGCATGTGTAAGTGGCATTCACATTGTAGGAAGAGAGGAGGCGAAAACAGCATGACATTGGAGTAAGATGTACAGACGCGAGTGTATTGCTGCAAAACTGGTGGTGGCAGGGCTTAGACAAAGTAGAAGACATGTAGCGGCAAATGAGTGACGAGAGGCAAACCGTAGCGTTAGGATGTGAACATCAGGCGTCAGCAGGCAACGGGTACAGAACTGTGTACACAGTGAGAGCCGCCAGGCCTGCCGAAAGCATCAGCAGCACCACCCCGCTCCAAAACAGCTTGCTCCACCACAGGGAGTAAAGGGGCGGCAGGGTGGGCTCCCCCGTTGTGCCTGCTGCGCCTGCTGTGCTGCTGTCCAGCAGGGGCGCCTCCAGCCCTGCAGCTTCCATGAACAGCTGGCGGCGCTTGCGCGACTCCACATGCTTGCTGCGAGCGTACTGCAGGCAGACCGAGGCAATGGACAGGATGGAACTGCCTTGTGAAGCTGGGAAGCTTCCGGGCTGCACCAGCAGGCAGCCCGGCATGCACCATCCCTACTTGACTGCAGCAGGCAGGCAACATACGCATGCAACACCCCGGCCTCACCTGCACCAGCAGGCAGCCGGGCATGAAGAGGATGAGCACGTTGCCGCAGGTGCCGCCCACTACTTTGAAGATGCTCCCTGCTTAATGCGTTGCGACAACGGCGGCTTTGGTGAGTCAAGTATGTATTGCAGTGCAAGGGTTGGTTGCTGGTGTGCCCGTTGGCGGAATCACACAGCCTGGCTGCTGCAGGCTGGGTCCACCCGAGACCTCACGCAGCATCCTCCGCTCAAATCCAAGCTCTCACCCAGGTCAGTGACCAGGAGCGCCAGCACCAGCGTTGAAAAGAAGAACACCAGTGTCTCCACTGCCACAAAGGCGGGGCCGCCCACTGTGTGGCCGCTGGTCTGGAGGATCAGGTCTCTGATGGCTCCTCTGGCTGGGAAGTGATTGATGACGTATGCTGCAATCTGAATCAAGCCCACCGTGGCGCGGGCCACCTGCGTGCAGGAAGGGCGGTGTTGGTTTAGAGGGACAGCACGGTGGTGCTTAGGTCCAGCCGGCTGGGTCGCAGTGAAATGTGCAGGCAGCGCAACGTTCCATCCAACCCAGCGGTGCAGCGTGCGCCTCAGGCGAACGCAGGTTCAGTTCGGCCCACTTGGATCAGCAGTTCGACCCAGCCAAATCTCAGCGTGCTGGTTGGTCAAACACACCAGCTCACTCAACACTCCACCAGGGCCGAACACAGCTCAACCAAATGCGCACCTTCAACCGCACCAACTCGCGCAACCACCTTGCACATGGCACTGCACACAGCAACTGCAGTGCCCAACTCACTCACCATCCCTGCACATTGCAGCAATAAAAGCCCACCTGGATGAGCAGGTCGTCCTCTCCAAAGCTCAACATGATGTCGGAGCGAGCGGTGGCCGGAAAGGCCAGGTATCCCGCCAGGCCTGCGGATGGCAGGGCAAGGGACCAAGGGACAGGAATCACACAGAGGCACCTTGGTCGCTCATCAGGGCTTCACGGAGTTGACGCAGCCAGTTCAGCCCCAGACGTTGCACCCAGCACTTGCCCGTACAGGAGTGGCACAGCACACACGAGCAAAGCAGCGCGTATCGATGCGCGGGCAGATGCAAAACAGGCGTGTGCATGTGGCCAACTAGAGCAGCACTCACCCACACATGAGTAGAGCACTCCAGTGACCACCACCGCAAGCACCACCACCTGCCGCATGCCTTCTAGCTTTTCGCTTTTCAGGCTCCGCGAGCCAGCCCCATTGCCCAGCGGCAGCGGCGTGTAGTGCAGCTGCGGCTCGGCCGCTGCCGCTTCATCCCCTGCTGGTGTGGCTGTCCCTGCCGCCCCTGCTTCTGCCGCTGAAGTGCTGCCATTGCTGTCTCCCTCTGCTACAGCTGCCGCTGCATGACCATTGGATGCGTCCCCTGCCAGCGCCGCCACCGCTGCGCCGGCCAGGCCTCCGACCGTGGATGGCGAGGGTGAGGGCCGGAAGAAGGCAGGCTGGGGGTCCAGCTCTTCGAAAACTGACACCACATTGGTGTGGCACTGCATTGCAGTTTGGGTGGCAGGTGCACATCGTTAACGCGTGTGACTGCAAGCCAACATGAACTTGCAGTCAACCTACCCTGGCCCTGCAACGCCCCAGCCGTACGTTCTCTATCAACCTTAACCTTGCCTGGAAGCCAAAGAGCACGATGACCAGGGCGGACAGGAAGTGCAGGCCCGAAGAGGTGTTGACCGCCTTGACCGCTTCAGAGGAGTAGTCTGCATTGTTGAGGAAGGGGACGCAGGCTCAAATGGCGCGTGGATCGTACTGCTGGCAAGCCGTTTAGTAGGCGGCATGGTTCAACTGCTGACGTCCAGCTGCTCAGCAAGCTGCTCAGCAGCTCAGCAGCTCAGCAACAGCGCTCACACAAGCAGCGCGGCTGAACACGGCAAATGCGCACCTGGGCTGCGCACAATCTGCGCGGAGCGGAACACAATAATGCCCACCACCACCAGCAGGCCCCACACGCACATGGAGGACACCGCTGCACGGACAGGAGGTGCAGGTGTGAAAGGGCGGGACAACTTCACATAGGGCCGGCAGGCGGGCTGGAAACGGCGCAGAGGGCATGGTGCAGACAATATCAGGCTGCACAGGCGCTGAGGTTTGGCGGCTCGTGCTGAGCAGCAACGCTGCAGCCGACACAGCCCCACAGATGACACTGCCCCACTCGCGCGTTCCCTAGCAGCATCCAGCAACCAGACACATCATACAGCTGAAACCTGCCTCACTACTCGCCTTTCAGCGCGCCCAGGCGCGTGCGGAAGCACAGCGGCAGCATGGCGGCGCAGCCGACCGCTGTGATGATTGCGGTGCGGCTGGTGAACCAGGTGGAGCCGAAGAGCTCCAGCAGCAGCGGCTGGAAGCTGTCGCCTGTGCTAGGTGGGGTCAAAATCAAAATGTGGCGCGCTGGTGAGCACGGCAGTTAGCACATGCAACGTGGCAGCACATGTCAGCACCTGTGGCTTGCAGGTGACCGAACGCGCACACCCACACCGACTTACACGCATAGCCTGAACTGCAGCCTGGCCCCCGGCTACAAAAAAAGGCCAACAAGCCCAAGCCCACCTGTGATGATCAGGTAGGCCACGCAGCTGCCAAAGGGGTAGGCAATCAGCACGATGCACATCAGCAGCGCCAGCTGCGGCCCCAGCATTGTGCGGACCTTTGGGCGCGGGCAAGGGAGAGTGTTGAGTGAGCGGAAATGGAGTCGTGGCAACTGATTCACCAGAGCAGCGGCGGCGCAAACGCAGCCTCATGGAGGAGGGCCGACATGAGTGCAAAATGCTGCCCGCGGACCCACCAGCCCGCTGTACGTGCCAGTCTTCGTGTACTCCGCATACCGGCTGCATTGTGGAGAGCGTTCAGCAGGCTTTGTGAGCAGGGTGGGTGAGCATACGTGGCTAGCATGCATGCAGCGCTCGAGGCAACTGCTCCAAGCAGCAAGTTCCAAGTGCACGTGTGCCCGGCATGGCCCACCTGAGCACGTATAGCGTGAAGGATTCGACGGTGCCGATGAGCACCACGGCCGCCAGCCCCGCCGCCCAGCCGAAGGCACGAAACGCGAAGGGGAAGGAGAGGATGCCAGCGCCCACAGATGAGTTGATCAGGGTGACCACGCTGGAGCGCGCGGTGCCCAGCGGCTCCGCCATGCCGCCGCCGCCGCCAGCCGCTGAAGGGACGGTGCCTTGGGAGGGTTTCGGGGCGGCTGTACGCGATGGTAGTGCTTCGCCAACCAAATCGGAGGGACGGTGGGCTCAAAAGAGCACTCTGCGCGCCTAGGGCAAATGGGGCGGCGGCCAAACTGCCTGGCGGCCGCTGAAGTGCAAACTTGCAAACGGTATCGGTGCACAGCAGGCCGATGGGCAAGCACAAGCAAGTTAAAGAGCAGCCGGCATGATGGCCCATGCAGGCGAGCCAAGGTCTCCCGCTTTCCTGCTCTCGGCACATTCTTGAGCGATCAGTCCACCCAAGATCACCTGGTGAGGGCCGGAGGCAGCCAGGCGTGTTCCAGGAGTTTTTGTTCCGCACTCCCGCGTTGCTCAGTGCCCGCCTGCTGGCCCCGCAAGCGCAGTGGATTGCAGCAACGCGCACCCGATCGCGACTGGAAGCAGCCCCGCCCTCAAGCAGCTCGCCGCCGCCGCTGCCGCCGCCAGTCGGTTGGCGTAGCCTCGGTTGCGCTCACCCTCCAAACTGCCCATGCCTCTGCCCCTCCCTTTCAGGGCTTGGTTAATATCATCCTCAACCGCATCAAGCCAGCGGCTCCAATGTCTGCAGCCTGAGCTCACCCTGCTGGCCTAAGGCGTTGCGCCCGGCGAGCGGCGGCGCATGACGATGGCGGCGCCTCCGGGCATCCCGCCCTCGGTGGCCAAGCTGCCGCTGGAGGACCTGCAGAAGCTGACCGTGGAGTGCCTCAAAAAGCTCAAGGTGGGTGCTGGAGTGGGAAGAGGGGGCCCAGCTGGGTGCTGGGCAGCACCCGCCTGGGCCGCGGGCTCGAACGCTAGTTCACGCACTGCTGTTATTGCAAATGTTCGTGCAGAGCAGAAGCCCCACACTAGCAACCGCCCTTAATTCACACTGCAGGTCCGCGACAAGCGCATCAGCGAGCTCGAGGCGCGTGTAAAGGACGGCGATGCGACCCGAAGCAGCCCCGCCGCCGCGCAGCTGGAGGCGACCGTGGCGGCGCTGCAGCAGAAGCTGCTGCATGCAGAAGAGGCGTACAATGCCCGCCTGGCAGCAGAGACAGAACTGCTGCAGCAGCAGGTCTCGGCAGCTGAGGCGGCTGCAGCAGCTGAGCAGGAGGCAGCTGCCGACTTGCAGGATCAGCTGGGGCGGCGGGAGCACCAGCTGGCAGAGCTGCAGCAGCAGCTGGAGCAGCAGCAAGCGGTGGCTGCCGATTTGGAGGCGCGGGCAGCGGGCGAGGCGGCGGCGGAGGAGCAGCATGTGCAGCACCTACAGATTGCAGCAGCCACGCTGCAGGCAGAGGTGCGGGCGGCACAGGAGGAGAGGCACGCGCTGAGCACCCAGCTGGCTGCGGCACAGCAGGAAGCTGAGGAGCGGGGAGCGGCACTGCAGGCGGCTGTTGTGGAGGCGCAGCAGCTGCGGCAGGAGGTGCAGGAGCAGGCGCGGGCCATTGCCGAGGCAGAGGCGCGGGCTGACAAGGCAGAGGCGCGGGCAGGAGAGCTGCAGGGCCAGCTGCAGGCGGCCTTGGATGCAGCGGCCGCCGCGACTGCGGCGGCAGATGCTGGCAGCGGTGCTGCGGCAGAGGAGGTGGCAGCGCTGCGCCAGCAGGCCACTGAGATGGCAACTGAGCGGGACAGCCTGGCTGAGCAGCTGGCTGCCGCTCGGGCGGAGAGCGGCGAGAAGGAGGCGGCGCTGGCCGAGGCCACGCAGCGGTGAGGCGGGCACTTTTGACAGATGCATGTTGGGAAAGGCTGCATCTGGCATTTGTTGGCGCACTCGCACTGCTGGAGAATGCCCCTGCTGTGCATCCCACCGCTGTCTGTCTGCGCCTGCTCGACTGGCTGCTGCCCCTGCCTGTTTTCTCCGGCACCAGGTGTGCGGCGCTGGAGGAGCACCTGGCTGCCCAGGCCTCGGAGCACGAGTTCCTGGAGCGCCAGATGACCATGGAGCTGGTGAGGGTCCAGCCTTAGATTGTTCTTTTTTGTTGGGCATGGTCTGCTGCAGGACAGTTGCACTGCTCTGTCACCTGCAGCTGGCCCGGCTTGGTGTTGATGAGCAGGGCGGGAAGCGGAGAGCAGCAGCCAGTCCACTTAGCAGCAGGGCAGCCCAACCGACGCGTGGCGCACCACATCCTCGCCCCTTTACAGACCATGGCTGAGAAGGCGCTCGCAACCGCCCAGCAGCAGCACGAGGCAGCGCTGGCCAAGGCCGCTGCTGAGCATGCCGCTGCCCTGGCGGCTGCCCGAGAGGAGGCTGCTGCCGCTGCCAGTGCAGTCGCCGTGTCTGCGGCTACCACAGCGGGCGTAGCCACAGCAGAGGAAGAGGCGGCCTCACAGCAGGAGGTGCAGGAGCTCCGAGCGCAGGTGGAGACGCTGCAGCGTGAGAACGCCAGCCTGGTGGAGGCGGAGCGGCAGACCGCCATGGAGCTGTCGCGCCGGCTGAATGAGATTGCGGCTCGCGGGCAGCAGGCGGCTGAGAGCCGGGTGGAGACGGAGCTGCTCTCTTCAGCAGTGGAGACGGTGCAGGTGAGCGGCGAGTAGCTGCGTGTGAGAAAGATTGAAAGGGAGGTGGGCACTGGCGGAGAGGCAGTTTTTTTGGCAGCAGTTGAATAGCAGAGACACCCCCTCCTGCTCCCGGCAACAGCCACTCGCATGAATCCCCCCTGCCATCTCTGGTTTCCTCCCCCTCAGGCGCACGTGTCGGAGCTGCAGGAGGCGCTGGCTGGGCGGGAGCAGGAGGTGGCTGAGCTGGAGGCTGAGCTGGCGGCGCTGCGCCGCAGCAGTGCAGAAGGCGACAGCAGCACACCCGAGCAGCCCACCGGCGAGGGTTCTGCTGCATCCCAGCAGCAGGCGCAGGAGCTGCAGCAAGAACTGCAGCAGCTGCAAGAGCGAGCAGCTGCAGCAGAGGCGGCGCTGGCCGCCGCACAGGCTGCTGCGGCCGAGGCCGGCCAGCAAGCAGCTGCTACGCAGGAGCAGGCGGAGCAGCTGCAGGCGCGCGTGGTTGAGCTGGAGCGCAGCCGTGAAGCAGCCCTGCAGCGGGCGGCGGCGGCAGAGGTGGCTGCAGCTACTGCGGCGGCAGCAGCGGCGGCTAGCTCCAGCGAGGAAGCAGAGGGGCAGCTGCGGGAGGCCCGACAGCAGGCAGCTGCACAGCAAGAGCAGGTGGAGGCCCTGCAGCGGCAGCTGGCTGAGGCCCAGGAGGCAGCGGCAGTGCAACAGGCACGTGCAGACGAGCTGGCAGCCGCGCTGGTGGCTGTGCAGCAGGAGCTGCAGCAGCTGCAGCAGCGCGGGGAGGAGCAGCAGCCGGAGGCACTGTCGGTGCAGCCATCTGAGAGCTTTACTGAGGCGGCCTCTGCACCCGGTTCGCCCACCGCCGCCGCTGCAGCAGCTGCAGCAGCTGCCGCTGTCGATGCAGCGCCAGGGGATGCACCGGCGCTGCAGGCCGAGTGTGCTCGGCTCACTAAGGAGCTGCAGGTCAGTTGGTTATTTATGGACAGAAACACAGGTGGTGCCCAGGTTGCATGAGCATGCCAGGCAGGAGGGACTTAGGCAGCGCTGCTTGGCGCGAGCACTCGTAAGATGCCTGAACGCCTGCTGTTTACCTGCTTGCTGCGTTCCCATTACCTGCAGGACGCCAAGCGCAAGTTTGTGCTGATAGCCAAGAAGAAGCAGCAGGAGCACGCAGCCAAGTGGGTCCTCGCGCTGTGCTTTTGGCAGAGCAGCTGTCACAGCAGCTGTGATCGCGCTTGCTACGTAGTGGCAGGCATCACTCACAGTTCCATTGGCATTGCCTTTCCCTAATCGCCAAGCTTACCACTGGGTGTGTTTTGCCCTGCAGGGCCAAGGCGCTGGAGGAGCAGCTTGCCGCAGCAGAGGCGGGGCGTTCCCAGATGGAGCAGCAGCTGGCGGTGGCACGCAGCCAGCTGGCCGACAGCCGCGCGCTCATGGACTCCACGCAGGTTGGTTTTAGTGGCTGACCTGGGTTGGTTAAATCAGCTGGCCCTCAACTTGCACTGGCATTGCGCGCAATCTTTGCAGAGGGGACCTGCAATCCACACAACACCAATCCGTCCGTTCGTTTGCTTGCCCACTGCCGCGCGCAGTCGTCGGTGCACAGCCAGCTGGCGCAGTGGAAGGCGCTGGCCGACGAGAAGGAGGCTCGCCTGGCGGCAGCAGCGGAGAAGGCGCGTTGCCGTGGGGTTCTGCTTGTGCACTGCGCTGCTGCTCCCTCCACACCGCTGCGCTGCCGCTAAGGCCGCCCTGCATGCTGGCATGATGAGCCATTTCATGCCGCCCACTTGATGTATCAAACTCTTTGGCTTTCAACCTATTGTTCTCCTGTGCAGGTGTCCCAGCTGGAGAGCGAGCTGCGCGTGGCGGCCACCAAGCACGAGGTGGCGCTGGAGGGGCTGCGCCTGCAGCACCAGCAGGTGAGCACTGCAAAGAAACCCAAAGGGCGCTTCTGCTGGTGTATCAGCTGTTGGTTCACTCTAGCACGAATCGGCGCTGGAGCAGTCGTGCCCGCAGCACCAGCAGTGTAGCCACTGTCTCACCTCGCATGCTCACAGACCCAACTATATTGCCCCCTTCTTCTGTCTTACAGGAGAAGGAGGCACTTCAGGCTCAGATCGAGGCCAAGGAGAAGGAGGTGGAGGCGGCACAGGAGGCGGCAGAGGCAGCCGGCCGTGCAGTGAGCGACCGGGAGCGACAGCTGGCAGGGCAGGCAGACGCGTCTGCAGACAAGGTGGGGTGCCTGTTTGTGCCTGCTGCACTGGTCTGCCTCGGTGTAGCTGCTCTGGCAGCTGCAGGCCCGTTAGCTAAGGGGAAACCGCATTCCACGTCCAGCAGGTTGGTTAGAGCTGCTGCACATAGCCTGTGGACCGCCACACCTGCAACGCAGGCGTGCCAGACTGAGCGGGAGCTTGAGGCAGCCCGGGCCGAGGTGGCCCAGATCCGGCAGCAGCAGGATGCGGAGCGCGCGCGGGTGAAGAAGGCAATTGCAGAGATGAAGCGCAAGATTGACGGGTGAGCAGGCTGGGTATTGTGCTTTGGATGGCGGAGGCGGCAATGGAGCCTGGGGTTGGATGCCCTCGGCGGATCTGCCACGTGACCTGGGGTCCGCAGGTTGGGCCTAAGCTTGCCATCTCAACTGTTCTGTGCACACCTTGCAGGCTGCAGAAGGAGAAGCAGGACGCCGAGGCGGCCAGGGAGGAGAGCGCCGGCAAGGCGGCAGCTGATCTGGAGGCGCTGCGGGCGGAAGCTGCTGCCGCGGAGCAGCGCCTGCAAGCGGCACAGGTGCGATTCATCAGCAGCTGATTTGTTGCACTTGGGCAAGCTTACAACGTACACAGTGCTCTGCCTCTCTTACAGCATTGTGCTTTTGCTGCATGTGTGCATGGGTTGCATGCAATGCTGGCAGACCGCATGCACCCTGCAGTCAGCTAGCCCCCTGCAGCGAGCCCACCCGCTGCCCTGCCACTTCCGCACCTACGCAGGGCGACTGCAAGCGGCTGGAGGGCGAGCTGCGTGATTACAAGGCCCGTGCCCACGTGCTGCTCAAGGCCAAAGAGACGGAGCTCAAGGCAGCACGTGACATTGTCAGGTGCGCGTGCTTTGGGTGCTGCTGTCCTCTGCTGCATGGGCCAGCTGGGAAGCGGTCGGGAGGCGCCGGTATTGCAGGGCTGTGTTGCTCGGCAGGCCACTGCGGAACGGGGCCTCCCTGCTGGCTAAGTCAACTGCATTACACCGCCCCGCTCGCATTGTTGCAGGGAGGAGGTGCAGGGTCAGCAGCGCGAGGCGGAGGCTCGGGCAGCAGCCGCCGAAGCAGCCGCAGCCGCCGCCCAGCAGCAGGCTTCAGAGGCGCAGACGGCCCTGGCTGCACAGGCAGCGGCGCTCAGCAGCAGGTACGAGCCGCAGCTGGCAGAGGCACGAGCGGCGGCGGACCAGGCGGCGCAAGGCGCAGAGGCTGCCAAGCGGTGGGTGATGCTTGAATCTGGAGCGCTGCTGCCTGCACATTCACAACACATTTTGGGGAGCGGGAGCATGCTTTGTCGTCGCTTTGCGGCCAGCTGAAGGTAGACGTGCTGCCAGGTTGGCTCGATTTACGTTCCTTCCTTGCTGATGCTTCCCCCTGCAGGCAGTACGAGCAGCTGAAGCTGCGGTACGAGTCGCTGGAGCTGCGGGCGCAGCAGGCACAGCAGGCCGCCGCTGCAGCCGCAGCACGCGCAGCAGAAGCCGACAGCCTGGCACAGCGGCTGGAGCGGCTGCAGGCTGAGCACGCTGCACTGCGTGCTGCGTCTGGCGCCGCCAGCGACAGCCAGGCTGGCGAGCTGAGCCAGCTGCGGGCGGCCCATGCCAGCTTGAAGGATGAGCTGACGGACCTCAGGGCGGTGAACGAAGTGCTGCGAGAGCAGCTGGCTCGGCAGCCCAGCTCTGCAGGTGCCAGCAATGCCAACCTGTCCCTGGCCGCGCTGCAGCAGCAGCCCTCGTTTGGGGCAGTGGCAGGCATGGGCCTTGGAAGCGCGGGCGGCGAGCTGGAGCGAGCGGTGTCAAATGCCTCCCTGGCGTCCAGCCTGGCGGCGCTGCAGCAGCGGCAGGCATCAGATGCGGGCGGCCTGCTGTCCCCCATGGACTCGATGCTGTCGCCGCTGGATGCGGGTGGGTGATATTGGAGGCAGGGCGTGGCAGTGGTTTGGGGGCGTTTTGCCGACCTTGGGGATGCTGGCGGTTTGCAACTCCCGATGAGATGCAGCTGAGCTGCATGCTGTTGAGTGCTTGCCAACACTTCCTGCCCACATTACTGTGCGCCGTGCGCCCCTGCCGTGTGTGCAGCCACGGCGCAGCTGTCGGCGCTGGGTGAGAAGGAGCGGGAGCTGTCAGTGGCTCGGCAGCGCGCTAACACTCTGGAAGCTGAGCTGGCAGATCTGGAGCGCGAGTGCGCGCTGCGCCAGGCGCAGGAGCAGGTGGGCGCCGGGAGGGCTGGTTGAGGCGGGAAAATTGCTGCCTGTGCATGACAGGGGGCTCGCATCTGCGCTTCTGAACGCCTGTGACTGGTGCTGTTGGCAGACTATCAACTGCTTGGCCCTCTTCATACTGTAAGCATTCCACCCCTGCTCATGACTTGCCCGCCCCCTGCAGGCGCTGAAGGAGACTGTGAGGGACCTGGAGCGCGAGATTGAGCGCATGCGACTGCCGGGCAAGCAGGGTGAGCTTCGTGCTCCCTTGCACGCTGCGCCGCAGCCTTGTTTCGCAGGCCTGCTGTATGCCAAGAGCTGCAGCCTGGCTGTTGCTCGACAGTGCCTTGCAAGCGCCCCAAAACATGCTACTGCCCCACCCTCCACCCGGTTCCCAACGCAGACTCAATCGAGTGCCTAGGAGATCTGCCGCCCCTGCCTCAAGCTGGCGGCACAGGCCACGTCACAGTGCCACATCACCTGTACTTGCAACTTCCTGCAATTTCCCTGATGCAGACTCGATTGAGTACCTGAAGAACGTGCTGCTGCGGCTGTATGAGACCGGAGAAGCAGACTCGCTGCTGCCCGTGGTGGCGCAGGTGGGGCAGGCATGCTGAGGGTTGCGAGTGAAATGAACGGGTGTGCGTGTGGCAGCTGGATTCATTTGCGGCACCGCTGGTCAGTACTGCATGCCAGCGCAATGTGGTGTGCTGGACGCAGAATAGAGACCAGAAAACGAGGCGCCCCTGGCCTCTCACTCTCTTATGCAATGCAGGTGCTGCAGTTCAGCCCAGCTGAAGTGGCGCGCTGCCGCGACGCGCTACACTCGCGCTCCGGCCACCTGACTGCCGGCGCCGGCGCCAGTGAGTAGTGCATATGAGAGGTGGTGCCACTGCTTGTTGCCACTGCGCAGTCATGCCCCCATTTGGGCGGCTGGAGACTGTGGCGAACGTAACTGATGCATGCTGTGCCCTGCCATGCTGCTGACCCAGCTTTGCCCCTCCACTGTGCCAATTGCTGCACAGATGGCGAGTCGGGCGGTGTGGCCAGCTACGTGGGCTCATGGTTTGGCGGCCGGTAGCCTTAGGCTGGCGCGCTGAGCAGGGCCAGATCGGCAGGGCCAGCATCACAGCAGGGCCGGTATCGCATCAGCTCTGCTTGCAAGGCAGATACGGCAAGTATGCGGCTGCCCAGAAGAAACTCGAATGCAGACTGGCAGCATCTAATGTGTTAGACAGTGAAAGCACTGTTGTAAACTGATTTTGGAAGGTTTAGGAAAAGAAGTGAGGGACTGGGGTCCAGGTTGCAGGGCGCAGGACAGCGGCAGGGCGGTCAAGGAGGTGTTGGGCAAAAGATGCATTGAGTTAGGAGCAAGGTGAAGTTGGTCAACCGCGAGGGCGTGGGCATTGGCATGTTATTGCAATGCAACGGATTTGAGATTGGCGGAGCCCTTGGGAGGGCAGCATACGGCTAACTAGACAGTGTCTGCTTGCTCAGCAGCGGAGCAGTACTTGTGCAGGAAAGGTCAAATCCAGGCCAGGGCCACAGCGATAGCCACTAACAGAAGGCTGACTAGCCCAGTGCTCCTGCGGTTGCCGCTACTGGTCTCTGGCTGGCCACCAGGCACTGGTTCGCCGCCGTTCTTGCAGTGCTCGCCTTCAGCCTGCGCGTGCAAGGGGGAGCCACAGTACACACACATTTGTCCAGCAGGTTGCTCAAGAGAGTTGGCTGGCAGGTGGCTGGCCTACCGACAGCTCCAGGGTGCTTCGCTGCCAACATTACAGGTTCAACCAGCCCCCAATGCCCCCATTACCTGCATCTCAGAGCTGCCGGTGTCAAACACTGCCGTTACAACAAAGCCTGGCTCCTCTCCACTGCCATCGGCAGCAGGCGCCAAATACGGTGCCAGCAGGACGCCATGTGGATTGTCAGGATACGTCTGAGCCAGCGTGGCGGCGGTGGCCCATGGTTGCACGGTCTGCACAGGTGGGTCGTGGCACGCGGATGTGTTGGGGCCAAAGTGGCAGTGCGCAATCGGGGGCTGATCCGCAGACAGCGGCCATGGCATGGCATGGCAATGCTTGCCGACTTCGTGCACTGCCATGCATCCACTGCTTTACCTGAGCAACGGCCTCGGGGGTCCATGGGGCTGGAACAAAGACGGCCGCCAGCGAGCCGATGGTTTCAGACGAGTCTATGAGAGTTGGTTCGCTGCAGGATGGGACAAGTTCAGCAGGACGCGTCGTGGGTGCGCAGCCCACATGCGTTGACCTGCATGACGGCATGTAACTTTGAGCCCAATTGCTGTTCTTCAGGTAAAATGACCCAGACGGCCCACCTGGCATTGGTGCTTAGCAGTCCTGCTGCAGTCAATCGCTCGAGTTCCTGCAGCACGTGTGAGCGCAGGTAAGCTGCAATGGTTAACGGCTTGATTTTGCGTAACGTACCATGCAAGGTTCTGATGTCCTGTCCACCTGCTGAATGCTGCTCACCCCCCGGCCCACCAGCTATACGCCCAGCCAACCCAGCTGCCCCTTCCGTGATCAGCCCCCGCATCTTGCCTGCACTGAGTCCAAGTCGGCCACCAGATCATCGATGCGAAGGTGCATCTGGTGCTGTGAGCGGTGCACCGCACTACCCACCATCACTGTATCCAAGAGGGAGGGGGTGGGGCAGTCTGTTGGCGTGACAGCAGGGGCATGGTGCCTGCATTGAACACATGGCACGGCTGAATTCACACCGACATACAGTTGGTAGCACCGCTCACCTGCCCACGGCGTTGCATTGGCAGCCAGGGAGAAGTTGAGCTGCTGCGTGGCCTCGGCAAATGCGCGGGCCCACCACAGCTCGCCCTGCAGCCCCGTGCCTGAGGAGAGGGTTGGCAGGGGAGCACCGAAATCGGGCACGGGTTTGGAAGGCGCAGGGGCACGATGGAACCAGCCCACTGCCTTGTAGCTGCACTAGTGATCACGCAAGCAGGCGTGCTGGCTGAGGCAATGAACCATGGTGGTGCCTGGCCTCACATGCTGGGTCTGGGCTCTCAACTCCGGTGCAGGGGATCTTGGGTAGCAGCATCCAATGGTTTTGCGTCTGGCAGGGCAGCCCCGTGTCTGCATCGCTCTCCACTGATCGGATCATCACATAGGCGGGCCGGTCCACACACTCGCCAGTTTGCTGCAGGGTGCTGCATCGCTCCACAACGTCCCACAGTGCACAGCCAGAGCAGCCGCGCTGCTTGCCACATGTCAGCTGGAAATCTTCCAGGCAGCGGGTGGTGTTGCGCGCGGGGTCGCTGTGGGAGGAGGAGCAGAGCGGGTTGTGCTGGCAAGTGGACTGGGAGGCGCCGGCCATGTGATGCGGCGGCCGGCGGGGAGCAGACAGGCAGGTTGCACATGGCGAGAGGTGGGGTGGGAGGCCAAGTCCAGACGGCATGCACTTGTTTTGACTGCCCTGTTTTGCTGCTGCCCCTGCAACATGCACCAGGCTACTTCATCCCCAAAAGCGCACTCAGCGCAGCGCTTACCTCCCTGGGAAGACCAGGGCGCCACAGGGTCCAGTGTCATTGCACACTTCGCCTGGCAGGTTGTTTGGGTCACTGAACTGGCGCTTGCTGCCGCACTGGTCCTGGCAGATGCCAGGCGCGTAACCAGTGGCCATGCCAGCCAGAAGAGCGGCGCACACAGCTGTCAAGAGGTTCCTTGGCATGCATACCATGCTGCGCATTGCAGGGAAATGGAGCAGTGCAGTCATGGGCCTGGAGCGCCACAGGGTGCAAGCTTGCGTGGCGGCAGCAGTGGCGGCGGCGGCGCCCAGGACACCGACAGCGACGCCCCGGCTGCATGGCAACTTACTGCGAAGCGTTGGGAGCCTAACAGAGCGGCCGCGTTGCCCCCTGTGCGAGCAGCGGAAATCCCCCTTGCTGTCAGGCGCTCGCCTGCCGCTGCCAGGGTGATGGAACGAAGTGTGGTAATCTCTCGAGTTGCGATTGGAGCTGGGCGGTTCGGGCGCCGAGCGCAGGACCTGAGTTCAGCCTCGGCGTTTGCCTTCGCCCTGCTTTGCACCCGCATCCCTGCGGCAGGCCTGGCTCTGCGCCTGGCTCACACAAACTGCGTGAATACGCCACATGTCGAGGCACCTGATGCTTTACAAGTCAAACTAGTTCATCTAAGGAATAGGCATCACTGCCCGCACACTGACGCTGGCAGACGGACGCCTCAGCATGTCGGTCACTCAACCGCCATGGGCTGCACGTGTGCTGTGCCCATGCCACGCTGCGCCAGGCTGCTCATGCTACGTCGTGCTACTCACGCTCTGCCACACTGCATTGGTCATGCTGTGCCATGCTGTGCATGCTGCATCGTGCCGCTCACGCTGTGCCGCCCTCCTGCTCCGCCCATTGGTAGATGCGATACGCGGCCCACCAGCAGGTGCAGTTGCCCACCACTGTGAGCGCCGCTTGCAGCGCCACTAGGAACTGCGGCGGGGGGATTGAAAGGAGGCGGCAAGCAGCTGGGTTGATGAGCAATCAGTCAAGCGGCATGCAGTCCAGCGAGTGGACATTTCAACCTCAGCTGAGACGAACGAGTGCACAGGGCCTCGCAGCCATGTGCGCATGGCTGCGGACTGCCACGGTCCTCACATCACACATGCATGTGCGCCACCCAGCCTCAAACAAAACCGCAGAAGCACCTGCAGCTCGGGGCTGTTGTAGAAGAAGTGCCAGGTGCAGGCGCACATGGCGGAGCCTAGGCAGGGCAGCATGCCCCAGCTCAGGCCCTTCCACCGCGGGTTGCCGCTGACCTCGCCGTACCGCCAGCTGTGGGGGAGAGGCATGGCAGGACAGGGCGGCTTGCTTGCACACATGTAGCCAACAGCCGCAGCCCTACATTGCAGCCCAGCACAAAGTAGCAGCAGCGGCGGCAGCAGGCATGCACGGTTGCGCAGCCCCGCACCACCGCAGCAGCAGCCCCGTGCTCACATAAGGCCCATGGCCACGATCCACTCCACAACTGACGACACGTGCACCATCCAGGTGGGCAGGCTGAGCGCGTTTGCAGGCTCAGCATGCAGCTCAAGAGCTAGCTGTGCACCCGCCACTGGTGAGCCGACGACGGTGAAGGCAGCAGCCGCGGCTACCCCCGCTGCCGCCACAAGCAGCGGCCTGCTGCTGCTGGAAGGCATGTCAGGGGAATCGCTGCCATTGGCCGAGGCCTGCTGCTGCTGCTCCTGCTGCTGCTGCTCCTGCTGCTGCTGCTGGGCGGTGGGAGGCAGCGCCTGCTGCCGCTGGCGGCGCGGCGCCGCGGCCAGCCGGGTTGCTGCTGCGGGCCTGAGGCGCACCCATGGCCCACGCCGCAATGCTGCAGGTGCGCTGCAAGGCTGTAGCGAGGCGGAGAGCGCCATGGGAGGAAGATAGCAGACGGTAGGGAGGGACGGGGGAGTGGAGGCAGCCGGGTGAGTGCCCAAGCAACAATAGGTGAACTTACAACAGTCCAGCAGCGTTTGCAAGCGAAATGGCTGTGCCAGGGGTTCCAATGCCGCGCTCGTCCCGGCATGAGGCACAAGGAGGGTCGCCATCGGGCTGCCGGCTGATCGCAGTGCACACGACACAGGCCAAACAGTCCCGACAGGCATCGGTCAGCGCAGGGGAAGGGCGTCGCAAAATGGCAGCCGTGGCCTGACGGCCTGCGAGCGCCCGTCAGAAGCGTGGAATCCGCGATCACAGCCCCAACCCAGGCTCCTCGCGGGCTGGGAGGCGCTGGCGAGCAAATTTCACCGATCGCTCGCCCTCTAGCGGGCGCTTTGTGCGCTCTGGACGCGACAGGTGAGGCCCAGGTGCTGCTGCAGGCGGCATGAAATGCTGCCCAGCCTCCTGCGCGGCTCTCAGTTGCCGCCGCCCCACCCGCCGTGCCGTTCCGCGCCCATCCGTGCAGCGCCGTAGCAGCCAAGACCTGCAGCCATGGCGGCCGACATTATGGCGCAGCTGCCACAGCTGGAGGCCATGGCCTCGGTGCTGTACAACAGCCAGGTGGGTGGGTGCTGGGTCGTGCTGCATCCTGCAGGTGGTGCGTGCCGTCCACCCGCCCAGTGTGCACCATTGCAGCAGCTGTGCGTGGCCATTTGCCACACTGCTATTTGCCAATGCTTCGCACACGGCATTTCATTAAGCACAACCTCATCTGAACATGCCCTCAAGCAGGTGCCCCAGGAGCGGGCGCAGGCGGAGCAGATGCTGCGGGTCTTTGCCACCTCAACCGAGTATGTGCCGCACTGCAAGGTGCGCCAGGCAACCAAGCACCGGCTTGGATGGTGGGCCTTGGATGGTGGGGCTTGGGGGCAGTGAGGCGGCCCGCAGTTGATGCGCAGCAGCAGAGAATGCTCGCAACTGTTGCTGCTGTGGAAGATCGACCCGCCATATGCGTTTGCTCTGGCACGCTGCTGAGCAGTCGCCGCTGGGTGGCCGTGGACAGCTGGTCAGCCGTGGGCCTCAGCCCGGCGTGCACTGCCAATGTTGCAACAGCTCTTGGTTCCCTGTGGACAGCTGAAGCTCAGCCAAGAGGCAACTGCAGCCAAGCTGTCGAGGTGGCAGTGGCATTGACACCGTGCAAGCACTTTGCCACTTTTTCAATCGTTGCAGGCCACCTGGACAGCTAGTCATCACCCTATCTGCTGCGGATGAGGCAATGTTTCGTGCACACCCTGTGTGCCTCTTTTCGTACACAATGCAGGCCATCCTGGACAGCTCCTCCTCGCCCTATGCCCAGCTGCTGGCCACCAGCAGCCTCATCAAAATCGTGACGGAGCACAGCATGGCCACGCAGGTGCATGGCTGGCTGCTTGCTGTGCTTGGTGTTTGGCCTGTGCTTGGCTTGCATGCCATGCCGGGCGGCTGTGACAGGGCACAGCATGGTGGGGCAGGTGCAGCCGATGACTTCGGCAAGCAATCTGGGCGTGCAGCTGTCTGCTCTGCAGTGCACGACGGCAGGTCTGTGCAGCTGTGTGTGGCTTGCCTGCCACGTGCTCCACCTGCCTCTGCCCAGCTTTGCTGCTGCCCCTGCCTACCCTGTTATGCCTGCCAGGTCAAGCTGGAGATGCGGAGCTACTTCCTCAACTACCTAGACAGGTGACGCTTGCAACCTGGGGATGATATTGTCTGGGTGTTGGGTGCGCCGCTTTCCTGTTTCGGCTGCAGCTGGCGTGCCAATTGCTGCCCGCTGCGGCTGATAACAAGGCGAATGTTTCCTAGCTTCGGAGGCTCCATGCTGACTCCACGCTGCTGCCGTCTGACCTGGAATGCACGGCCCTCATGTGCGCGCCCTGTGCCGCATCATGTGCCCCGCACACGTGACTTGCTCCTGCTGCTGACCCCTTTCCCCTGCAGCCGCGGCCCGGGCCTTGAGCCCTTTGTGGCCACCTCCCTCATCCAGCTGCTGTGCCGCATGACCAAGCTGGGCTGGTTTGAGGACGACGCGTATCGGGGGCTGGCGGACGAAGCCAGGAATTTCCTAGAGAAGGGCACAGCGGTAAGCGTTGGATCATACAGCACGTACTGCTTTTTTGCAGTGCTTTTGGGCTGGCTTTGGACAGACATGTGTTCCCTCCAGCATGTGGAGCGTGGGTTGGCTGCTCCTGCTGATGTCCACTGCTTGCCATTCATATCTGCTGCAGGGCGGTTCCCAGGCACACTACCTGCTGGGCCTGCGCATCCTGAACATGCTGGTCACTTGAACACACCATTTTGCACTTTCAAGCGTGCATTCTTGACTGTTCTTTCCTGCAGGGCGGCTCGCAGGCGCACTACCTGCTGGGCCTGCGCATCCTCAACATGCTGGTCAGCGAAATGAACGCGCCCACAGCCGGCCGCTCACTCACGCAGCACCGCAAAATCGCCGTCAACTTCAGGTGAGCTGCCTGTGATGCAAAAGGGTTGGCTGGCTCGCTCTGATCAGCTGCTGCAGCTGATTGCTGGCTCATGCAGCACCGCAAGATCGCCGTGAACTTCAGGTGCGCTGTTTGGGTCGGGCATGGGTGACGAGTCTGTGGTCTTGCAGACATTGCTGACTGTAATGCTGCTCCGCTTGCAGGTTTCTGTCCCTGTGTCTCAGTTCGGGCTCCACATGTCACATTGGACTGCAGGGACCAGTCGCTGTGCAAGGTGTTGCAGCTGGCGCGCTTTTGTATCCACCATGTGCTGCGGGCTGCTTCCCCTAAATCAAAAGAACATTCCATGCTGCCCTGCAGGGACCAGTCGCTGTACAAGGTGTTCCAGCTGGCGCTGACCGCGCTGCGCCACCTGCACGGCACCGCCACCGAGGAGAAGCTGAAGGAGCAGGCGAGCGGAGCTGATTTAATGTTGCAATGAATGGCTGGTAGCCATCCTCATGCGACCTATTGGTCCCAGGCACGGCCAGCTGGGTCTGCAATCCCTGCCCACCTGACTGCCCGTCTCCAACCCCCAACCAACCGTTGCAGGCGGTCCAGCTGGCGCTGCAGTGCCTGTCCTTTGACTTTGTGGGCACGTGCCTGGACGAGTCGAGCGAAGACCTGGGCACCATCCAAGTGCCCTCGGGTGCGGCTGCTTCCATCATGACGTGCAATGCTGCATTGCAATGCTGCCATGTGTGCTGCATGCCTGTTTGACGGCAAGCTGCAGCTGTGTGTACTTCGGTTCTCATCCGATCTCGCCTGCCTCGCTTCCTCTTTGCAGCCTGGCGGCCGTCCATTGAGGAGCCGGGCACGCTGCAGCTGTTCATAGATTTCTACATCGCCACGCAGCCGCCCCTCAGCAACATGGCGCTCGAGTGCTTGGTAGGTCGAGCGGCTGTGCTGTTTTTTTTGTTGGCAACAAGGCTGGTGGGCTGAGCAGTGCGCTGTGATGTGTGTTGTACACAACGACGATCATGCTTCGAGGCCGCAAAATCTGTCAAGGCGCTCATTCAGCAGCTACCGAGCCAGCAGGAACTTCTCTTTGCCCGCTGCAGGTGCGGCTGGCCTCGGTGCGGCGCTCGCTGTTCAGCAGCGAGACGGAGCGAACCAACTTCCTCAGCAGGCAAGCTGCCGCCGCCCGTGTGGGGCGGCCTGCCTGCGCGCTTGGTTGACGTTTTGTGGCCAGACAGATGGCGGCTGGGCATGCCTGGGGGCCCTCTTTGAACATTAACATCTGCACTCCATCTTGCTGCTGCTGTGCATCTCCATGCTGCCAGTCGTTACTCAATCTTGCTGCTGCTTTGCATTGCGCAGGCTGGTGAACGGCACGCGCGACCTGCTGCGGCAGCAGAGCGGGCTGGCGCACCACGCCAACTACCACGAGTTCTGCCGCCTGCTGGGCCGGCTGAAGGCTAATTATCAGCTCAGCGAGCTGGTAAGCTTGCTCGGCGGTGGTTTTTCTTGCTGTCTCTGTTTTTTGCAAACTACCACGAGTTCTGCCGCCTGCTGGGCCGGCTGAAGGCTAATTATCAGCTCAGCGAGTCAACTACCAGTGCGCTTGGTACTTGGGTGTATGCACTGCTTCATATGGCTACTTGGACGTGCCTCCAAGCAACACCTGGCTGGTGAACAGTTGCAGGTTGGGCTGGATTCTGGGCCCAGCTGGTTGCCGACTTCACCGCCTCCAGCAGCAATTGCTCGCTGACTGGATTTGCTCCATTCCATGCTCTGCTTGGCAGGTTGGGCTGGAGTCGTACAAGGAGTGGATCCAGCTGGTGGCCGACTTCACCATCTCCAGCCTCAACTCGTGGCAGTGGGCCTCGGGCTCCGTGTACTACCTGCTGGGCCTGTGGTGCGCGCTGCTGAAACATGCGTTGCGTTACCACATTTTGTTTCCGCATTCACTGCTACTGGCCCTGTGGCGCGCGCTGCTTGGCATGTTGAGCGCGTGGCAGAGGCCTTTCGATGCATCGTTTGACGGTGGCAGTGGCAGGGAGCAAGGAGCAAGCCGGGTTGCAAGCTGATTTGCAAGCATTACTCACTGCAACCGTCCTTTTTTGGCTCCAGGTCGCGGCTGGTGTCTTCCATGCCCTACCTCAAAGGCGACGCCCCCTCGCAGCTAGATGTGTACGTCCCCAAAATCACGCGGGCCTACATCACCAGCCGCCTGGAGTCGGGTGCGCGCATGTTGGGCTGTGTGGGCTGTCCTGGCAGTCCATGCCACGGTATCAGCAGCGGCCGGCATTCTGCTGTTCGGCATTCTGCTGTTTGTGCGCTTCTGGCCGGCAACAGCTTCGCGGGGCATCCTGTGTAGTTCATACACTGTTCGGCACAGTCGGCTGGGCGCTGCTGCGATAATGCTTTCAGTGTTGCGCAGTGTGACATTCTGCCCTGCTCGGGTGCCCGCCCCAACCGTGCCCGCCCAACCATGCATGCATACACCTGCTGCCTGCTGCAGTGCAAGCGGTGGTGCTGCAGGGCGCAAGCGAGGACCCTCTAGACAACGATGAGCAGCTGCAGGTCGGTCGGTTGTCGGTGTGTTTGTAATGGTGTGTGGAACGGCCAGTTGCGAACGCAGCGACACGCAGCTACGAAGCGGAGTGACTGCCACTGACTGTGAGGCAGATGCAATGCGAATGCATTGATATGTGCAGCAGGTTGTCGTTCAGGCAGCAACTGATGCCCTTTTTTGTACGGATCCATTGTTGTCTTGTTTTGGTCCATTGTTGGTTGCAGGACCAGATGGACTCGCTGCCCTACCTCTGCCGCTTCCAGTACGCCGAGACAGCCGAATACCTGACCAGCCTGACCGACCCGCTCATAGCAGCGTACCAGGGCTTTGGCGGCAGCGCAGCAGGGCAGGTGCGGTTCTGGTGGCTCCCTTCTCATGCCTGCTGCCTGCTCCAATGTTGAGCAGTTGGATTCTGCGGCGGGGCAGGTGCGAAATCGTTGCATGATACTCCCAGTAGTGGCAGCATTGCAATGTCGAACCAGGGCTTTGGCGGCTGCGCGGCGGGGCAGGTGCGGTGGGCCAGGTGCGTGCGGCGCTGTCGCTGCGGTCTCGACTGCTTTGGCTTGGTGGCAGCGCAGCGGGGCAGGTGCGGAGATGGTTGGGTGCTGCCTCTTGCACTACAATGTGCACACCAATAACTGCCAACTGCAGCTGGTGTGTTCCTAATGATCCAAACCCCTGGACCTGGCTGCTGATGCAAACGGTGTCGTTCCAACTGTCCTACAGGATTTGAAGCAGCTAGAGATGCTGGAGGGGCAGCTGACGTGGCTGGTGCACATCATCGGCGCTGTGGTGCGCGGCCGCATGAACACCGCAGGTTTGTGCATGGGGGGCGTGCTGATGTTTGTGTTTGTTTGCGCAGTTCGGTTTGTGAGGCTGCACCGGCACCTCACCATGGCTCAGTGTGCTGCGCGCCTGCGCCTTATTGCACAATCGCATCACAGCTCCAGCTTGCCATCCCGAGCTCCGCCTGACTGTGCAACCCCGTTGTTCAGGCGCAGATGCGCAAGAAACGATGGACGGAGACCTGGCGGCGCGAGTGTTTGGCCTGCTGCGGCTGGTGGATACCGGGTATCACACAACGCGGTGAGCACACGCAACTAGAAGGGAACTGCCACGTGGGAAAAGTCGTCGAGTGTTGGTGCTTGGCCTGCTGCGGCTGGTGGACACACTGGGTACCACACCACTCGCTGAGCGGATAAGTGGGGTTGTGCCACACTTGCCAGCGTTCAGCCTGCTGATTTGGACAGGGGATGCAAACCCCCCAGCAGTCCAATAATTCCCTGCACTAGGCTCCCATGCATGTCAGTGCGCTGCGTGCATGCAATGCTGACTGACCCGGCCCATCCCTGCTGCCTGCAGGTACGGCGAGCACTCGCGGCAGCGGCTGGACCTCGCGCTGCTCTCCTTCTTCCAGAACTTCCGCAAGGTCTACGTGGGGGAGCAGGTGCGGGGTGGAGGGTTGGGAGGAAGTTTTCGAATTTGGGCCCGCGCAGTGAATGGAAGGACGGTGCAGTTGTTGATGTAGTGCAACCCGCGCTTACTGTTCCTGCTTCCACTATCCACCCATCCATCCCTCTCATCGGCAGGTCATGCACAGCAGCAAGGTGTACCTGAAGCTGAATGAGAGGCTGGGGCTGAGCGACCACTCCACAGTGCTCAACGTCATGCTTAGGTGAGCGGAGCGGCAGAGGCCGCCTGCAAATGCACGTGTTGCAGCGTGCCATGCCTTCTGCATGCCATGCTCGCAACGGCAAACGAGGCATGCTCCTGCCTGCGCAGTCTGCCGTAGAGGTGCCTGCCACAGCCTCTTGCCATGTGTTCAGCCCCACCAGCTCACCTGTGCTGTGCCTACTGTTGCCGTCTATGTGCCGCAGCAAGATCGCCACCAATCTGAAGGTGTTTGATCGAGCAACCTGCCTCAGTCCGCTCATGTTTCGCTGCTGTTCCTGTTTCCTCCCTGCAGCAAGATCGCCACCAACCTCAAGGTGTTTGGCAGCTGCGAGGACGTGGTGGAGCAGACGCTCACGCTCTTCCAGGCAAGTTTTGCTTTTATTGTGTGGGTGACGATAACCAGGAGCAACCTCCCGGAGGGGCCCTTGCCCAGCTTTTGCCGCCGCAGGCTCCCAGCACCCAGCCCCTGCTTCCAGGGACACCACAGAGCGGCATGCTGCGTGTCAGCACTTGCAGTGCGCAGCTCCATGGCGGGCGGTGCTGCTGCTGACAAAGGGCATGCCAGCTGGGACCCCTGCCTTTGCAGGACCTGCATGAGCGGCAAACTGCTTGCTACTTGCAAAAGTCGTTGAGCAATCAGCATATTTGCTGCACACTGCACGCAGGACCTTGCGGCCGGCTACATGAGCGGCAAGCTGCTGCTGAAGCTGGATGCGATAGGCTTCCTGCTCACGCACCACACGTCAGGTGGGCAGCTTAACCGGCAGGCTTCTGGGTTGCCCAGTTTCGGCACCTGGGGTTGCCAGCCTCATAAGGTGTCGGTTTGTGTCACTTGTCTGCGCCCACTTGTGCCCCTCCCTGCCCTCATTTTTCCGCCTTGATCCTGTGCAGACTACTTCCCCTTCCGCACCGACCCCGCCAACCGGCGCAACCGCACCGCCGTCTA
>VFQQ010001574.1_pt1 | contig 30562 bp, 27 predicted proteins | sample 3512341 | NCBI WGS metagenome assembly VFQQ01 (sample SAMN10412373, study PRJNA504923) | tailings metagenome | isolation source: Relicate 2 Philex TSF1 revegetated site | place: Philippines: Tuba, Benguet | collected 2017-08-29
CGGCCAGAACTGTGAAGACGTCGGCCATGACGGCAGCAACAGCTTGGCCACCAGCCGGCAGGCGCGCCACGAAGACATCGAGCCGCATGGCCAGCGCGCTGTTGAGCGCGAGCGGAGCGCCAAACGAGATCAGCGCGACGTGCAGCCAGATGCCGAGTTCCTCGGAGCCGATGAACCCCGTCCCGAAGCCATAGCGCAACACGACCGCGCCGATGACCGAGGCAAGCAGCGTCGCCAGGATGGCGGTGCACAGGAAGCCGAGCACGCTTTCCAGCGGCCCCAGAATGCGGCCGGCGATGCGTGCCGCGGGGTTCGTGGCTGCACCGCCGTTTCGGGTCGTGGCGCCTGCGGCCGTCATCCCGACGATGCCTTCGACGACAGGTCGCGGTCAAAAAGCGTCGACCAGGTGAAATGCTTGGCGCGTGGCTGCTCCCGGTTCACGTCGAGGCGCGGCAGTACGCTTTCGCCGAAGCGATAGGCTTCTTCCAGAAGCGGCATGCCGGAGAGGATGAACGTGTCGACGCCTGCCTCCCTGTAGGCCTCCATGGTCCTGATGACCGTATCGGGCGAGCCGACTATCGCGGTGCCGGGGCCTGGCCGCACGAGGCCAATGCCGGCCCAGAGGTTCTCCGCGATTTCCAGATCGCGCAGATTGTCCGGCTTCACGCCGCCATGCATCGCGCTCATGCGCTGCTGGCCGACCGAATCCGTGTTGGAAACGAAGCGCTGGTTGGCGGCGATCGCCCGCTCGTCCATGCGCTCGTAGAGATCGTTTGCCGCGTCCCACGCCTTCGCGTCGGTTTCCCGAACGATGACATAGAGCCGGATGCCATATTCCAGCGTGCGGCCGTGGCGCGCGGCGCGCTCCTTGACAGTGTCGATCTTGATCTTGATCTGCTCGGGCGTCTCGCCCCAGGAGAGATAGGTGTCGACGTGCTTGGCCGAGACGTCGAGCGCCTTGTCCGATGACCCGCCGAACCAGAGCGGCGGCGGGGCGATCGTATCGCCGACCGGCAGAGCGAGCTTCGCGCCGATCGTGTTGAAGTACTTGCCCTGGAAATCGACGGTCTCGCCGGCAAACAGCTTGTGCCAGATCGTCAGGTACTCGTCGGCCATGTCGTAGCGTTCGTCATGCGGCATGGTCATGCCGTAGGCGCCGAGCATCTTGGCATCGCCGGAAACGATGTTGACCAGCAGGCGCCCTTTCGAGAATTCCTGGAAGGTCGCCGCCATCTTGGCGAGCAGCGTCGGCGCGATCAGTCCGGGATGGATCGCCACCAGAAACCGCATGCGCTCCGTGTAGGGCAGGAGCGCGCCAGCCAGAACCCACACATCATGCGCACCGGTCGCAAACAGGGCGCCCGTGTAACCCAGATGATCGTAGGCCTGCGCGAGCTGGCGATAATAGCCGTAATCGACCGGGCGGGACCCCTCGGGCTGCCAGGGATAGGGCCCATCGGGCGCGCACATGTACCAAAGCACGTTCATCCAATCGTCCTTTCTTCTTCTTTTTGGGTCGGAGAAGCTGCGCGGTCGGTATGGTGGCCGAGATAGCCGTGGCGATGCAACGTTCCGGCTTCCTCGCGCTGTTCGGCCAGAACGGCATCGCCGGCCGGCTGCACCGAAAAATCGCGCGACCGGATGACCTGTTCCCACGCGTCCGCGTCGGCGTCGGCGGTACGGGTCGCAGCCAGCATTTCGGCAGCTGCCCGCGGGTTTGCTTCGACCGCACGGCCGACCCGCTGCAACTCGCCAACAATATAGTCTCGCGCCTGTTCATCGAGGCCGCGCGCGGCGATGGTCCAGAACAGCGAACGGTTCGGAATGATGGAGCCTGAGCGCGTCACCAGATGCAGATCGTCGCGCCGAAGCGCCTTTTCGAGACGCGGCGCCATCGCCACCCAGGCATCGACCCGTCCGTCCAGCAGCGCTGGCACGGACTCTGCCGGATCGACATCCAGTGTATCGACGTCGCGCAGGCTCAGTCCCTCTTTCTCCAGGCTGCGCGCCAGCAGGTAATTATGGAAGGACCCGTCGACGAGGGCGACACGCCTCCCGGCCAGATCCGCAACGGACCTGATCGCGCCTCCCTTGGCGGCAAAGATCGCACCGTTGGCCGGCCTGGGCGCCGAGGCCGCAATGTAGACGACGTCGTGTCCGCCCGCCTCGGCGGTTATCGGGGGCGTCGATCCCGTGCCGCCAAAATCGATGGCATCCGACGCCAGCATCTCGGCCGTCAGCCGGCCATCGCCGTAGAAGACAAACTTGGGCGACACCTCCGCAAATGCATCCGGCCACACCCTTGCGAGCATGAGATGCAGATTGCTGGAATGGACACCAACACGCATGCTCGTTCCTCACTAGGCCATAGGCTGACAATTTATCTTTTTGTGAATTGATGGCGAGAACGGCTGTGCCAACCCCGTCGCCGGATGCAGCTTTTTATCCTCGCGCAGCGCGCAAAGCCGAAACAGACATGCGAGTTTGTCGCTACGTCTCCATGGCGTCTTGATGGACGCAGCCGTTCACTCTACTTTTTTATGAAGAGTTGGACGCGAGACGATGGCGAAACCGATATCCCCGAAATTGTGTCGCAGCGTCGGCGAGGCAAGCGACCTTCTCAAGCTGCTGGCCAACCCGAACCGTCTGTCGATCGTTTGCCATCTGATGCAGCAGCCCTGCCCCGTTGCCGATCTGGAGACCGAACTCGGCATTCGCCAGCCGACCCTTTCGCAACAGCTCGGAGAATTGCGCGATGCCGGGCTGATCGAAGGCCGGCGCGACGGCAAGACGATCATCTACAGCGTCTCCGACAACCGCGCGGAACGGCTGGTGGAACTGCTTCGCGACATGTTCTCGGGCTTGAACGACGTCACGGGGCGCCTCTCCTCCGGCAAGCATGGACACGCGATCGAAGACGTCATGTTCGACTGAACACGATGATCGACTTCTATACCTGGATTACGCCTAACGGCCTCAAGATCTCGATTCTGCTCGAAGAGCTTGGGCTGCCCTATCGCGCCCATGCGATCGACATAACAAAGGGCGAGCAGGACGGCCCGGCCTTCCGTGCCATCAGCCAGTCCGGCAAGATCCCGCTCATTGTCGACAGCGACACCGGCGAGACGCTGATGGAATCAAGCGCCATCCTGATCCATCTGGCCGAACACACCGGCCGGCTTCTGCCCGCCGACGGCCGCGCGCGGACCGAGGTCCTGGAATGGCTGATGTGGCAGACCGGCAATTTCGGCCCGACGCTCGGCCACGCTCACAATTTCCTCACCTACAATCCCGACCGCGCGCCTTATGCAGAGCAGATCTTTCGCGACGAGACGCTGCGCCTTTACGCGACGCTGGAGCAGCGCCTGAACGGGCGACAGTTCATCGCCGCCGATCTGTTCAGCATCGCCGACATCGCGCTCTGGCCCTGGGTGTCGCGCTATGAGCGCCACAAGATCGACCTCAGTGGCTATCCGAGCATCTTGCAGTGGTACCGCACCATCGCCGCGCGGCCCTCCGTCCAACGCGGCTACCGCGTCCCGTTCTTCACGACGGACGTTCCCACCGGCTTTTAAAGAGCTTGCGTCGAGGTCGTCCGCGGCGTGGTTGCTCCCCGTCTTGTCGGGGAGAGAACGGCCAGGTGCAATGGAGGGCGCGACGTGGGACGACCAATGGCTGTGTTTGGCACCGATCGAGATCCACCGAAGGGCTCATCAGGCTTTGGCGGAGAGGGAGGGATTCGAACCCCCGATGGGCTTGCACCCATGCCGCATTTCGAGTGCGGTGCATTCAACCACTCTGCCACCTCTCCGGGTAATGCGTGGTCGCCCCTAGGCGGGGTGGCGCGTACATAGCGACACTCTTTCCGCGCTGCAAGTCCTTCCGGGCGCCATGACGAGGTGTCGAGGCAGGCGCAAAGCGGAATGCCGGCGACGCCACGTCATCCACTCCCGGTCGAGCCTGGGAAGTCGGCGGTGCAGACCGCCGGGGAGCCGGCGTTTCGGCGCGCCGAGCTTGACTCGCCGGCAGCCCTCGTCTATCTCACGCGGAAATCCGGCGTGGACCCGTTCCGCGCCGGTCCTCTTTTGCGCGAAGCAATGTTCGCGGAGAGGTCCCTGCAACAGACTGACAAGAAGACGGCCCGCGCTCGATTTCATAGCGCGAGGACGGACCGAACGGCGAAAGGCTAAAACAATGTTCGCAGTCATCAAGAGCGGCGCACGCCAGTATCGCGTGGCAGCCGAAGACGTCATCACCATCGGCCGCATCGAAGGCGAAGTCGGGTCGATCGTGCAGATCGGCAACGTGCTGGCCTATGGCAGCGGCGACGACGTCACGCTCGGCGCCCCGCTGGTCGACGGCGCCTCGGTCGCAGCCGAGATCATCGAGCACGGCCGTGGCGATAAGGTCATCGCCTTCAAGAAGCGTCGCCGGCAGAACTCGCGCCGCAAGCGCGGCTACCGCGACCTGCAGACGACCGTCCGCATCTCCGAGATCCTGACCGGCGGCGCCAAGCCTTCCAAGGCGGCTGCAGCCAAGAAGGACGATGCCGCACCGAAGGCGAAGAAGGCCAAGGCCGGCAAGTCGGATGAAGACACGCTGTTCACCGCGCCGGAAGGCGACGGCGACGACCTGACCGTGATCAAGGGCATCGGCAAGGTAGCAGCCGGCCAGCTCAACGAGCAGGGCATCACGACCTTCGCCCAGATCGCCGCGCTGTCGGACGAGGATGTCGCGAAGATCGACGCCAACATGCCGTTCTCCGCCGAGCAGATCTCGGACTGGCGCGAGCAGGCCAAGGAACTGGCCAAGTAAGGCAAATCGGGGTATCAGGGCGTCCAGCACGCCTGAATTGAAGAATTGAGCGCCCCTGGCGGCGCCAAAGGAGCAAGACGATGGCACACAAGAAGGCTGGCGGTTCGTCGCGCAACGGTCGCGATTCCGAATCCAAGCGCCTCGGCGTCAAGAAGTTCGGCGGCGAGCAGGTCATTTCCGGCAACATCATCATCCGCCAGCGCGGAACCCGTTGGCATGCCGGCACCAATGTCGGCATGGGCAAGGACCACACGCTTTTCGCCACCTCGCAAGGCGTTGTCGCGTTTGCCAAAAAGGCCAACGGCCGAACCTACGTATCGGTCAATCCGATTCAGGAAGCAGCGGAGTAGCCGGTTCCGCACCACGATACCGGCGCCCCATCTCGGGTCCGGTGTCTGGCAGGTCCAGAAATATCGCAGGGGAGATGGGTCGCCATCTCCCCTGTTTTCGTTCTGGAGGGCACTGCCATGGTCATGGAAAAGGAAGACACAGAAGACGAAAGTTTGCGGATCGACTGTCCGGTCCTCGTCACCGAGCGGCTGGTCATGCGGCCGCTGCGCGAGGACGATCTGGACGACCTCGTCCGCCTCGCCAACAACCCGCGCCTCGCCAGCATGCTCGGCCGCATGCCCTACCCCTATGGCGAGCGTGACGCCCGCGACTTCCTCGCCTTCGCCAATCGTCGCGACCGCGCCGGCTGCGTCTATGCGCTGGCGCTGGCGGAAACCGGCACCTTAATCGGCATGGCCGAGCTCGTCGCAGTCGATGCCGGGCTGGTGCTTGGCTATTGGATCGGGGAGCCCTTCTGGGGCAATGGCTACGCCACGGAAGCCGCCCATGCGCTGGTCGACCTCGCTTTCCGCGCTACCGAGGTCGAGGTGCTCCACGCTTCCTGCCGCGTGATCAATGCCGCCTCGCGCGCCGTCATCCACAAATGCGGCTTCCAATATGCCGGCCAGGGCATGATCCATTCGCGCGCAGCCGGCCGCGTTCCGGTCGAAAATTACCGGCTCGACCGGCGCACCTGGGTCTCGCTGCGCACATGGGCGTGAAGAGGCCGCGACAGACGGTCGCCGGTAAATCCGGGCCGCTCGGCAACGCGTAAGAGGCTCCGATACCAGCCTGGAGATTGGAGCCTCCTCATGCGTCTTGCCGCAGCCTTCCTGTCGGCGCTCGCCATCAGCCTGAGTGCGCCGGCGAGCGCGAACGACGACATTTTCCTTTTCGAGGACTACTTCCTCGGCCGCACCGTCGCGGAAGGGTCGTTTCGCGCGATCAACGGCGTCTCGCGCAAGTTCACGGTAGACCTCAACGGCACGTGGAACGGCCGCACGCTGACGCTGGTCGAGGACTTCGTCTACGAGGACGGCGAGCGCGACCGCAAGACGTGGCGCTTCACCAAGACCTCGCCGACGACCTATGTCGGCACCCGCGAGGACGTCGTCGGCGAGACGCAGGTGCGTATCCATGGCGACACGGCGCGCTTTTCCTACCAGGTCTATCTGAGCCCCGAGACGGAAGAGAACCTCGTCACCTTCTACGACCGCATGACGCTTCGCGACGACGGCACGGTCATCAACCGCGCGCTGGTGACGAAATGGGGCCTGCCGGTCGCGCTGACCCGGGTCGATTTCCGCCGGCCCTGATCAGGCAGACAGTTCGAAGAAGATGGGCTTGTGGTCCGATCCCCGCGCGGCCCGATCGACATGGTGCCCGCGCACCAGATGGGCGAGCCCGGCCGAGACGAAGCCGTAGTCGATGCGCTTCATCAGGCTCTCGTCGTCGGGCGCATCGAAGTAGACGCAGGTCGGCTGCGGATTGTCCTCGACGAGCAGCGCGGCATCCACGCCCTTGTCGGCGATGAGCGTCAGCCCGAACTCATGGTCGAGAGTGCCGCAGATCTCGGCATACTCGGTGCCGTGCGCCAGCATGTTGAAGTCGCCGAGCAGCATGAACGCTTCCGGATGCGGCGGCTCGGGGAAGCCGAGTTCCGACAGCCCCGTCAACCCGCCGCCGGTCAGCGGGTAGCCCAGCACCTGCTGCATCAGATGGCGCACCTGCATCAGCCGCTCGTCGGCGGAGCGATGGTCGAGATGGATGGAGTAGAAGCGGATCGGCCCGAAAGGCGTCTCGACCAGCGCCTCGATCGCCGAGCGCTGCAGGTTGAGCTTGTCGATCGAGCGCCGCCGCGGCAGCAGGAAGTTGCGTGACGACAGGATCGGTCGCTTGGACAGGATCATGTTGCCGAACTCGAAATGCCGGTCGACCGCCCGGCCATCCACGATCTGCGACCCGAAATCAACCGCGAAAGGCGAGCCGTAGACGGCGAAGTAGTCCGGCAGCGCAGCACGAAGCTCGGCGATCATGTCGTGCCCGCCATTGGACGGGCTGTTGCGCGTCACTTCCTGCAGCGCGATGATGTCGGCGCCGCGAACAGTGGCTGCAATGCGCTCGATGTCGTAGACGCCGTCGAGGCCGATGCCGAAATGGATGTTGTAGCTGGCGATCTTCATGCGCTGCCTGGTCCCCTGGCCTTTGCTGTCATTGCGGGAGCAGCCCGTTTCCGTTATCGCTCCCGCCCATGGCGGACTTCCCGTGAACCCGTCCGGAATCGTCCGTCCATTAGCGTGTCAGGCTGACTGTTAGATGAAGTTTCTCGATCAGGCCAAGGTGTATATCCGCTCCGGCGATGGTGGCGCGGGCTCCGTCTCGTTCCGCCGCGAGAAGTTCATCGAGTTCGGCGGTCCTGACGGCGGCGATGGCGGCCGCGGCGGCGATGTCTGGATCGAGGCGGTCGACGGGCTGAACACGCTCATCGACTATCGCTACCAGCAGCATTTCAAGGCCCAGACCGGCGGCCACGGGATGGGCCGCACCCGCTCCGGCGCCAAGGGTTCGGATGTGGTCCTCAAGGTGCCGGCCGGTACGCAGGTCTTCGAAGAAGACAACGAGACGCTGATCGTCGACATGACCGAAGTCGGCCAGCGCTTCCGCATCGCGGCCGGCGGCAATGGCGGCTTCGGCAACCAGCATTTCAAATCGTCTACCAACCGCGCGCCGCGCCGGGCCAATCCGGGCCTCGAAGGCGTCGAGATGACGATCTGGCTGCGCCTGAAGCTCATCGCCGATGCCGGCCTCGTCGGCCTGCCCAATGCCGGCAAGTCTACCTTCCTCGCAGCCGTCACGGCCGCCAAGCCGAAGATCGCCGACTATCCCTTCACCACGCTCCATCCGGGCCTCGGCGTGGCGCGCATCGACGCACGCGAGTTCGTGCTGGCCGACATTCCAGGCCTCATCGAAGGCGCCCATGAGGGAGCCGGCATCGGCGACCGCTTCCTCGGCCATGTCGAGCGCACTCGTGTGCTCCTGCATCTGGTTTCCTCGCGCGAAGAGAAAGTCGGCGTAGCCTACAAGACCGTCCGCGAAGAGCTGGTTGCTTATGGCAATGGCCTCGAGGAGAAGCCCGAGATCGTCGCGCTGTCGCAGGCCGACCTTCTCGATGCGGACACGCGCAAGAAGAAAATCGCATCGCTGAAGCGCGCCTGCGGACAGACCCCTCTGGTCTTGTCGGCCGCTACCGGTGATGGCGTCGAGGCTGCGCTGCGCGCGCTGATGGTCCATATCGAGGAGGCGCGTACGGCCGAGCGGCCCGCCGAACCCGACCAGCGCTGGCAGGACGGCGATGCGTAGGGCTTGAGGCTGACGCGCCTCGACTTCCCATGGCTACTTCTCCCATGCACCACACCCTCGCCTCCCACCGCCGCGTCACCGTCAAGATCGGCTCCGCGCTGCTCGTCGATCGCCAGTCCGGTCTCAAGCGCGACTGGCTGGCGGCACTTTGCGCCGATATCGCTGCGCTTGCCGCTGACGGCACGGATGTGCTGGTCGTCTCGTCCGGCGCGATCGCCATGGGCCGCAATGTCCTTGGCCTCGGTCGACGCGCGCTGAAGCTCGAGGAAAGCCAGGCGGCTGCCGCTGCCGGCCAGATTGAGCTCGCCGCCGCATGGTCGGCGGAACTCGCGCGCCACGGGCTCAAATCCGGCCAGGTCCTTGTGACGCTCGGCGACACCGAGGAGCGCCGCCGCTATCTGAACGCGCGCGCCACGATTTCCACGCTGCTCAAGCTTGGCGCGATCCCGGTCATCAACGAGAACGACACCGTCGCGACATCCGAGATCCGCTATGGCGACAATGACCGGCTCGCCGCCCGCGTCGCGACGATGATGGCGGCGGACCTGCTGGTGCTGCTCTCAGACATTGACGGCCTCTACACCGCGCCGCCGGCGCTGGACCCGCAAGCGACCTTCATCCCGTATGTCGAGAAGATCACGACGGAGATCGAGGCCATGGCGGGCGCGGCAGCGTCCGAACTCTCGCGAGGTGGCATGCGCACCAAGATCGAGGCCGGCAAGATCGCGACAGCTGCCGGCACGGCCATGGTGATCGCGTCGGGCACCCGCATGAACCCGCTCGCCGCGATCGATGCCAGCGAGCGCTGCACCTGGTTCGCGCCGGCGTCGAACCCCGTGCGCGGCTACAAGACCTGGATCGCCGGGCAACTCGAACCGGCAGGCCGGCTGACCGTCGACGAGGGCGCAATCCGGGCGCTATCCGCAGGCAAGTCGCTGCTGCCGGCTGGCGTCCGGCTTGTCTCCGGCGCATTTTCGCGCGGCGATACGGTGGCGATCCTCGGTCCCGACGGGCGGGAGGTCGCGCGCGGGCTCGTTGCCTATGATAGCGGCGACGCCGTGCGCATCGCAGGTCTCAAGACCGCCGAGATCGAGGCCGTACTCGGCCATCAGGCGCGCTCCGCCATGGTCCATCGTGACGACCTCGTGATGGGTCGCGGCTGAAAGCCTGACCCTCGCTATCATGTTTTAGTTGACACGGTGCGCCGACGGCGCTTTTTATGCCCCAGCCCTTGTAACCGCCCACGCCGCTTCTCGCGGCAGGTCAGCCCAGGGCGCATGCGAGCCGGAACATGATCGTCTGTCACTGCAATCTGATCACCCAGCGCGATATCGAGGCAACCATCTGGTCGCTCCTCGAGGAGGACGCGTGGCAGCTGATTGTGCCGGCCAAGGTCTACCACACGATGGAGAAGCGCGGTCGCTGTTGCGGCTGCTTCCCGAATGTGGTGGATACGATCATCAAGGTGACGGAAGAGTTTCATGCCCGCATGAACCTCGGTCATGGTGACACCGTAACCTTCCTCGATCGCGTGCGCGCCATGCGCAGCCAGTACCGGAGTGGAGGCCATGAAGGGCGACAGTCAGATCATCGAGCGGCTTAACGAGGCGCTTTTTCTCGAACTCGGCGCAGTCAACCAGTACTGGTTGCATTATCGCCTTCTCGAGGATTGGGGCTATCTGAAGCTTGCGAAGAAGGAGCGTGAGGAAAGCATCGAGGAGATGCACCACGCCGACAAGATCATCGCGCGCATCATCTTCCTCGAAGGCCATCCGAACCTGCAGAAGGTCGGGCCCCTGCGCATTGGCCAGAACGTCAAGGAAGTGCTGGAAGCCGATCTTGCCGGCGAGCACGATGCCCGAGCTTCCTACAAGCGCTCGCGTGAGATTTGCCACGAGGTCGGCGACTACGTGACGATGAAGCTCTTCGAAGAACTGCTGGCCGACGAGGAAGGCCACATCGACTTCCTCGAGACGCAGCTCGACCTTCTGAACGACCTCGGCGAAGAGAAATACGGCCTGCTCAACGCTGCGCCAGCCAACGAGGCCGAGTAGTCGTTTCGCAAGCGACGCGCCGGTCACCGGCGCGTCACGCGCTCTTGAAGGTACAGCCCAACCAGTTGCGTTGACGCCGCGCGCGCCGCGGTGGTCCTATCCGTTCACAATTCACCGAGGGAGAGGATCATGACGCGTTTTCTGCAAGCCACAGCACTCGGGCTTGCGCTCGGCCTCTCGCCCGCTCTCGCCGCCGATCCAGACCCAGCGAACTGGGATGCCGTGGTCACCGAGGCGCGTGGCCAGACCGTCTATTTCAACGCCTGGGGCGGCTCACCCTCGATCAACTCCTACCTCGAATGGGCAGGCGGCCTTCTGACCGAGCGGTTCGGCATCACGCTCGTCCACGTGAAGCTCGATGACACGGCCAACGCCGTCGGCAAGGTCGTGGCCGAAAAGGCAGCAGGCCAGAACGAGGGCGGCTCGGTCGATCTCATCTGGATCAATGGCGAGAACTTCGCCTCCATGAAAACCCAGGACCTTATCCTCTCGCCCGGCTGGGCGGAGGCACTGCCGAATTGGCAGTATGTCGACTTCGAGAACAAGCCGACCATCCGCACCGACTTCACCGTGCCGGTCGAGGGGCTGGAAAGCCCTTGGGGCATGGCGAAGATGGTCTTCTTCCACGACACGGCCGAAGCTGCGACCGACGAGATGCCGGGCTCGGCTGCCGAGCTCCTGAAATGGGCGAAATCCAATCCCGGCCGCTTCTCCTACCCGCAGCCGCCGGACTTCATCGGCTCGTCCTTCCTGAAGCAGCTCCTGACCGAGCTCGCCGCAGACCGATCCGTCCTGCTCGCGCCCGTCGTCGAGGCGGATTTCGCGGCCGTGACCGAGCCGCTCTTCGCCTATCTCGACGAACTCACCCCCGTGATGTGGCGCCAGGGCCGGGCCTATCCACAGAACTATCCGGCCATGGTCCAGATGCTGGCCGATGGCGAGCTCGGCATCATCTTCGCCTTCAACCCGTCGGAAGCCTCATCCGCGATCGCACGCGGCGAACTCCCGGATACGGTCCGCTCCTTCACCTTCCCGGGCGGCACGCTCGCCAACACGCACTTCCTTACGATCCCCTACAACGCCAACGCGAAGGCCGCCGCCCTCGTCGTCGCCGACTTCATGCTGTCGCCTGAGGCACAGGCCCGCAAGCAGGACCCGGCCTTCTGGGGCGACCCGACGGTTCTCTCCATGGCAAAACTTTCGGCCGAGGACCGCGCGCGTTTCGAGACGATCGACCTTGGCGTGGCGACCCTTGCCCCCCAGGACCTCGGCCCGGCATTCGACGAGCCGCATCCGACCTGGATGGAACGCATCGAGATGGAGTGGACGCGCCGCTACGGCGTCGCCAATTAGGTGAGGCCTAGGCTCGCGCCGAGCCGGCTGGGGCCACCGCTCGCGGTGGCCCTTCTTGCAGGTCCGGTGCTCTTCGGCCTCGCCGGCACGCTCCTCCCCTCGCTTGGCTACCTGCCGACGCTCGGGGGCTCCGCTCTTTCCATCGACGCCTATCGCGCTTTTGCGGCGCAGCCCGCCATCGGCTCCTCGATCCTGATGAGCCTTCAGGCGGGCCTCGTCTCGGCGCTCGTCTCGGTCATAGTCGTCGCGCTCTTTCTGGCAGGCTGGTCCGGCACGCGCACTTTTAGCCGGCTGCAGCATCTGGTCTCGCCGCTGCTGAGCGTGCCGCATGCGGCTGCCGCCTTCGGTTTCGCCTTCCTGATCGCGCCGTCGGGAATAATCGCAAGGCTGATCTCGCCGGAGCTGACCGGCTGGACGCGCCCGCCTGACATCCTTCTCGTCAACGACCGGCAGGGCCTCGCACTGATTGCCGGCCTCGTCGTGAAGGAAATCCCGTTCCTGCTCCTGGTGGCACTGGCGGCGCTTAGCCAGGTGCCGGCGGAGCGAACCCGCATCCTCGCCTCGACGCTGGGCTATGGCCGCACGATGGGCTTCCTGCTCTTCGCCTGGCCGGCCATCTATCGCCGCATCCGCCTCGCAATCTTCGCCGTCATCGCGTTTGCGAGCTCGGTCGTGGACGTCGCCGCGATCCTCGGACCTACCACGCCGCCAACGCTCGCCGTGCGGCTCGTCGAATGGATGAACGATCCCGACCTCTCCATGCGCTTCCTCGCCTCGGCCGGCGCCGTCGCGCAGCTCGCTGTCACGGTCGCGGCGCTGGTCCTCTGGCTCGGCACCGAGCGCGTCGGTGCCGCCATCCGCAATGCGCTTGCCGCAGCCGGCTCCCGCGCCCGCCGCGATGCGGCGATGCGACGGGCGATCCTCGTGGTCATGGTCGCCTCCGCGATCAGCGTCTTTGCCGGCCTCGGCGTGCTCGGCCTCTGGTCGATTGCAGGCCTCTGGCAATTTCCCGACAGCCTGCCGGCAAGCCTGTCGCTGCGTACCTGGATGGATGCGATGCCGGCCATGGTGAGCCTGCTCGCCACCACCGCAATCGTCGCGACTGGCTCGACCGCCATGGCAATCATCGTCACCCTGCTTTGCCTTGCAGCCGAGGACCGCACCGGCCGCCGCGCCTCGGCGGCGACCGAGGCCCTGCTCTATTTGCCGCTCGTCGTACCGCAGGTCGCCTTCCTGTTCGGCTTCCAGCTTCTGTTCCTGCTGGCCGGCTGGCGGCCGGGTTTGGCGACGCTGGCGTTCGCCCATCTCGTCTTCGTCATGCCCTATGTCTTCCTGTCGCTGTCTGGCCCGTGGCGCGCATATGACCGGCGCTTTGAGGCCGTCGCAGCAGGGCTCGGCGCCTCGCGCTTCTCCACCTTCTGGCGCATCAAGCTGCCGATGCTTGCGGCACCGCTGGCAACAGCAGCCGCCGTCGGCTTCGCCGTCTCGATCGGCCTCTATCTGCCGACGCTGCTGATCGGCGGCGGGCGCCTGCCGACGATCACCACAGAGGCGGTCGCGCTCGCGTCGGGCGCCAACCGCCGCATCATCGGCGCCTATGCCTTCCTGCAGATGCTGCTGCCGGCCTTCGGCTTCCTGGTTGCAACGCTTGTTCCGGCCTTGCTATTCCGCCGTCGCCGGGCGATGCGCGTGGGCTGAATGGACGAGCGTGGACTGATCCTGAAGGACGTGGCGATCGAGCTTGCCGGGCGCAGGCTGCTGACGCTCGACGCGCGCGTCGAGCCGGGCAACGTTCTCACCGTGATGGGACCGTCCGGCTCCGGCAAGTCCTCTCTGATCGCCTGGATCGGCGGGTTCCTCGACAAGGCGTTCGACGCGCGGGGCAGCGTCACAGCCGGCGGCGTCGACCTCACCGGCCTCGAACCCGAGGATCGCCATGCCGGCATTCTGTTCCAGGATCCGCTCCTCTTTCCGCACCTCTCGGTTGGCGGCAATCTCCTTTTTGCCATCCCGCCCTCCGTAAAGGGACGCTCCGCGCGTCGCAGCCTCGCCGAGATGATCCTCGCCGACGTCGATCTCGCCGGCACCTTCGATCGCGATCCCGACACGCTGTCGGGTGGCCAGAAGGCGCGGGTCGCGCTCGCCCGCGTGCTTCTCTCCGCGCCGCGCCTCCTGATGCTGGACGAGCCCTTCTCCAAACTCGACGCGGCGCTGCGGGACCAGATGCGCCAGCTCGTCTTCGGCCGGGCGCGCGACCGCGGCCTGCCGGTTCTCCTGGTCACCCATGACGAGAGCGACGCGCAAGCCGCCGGCGGCCGGATCGTGCGCATCGGCGACGAGGCATGACCCTGCCCGACCTGCCCGTCACCGAGGTGCTGCCGGCGTTGGCCGACGCGCTCACGGAAGGCACCCGCGCCGTGCTGGTGGCCCCGCCCGGCGCCGGCAAGACCACGCTCGTCCCCCTCGCCATGCTGGATGCGCCTTGGCTCAAAGGCCGCATCCTTCTCCTCGAACCGCGCAGGCTCGCCGCCCGCGCCGCCGCGCGCCGGATGGCCAGCCTCATCGGCGGCGAGGTCGGCGGCACCGTCGGCTACATGATGCGCATGGATCGGCGCATGTCGGCGGAAACCCGCATCCTCGTCGTCACCGAGGGCGTCCTTGCCCGCATGATCCTCGACGATCCGGAGCTCTCCGGCATCTCGGCCGTCATCTTCGATGAATTCCACGAACGCTCGCTCGACGGCGATTTCGGGCTCGCGCTCGCGCTCGACGTACAGGCCGCGTTGAAACCTGATCTGCGACTGCTGGTGATGTCCGCGACGCTCGACGGCGCCCGTGTCGCGCGGCTTCTGGGGCAAGCGCCCGTGCTCGAAAGCCGTGGCCGCGCCTTTCCGGTCGAGCACCGCTACCGCGACCGTCCCGGCACGGAGCCGATCGAGGATGCCATGGCCGCGGCCATCCGCGACATGCTGAGGGCCGAGGCCGGGAGCATCCTCGCCTTCCTGCCCGGCCAGCGCGAGATCGAGCGAACGGCGGAACGGCTCGCCGGCCTTGGACCAGATGTCGACGTCGTGCCGCTTTATTCGGGCCTCGAAAGCCGCGACCAGGACGCCGCCATCCGCCCGCCGGCGCCAGGGCGTCGCAAGGTGGTGCTCGCCACCTCTATCGCCGAGACCTCGATCACCATCGACGGCGTGCGCATCGTCATCGATTCCGGGCTCGCCCGTGTTCCGCGTTACGAGCCCTCGACAGGCCTGACGCGCCTGGAGACGATCCGCGCCAGCCGCGCTGCGGTCGATCAGCGCGCCGGCCGTGCGGGACGAACCGAGCCCGGCATCGCGCTGCGGCTGTGGCGCGCCGAACAGACGGCGGCGCTTCCTGCCTTCTCGCAGCCCGAAATTCTCGAAGCCGACCTCTCCAGCCTCCTCATGGACTGCGCCGCCTTCGGCGTCTCCGACCCGACGACGCTCGCTTTCCTTGATCCGCCGCCCGCTGCCGCGCTCGCCGAAGCGCGCGGGCTGCTGCGCGCGCTCGATGCGCTCGATGAGGCCGGTCGCCTGACACGATCCGGTGAAGCGATGCGCAAACTCGCTCTGCCTGTCCGGCTCGCCCACATGGTCGCCGAAGCCGCGCGCGAGGGCGAGGCGCTCGCCGCCGCGCGGCTGGCGGTGCTCGTGACCGAGCGCGGCCTTGGCGGCAATGCCGTCGATCTCGACGAACGCATGGACCGCTTTGCTCGCGAACGCAGCGGTCGCGCTGGCGAGGCGCACGCACTCGCCACGCGCCTCGCCGCGTCCGCCGAGGGCGACAAGGGCGATGGCCGCACGCCGGCCGGTCCGCTTCTGGCACTGGCCTATCCCGACCGCATTGCGAAGGCGCGTGGCCGTCGCGGACACTTCGTGCTCGCCAACGGCCGCGGCGGACAGGTGCCGGAGACGGAGCGCCTCGCATCCGCCGACTGGCTGGTCGTCGCCGACCTCGTCGGCAAGGCCGAGAACGCCCGCATCGTCTCCGCCGCCGCGATCGACGAGACGGACGTGCTCGCCCGCTTCGCCGACCGGATCGAGCGCCGTCGCGCGATCTCCTTCGACCGCAAGCGCGGCCAGCTTGCCGCCCGCGAGACCGCACGGCTCGGAGCGATCACGCTGACGGAGGCAGCCAGCGCGCCGCCACAGGGCGACGAGGCCAAGGCCGCCCTTATGGAGGCCCTGAAGGAACACGGCCCGTCGATCCTGCCTTTCGGCAAGACGTCCGGCACCATGCGCGACCGGCTCGCCTGGCTCCACGGCGCGCTCGGCGAGCCCTGGCCGGCGATGGACGATGCGGCGCTCGTCGCAGAGGCCGGCGACTGGCTCGCGCCCTGGCTCGACGGTTCGCCGTCCTTCGCATCGCTTGGCGATGACGGCTTGGCCCGTGCGCTCGCGTCTCGCGCACCGCACGCGACGGTCCGCCAGATCGAGGAACTGGCGCCGTCCCATTTCACCGTGCCGACTGGCAACCGCCTGCCGATCCGCTACGATGAAACTGGACCCGTGCTGCCGGTTCGCGTGCAGGAGCTGTTCGGCCTCGCCCGCCATCCCGCGATCGCCGGCGGCAAGGTGCCGCTCACGCTGGAGCTGCTTTCGCCGGCGCACCGTCCGATCCAGACCACCCGCGACCTGCCCGGCTTCTGGAAAGGCTCCTGGGCCGATGTCCGCGCCGAGATGCGCGGCCGCTACCCGCGCCATCCCTGGCCGGACGATCCGACGAGTGCCGCGCCGACCAACCGCGCGAAACCGCGTGGCTGATTGCCGCTTGGCGCAAGGGTGCCGCGCTCACTAGAGTGCCGCCATGACCGACCACATTCACGCGCCCGATCCTCGCCATCTGCACAATCTGCGCCTCAACACGCTGATCCGCCTGCGCTGGCTAGCCGTCATCGGCCAAAGCGCGGCAGTCATCGTCGTCGCCTACTGGCTGGGGTTTCCGCTGCCCGTCAGCCTCTGCTTCGCCCTGATCGCACTCTCGGCCTGGCTCAACCTCTTTCTCGCCTTCCGCTATCCGGCGACCTATCGCCTGCCCCCGGCCGCCGCCCTCGGCATCCTCGTCTTCGACGCCCTGCAGCTCGCCGGCCTCCTCTACATGACGGGCGGCCTCACCAATCCCTTCGCGCTCCTGATGACCGTGCCTGTCGTTGTCTCGGCGACCTCGCTGCCGCTGCTCTGGACGGCGATGCTCGCCGCCCTCGTCATCGGCGCAGCCACGCTGCTCGCCTTTTTCCACCTGCCGCTGCCGTGGTTTCCGGGCGTCGAGCTCGCCATGCCGCTGATCTACATCGCCGGCATGTGGATGGCGGTCGTCTCCTCGATCGCCTTTACCGCCGTCTACGCCTACCGCGTGGCCGAGGAAGCGCGGCTTCTGGCCAATGCGCTGGCGGCGACCGAACTCGTCCTGCAGCGCGAGCAGCACCTCTCGGCCCTCGACGGACTTGCCGCGGCCGCAGCGCACGAACTCGGCACGCCCCTCGCCACGATCACGCTCGTCGCCAAGGAAATGGAGCGCTCGCTCGGCGACGACCCGCGTTTCGGCGAGGACGTGAAGCTCCTGCGCAGCCAGAGCGAGCGCTGCCGCGAGATCCTGAAGCGGCTGACGAGCCTGTCGTCGGAGGGCGAAGAGCATCTCGCGCGCCTGCCACTCTCCTCGCTGATCGAGGAGGTCACCGCCCCACACCGCAATTTCGGCATCGACATCCGGTTCTCGAACGGAAACAGCGAAGGCCCGGAGCCGATCGGCCGGCGCAATGCGGGCGTCATCTACGGGCTCGGCAACCTCGTCGACAATGCGGTCGATTTTGCGAAGTCCACGGTCACCATCTCGGCCCGCTGGGATAGCGACGAGGTCGAGATCAGCGTGCAGGACGACGGGCCGGGCTTCCCGACCGAGATCATCGACCATATCGGCGAGCCTTACGTTACCCGCCGCCCCGCAAGCGCAGAGCGCGGCGGGCTCGGCCTCGGCCTCTTCATCGCCAAGACGCTGCTGGAGCGCTCGGGCGCCGATCTCACCTTCTCGAACGGCGGCGCGCCCGGCCGCGGCGCGCGCGTCATGGTCCGCTGGCCGCGGGCGCTGTTTTTGTCGCGGGGCGAAGTGACGGCGGCCGAGGGTGGCAATGTTTGAAATTTGGCTGCCATGCCCTAAAAAGAGGGCATGATGACAGATCAGATTGACCAGCCAGACGACAACGACATCGACAGCGATATCGGCCCCGACCGCACGCTGCTTCTCGTCGAGGATGACCGCCCGTTCCTGACGCGCCTAGCGCGCGCCATGGAGGGCCGCGGCTTCATCGTCGATACCGCCGAATCCGTCGAGGAAGCGCTCGCCAAGATAAAGCGCGCCGCGCCCGCCTATGCCGTGGTCGACATGCGGCTCGGCGACGGCAACGGGCTCGACGTGGTCGAGGCGATCCGCGAGAAGCGCGACGACGCGCGCACGGTGATCCTGACCGGCTACGGCAACATCGCGACGGCCGTCACGGCCGTGAAGCTCGGCGCGATCGACTACCTCTCGAAGCCTGCCGATGCTGACGAGGTCTACCAGGCACTAACCCGCCTGCCCGGCCAGAAGGCGGAGATCCCGGAAAACCCGATGTCGGCCGACCGGGTCCGCTGGGAACACATCCAGCGCGTCTACGAGATGTGCGACCGCAACGTGTCGGAGACCGCGCGCCGGCTCAACATGCACCGCCGCACGCTGCAGCGCATCCTCGCCAAGCGCGCACCGCGCTGATCAATCTTCGTCGGGGAGCGGCTGGACGATCGCGCCCGCAAGCTCGGCAGCCGTGAGCCGCGCGGAAGACGTCCGCGCGATCCGCAGCGTCAGGGCCTTGCGCGTCGGCGCCGCCAGCCGGTGCTCCGGCGCGTCGCGCAGGATTTCCGCGCCATAGCCATCCGACAGGATGAAGCCTGCCTCTTCGGGAAAGATCTCTGCCGGCACGCCGGGATGCGTCGCAAAGAAGAAGCGGTCACAGAAGAGCCGGTACTCCGGCCATTTCCGATCGACGCGGAAATCCTCGATCGACGTCTTGATCTCTATGATCCAGATATCGCCCTTGGGCATAACCGCCACCAGGTCAGCCCGGCGGCCGCTGACCAGCGTCAATTCCGGCAAGAGCGCCGCGCCCCACTCGATGAGCATCCTCTGCACGCCGCGCCTGACCCGCATCGCGCGCTCGGACTGGCGCCCGTCGGCAAGCGGGTCGACTCGGATGGGGGACACGATCGGCATGGACAGAGACTGCCACCGATCCGGTCTCTCTTGAACCCCTTTTGTTCACGCCCAACCTCTCTCTGCGGCATGTTGCACATTTGCAGCAGGATTTTTCCAAACAGGCCCGTTCAGGCAGTTTCGGATGGATTCAGCTTGGCAGAGCAATGCGGCCCGCCGTATGGGAAACGTGGCTAAATTGCGACCTCGTGGGCGGGTTTCGGGGGCGCAGGCCGGTTCTGGAGGTGACGGATGAAGTCTGGTCTTCGCGTCGGCGTTCTTCTGGTCGCAGCCGCTCTTGCGGGCTGCCAGGCGATCGGCCCCACCAACATCTTCACGTCGACCGCGACCTATTCGGCAGTCACCGATGCGGGCTACCGGTTGCCGGCCATTCCCTTGAGCGAGTTGCCACGCCAGTACCAGCGCCAGGTTGTCGATTACGACACACGCGAAAAGCCGGGCACCGTCATCGTCGATACGTCGGCCAAGTACCTCTACCTCGTCATGGATGGCGGCAAGGCGATGCGCTACGGCATCGGCGTCGGCCGCGAGGGCTTCGAGTGGAAGGGCACCGCCCGCGTCGCCTTCAAGCGCGAATGGCCGACCTGGACGCCGCCCGCAGCCATGATCAGGCGCCAGCCGGAGCTGGCGCAGTGGGCCGGCGGCATGCCCCCCGGCCTCTCCAATCCGCTCGGCGCCCGCGCGCTCTACCTCTACAAGGGCGGCAGCGACACCGGCTACCGCCTGCACGGCACGCCGGAATGGCGTTCGATCGGCCGCGCCATGTCGTCCGGCTGCATCCGCCTCATCAACCAGGACATCATCGATCTCCATGCCCGTGTCGCCGATGGCGCCAAGGTCATCGTGATGTAGCGAACCGTCCAGGCAACACGGACGTTCGTAAGCGAAAAGGCCGGGTCGATGACCCGGCCTTCTTCGTACCTGACCTAGGAGATGGGAGCGGTCAGACGACCTGCTCGACCTGCTGCACTTCCGGCACGAAATGGCGCAGGAGGTTCTGGATGCCGTGCTTGAGCGTCGCCGTCGAGGACGGGCAGCCGGCGCAGGCGCCCTTCATGTTGAGGAAGACGGTGCCGTTCTCGTAGCCGCGGAAGGTGATGTCGCCGCCATCCTGCGCGACGGCCGGGCGAACGCGCGTATCGAGCAGCTCCTTGATGGTCAGTACGATCTCCTCGTCCTGCGCATCGTAGAATTCCTCGTCGGTCCCATGGTCGGCGATTTCCTGCGCGGTGCCGCCCATGACGGGCTGGCCCGACATGAAATGCTCCATGATGGAGCCGAGCACGGCCGGCTTCAGGTGCTGCCAGTCCGGGCCGTCCTTGGTGACGGTGATGAAGTCGTAGCCAAAAAACACGCCCTTGATGCCGGGAATGTCGAAGAGGCGCGCGGCCAGCGGCGAAACGGTGCGGGCCTGCTCGGCGTCGCGGAAATCAGCCGTCCCGACGTCCATGACGACCTTGCCCGGCAGGAACTTGAGCGTGGCGGGGTTCGGTGTGGCTTCGGTCTGGATGAACATGATCGGCACTCCGGCCTGTTTTTGGAATTATTCTAAAATAGTCGTCCACGCCGCGGCGATCAAGTGCAACCTGCGGCAAAACGGATCAGGCGAGGCTCTCGATATCCTCGTCGGAGAGAGCATGCGGCACGACCGTGACGGGAATTGGGAAGGCAGCACTCTTGCCGGCGATCGACGAGACCAGCGGCCCAGGCCCTTCCTTGGCATTGCCGGCGGCGAGAACCAAAATCGCGATGTCCTGGTCGTCCTCGATCAGCTTGTGGATTTCGTCGGCCGGCTTGCCCTCGCGCACCACCATTTCGGCCTCGATGCCGACCTCCTCGCGCACGCGGCTCGCATGACCGTCGAGCGCGGACCGCGCCGTGGCGTTGGCCTCGTCGCGCATGATCTTTTCCACGCCGAGCCAGTGCTGGAAATCGTCCGGCCGAATGACGAACAGGAGCACGAGACTGCCGCCGGTCGAGCGCGCGCGCCGCGCGGCATAGGCGATGGCGCGTTCGCATTCGGGCGTCTCGTCAACGATGGCCAGGAACTTGCGCCGATGGCCGGCTTCCCGGCTCAACCGTTTCGATACCATACGTTCTCCCGCCTGCCGCTCCGGTTGCCCGGCAATCTGCCACCCGCCACCCTGCCCCGCAAGCTGACGTCAGTCGTCGAGGAAGCCGATGATCCTGCGCACGTCCTTCATCGTCGCTTCCGCGAGCACGCCGGCCCGCTCGCCGCCGTCGCGAAGGACGCCATCGATATAGGCCTTGTCGTCGAGGATGCGGCGCATCTCGGCCGAGATCGGCGCGAGCTTTTCCACTGCGAGGTCGGCCAGCGCCGGCTTGAACTCGGAGAACTGCCGGCCGCCGAATTCGGCGATGATTTCTTCGGCCGACCGCTCCGACAGAGCCGCGAAGATGCCGACGAGATTGTCCGCCTCGGGCCGACCCTTGAGGCCCTCGACTTCCGACGGCAGCGCATCGGGATCGGTCTTGGCCTTGCGGATCTTTTTCGCGATCGTGTCGGAATCATCCGTCAGATTGATACGCGAAAGGTCCGACGGATCCGACTTCGACATCTTCTTCGTGCCGTCGCGCAGGCTCATCACGCGCGTCGCGGGGCCTTCGATCAGCGGCTCGGTGAGCGGGAAGAAGCCGTTCACTTGCTCCTCGCCCATCATCATCTCGACGCCAAGCCCGAGCGAGGCGATGCGATCGGAAAAATCGTTGTTGAACTTGGTCGCGATGTCGCGGGTCAGCTCCAGATGCTGCTTCTGGTCGTCGCCGACCGGCACATGCGTCGCGCGATAGACGAGAATGTCGGCTGCCATCAGGCTCGGATAGGCGAGCAGGCCGAGCGAGGCGTTCTCGCGGTCCTTGCCGGCCTTGTCCTTGAACTGCGTCATGCGGTTCATCCAGCCGATGCGCGCGACGCAGTTGAACACCCAGGCGAGTTCGGCATGCTGGCGCACGCGGCTCTGGTTGAAGACGATGTGCTTCTTGGGGTCGATGCCGGACGCAAGAAACGCCGCCGTAATCGAGCGCGTCTGCTCGATCAGGTCGGCATGGACGAGCTGCGCCGTGATCGAGTGCAGGTCGACCACGCAATAGATGCACTCATGCGTCTCCTGCAGCGCCACGAACTTGGTGAGCGCGCCGAGATAGTTGCCGAGGTGAAGATTGCCGGTTGGCTGGACGCCGGAAAAGACGAGCGGCTTGAAGTCGGACATGGAATACCCGGAGGTTCTTGGCGCTGAGCGCGCAGGGATCGGCGTGGCTGATAGCCCGCTGGGACTAATCGTTCAAGTTCTGGACGTCCGAGGACGCAGGCCCGCGCCGCAGGCTGCGCTTCAGCGTCGCGACATCCGCCCCGCCCGTGGCGAAAGCGAGCGCGAAATAGACGATCGCACTGCCGGCGCAGAGCGCGCCCAGCGCCACGATCTGCTCGTGCAGACCGCTCGAAGGCTGGAGCCATGGCGCCAGCCACTGCCAGCCGAACCAGAGCGCGACGCCCATCAGCAGTGCCGCCAGCGCCAGCCGCGGCAGGCGCCGCTTCAGCGTCCCGTCCGCCTGCCAGTGCCCACGCTTCACAAGCATTGCAAGGAGCCCCGCCGCATTGACCCAGGCCGCAACCGCAGACGCTGCCGCGATCCCCGGCGCGCCGAGCCGCGGCAAGAGAAAGAGCGCGAGCCCGATATTCACGATCGCCGAAATGCCGGCAAACACCATCGGTGTGCGCGTATCCTCGCGCGCGAAGAAGCCGGGCGTGAACGCCTTGATGAGCACATAGGCCGGCAGTCCGAGCCCGAAGATCGCCAGGATCGCCGAGACCGTCATCGTCGCGTCCATCGCCGCGAACTGACCACGCTCGTAAAGGACGCGGATGATCGGCTCGGCGATCACGAAGAGCGCGACGGCCGCCGGAAGCGTCAGGAACAGCGTGAACTCGACCGAGCGGTTCTGCAGCCGCGCAGCCTCCGCCTCGTCATTGGCCTTCAGCGCGCGTGCCAGCTCCGGCAAAAGCACGATGGCCACGGCGATCCCAACGACGCCGAGCGGCAGCTGGTAGACGCGGTCGGCCATGGCGAGCGAGGCGACGGCGGCAGCCTGCGTGGAAGCGATGGCCGTGCCGACCAGCGTGTTGATCTGCGTGATGCCGCCGGTGATCGCCGCCGGGAAGGCGAGCCACAGAAGCCGCTTAACGCTCGGCGTCATCTTCGTGAAGCGGAAGCCGATCCGAACGCCTGCGCGCCGCACCGCGACCCAGACGATCGCAAGCTGCACGATGCCCGACGCGAGCACGCCCCAGGCGAGCCCGTAGCCAACCTCCGCGCCGTCCTGCCCCTGCCACCAGGCATAGCCGAGCACGCCGATCAGGATGATGTTGAGGAAGACCGGCGCGACCGCCGCCGCGAAATAGCGGCGCAGCGAATTGAGCATGCCGGCCATCATCGCGGCGAGCGACATGCACATGAGGTAGGGGAACATGATGAAGGCGAGCGACACGGTCAGCTCGAACTTTGCCGGATCGTCGCGGAAGCCTGGCGCAACGATGGTCGAGACGATCAGCGGCATCGACAGCTGCATCAGGATCGTCAGCACGATCAGGACGGAAAAAAGGACGCCAAACACCTCTTCCGAAAATCGTCGCGCACCGTCGATCCCATTCGCCTCGATCTCCTTGGCAAAGAGCGGCACGAAGGCGGCGTTGAAGGCGCCTTCGGCGAAGAGCCTTCGGAAGGTGTTGGGAAACTGGAAGGCGGCGTAGAAGGCATCCGCCACGGGTCCGATGCCGAGCGCGGCCGCCATCATCATTTCGCGCGTGAAGCCGAGCACGCGGCTCACCATCGTGCCCGACGCGACGGTCGCGAATTTCCTGACGAGGCTCATTGCCCGGGCCCGATCCCGCTCATTCGGCGGCGGCCTTCGTCGGCATCTTGGCCGACGCGCCCTCCAGCACCTTCAGCATGCGCTGCTTGATGCTGGCGAGCCGCGCGGGGTTCTCGATCTTCTGTCCCGTCAGATCGGTGACGTAGAAGGTGTCGATCACCTTCTCGCCGAAGGTCGTGATCTGCGCAGACGCGATGTCGAGCGAGAGATCGGACAGCGCGCCGGTCAGTTCGGAGAGCAGGCCCGGCCGGTCGAGGCCCTCGACCTCGACCACCGAGAACCGGTTCGACAGCGTGTTGCGGATATCGGCGCGTGGCTCGACGCGAAACGCCTTCTGGCCGCGCTTTGGCCTGGCGCGCTTCTCGATGATCTCCGGCAGGCGGCTATGGCCCGACAAAACGTCCTCGATCAGCCGTCCGACGCGCAGCGCGCGCCGCTCCTCGTCTTCGTCGCGGTCGAACTCGCGCGTGATCAGGATCGTGTCGAGAGCGCGTCCGTCGGACGTCGTGAAGATATGCGCGTCGACGATGTTCGCGCCCGCCGCCGCGCAGGCGCCGGCAATGATCGAGAGAAGGCGCGGATGGTCGGGGGAAAGCACCGTGATCTCGGTCACCGCCTCGAAGGCGTGCGGCTTCACCATGGTCGCCAGCCGCCGGTCCCTGGCGTCGTTGGCGCGGATGAAGTCGGCATGCCGCTTCTGGTCGTCCAGATCAACGGTGAGAAGGTAATTGTCGTAGTGGAGCGAGACGAGCTGCCTGCGCTCGTCCTCTGGCCAGCCCGACAGCGCCTCCTCGAGCCGCGCGCGCGCAGCCTCCGCACGCTTGGCCCGCGACACTTCCGAGAAGCCGCCCGTGAGAAGCAGCTCGGTCTCGTAGTAGAGCGTGCGCAGGAGCTGGCCCTTCCAGCCGTTCCACACGCCCGGCCCGACGCCGCAGATGTCGCAGACGGTGAGCACCAAGAGCAGCTTCAGCCGCTCGACCGACTGCACGACATGCGCGAAATCCTCAATCGTCTTCCGGTCGTTGAGGTCGCGCGTTTGCGCTGTCATGGACATCACGAGATGGTTCTCGACGAGCCATGCAATCGTCTCGGCATCCGAAGCGTTGAAGCCCATATGCGGCGCGAGCCGCTTGGCGATGCGCGCGCCCGCCGTCGAGTGGTCTTCCGGCCTGCCCTTGGCGATGTCGTGCAGCAGGATCGCGACATAGAGCAGTTCGCGATGCGGCCGCAGCGACGGCATCAGCGAATGCGCAAGCGGATGCAGTTTTGCGCGATCGCCATGCTCGATCTGCGACAGGACACCGATGCAGCGGATCAGATGCTCGTCCACCGTGTAGTGGTGATACATGTTGAACTGCATCATCGCGACGATCTTCTGGAACTCGGGGATGAGCTTGCCCAGAAGCCCCGCTTCGTTCATGCGCCGCATGTTGAGTTCGGGACTGCGGTCTGACGTGAGACACTCGAGGAAGAGCCGGTTCGCCTCCTCGTCGCGCCTGAGGCTGCGGTCGACCAGCTTGAGCGACCGTGTCAGAAGCTTCAGCGCCTCCGGGTGAAGCTCCAGCCCGTGCCGGTCGGCAAGCCAGAACAGCCGGATGAGGTTGACCGGATCGCGCTTGAACACGTCTTCGTCGGCGACCGAGATGCGCTGGTTGTCGACGACGAAATCCGAAGCGCCGGCAAGCTTGCGGCGACGGCGCGAAAACGACAGGAACAGCCGGTTGAAGCCCGGCGCGTCCTTCGCCTGCTCCTCTTCCAGCGCCGCACAGAAAACGCGCGTCAGGTCACCCACCGTCTTCGCCATCAGGAAGTAGTGCTTCATGAAGCGCTCGACGGCCGAGAGCCCCGGATGGCTCGTATAGCCGAGCCGCTCGGCGATCTCGCGCTGGATGTCGAAATGCAGCCGCTCTTCCGCCCGCCCCGTCAGGAAGTGCATGTGGCAGCGCACGGCCCAGAGGAAGTCCTCGGCCTTGCGGAACTGCAGGTACTCGCGCCGCGTGAAGACGCCCTTTTCGACCAGTTCCTCGCCGGTGCGGACGCGGTAGTAATATTTGCCGATCCAGAACAGCGTGTGCAGGTCGCGAAGGCCGCCCTTGCCTTCCTTGACGTTCGGCTCGACGAGGTATCGGCTTTCGCCGGCCTTGGCGTGCCGGTCATCTCGCTCGGCAAGCTTGGCCTGGATGTATTCCGGCCCCGTGTCGCTCACCACTTCCTTGTCGAAGCGCTCGATCAGCGTCTCGAACAGCGCCTCGTCGCCCCAGATGTAGCGCGCTTCGAGGATGGAGGTACGGATCGTCATGTCGGTGCGCGACATGCGCACGCACTCGTCGACATTGCGGGTCGCGTGGCCGACCTTCAGCCCCAGATCCCAAAGCATGTAGAGCATGTATTCGGCGATCTGCTCGCCCCACGGCGTCTGCTTGTAGGGCAGCACGAACAGGAGATCGATGTCCGACCCCGGCGCCAGCGTCCCTCGCCCATAGCCGCCGACGGCAACGATCGTCATGCGCTCGGCCGAGGACCGGTTCTTCGACCGGTAGACATGCGTCACGGCGAATTCGTGCAGCGCGCGGATGACCTCGTCCATCAGGTGCGAGAGACGCTGCGCACAGGCCGTCCCGCCGCCATCGTCGGAAAGCATGCGCTCGGCAACTGCCCGGCCTTCGGAAAGCGTGTCCTTGAAGAGCTGCAGCGCGGCCGCTCGCACCTCGGCCACCGACCCATCCCCGCCATGGCCACGCGCCAGCGCGGTGAGCCGATGCCGCAGGGCCTCGCCATCGACCATCTCGTCAAGCTTCAGGGGAATCTTCGCCATCCGTCGGCTCTATAGCGTGGATCGCCGGGCATGGGGAGTGGGGGCGGGTCTGCCCGGACTGCCATTGACGCCCTTCTATAACGCTTAAAGGCATCCCCACTCTGGCCTGCCGACGACCTCTTCCCTTGCCTCGTGAGTGGGGGGAGATCGCGCTACAGCACTCGAACGCACCGCGACCCCCACCCTTTATCCCTCCCCACAAGGGGGAGGGAAGGCGTCGGCGCCGGCTCAATCTTGAGACCGCTCTGCCTGGCTCGGCCGCTCAAATAAAAGCGCCACGCCAGACGTCCCCCTCCCACCTGTGGGGAGGGGTTTGGGGTGGGGGTCGCGCAACCGACCCGCCTCCCCCTTACCCCACCAGCTTCTTCAGCCGATAGAGCGCCTCCAGCGCCTCGCGGGGCGTCATGTCGTCGGGGGCAAGCGCGCCGAGCGCTTCGACAACGGCGCTGTCGTCCTTCCGCGGCTTCGGAGCCGGCTGGCGCGCTGCGACCGAAAACAGCGGCAGATCGTCGACCAGTTGCGAGGCACGGCCGCCCTGTGCACCCTTTTCGAGTTGGTCGAGAACGTCGCGGGCGCGCTCGACGACTGCCGTCGGGAGGCCGGCGAGGCGGGCGACCTGGATGCCGTAGGAGCGGTCCGCGGCGCCCTTGGCGACCTCATGCAAAAAGATCACCTCGCCGTCCCATTCCTTGACGCGCATGGTGACGTTGGCGAGCCGGCCGAGCTTTTCGGCAAGCGCGGTCATCTCGTGGAAATGCGTGGCGAAGATCGAGCGGCAGCCATTCTGCTCGTGCAGATACTCGCACGCCGCCCAAGCGATCGAGAGCCCGTCGAAGGTCGCCGTGCCGCGGCCGATTTCGTCGAGAATGACGAGCGATCGCTCGGTTGCCTGGTTGAGGATGGCGGCCGTCTCGACCATCTCGACCATGAAGGTGGAGCGCCCGCGCGCAAGATCGTCCGATGCGCCGACGCGGGAAAACAGCCGGTCGACGACGCCGATCTCGGCGCGGGCCGCCGGCACGAAGGAGCCGGCCTGCGCGAGGATGGCGATCAGTGCGTTCTGGCGCAGGAAGGTCGACTTGCCGCCCATGTTCGGGCCGGTGAGAAGCCAGATCGCGCCCTTGGTGCCGGCATCGGGCGCCGACAGGTCGCAGTCGTTGGCAACGAAGGGATCGCCCATCGTCCGCTTCAGCATCTGCTCGACGACGGGATGCCGCCCGCCCTCGATACGGAAATCGAGCCCGTCGCCGACCTTCGGGCGCACATAGTCCTGCGCGACGGCAAGCTCGGCGAGCGCCGCCGAGACGTCGAGCACCGCCAGCGCGTCCGCCCCGCGCCGAATGGCGTCGGCATGCGAGACAGCCTCGGCGCAAAGCCCGGAGAAGATGTCGAGCTCGATCTCAAGCGCCCGGCCCGCGGCGTTCGCGATGCGGCTCTCGAGTTCGGCGAGCTCCGTCGTCGTGAAGCGCATGGCGTTCGCCATCGTCTGGCGATGGATAAAGCGGCTGCGCGCCTCGTCCGTGCCGGTCAACACGTCCTTATGGTTGGCCGTGATCTCGATGTAGTAGCCGAGCACATTGTTGTGCCGGATCTTGAGAGACCGAATGCCGGTTTCCTCGCAGAGCGCCCGCTCCATCTCGGCAATGACCCGCCGCGACCGGTCGCGCAGCGCCCGGACCTCGTCGAGCTCGCCGACGCAGCCCGCACGTACCAGCCCACCATCGCGGGCGAGTAGCGGCAGATCGTCGGCGAGCGTCTTGCCGAGCCGGTCGCCGAAGCCGAACGGCAAGGCCGCGATGGCGCCAAGCGCCGAACCGATCTCGGTGCCTTCGGACCTGCCGTCGAGCAGGCGCGCGACGGCGGAAGACGCCTCGATGCCGGCCCTGAGCGCGCCAAGGTCGCGCGGCCCGCCGCGGCCGAGCGACAGGCGCGACAGCGCGCGCGCCATGTCCGGTGCGCCTTTGAGCAGTGCGCGAACGCCCTCGCGCAGATCCGGCTCACCGTGAAAGAACGACACGCTGTCGAGCCGCTCGGCAATGGCCGCCGGCTCGGCGAGCGGCGCCGTGATGCGCTCGGCCAGAAGCCTTGCGCCGGCGGCCGTCACCGTGCGATCGACGACCGATAGCAGCGAGCCCTGCCGGTCGCCGGATAAAGTGCGCGTAAGTTCGAGGTTCGCGCGCGTCGCAGCATCGATGAAGAGCGCCCCGCCCTCATCCTCGCGCCGTGGCCGCTCCAGCGTCGGGCGGGCGTCCTTCTGCGTCTTCTCGACATAGGCGATTGCCGCCGCAATTGCCGCCATCTCGGCGCGCGTGAAGCTCGCGAACCCGTCGGCCGTCGCAACCTCGAAGAAGCGCGTGATGCGCGTCTCGGCGGACGCGCTGTCGAAAAGCACCGGCGGCTGCGGGTTTGCGGTGCGGGCCAGAACGTCGAACGTCGCCCGCAACGCCTCGTCGCTCCACAGCGCCTCCGACACGATCACCTCGCTCGGATCGATGCGCAGGATGTCGGATAGCAGCCGGTCGGCGGAGGATGACGCAACGCGGAAGGCGCCTGTTGAGATATCGATCCACGCAAGACCGTAACTGTCGGCCGGCTGCGCCCGCACGCGCGCCACCGCCATCAGGAAGTTGGCGCGGCCGGGCTCGAGCAGCCGCTCCTCGGTGATGGTGCCGGGGGTGACGAGCCGCACCACGTCGCGCTTCACGACCGATTTCGAGCCGCGCTTGCGTGCTTCCGCCGGATCCTCGATCTGCTCGCAGACCGCGACGCGGTAGCCCGACGCGATGAGCTTCTGGAGATAGTCGTCGGCCGCATGCACCGGCACGCCGCACATGGGGATGTCCTCGCCCAGATGCTTGCCGCGCTTCGTCAGCGTGATCCCGAGCACGCGCGCGGCGATCTCGGCGTCGCCGAAGAACAACTCGTAGAAATCGCCCATGCGATAGAACAGAAGCGAATCCGCGTTCGCCGACTTGATCTCGATGAACTGCTCGATCATCGGCGTAGCGCCGGGCGAGCTTTCGGGAGCGGGAGGAACGCGCATGTCCATGACGCGATCCATACCAGCATTGCAGCCGGCGATTAACGGCTGGCGTGGCGAAAACCGGGGATTGGCACGGCGATTTCGCCTTGGCCAATCGCGTGTCCGATGTATAGCCTTGCCCCGTCAGAAGGGTCGCAAGTGCCCTCGCGGGGAGGAAGGTCAGTCAACGCATGAACGCCAAGAACAAGCCGGAGCGCAGCGGTCCGTCGGTCAGCCAGCAGGAGGCCCTCGATTTCCACTCGCAGGGACGTCCGGGCAAGCTGGAAATCAATCCCACCAAGCCGATGGCGACGCAGCGCGATCTTTCGCTGGCCTATTCGCCGGGCGTGGCCGTGCCGGTCAAGGCGATCGCGGAGGATCCGAGCCGGGCCTTCGATTATACGACCCGCGGCAACATGGTCGCCGTCATCTCGAACGGCACAGCAATCCTCGGCCTCGGCAATCTCGGTGCGCTTGCCTCGAAGCCCGTGATGGAGGGCAAGGCGGTCCTCTTCAAGCGCTTCGCCGACGTCGATTCGATCGACCTTGAGGTCGATACCGAAGAGGTCGAGGAGTTCATCAACTGCGTACGCTATCTCGGACCGTCCTTCGGCGGCATCAACCTGGAAGACATCAAGGCGCCCGACTGCTTCATCA
>VFQQ010001575.1_pt1 | contig 30553 bp, 30 predicted proteins | sample 3512341 | NCBI WGS metagenome assembly VFQQ01 (sample SAMN10412373, study PRJNA504923) | tailings metagenome | isolation source: Relicate 2 Philex TSF1 revegetated site | place: Philippines: Tuba, Benguet | collected 2017-08-29
TGGGGCCCATGACGGCGAACAGGATCGCCGGATCGTTGAAGAACCAGCCGGCCCCATGCCCGCCCCAGGCGGCGCGGAACTGGTTGCCGTCTTTAGACAGCTGGACCTTGGTCAGGTCCAGCTCAGGCGGCAATCCGGCAAGGACTCCGGACAGGTGAGACATCGTTCCGGCGTGGTACATGTCGCTGCAGAACTGCTCTGCGGCGAACTTCCAGTTGCACGGAATCACCCACTTCTGGATTCCGCCGATCGCCTCGGTTCCGGCCTCGGTGCGGTCCAACATGAGGTCCATGTATGGCATGGCATCGCTCAGATAGGCTCGCAGATCGGGGGCCTCGGGATCCCAGTTCGCGAAGATCAGCCCCTTGTACGTGTCCACCCGCGCCTGGAGCGGCCCCCAGTCCGCCTTGTCGAAACCGCAGTCGCCAGCCTGCTTGTCGCAGAATGCCTCTTCTTCAAACGGCACGTTGACGAGGTTGCCCGCGATGTCGTAAGCCCACCCGTGGTAGGTGCACGTGAACGCCTTGGCGTTCCCGCAGTCGGAGCGGACGATGCGCATGCCGCGGTGGCGGCACTGGTTCAGGAAGACCTTGATGCTGCGGTCCTTCTGCCGGACCATGATGACCGGGTCTTCGCCCATGTAGGTGGTCAGGTAGTCGCCGGTCTTCGGAATGTGCGACTCGTGGCCGAGCATCAGCCAGGAGCGGGCAAAGATTCGTTCCAGCTCAAGCTTGTAGAGATCCTCGTCGGCGTAGATGCGCGCGTCGAGCTTCCCGTTGTCTTGATCCACCAGCGCACGAATGGCGTCGGGAGTCCAGTTTCGGGTCCAGCGTATGGGTGATTCAGCGACCGTGTTCGTCGAGCTCATGGTTTGAGGTCTCCTAAACTTGAGTTGAAAGGGGAATCGTTCCGACCGGGGCCTACCGCAACAGACCGAACTGCCGGACCACCGCCGTCGAAGACTCGATGTGAGTGCGCAGCAGTTCGGCGCACCGCTCGCCGTCGCGCGCCAGCGCGCTGTCGAGCAGCGCCTGATGCTCATCGTGCACATTCCGGGTCGGCGGGCTGTGCATCGACGTCAACCGACGGTAGCGTTCCATCTGCAGATACAGGACGGAGAGGAATCGTCCGATCCACATGGACGGGCACGCCGAAATCAGGGCCCTGTGGAACTCGCGATTGCAGGGTTCCCACTCGTCGAAGTAGCGAGCGGGATCGCCGGTTGCCAGTTCGTCGAGCCGGGACAGTCGCCGATGTGCGCTGGCAACCCGATCCTGCCAGTCGGCATCGCCGTGTTCGACGCTCTGGCGCAGCGCTTCGCACTCCAGAAGGATTCGCGTCGCGGACAAGTCCTCGATATCGCGCAATGACATCGGGGCCACCTGGAAGCCACGCTGTGCCTGTGCCCGCACGAGTCCATCGGACACGAGCAGGGAGAGTGCCTCGCGCAAGGTCCCGCCGCTGACGCCGTAGTGCGCCTTCAACTCTTCGATGCCCAATCTGGCGCCGGCGGCAAGCCTTCCGCAGACGATGTCGGCGCGCAGGCGCTGGAACGCCGACTCGATCAGGCTGCGCACGTTCGCGCCCGGGGCCGAAGGATCGGCGGAAGACCCGTAGTTGCCGATGGTCAAGCTGTTCGACTTGTTCGTGGACATGTCTGGTTCTCGGAGCGAGCGCTTGGGAGCTTTTGATCGTGCAGTTCTTGATGTCGATATTATTGTCGACAATCGGTTATTCACAGAACCGTGCAAACCCTAGGATTTCAGTGGACCGCTCCGAGGCTCCGCGAGCGCCCGCCCCGAGGTAACCGGGCGCATCGCAAGCGAGGCGCTCCAATGGGTGCGTCGCCTGTGGCCGCGGGTCACGGGGTTGGTGTCGGCGCGGCCGGCAAGGGCATTGCTATGGCGAGGCGTATGCCGCCCAACCCGCTCGTCGACATTGTGTGAAATCTCATTATTAGTAGGTGTTAACGACAATGGCGCATGTTTCGAGCCTCCCAGACACTACGGAGCGCTACGTTCGGCTCGCAAGCACTTAATCGAGCCGCAAAAAGACAGACCGCTCTGTTTGTATCTGGTGTCGGTCACCAGGCAGGCGCTCACGCAACAAGGAGACAAGATGAACACTTCCATCCGCATTGCCAGTGCCGCCGCGCTTGCAGTTGCCAGCGCCGCACCGTTGCCCGCGGCCGCTCAGGGCAAGGACATCAAGGTCGGCCTGGTCCTGCCTTTCTCGCAGGTGTTCGCCGCTTACGGCGAAGCCGTGAAGGAAGGTTTCGACCTGGCCATCGAGGAGGCCGCGGGCCAAGCCGCGGGGCGCAAGATCGTCGTCCTGAAGGAGGACAACAAGGAGGATCCGAAGGTCACGCTGCAACTGGTGCGGCGCTACATCAAGGATGACAACGTCGATTTCATGGTGGGCCCGATCGCGTCCCACGTCGCGGCGGCGATCCGCGACGAGGTCGACCGCTCCAAGACCTTCCTGCTCGTGGCCAACGCCGGTAACAACGAGATCACCGGCAAGATCTGCAGTCCCTACATCGTGCGCACCTCCTTCTCGAACTGGCAGGTGAACCATTCGATGGGTCAGTACGCGGCGGAGACCCTGGGCAAGTCGGCGCTCACCGTGGCCTCCAACTACGACGCCGGGAAGGAGCAGGCGGGCGCGTTCCGCGAAGGCTTCATGCAAAAGGGAGGCAAGGCGCCATTGGAGGAGTGGCCGGCGCTGGGCACGGCGGACTTCACGCCGATCATCACCAACATCCGCGCCAAGCAGGGCGAGATCGACATGGTCTGGGGCTTCCTCGCAGGCGCCGCCGCGCCTCGCTTCGTCACGCAGCTCACCCAGGCGGGCGTGCGCGGCCCCAAGATGAAGATGGCGGTTCCCATCTACGGTGCCGATGAACTGTTCTTTCCGGCAATGGGCGATGCCGCCGTCGGCGTGATGGTCAGTGGCCACTACATGTCCGGCCTCGAGACCCCGCGCAACCTCGCATTCCAGGCGCGCTTCCAGAAGAAGTACGGCAAGGTGGCCCACGCGATGAACGTGCAGGGCTACGACACCGGCAAGCTGATGCTCGCCACCATCGAGGCGCTCAAGGGCGACCTGAGCGACAAGGCCAAGGTCCGCAAGACCTTGACGACGCTGCAGGTCGACAGCCCGCGCGGCTACTTCCGGATCGACCCACGCACCGGCAACGTGGTGCAGAACATCTACATCGGCGAAGTCATCAAGCGCGCAGACGGCACGCTCGGGCACAAGATCCTGAAGACGTACGAACAGGTCGCCGACAAGGGCGAGGGCTGCAAGCTCTGACGCCTCGGCTTGGGCCGCACGTCGAACTACCGCCCGGTCATCCATGCAGATCGTCGTCGAACAGATCCTGAACGCCCTGCAGATGGGCGTGCTGCTGTTCCTGATCGCCTCGGGTCTGTCGCTGGTTTTCGGGCTGATGCACGTCGTCAACCTGGCCCATGGCGCGCTGTACATGGTCGGTGCCTATGTCGGCATCACCATCGCGCGCGGCCTGGGCAACTTCTACCTCGCGCTGCTGCTCGCGCCGCTGGCCACGGCGCTGCTGGGCGTGCTGCTGGAGCGCACCCTGCTCGCCCGCACCTACAAGCGCGGCATGTACCCGCAGGTGCTGCTGACGCTCGGCCTGGTGTTCGCCTTCGACGAACTGGTGCGCATCGTCTGGGGTGCGCCGATCCAGACGCTGGCTTTGCCGAGCGCGCTCGAAAGCACGGTGGTGGTGGCGGGCGCGGCGGTGCCGGCCTATCGGGTGCTGGTCGTGCTCGTCGGCGCCGTCGTCATCACTGGGTTGCTGCTGGGCTTCGGCCGCACGCGGGTCGGTGCGATGGTGCGTGCCGCCGTCGACGACCGCGAGATGGCCGCGGCGCTGGGTATCGACGTTTCGCGGCTGTTCACCGGCGTGTTCGCGCTCGGCTCGGCGCTGGCCGGCCTGGCGGGGGTGCTCTCGGTGCCGATCTTCAATGCCTTTCCCGGCATGGGCAGCGAGATCCTGATCTCCGCGCTGGTGGTGGTGGTGGTCGGCGGCATGGGCTCGCTGGCCGGCGCGTTGATCGCAAGCCTGCTGATCGGCGCGGCCACCGTCGTCGGCCAGATCTACGCGGCCGAGTTTTCCACCGCAGCGATCTACCTGGTGCTCATCGCCGTGCTGTTGGTGCGGCCGCAGGGCCTGATGGGGATCGCACGATGAAGGGCGTTGGTCGCTGGCCCACGGTGGTCGTGCTGGCGGCGGCACTGGCCCTGCCGCACTTCACGCGCGGCACGCAGACCGAATTCGCCATCGAAGTCATGGTCACCGGCATGTTCGCGCTCAGCCTGAACATCCTGATCGGGCGGCTCGGCCTGATCAGCCTGGGCCACGGCCTGTTCCTGGGTGTCGGCGCCTACCTGGCCGGATTCATGCTGCGCCATCTGTCCGAGAACCTGTTCCTGCTGCTGGCGGCGGCGCTGGTCCTGGGCATCGTGGTCTCGGCGCTGGTCGGCGCGATGGTGCTGCGGCTCGGGGGCGTGGGCTTCATCATGATCACGATCGCGTTCTGCCAGCTGTTCTACGTGCTGATTTTGTCCACGCAGGCCTGGTCGGGCGGCATCAACGGCATCCCGTCGATCCCGCGCCCGACGCTGTGGCCCGGCAAGGACCTGCCGGGCTGGCTGTCGCTGAACAGCGAGTACACCTTCTACTACGTCGCGCTGGTCTGCCTGGTGCTGCTGGTGTACGCGCTCAAGCGCCTGGATGCGTCGCCGCTGGGATCGGTCTTCTCCGGCATCCGCCAGAACCCGGCGCGCATGCGCGCGCTCGGCTACCCGGTGCGGCGCTTCCAGTTGATCGGCTTCGTGATGGCCGGTTCGCTGGCCGCGGTGGCCGGTGCGTTGCAGGCCAGCCTGTTCAGCCTGGTCGATCCCTCGCTGCTGTTCTGGACCACGTCGGGCGAAGTCATCCTGATGGTGATCCTGGGCGGCGTGGGCGCGTTGTACGGGCCGCTGGTCGGCGCTGCCCTGTTTCTCGCGCTGTTCCACTACCTCGGCACGCTGACCGACCACTGGCGGCTCGTGCTCGGCATCGTGTTCGTGTTGGTGGTGCTGTACGCGCCGAGCGGCCTGGTGCCGCTGGCGGCGAACGCGTTGGAGCGTTGGCGCGGCAAGAAGCCGGGCGATCGTCGCGCACCTGCGGCACTGCCCGAGGAGGCGCCGTGAGCGCTGCCCCCTTGCTCGAGACCCGCGGGCTGACGCTGGCCTACGGGCGCTTCCGGGCCGTGAACGGCGTCGACCTGACGCTCATGCCGGGCAAGCGTTACGGTGTGCTCGGGCCGAACGGCGCCGGCAAGACCTCGCTGCTGAACCTGCTGACCGGAACTCTGCGCGCCACCGCGGGTTCGATCCACTTCGACGGTGCCGACATCACGGCGCTGCCGGCCGACCAGCGCAGCCACCTCGGCATCGGCCGCAGCTTCCAGAAGACCAGCATCTTTCCCGAGTTCACGGTCGCGGACAACGTGCGCATGGCGGTGCAGTCGCGCGAGCCGGCACGGGCCTTCGACTTCTGGAACCCGCGCGCGCGCGACCATCGCTTCGACGAACGAGCCGCGGCCTGCGTCGTCCGCGTCGGCCTGGCGCCCAAGGCCCAGGCGAAAGCCACCGACCTGTCCTATGGCGAACTGCGCCAGCTCGAGATCGCGCTGGCGCTGGCTACCGAGCCGCGCCTGCTGCTGCTCGACGAGCCCACCGCCGGCATGAGCGAAGAGGAAACGAACGATGTCGTCGAAATGCTGCGTGCCAGCCTGCCGGCGTCGCTCACCCTGGTGATCATCGAGCACGACCTGAAGGTGATCGAGGGGCTGACCGACCATGTGTTCGTGTTCGAGCAGGGCGCCTTGTTCGAGCAGGGCACGCCGGAGGAGATCCGCAGCAGCGAGCGTGTGCAGAAGATTTACTTCAAGGGGCGCGCGCTTGCTTGAGGTCAAGGACATCCGCGCCGCCTATGGTGCGACGCCCGTGCTGCACGGTGTCAGCCTGCGCGCCGGCGCCTCCAGCTTCCTGGGCCTGGTGGGCCGCAACGGCGTCGGCAAGACGACGACGCTGCGCAGCATCGTCGGGCTGATGCCGCTGACGGCCGGCGCAGTGCTGTTCGACGGCGCTTCGCTGGTCGGGCGCGCCACGCACGACATTGCGCGCCTGGGCGTGGCCTACGTGCCCGAGAACCGCGGCGTATTCCCGTCGCTGACGGTGATGGAAAGCCTGACGCTCGGCGCGCGGCCGCGGCCGGACGGCGCCGCCGGCTGGACGCTGGAGCGCGTGCTCGAGATCTTCCCGCGCCTGGGCGAGCGCCGGCGCAACCGCGGCGATGCGCTGTCCGGCGGCGAGCAGCAGATGCTGGCCATCGGCCGGGCGCTGCTGACCAACCCGCGCCTGCTGATCCTCGACGAGCCGACCGAGGGACTGGCGCCGCTGATCGTCGAGGAGATCCAGTCGGTGCTGCGCTCGTTGCGCGGCAGCGGCATGGCGCTGGTCGTCGTCGACCAGAACCTGGACACCGTGTTCAACGTCGCCGACGAAGTCGCGGTGATGTCGCGCGGCGCCATCGTGGCGCAAGGGCCGAGCGCGGACGTGCGGGCCGACCAGGCGCTTCTCGACCACTATCTCGGCGTGTAGCGGCAAGGGCGTCGACAGGAGGTACGCAATGAAGGACATCTCGAAGGTCATCAAGCTGCACGTCGACGGCGAGCGGCAGTTGTTCAAGGTGCCGCGCACCTCGTTCGTCGACACCGACGTCTTCGAGGCCGAGCGTGCCGCGATCTTCAACCGCTGCTGGCTCTACCTCGGGCACGCCTCCGAGCTCGCCAAGCCGGGCCAGTTCGTCACCCGCACGGTGGCCGGGCGCAACGTCATCTTCAACCGCGATGCCGGCGGCCAGGTGAACGCCTTCATGAACACCTGCCCGCACCGCGGTGCCACCGTGTGCCGCGACCGCTCGGGCACGGCCAAGAACTTCCAGTGCTTCTACCACGGCTGGGTCTTCGGCAGCGACGGCAAGCTCAAGGACCAGCCGGGCAAGGAGTCGTACTGCGGCGGCTTCAACGACGAAGGCGGCGCGGACCTCGTCAGGGCCCCGCGCCACGAGGAATACCGCGGCTTCCACTTCATCGCATTCGACAAGGACATCGTTGACCTGCCCACCTACCTGGGCCAGGCGCGCGAGTACATCGACCTGGTGGCCGACCAGTCCGAAGTCGGCATGGCCATCGTCGGTGGCACGCAGGAGTACAGCCTTCGCGCCAACTGGAAGCTGCTGGTCGAGAACAGCATCGACGGCTACCACGCTTCGACCACGCACGCGAGCTATCTCGACTACCTGAAGGGCACGGTCGGCTCGCTCTCGCCGGTGCCGCTGGTGGGCGAAGGCCGCGACCTGGGCAACGGCCACGCCGTGATCGAGTACACGGCGCCCTGGGGCCGCCCGGTCGGACAGTGGATCCCGGCATGGGGCGAGCAGGGCAAGGCCGACATCGAGAAGATCATCGCCGGGCTGACGCAGCGTTTCGGCGCCGAACGCGCGCAGCGCATCGCGCTGAAGAACCGCAACCTGCTGATCTTCCCGAACCTGATCATCAACGACATCATGGCCGTCACGGTGCGCACTTTCTATCCGCTGGCGCCGAACTTCCTGCACGTCAACGCCTGGGCGCTGGCGCCCACCGAGGAGAGCGACTGGTCGCGCAAGTCGCGTCTGGAGAACTTCCTTGAATTCCTCGGCCCGGGCGGTTTCGCCACGCCCGATGACGTCGAAGCGCTGCAGCAGTGCCAGACCGGCTACGAGAACGTGCGCGAGGCGGGCTGGAACGACATCTCCAAGGGCATGGGCAAGGCAAGGCCGGCGATGGACGACGAAGTCCAGATGCGCGCCTTCTGGACCGAATGGAACACGCGGCTGACACGCGCGAACGCCGCCTGAGGAGTCGTCGACATGCAGACCTTCACCCGCCCCGAGATCGAAGACTTCCTGTTCCACGAGGCTGCGCTGCTGGACGACTGGCGGCTCGACGAATGGCTGGCGCTGTTCACCGACGACGCGCGCTACGAAGTGCCGTCCACCGACCTGGCCAAAGACGCCACGCCCGACCGCAACCTGTTCTACATCGCGGACGATGCGTTCCGCCTCGGCGAACGCGTCAAACGCCTGCAGAAGAAGACGGCGTTCTCCGAGTACCCGCGCTCCAAGACGCGGCACTTGGTGAGCAACGTGCGCATCCTCGAGTCGGGCGCCGACGGCTGCCGCGTCGCCAGCGCCTTCGTGACCTACCGCAGCAAGGGCGGCCACACCGACACCTACATCGGCAGCAGCGACTACACGCTGGTGCGAGAGGCCGCGGGCCTGCGCATCCGCAAGAAGCGCTGCGTGCTCGATCTCGACTCGCTGCGCCCGCAGGGCCGCGTGAGCATCCTTCTCTGACGGAGCCGACCATGAGCATGCCATTCCGCTACCGCAAGCTGGGCTACGTGGCGCTGAACGTGACCGACGTGGGCCGATCGGCCGCCTTCTACGCCAACACCGTGGGTCTGGACGTCTCCGAGGCAGTGGCGGGCGGGCCGACCTTCCTGCGCTGCGGCAGCGACCACCACCATGTCGTGCTGTACCCCGCCGCGTCGCCCGGCGTGAAGCGGGTTGCGTTCGAGCTGGAAAGCCGCGCCGAGATTGACCACGCCCGCAAGCACCTCGCCGGCCTGGGTCTGGCCGTGGAGGAAATCGCGGCGGAGGAGCGCGCCGCGCTGCGCCAGGGCGACGGCCTGCGCTTCGTCGAGCCCCACTCCGGGCTGACGATGGAGTTCTACACCCGCGTGCTGCAGATGGCGTTGCCGTTCCGCCAGAGCCTGACCAAGATCGTGCGGCTCGGCCACGTGGTGCTCTCGGTCGAACGCTTCGACGAGATGGCTGCCTACCTCACCACGCACCTGGGCTTCGCCATCTCGGACTTCGTCGAAGGCCGCTTTGCGTTCATGCGCTGCCAACCCAACCCGCTGCATCACTCGTTCGCCATAGGGCGCTCGGTCGAAGGCAACCACCTGAACCACATCAATTTCATGGTCAGCGACATCGACGACATCGGCGTCGCGATGAACCGGCTCGACAAGGCCAGCGTGCCCATCGTCTTCGGACCGGGGCGCCACAAGCCGTCGGGCAGCATCTTCCTGTACTTCCTGGACCCTGACGGCATGACCGTCGAGTACAGCTTCGGCATGGAAGAGTTTCCCGAGAAGGGCGCGCGCGAGCCGCGCATGCTCGAAGCGCATCCCTCTGCGCTGGACACCTGGGGCAGCGTGCCCAAGCCGGCATTCGGCAAGGTCGGCGCGATCGAACGCCGGGTGCCGGCATGAGCGGCACCTCCGGCACCGCCGGCCCCACGCCCTGGGCCACGCGCAACCGACCGCACGAGGGCCGGGTCGCAGTGGTGACCGGCGCAGCGCGCGGCATCGGGCTGGAGATCGCGTTGCGGCTGGCACGCGACGGCGCCCGGCTCGCGCTGGCCGACGCCGATGCGGCCGGCCTCGCGGCCAGCGCGCAGGCCGTGCGCGATCTCGGCGTGGAGGTGGTCACCGAGGCCGGCGACCTGGCGCAGGAATCGGTCGCCAACGCGCTCATCGCGAGCGCATTGGCCGCATTCGGCCGCATCGACATCCTCGTCAACAACGCCGGCGGCGGCGTGATCCTGCCGTTCCTCGAACACACGCCGCAGACGCTGAAGCAGACCATTGACCGCAACCTGTGGACGGTGATCTGGTGCTGCCGCGCGGCGCTGCCGGCCATGAAGCGCCAGCGCTACGGGCGCATCGTGATCCTCGGCGCCGACTCGGTGATGAGCGGGCTGTGGGATCACGCCGCCTACAACGCCGCCAAGGGCGGCGCGCACGGCCTGACGACGGGGCTGGCGCGCGAGTTCGCGCGCGACGGCATCACCGTGAACACGGTCGCGCCCTGCGCCGTCAGCACGCCGCAGCTGGTCGAGCTGACCGTCAAGGATCCGGCGCTGGTAGACCGGTTCGTCAGCATCATCCCGATGGGCCGGGCCGCCGAGATGGCCGAGGTCGCGTCAATGGTGAGCTACGTGGCGTCGAGCGAAGCGTCGTTCGTCACCGGCCAAGTGATCAGCGTCAACGGCGGCAGCACCATGCCGTGATGGCTTCCGCTGAAGTCGCCAGGCCGAGCAACTGGCCGCGGGTCGGCCTGTTGCTGCTGTGCGGCGTGTTCGCGGCCACGCAGGTCGGCAAGCTGCCTCCCGCGATGACCGCGCTGCGCGAGCAATACGGCGCGAGCCTGGTGCAACTGGGTTGGATCGCCTCGATCATCAACCTGACCGCGGCAGTGGTGGGCCTGGCGGCCGGGCTGCTGGCCGACCGCATCGGGCGCCGCGCGGTCCTCGAGTTCGGCCTGTGGGCGCTCGGCGCCGGCGCGCTGCTCGGTGCGCTCGGCCAGGGCATGGGCCTGCTGTTCGCGTCGCGCATCGTCGAGGGGCTGGGGTTCGTCTGCATCGTGGTTTCGGCGCCGGCGCTGATGCGCGACGCGGCGACGCCGTCCCGTCTGAAGCTGGCACTCGGCCTGTGGAGCAGCTACATGGCGCTGGGCATGACGACGATGCTGCTGCTTGCGCCGCTGCTGATGGGCACGCTTGGCTGGCGCGGCGGCTGGTGGGTGGGCGTGCTGGGCGCGGCGGCGCTGCTGGCGCTGGCGCAGCGGCTTTTGCCCAGGAATGACGGGCCCGGCGCCGTCGCGCAAACCCCCGCGGAACTGCTGCGCGGCCTGCGGTCAGGCACGCCGTGGCTGCTCGCCGGCTGCTTCGCGGTCTATACCCTGCAGTGGATGACGATGATGGTATGGCTGCCGACCTTCCTGCAGGACGAACTGGGTTTCGGACTCGGCCGCGCTTCCGCGTTCGTTGCGGCCGTCATCATCGTCAACGCCCCGGGCGCGTGGCTGGGAGGGTGGCTTTCGGGCCGCGGCGTCGCGCCGGCGTTGCTGGTGCTCGTGCCGGGCGTCGTCATGGGATTGGCCGGCTGTGCGGCAGTCGTCGTCGGAGGAGATCCGCTGCTGCGCCTGCTGCTGTGCCTGGTGTTCTCGTTCGTCGGCGGCGTGCTGCCGGCCGCCATCTACGCCTGCCTGCCGGCGGTCGCGGCACCACGCCGGAACTTCGGGTCGGTCAACGGGCTGGCCGTGCAGGCGTCCAACCTGGGTGCCTTGCTCGGCCCGCCCCTGGCGGCGGCGGTGGTCGGCGTCTTCGGCTGGCACGGCGTGGGTTGGGCCTGTCTCGCGACCGCTGCCGTCTCGGCGCTGCTGATCCTGTGCGCGGCCCGGGCGCCCGAACTGCAGGGGCAAGGCTTCACGGTGGCCAGCCATGGCTGAGGTGCCCGTCGTCCGCGCCGCGCGTCGGCCCCGGCCGGTGCCGGCGGCGCCAAAGTCCAGGCGCACGCAGGCAGCGCGCAGCGGCGAGATGAAGCGCCGCATCCTGGACGCCGCCTTCGAGGTGCTCAAGGAGCGCGGCGTCGCCGGCTTCACGACGCCCGAGGTCGCGCGGCGTGCGGGCGTCTCGCGCGGCGCACAGGTGCACCACTTTCCGAGCAAGCACGATCTGGTGACTGCCGCGATGGAGCATGTGTTCGGCATCGCGCTGGCCGACGGCCTGAGGCTCGCCGAAGCGGCCAAGCGCTCGGGGCGGCCGGTGGAGGCGCTGATCGGCGACGCCCAAGCGTTCTACTTCAGCGACTGCTTCTTCGTCGGCCTGGACATGTTGCTCGCGGGCGGCAAGGACCCGGCGCTCAAGGAGGCGGGCATTCGTGTGGTGCGCAACTACCGCCGCCCGGTCGAGCAGCAGTGGCTCGCGGTGATGCAGGAGTTGGGGCTCCCGGCCCGGATCAGCGAGGACCTGCTGCTGCTCACCGTGAGCCTGGTTCGGGGCTTCGGCATCCGCCAGCTGTGGTCGGCGGAACCCGAGCGCGTGGCGGGCCTGCTGAGCCTGTGGCAGGACATGATCGACACCTACGTCGCGGCGAAGGCGCCCGCCTCGACATTGCCGGCCGCGCGGCCTCGAAGGCGGACTGGCACATGAGCGCCCACGACAGCATCGACATCCACACCCATGTGGTCCCGGCCGAGTTCCCGCCCTACCTGGGGCAACGGCTGGGCGTGCGCTGGCCGTCGATGGCGCCGGCACAGCCCTGCCACCGCCACGTGATGCTCGAAGGCAAGGTGTACCGCACCGTCTCGCACCAGTGCTGGGACTGCCAGGTGCGGCTGGCTGACATGGACGCCATGCAGATCGGCCGGCAGGTCCTCTCGCCGATGCCCGAACTGCTGTCGTACTGGCTTGCGGGCGACGATGCGGCGGTGCTGACGCGCTTCCTCAACGAGGCCATTGCTGCCATGGTGCAGCAGGCGCCGGCACGTTTCGTGGGGCTCGGCGCCGTGCCCTTGCAGGACGTCGAGCGCGCCATCGCCGAACTCGACCACGCCGTTCACGGCTGCGGCCTGGCCGGCGTCGAGATCGGCAGCAACATCGACGGCGTCAGCATCGGCGATCCACGCTTCCTGCCCTTCTTCGAAGCCGCCGAGCGCTGGGGCGCGGCGGTCTTCGTGCATGCGCTGCGGCCCGCCGGCATGGACCGGCTGGTCGGCCCGCCGATCCTCGAGCAGGCGCTGGCATTCCCCGGCGAGGTGGGCCTGGCCGCCGCTTCGTTGCTGACCGGCGGCACACTGGCGCGCTGCCCGCGCCTGCGCATCGCGTTCAGCCATGGTGGCGGCACGCTGGCGCAGTTGCTGCCGCGTCTTCAGCACGCCTGGGAGAGCTTTCCGGCCCTGCGGGAAGCCGTGCCGACCGCGCCGCGCATCGGCGCACGGTCCATGTACTACGACAATCTGGTTTACGACGCGGCGACGATCGACTACCTGCTGCAGACCTTCGGCGCCGCGCAGTTGATGCTCGGCAGCGACTACCCGTTCGCGATCATGGACAAGGCGCCAGCAGGGCGCGTGCAGGCGCTGGCGTTGGACGAATCGGTGAAACGCCAGCTGCGGCATGCCAACGCCGAACGGTGGCTGGGGCTGGTGGAGGTAGCCCCGTCCTAGCGGGAAACCCCGATGCCGAGAGATGGGAAGTCCGTGAATATCGAGATTAGGAAGAATGTATGGAGATTGTTGTGAGCTCGGGCGGCACCGCGACCAGACTGCGCGACCTCGCCAAGGTCGGCATCGTGATCGGCGATCCCTGCGGCATCGGCCCCGAGGTGGTGGTCAAGGCCTGGGCGAGCGGCAAGTTGCAAGGCCTCTGTCGTCCGGTGCTGATCGGCAGCGCCGCCGCCGTGCGACGGGCGATCCACGAACAAGGGCTGAACAAGCGGTTGCGGGTCATCGACGCGCCCGAGCGTCTGTCGGGGCGGGCGGACACCATCGACATCATCGACTCGGGCGCGCTGGATGCGGCCGACATCACGCCCGGTGCCGACAACCCGGCCTGCGGGCGTGCCACCGGCGTCTGGCTCGACGAGGCCGACAGCCTGGCACGCGCGGGTCGCCTGCAGGCCACCGTGATGGGCCCGATCAGTTCCGGCGCGATGCAGATGGCGGGCGTGCTCGATCGCGTCGTGCAGGTCCGCCCGGGGCAGAGCTACCTTCTGCTGGCGTCAGGCGCGTTGCGGGTGGCCCACCTGACCGACCACGTCGGGCTGCGCGAGGTGTCGGCGCTCATCACCGCCGACCTGATCGACTCGGCGCTGCGCACGCTCGATGGCGTTCTTCGGCAGTGGGGGCTGGCGAGCCCGCGTATCGCCGTGGCCGGGTTCAATCCGCATGCCAAGGGGCCGGAAGAGGAGCAGCACATCGCGCCGGGCATCGAGCGGGCGCGCGCCGCTGGTGTCGACGTCACCGGCCCGGTGAGCCCGGATTCGGTGTTCCGCCACTGCATCGAGGGCCGGTGCGACATCGTGCTGGCGATGTACCACGACCAGGGCCACATCGCCATCAAGACCGCGGCCTTCGCCGGCAACGTGGCGGTGATCCTGGGCCCGCCTTATCCGCACGTGACGGTGGCGCACGGCACGGCCTACGACATCGTCGGCCGCGGCATCGCCGACCCCTCGATGATCCTGAACGCCATCGTCACCGCCGGCTCGCTGGCCGCCGGCCGCGCCTTTCCGACCCTGCACTGACATGCCGGCCCTGCACCTGCCCAACCCGAGGATCGCCGCGTGAGCGACGCCAACACGATGACGTTCATTGCCCGCCTCGACGATGTCGAAGTGGGTTACGCACTCCAGGTGCCCGTGGAAGGCCGCGAGCCGGTGGCGCTGGTGCGCCTGGAGGAAGGCTGTTTCGTCATCGACGACACCTGCACCCACGGTGCGGCGTCGATGTCCGAGGGCGACATCATCGGCTGCGAGATCGAGTGCCCGTTCCACAGCGGCCGCTTCGATGTGCGCACCGGCGCGCCGACCGCGTTTCCGTGCGTCAAGGCACTCACGATCTACCCCGTGAAAGTCGAAGGCGACGAGGTCTACGCCGCCCTCGGCGCGGGCACCCGTGCCGACGATTCCACTGCCTGAAGGAGACTCCCATGGATGCTGCACCGCAATCCCTGCTCGACGACGTCGTTCACCACGAGGATGGCCAGCGTGCCGTCGACCGGCGCATCTTCGTCGACCCCGATCTGTTCGAGCTGGAGCAACGCCAGATCTGGGAGAAGGTCTGGGTCTACGTGGCGCACGAGAGCCAGCTGCCCAAGCCCAAGGACTACATCACCGGCTGGATCGGCCGTGCACCGATCGTCGTTAACCGCGACAAGGGCGGACAGCTCAACGCCTTCGTCAACATCTGCTCGCACCGCGGCGCCACGCTGTGCCGCACGTCCAAGGGCAACTCCAGCAACTTCGTCTGCCCGTTCCACGGCTGGGCCTACGACGCCAAGGGCAACCTGCTGGCGGCGATGAACGAAGACGGCGCCGGCTACCCCGAGAGCTTCGACAAGAGCAAGCGCGGCCTGACCAAGGTGCGGCTGGAAAATTACCGCGGCTTCCTGTTCGCCACGCTCAACCGCGAGGCCGAGCCGCTGCAAGAGTACCTGGCCGAAAGCAAGACCTTCATCGACATCGTCGTCGAGCAGGCGCCCGCCGGCATCGAGGTGCTCAAGGGCCGGTCGATCTACACCTACGAAGGCAACTGGAAGCTCCAGGCCGAAAACGGCGTGGACGGGTATCACGTGGACTCCGTGCACGCCAACTACGTGCAGATGATCAAGAACCGCGCCCGGATCAATGCCGAGGGCAAGGGGCTCAAGGTCATGGCGGTCGGCGACTTCACGCGCAACCGTGGCGGTTACTACGACCTGGGCAACGGCCACACGCTGATCTGGACCGACGTGACCAACCCGCAGGACCGGCCGATCTACGCCCGCCGGGAGGAACTGGCGCAACGCATGGGCAAGGAGAAGGCGGACTGGGCCGTGGCGCGTTCGCGCAACCTTCTGCTGTATCCGAACATGTTCCTCATGGACCAGATGGGCACGCAGATCCGCATGTTCCGGCCGCTGTCGGTGGACAGGACCGAGGTCACGATCTACTGCTTTGCGCCGGTGGGGGAGGCGCCGGCGGAGCGCGCGAAACGCATCCGGCAGTACGAGGACTTCTTCAATGCGTCCGGCATGGCGACGCCCGACGACCTGACCGAGTTCAACGAAACGCAGAAGGGCTGCCGCAGCCACAGCATCGTGCGCTGGAGCGACATGTCGCGCGGGGCCGTGCACGAGGTTCCCGGCCCCGACGATGTGGCTGCCGCACTGGGCATCGCACCGACCAGCAGCGGCGCCCGCGTCTCGGACGAAGGCATCTTCCTGGCCCAGCACGAACGCTGGGCCGAACTGATGCGGACCGATGCCGCTGGAGCCGACCGATGATCGACGCAACGCTGTTGGCCTCGGTCACCGACCTGCTGCATCGCGAGGCGGAGTATGTGGACGAGCGCCGCTGGGACGAATGGCTGGCGCTGTTCGACCCCAAGGCCGAGTACTGGATTCCGGCCTGGGATTCGGAGGACGAGTACACCAGCGACCCGCAGACCGAGGTGTCCTTGATGTACTACGGCGACCGCACCGGTCTCGAAGACCGCGTGTTCCGCCTGCGCACGGGCCGCTCCGCTGCGTCCATACCCCTGCCGCGCACCTGCCACATGGTGTCCAACGTGCGCGCGGCGCCGGTCGCCGATGGCGGCTGCGTCGTCAAGGCCGCCTTCGTCACCCACCTGTTCAAGCGCAACGTCTCGCAGAGCTTCTACGGCCACTACGAGTACCTGCTGCAGCCTAAGGACGGGGGCTGGGTGATCCGCAAGAAGAAGGTCCTCGTGCTCAACGACCTGATCGACACCGTGCTCGACATCTACAGCGTCTGATGGCCGCAGCTTTGGCGAAAAACAGGCGCGCGCCCGCCGCCGCGCGCCTGCGGTTTGCCGGCAAGACGGCGGTGGTCACCGGCGCGGCGCAGGGCATCGGCCGCGCGGTGGCGCTGCGCATGGCTGCCGAGGGCGCGCGTGTCGTGCTGCTCGACCGTTCGAAGATCGTGGGCGAGGTGCGCGACGAGATCGTGGAGCAGGGCGGCCAGGCTGCCGTGGTGCTGGCCGACGTCGAGAAGCACGCCGCCTGCAAGAAGGCGATGACCAAGGCGGCGGCGCTGAGCGGGCGCATCGACGTGCTGGTCAACAACGTCGGCGGCACGATCTGGGTCCAGCCCTTCGCCGCCTACCGCGAAGAACAGATCACGGCCGAGATCAACCGCTCGCTGTTCCCGACGCTGTGGTGCTGCCACGCCGTGCTGCCCTACATGATCGGGCAAGGCGGCGGAAGCATCGTCAACGTGTCGTCGACGGCTACGCGCGGCATCCACCGCGTGCCGTATTCGGCGGCCAAGGGCGGGGTCAACGCGCTGACCGTGTGCCTGGCGTTCGAGTACGCGCAGCAGGGCATCCGCGTCAACGCGGTGGCCCCCGGCGGCACCGATGTCGGGCCCCGGCGCATTCCGCGGAACACCGAGGTCATGGACGAACAGCATCGCTCCTGGTACCAGGCCATCGTTGACCAGACTATCGACTCGAGCTTCATGAAGCGCTACGGCACGCCGGATGAACAAGCGGCGGCGATCCTCTTCTTGGCCTCGGACGAAGCCGCCTACATCACCGGCGCCACGCTGCCGGTGGCCGGTGGCGACGCCGGCTGAGCGACATCGGGTTGTCGGTCAGGCGCCACAACCCAGGTTGTCGTCGGCAACTGACCGCCCCTGAAGCGTCCGTGCGATCAGATTGGGGTGGCGGATGTGCTCCTCAGGTGCGCGGGGCCACGCGGCCTTCAGCACTTTGCGTGGAGGCATCGAAGATGATGGAGCGCTCGGCGTGTACGTCTCGGCCGCAGTAGGCACCGCGCTGGGTCGAAACGCAGGAGCGGTCGGCCCGCACGATGGCGCACCGCGCCGCCGCGGCGCGCTACTCGCTGCCCGACCTTGCGGATTCCTGTTCATGATTGACAACCGTTCGGGCTACACGGTTGGACAAGACGGGCCGATGCGGTGACCGAATGCGGACGGAGGAACTGGAAGTTCCGTGGGGCGCCAAGTTTGGCGCATAGACCGCGTCGGAAGAAGTCGAGGCGCAGCACCTGTGGACAAGTGGACAGATCGAGCTTGGCGCTCGAACTGGCGCGCTTGCAGTGGACAACGCTCCGCGTTACCTGCCGCGCGTGTCTTTGCCCACTTGCTCACAGTCCTCGACCACGACGGTCAAGGTTGGCCCGATCCTTAGTCTGGGTCCACGACTGAAGATGCAAGGGCCGGGAACGATGGTCCGGCGCCGGCTCATACCGAAGAGGCCGGATAGTCTGTATAGCCCCTATCGCCGGGCGTATAGAACGAGCCCATGTCCACGTCGTTGAGCGGCAGGTTTCCGCGCCAGCGCCGAGGCAGATCCGGATTGGCCAGGAAGGCGCGGCCCACGCCGATCAGTTCCGCCCTTCCGGCATCGAGATCGGCCTGTGCGCGCCGCGGGTCGTAGCCGCCGGTCAGGATGATCGGCCCCCGGAAAGCCGCGCGCATGGCGTCCTTGATGCGCTCCGGCACCTCGGGCGCGCCCATGGCAGAGTGATCCACGAGATGCAGCCAGGCGAGTCCGAGCTTGCCGAGCTGCTCGCCGAGATGCGTGTAGTCGGCGTCCATCTCGGCATACGGCGGCATGTCGTTGAACACGCCGTAGGGCGAGAGGCGGATGCCGACCCTCGAGGCGCCGATCGCGTCGGCCGCCGCCTTGGCGACCTCCAGCGCGAAGCGGGCGCGGTTTTCGATCGGGCCGCCATAGGCATCCGTGCGCCGGTTCGAGGTGGGGCGAATGAACTGCTCCAGCAGATAGCCGTTGGCCGCGTGCAACTCGATCCCGTCGAAACCGGCCGCCATCGCGCGCTTCGATGCACGCACGAACTCCTCGCGGGCGCCGGCAATCTCGTCGAGGCTCATCTCGTGGGGCACCGGATGCGGCTGCAGGCCGGCGCTGTCGGTGTAGATCTCTCCGGCGGCGGCGATGGCCGAAGGCGCCATCAAGCGTGCACCGTCCGGCAGGTTGGCCGGATGGCCGATGCGGCCGGTATGCATGAGCTGGGCGAAGATCCTTCCGCCTCTCGCATGCACCGCGTCGGTGACGAGCTTCCAGCCCTGCACCTGCGCGTCGGAGAACAGCCCGGGGATGCGCGGATAGCCCGAGCCGTTGGGCGAGGGGCTGGTGCCCTCGGTGATGATCAGGCCCGCCGACGCGCGCTGTGCGTAGTACTCGGCCATCAGGGCATTGGGGAGGTTGCCGATGGCGCGGTTGCGCGTCATCGGCGCCATCGCGATGCGGTTCGGCAACCGATGGCCGGCAACCGTTGCCGGAGAGAACAAATCCCGATCGTTGTGACTCATGCCTTTCTTCTCCTTTGACGAGGTTGATTGCGGATCACCCGAATTGGTAGGCGCTTTCCACCGCGCCGATGACGCGATCTTCCAGCGTCTTGCGTCCCCGGTCCGCGCCCGCTGCGCCGGCCACCACGTGCAACGGCATCAGATGCTCTTCGCGCGGGTGGGCATGGCGCGCGCCGCCGGCGCTTGCCCAGGCGATCAGACGGCGGTCGCGCTCCCGAGGCTCGGGATGGGTGACGGCCTCGCTCAGCCAGGCATCGAAATCCAGCCCCGCCACGCCTTGGGCGCGCCCGGACATGCCGGCCATCAGCGCCTGCATGTTGTGGAAGCTGTTGCCCGAACCGATGAGCAGCACCCCCTCATCGCGCAGCGGGGCCAGGGCCAGGCCCGCCGCCAGATGGGCCTCGGGATCGAGACCGGCCTTGAGCGACATCTGCACGCAGGGAATGGCCGCCTCGGGAAAGGCGATCTTCAGCGGTACGAACACCCCATGGTCGAAACCGCGCTGCCCGTCGAAGGCGGCTGCGATGCCTGCGGCTGCCAGCAGACCAGCCGCCCGCCCGGCCAGCACCGGCGCCCCCGGCGCGGGCCAGCTGAGCCGGTAGGTATGGGGCGGAAAGCCATGGTAGTCGTACAGCAGGCCGGGCGCCGCGTGGGTCTGGAAGGTGAACACCGGCGCCTCCCAATGGGCCGAGATCACCAGCAGCGCCCTGGGCGGCGCCGGCAGGCTTGCCGGAAGCCGGGCCAAAAAGGCGCGCAGGTGATTCCAGGCATCGGGCGGCGTCCAGTCCATGAAGAAGCAGGGCCCGCCGCCATGGGGGATGAAAAGCGTCGGCTGACGCACGGCTTCCGCCTGGCGGGCGTCCCGAAAGTCAGCAGCCATCGAAACTCCTGTTGGTTACTTCCTACTACCTGATACATAGTAGGAACCTTAGTTCGGCTGCACAAGAAGGCACGGTCGTGTCACAAGGTTACGAGGGAGAAACCATCCATATCTTCAAGGGCGCGCACGCCCCGTTGCCGTTGCCAGCCCGTGGCGAGATCTGCCCGGTGCGCGACGTGCTCGACCGCTTGGGGGACAAGTGGTCGGTGCTGATCCTGGTCACCCTGGCCAACCGTTCGATGCGCTTCAACGCGCTGGCGCGTGCCGTCCCGGACATCTCGCGTCGCATGCTCGCCGAAACGCTGCGCCATCTCGAGCGCGACGGCCTGATCTGGCGCGAAGTCACCCCCACCACGCCGCCAGCGGTGCGTTACGGACTGACCGCAGTCGGCGCCTCCCTCATGCCGCCGCTCGCCGCCCTCATCGCCTGGGCCGAAGAACACCAGCCGAAGATCACGTCCGCCCGCGCGGCCTTCGGGGAGCAAGCGATGGTGAGGAACCCGGCGCGGTCTAGAGCGGTTGACGTATGAGGCGGGAGTGGGCCTTTCCGACCGTTGCGGTGCTGTGCGGTGCACGCAACTCGGGAAGGTCCAAAGGGCTACTGCTCGAGTTTCAAGCTGGTGCGCGCGACGATCTGCCGGTACCTCTCCTGGTCCCCCTGAAGCATCTTCGCCGTCTCATCGGGGGACGAGACATACGGCGTGAAGAACTGCTGGTCGAGCACACTGCGAACTTCCGGCTGCCCGAGAGCGCGGTTGATGGCCGCGTTGAGGCGGGCGACGGCGGCCTTCGGCGTGCCGGTCGGCGCCAGCACGGCGAACCACAGGGTAAGGTCCATGTTGCGCACGCCCTGCTCGGCGAAGGTCGGCACGTCGGGGAACGCGGCCAGCCGCTTGTCGCCGGTCACCGCGAGTGCGCGCAGCCACCCGTCCCGGATCAGCGGGGCCGAGGTGACGGGCGTGTCGCAGGTGAAGTGCACGCGCCCGCCGACGAGATCGGTGAGCAGCGGCGCGGTGCCGGGGTAGGCCACGTTCAGCGCCTTCAGGCCGGCCTCGGCAAGGAACAGCTCGCCGACCAGCCGCGTGATCCCGGCGCCGCCCACCGATCCCATGTTGAATTCGCCGGGCTTGGCTCTCATCAGCGCGATGAACTCGGGCAGCGTCCTGGCCGGCACCGAAGGATGCACGACGAGGATGGTCTCGGTCTTGACCAGCGTCGCCACCGCCACGAAGTCGTCGAACGGGTGGTACGGCAGGTTCTTCATCAGCAGGCCGTTGATCAGGTGCGTGTTGGCGGCCAGGCCGATGGTGGTGCCGTCGGCCGGCGCGCGCGCGAGCGCCTGCATGCCGATCACGGTGTTGCCGCCCGGGCGGTTCTCGATCAGCACCTGTTGCTTCACCATCTCGGCGACCTTCTCGCCGACCAGCCGCGCGACGAAGCTGGTGCTGCCGCCCGGGCTGTAGGGCACGAGGAAGTGAACCGGTTTGCTGAACCCGCTGTCGGCCTGCGCGAAGGCGGCAGGCGCCGCGCCGGGTCCTAGGCAGGCTGCGGCCCACTGCAGAAGGGTTCGCCTGGTCGTGTTCGTCATGACATCCTCCGGTCGTGGAGTCGGCGCCGGCGGCGCCCTGTTGGGGTGGCTCGCGCGCATGTCATCGCCGCCCGGCCCTCAGCGCCGTGCCCTTCCCAGCAGGCTGTCGCCGACGATATTGCGCTGGATCTGGTTGGTGCCCTCGATGATCTGCAGCACCTTGGCGTCGCGGAAGTAGCGGTTGATCGGGTAGTCCGACGAGATGCCCGAGGCCCCGAACAGCTGCACCGCGTCGGTGGCCACGCGCATCGCGGTGTCGGTGGCGAAGCACTTGGCCATCGCCGCGATCGGCGCCAACGCGATGCCCGAGGTGCCGGCATCGACCGCCGCGGCGGCCGAGTACACGAGTTGCCGCGCCGCCTCGGTCTGCGTGGCCATGTCGGCGAGCATCCAGCGGATGCCCTGGTTCTCGCTGACCGGCCGGCCCCAGGTGACGCGGCTGGCGACGAATTCGATGCAGTGGTCGATCGCGCCCTGGCACAGCCCGACGCCGCGCGCGCCGATCAGCGGCCGACTCTTGTTGAAGGCCTCCATCACGTCCTTGAAGCCGCGCCCATCCTCGCCGATGCGGTTGGCCTCGGGGACGAAGACATCGTCGAGGAACAGCGGGCACGAGGGCACGCCGCGCGCGCCCATCTTGTCTTCCTTGCGCCCGACGTTGAAGCCCTTGCTGCCGCGCTCGACGATGAACAGATTGATCGCACCGACGCCCTCGCGCTCGCCGGTCTTGGCGGCGACGAGGATGAAGTCGGCCACCGGCGAGTTGGTGCACCAGATCTTCGAGCCGTTGATGCGGTAGCCGCCTGGGCAGGGCAGGGCGCGGGTGCGGATGCCGGCGACGTCGGAGCCGCTCTGCGGCTCGGTGGTGGAGAAGGCGCCGCGGATCTCGCCGGCCGCCAGCGGCCCGAGCAGGCGGCGCTTCTGCTCGTCGTTGCCGCCGGCCAGGATGGCGCCGAACGGCACCCACTGCACGACGAGCAGATAGGCGGTGTTGTAGCAGACACGCCCCAGCTCCTCGATCGCCACCGCCGCCGACAGCATGCTGCCGGTGCCGCCGTACTCGGCGGGGAAGGGGATGGCGAACAGCCCGGCCTCGCGCAGCAGCTCGAACATGTCCTGCGGGTACTCGGCCGTGCGGTCGATCGCGTCGGCGCGCGGCGCGACACGTTCGCGCGCCAGCCGGCGGACCATCTGCTGAATCTGCCGTTGTTCCGCGGTCAGGGCGTAGGCGCAGTCCATGCGGGTCCGTGGGTCACTTACTGCCGTCTCCCCGGCACTTGATCATGCGCAGCGGCGTGTAGGTGATGGCCAAGGTGCCGTCCTGCTTGACGATGCGGTTGCGCGTGCGCACGAGCCCGCGACCCGGGCGGCTCTTGCTGCGCCGCGCCTCGATCACCTCGCACTCGACGTGGATCGTGTCACCCGCGAACACCGGGTTGTGCACCTTGAACTCCATCTCGAGGAAGGCAAAGCCGGTGTGCTGCATCGTCGCATGCACCAGCAGGCCCTCGGCGAACGTGTAGGCCAGCGCCCCCGGCGCGACGCGCCCCTTGATGTCGGACTCGGTGCGCAGGAACTCGAGGTCGGTGAACAGCACCTCGGTCATGCCGGTGCAGGAGCAGAAGTGCACGATGTCGGCCTCGGTGACCGTGCGGCCGACGGTGCGGAACTGCCGCCCGAGCGGCAGGTCCTCGAAGTGCAGGCCGATGCCCAGCGTTTCCATGCGTGTTCCTTTCGGGTCTAGCGCGCGACGATGTCCATCAGGCCCGGCGACAGCGCTGGGTAGCCGCTGTCGTCGGGCAGCACGGGGATCGTCCTGCCGTCGGCGCGGCGCGCCAGCGTGGGCTGCAAGCGCCGCACCGTGCGCGCGCCGGATGCCGCGAGCGCGTCGTTGACGCTCGACGAGCACGCCAGCAGCGCGAGGTTGCACAAGGTCGGATAGATGATCACCCGCTCGCGCCGTTCGCACTGCCGCAGCGCCTCGGACGGCAGCGTCCAGAACGATTCGACGGCTTCCGATCCGTCGTGCACGGCAACCTGGCCGGGCGGCGCCTCGGCGACGAAGAAGTGGGTGTCGAAGCGCTTGGGTGACACGGCCGGCGTGACCCAGTGCGCGAAGGGCCGCAGCAGGTCCAGGGCCGGCTCCAGATCCTCTCGCACGGCCAGGTCGACGAAGGCCGCGGGGTCGGCCGCCACCCGCGCGTGCCAGCGTTGGTCGATCGCGTACCGTTCGTCGCCGCCCACGAGCCGGCCGGCGCGGCGCGCGAGCAGCAGGCCGCATTCCTCGAAGGTCTCGCGCACTGCGGCGATGCGCAGCGCCCGCTGCACGTCGTCGAGGCCGGCCAGGCCCGCGCAGCGGGCGCGCCAGCGCTCGTCGCCGTCGGCGCCGGACACCTTGCCGCCAGGAAAGACCGCCGCGCCCCGTGCGAAGTCGATCTCGTGGTGGCGCACGACCATCAGCACCTCGAGGCCCGGCGCGCCGTCGCGCAGCAACAGGACCGTGGCCGCCGGCGCGGCAGCCACCGAACTCGTCGCGGCGTCGTTCATCGAAGTCTCCACTGCGCCATGGCCCGCTCGCCGCCCGGCCCTCAGACTCGCATCTCCTGCGCGATGATCGTGCGCTGGATCTGCGAGGTGCCGCCGCCGACGGTGGACTGCATGCCCTCACGGAAGTAGCGCTCCATGTCACCTTCGGGCGTCATGCCGTAGCCGCCGAGGATCTGCATGCCCTGGCGCGAGACCGTCTGCAGCGTCTCGGACGCGAACAGCTTGGCCATCGCCACCTCCTTGCGGCAGGGCTGGCCGCGCGCGGCGAGCTCGGCCGCACGGTAGGTCAGCAGCCGGGCGGCGTCGGTCTGCGTCTGCATGTCGGCGAGCATGTGGCGGATGACCTGGAACTCGAAGATCGGCTTACCGAACTGCACGCGCTGGCGCGCATAGGCCAGCGCGTCGTCGACCGCGCCCTGGGCGTTGCCCACATAACTGGCGGCCACGGCCACGCGCTCCAACACCAGGTGTTCGCCGGCGATGATCTTGAATCCCTCGCCCTCTGCGCCGAGCCGGTTGGCGACTGGCACGCGCACGTTCTCGAGGAAGATCTCGGTGGTCACGACCGAGCGGCGGGCTAGCGTCTGCAGCGGGCGGATCGTGAGCCCCTGCAGGTCGTTGGGCACGATCAGCACCGACAGACCGTCGCGCTTGTCCGGCGTCTGCGCCGTGCGCACGAGCATCAGGATCACCGCGCCGCGGTTGCCGGCGCCGCTGCACCACAGCTTCTGGCCGTTCACCACGTAGTCATCGCCTTCGCGCTGAGCCCTGGTCTGCACATTGGCGACGTCGGAGCCGGCGTTCGGTTCGGACATCGAGATCGGGAAGCGGATCTCGCCGCGCATGAACGGCTCAAGAAAGCGCTGCTTCTGGTCGGGCGTGCCGTGCAGGGCCAGGTTCATGGCCGTGAACACGCCGCCGGCGATGGCGACCGAGAAATCGACGCCGTAAGCCGACAGCGCCTCGCACATCAGGGCGTACGAGAACACGTCGCCACCGTCGCCGCCGTCGGCCTCGGGCACGAGCAGCCGGTGGAAGCCGAGCTTGGCGGCCTTCTCGTAGGCGTCGTAGGGGAACGCGCGCTCCATGTCGCAGGTACGAATGTACGCGCGCCCCACGTCGCGGTCGACCCAGCGCCGCACGGAGTCCTTCCAGGCTTGCTGGGTTTCGTCGAGGAAGTTCATCCCGTGGCCCTCGATGCAGCCTACTTGCCGGACAGGAAGTCCGAAGCGCGCTCGAACTTGCCGGTGGCGACGTTGGCCTTCACGAGGATCGGCCGTGTTCCGCTCTGCCGGACGTTGGGGCCGAAGGTGAGCGGCGCCATGATGCCGTCGCTCTGGAAGTTCTTCGTCTGCTCGAGCTTCTGCACGAGGCAGGCGCGCGTGAGGCTGCGGCCGCAGGCCTGCAGCGCCGATTCGAGCAGCATCGCCGCGACGTAACCGGTGAGCGAGTAGCGGTTCATCGCCTTGACATCGTCGGCGCTGAGGTACTTGTAGGCCAGCGCGTTGAGGCGGCCGATGCCCTGCGTCTCGGTGTCGGTGATCGGCGGCACGTAGTCGGCGACCAGCAGTCCTTCGGCCGCGCTGCCAGCCAGCTGCAACACCGGGCCCAGGTGCGCGGGGTGGGCGGCCAGCTTGGTCGCCTGCATGCCGTTCTTCTGCATCTCCTTGAGCATCGTCGCGGTCTCGGTGATGATGCCGCCCACCAGCACGAAGGTGGCACCGGCCCTCTGCACCGCCAGGATCTCGGCCGAGAAGTCCTTCGCCGCGCGCTTGTACGGGATGTCGGCCACGCTCTTCAGGCCCGCAGCCTTCAGCGCCGCGTCGTAGCCGCACCGCACGTCGGCGCCGAAGTCGTCGTCCTGGTAAACGATGGCGAACTTGGCCGACTGCAGCTTGCGCGTCGAGATCAGGTGCTTCATCGCCACCTCGATCTCCTGGCAGTAGGTGGCGCCGATGTTGAACACTGTCTTGCGCGGCGGGGTGAAGTGCGCGCCGGCAACCGCGGCGAAGTTGATCGCCGGGATCTGCGCCTCCTCGATGGTGGGCATCATCGCGATCAGGTGCGAGGAGCCCGAGGTGCCGAGGATCGCGAACACCTTGTCGGCGTCGATCAGCTTCTTGACCGCCTGGACCGAGCGCTGCGGAACGTAGCCGTCCTCCTCGATGCGCACCTCGATCTTGCGGCCGTGGATGCCGCCGCGTGCGTTGACGTCCTTCTCCCACACGCGGATCGCGATGATGGCGGCCTTGCCGATCAGGCTCGGCGGGCCGGTCTGCGGCATCACGCCGCCGAGGACGATGCGGTCGTCGAAGACGCCGGGGTCCGCCGCCAGAGCCGGGGGCGGCGCGAGCAGGGCCAGCAGGCCGGCGGCCAGTGCGGCGGCGAAGGAGCGGGCAGAACGGGTCATCGGGGTGTCTCCTGGATGGGCGATGGAGGGATCAGAAGCGGAACGGCCAGTGGGTCCAGTAGTGCTTGAGGTCGCGCCAGCGCCCGACCAGGCCGTCGGGTTCGAAGCGCAGGAAGAGGACGATCGCCAGGCCGTAGACGATGCCCTTGATCTCGTAGGCAGCGGTCGAGAGCGTTCCCGATCCGAGCACGCCGAAGAGCAGGCCCAGCCCTTCGTTGAGCGCGAAGATGAAGACGGTGCCGAGCAGCGCACCGGGCACCGAGCCGAGGCCGCCGACGATCAGCATCGACAGCGCCTCGATCGAGACCAGCAGGCCGAAGCCGTCGACATTGAGGTAGCGGGTGTAGGAGGCGAGCAGGCCACCGGCGACGCCGGTGTAGAACGCGCTGACCATGAACGCCAGCAGCTTCCAGCGCACCAGGTCGACCCCCATCGCGCGTGCTGCGATGTCGTGGTCGCGAATCGCCATCAGCGCGCGGCCGACCCGGCTGCGCAGCAGATTCAGCATCACGAAGACGGCGAGCACGAGCGTGGCGAGCACGAACAGGTAGTAGCCGCGCTCGGTGGCAAGAGGCACGCCGAGCAGCGCCGGCTGCGGCACCGTCAGGCCCTCGGAGCCGCCGGTGAGGCTGCCACCATTGAGGATCAGGTGATTGATGATGACCGCGAAGGCCATCGTGGTGATGGCGAGGTACAAGCCCTTCAGGCGCAGCGAGGGGATGCCGACGACCAGCCCGGCCAGCGCCGCGCAGGTGCCGCCTGCCAGCAGGCTGAGCGGCATCGGCCAGCCGAGGCGGCCGGCAACGATCGCCGTGGCGTAGGCGCCCACGGCCAGAAAGCCGGCGTGGCCGAGCGAGATGAGGCCGGTGTTGCCGGTGAGCAGGTTCAGGCCGAGCACGCCGACGGCGGTGATCATCATCACCAGCAGCAGCGTGGCGAAGTACTTGCCGACCAGCAGCGGCGCCACCGCCAGGGCTGCCACGAGCACGACCGACCAGATGATCACCGGCTTCGAATCGGTGAGCGCCAGCAGCTGGCGGTAGTTCTCCTTGAAGTTGCCGCTGCGCATGCTTCAGACCCTTTCGATGTCCGGCCGACCGAACAGGCCGTACGGACGCACCATGAGCACCACGAGGATCAGCACGAAGCCCGCGATCTCCTTCATGCCGCGCCCGATGTAGCCTTCGGACATGTTCTCGACGACGCCGATGAGCACGCCGCCGAGCGCGGCGCCGAACACCGAGTCCAGCCCGCCCAGGATCACGGCCGGGAAGCTGCGCAGGCCGGTGAGCCACATGCCCGGCTCGACTTCGTAGATCACGCCAACCAGCACGCCGGCGATCGCCGCCAGCGTGGCCGACAGGGCCCAGGAGAGGGCAAAGATGCGGCGTACGTCGATGCCCATCAGCAGCGCGACGGTCTGCAGATTGGCGGTGGCGCGCATCGCGATGCCCACGCGCGAGAAGCGGAAGAAAGCCCACAGCGCGGCGACCACCACCGCCATGATGCCGAGCGCGTACAACTGCGCCGGGTAGACGCCCGCCGGGCCGATGCGGATCGGCTCGCGCGACAGGCCGGCGGCCAGCGGCATCGGGTCCGCGCCCCAGATCAGCACGACCGTCGAGCGGATGATCACCGCCAGCCCGATCGTCACCATCACGGTCGCGAACACCGGCTGGCCGAGCATCGGGCGGATGAGCACCGCCTCGATGATCAGCCCGAGGACGACCGATACTGCCACCGACGCGAACAGCAGCGGCCAGAAGCCGAGCTTGAAGACGCCGACGAGCGTGAACGCGATGTAGGCCACCAGCATCATCAGTTCGCCCTGGGCGAAGTTCACGACGCCGGTGGCGCGGTAGATCATGGCGAAGCCCATGCCGATGAAGCCGTACACCAGCCCCGCAGCAATGCCGGTGACGAGCAACTGGATGAAGAAGTCCATCAGGCGGTTCCTCCACCGTAGATCACTTCGATCTCCTTCGCGAACTTCTTGCCGATGGCCGAGCGGCGCACCTTCTGCGTGGCGGTGAGCTCGCCGTCGTCGTGGTCGAGTTCTTTCTCCAGGATGACGAACTTGCGCACGTTCTCCACGCGCGCGAACAGTTTGTTGACGCGCCGCACCTCGACGTCGACCAGCTCGCGCACTTCGGCCAGCTGCGACAGGCTCTTGTAGGTGGTGAAGGCCAGGCGCTTGTCCTGCGCCCACTTGCCCACCGTCTCGTAGTCGATCTGGATCAGCGCCGAGAGGAAGTGCCGGCCGTCGCCGAGGACGATGGCCTCGCGGATGTAGATGCTGTCCTTCAGCGCGTTCTCGATCTCCGAGGGCGAGATGTTCTTGCCGCCGCTGGTGATGATGATCGCCTTCTTGCGGTCGACGATCATCAGTTCGCCGTTGGGCGCCAGGGCCACCACGTCGCCGGTGTGCAGCCAGCCGTCCCGCACGGTGGCGGCGGTGGCGTTGTTGTCGTGGATGTAGCCCTTGAAGACGGCCGGGTGCTTGACGATCAGCTCGCCGTCGTCGGCGATCTTCCAGTTCAGTCCCTCGATCGGCGTGCCGGTGGCGCCCAGCCGCCCGGCGCCGGCGTGCTGGTGGAAGATCACGCCGCCCGACTCGGTCATGCCGTAGACTTGGTGGACGGGCAGGCCGATGACGCGGAAGAACTTGAGCACCTCGGGCGAGACGCTGGCACCGCCGCAGAAGCCGCAGCGCATGCGGTCCAGGCCGATGAACTTCTGCAGGTTGCGGAACATCAGCAGCCACAGCACGAGGAACTGCAGCCGCTCGGCGAAGCCGCGCCGGCCGTCGCGCTGCTCGACGCGCTCGAACAGCGCCTTGCCCGAGGCGTAGCAGCGCTCGAACGCCCAGCGCTGGAAGCGCGTGGCGTCCTGCATGCGCATCAGGATGCCCTGCTGCAGCTTCTCCCAGATGCGCGGCACGCCGAGGAACACCGTCGGCGCGATCTCGCGCAGGTTGACCTGCACGGTGTCGATCGACTCGGCGTAGTTGACGACGCCTCCGGTCATCATGTGCATCACCGTGGAGAAGGCCCGTTCGGCGACGTGGCACAGCGGCAGGTAGCAGACCACCTCCATGTTGGTGCGGTCGAGCCCGAAGTGGCGGCGCAGCTTGTCGGTGGTGACGAGCAGGTTGCGGTGCGAGAGCATCGCGCCCTTGGGCGGGCCGGTGGTGCCCGAGGTGTACACCAGCATGCAGGTGTCGTCGGGCCGGGTGGCGGCGATGCCGTCGTCGAAGGCGCGCGCCTGCTCCGGCGAGCCGGCGGCATGGCGGTCGCCGAGCTCGAGCACTTCGTCGAAGGAGAGCAGCCGGTCGCGCGGGTAGTTGCGCAGGCCCTTCATGTCCACGGCGATGATCTTCGCCACCTCGGGCAGGCCGACCTCGTGGCGGCTCATGGCGTCGAGCACCTTGTCCACCTGTTCCTGGTCGCCGCAGACGACGAAGCGGCTGTTCGAGTGGTGGACGATGTACTGCAGCTCGGGCCAGGGGTTGGTCGGGTAGATGCCGACCGTGACGCCGCCGATGGCCTGCGTTGCCAGGTCGGCGTACATCCACTCGGGCGAGTCCTCGCTGGCGATGGCCAGCCGCTCGCCGCGGCGGAAGCCCAGGTGCAGCAGGCCGAGCGCGAAGCGCCGCGCCGTGTCGTGGTACTGCCGCCAGGTGATGCGGTTCCAGATGCCGAGGTCCTTCTCGCGCAGCGCCAGCGCGTCGGGCGTGGCGCGCGCCCAGTGCTGCAGCAGGCGGGGCAGGGTGTGCTCGCCGGCATTCAGCGCGGCGTCCAGATCGGCGCTTGCGGTTGGCGTCATGCGGCTTTCGCTCCGCCGAGGTAGGCATCGATCACGGCGGGGTCCGCCGCCACTTCGCCCGGCGTGCCTTCGGCGATCTTGCGGCCGAAATTGAGGACACAGATGCGGTCCGAGATGTCCATCACGATGCCCATGTCGTGCTCGACCATCAGCACCGTGATGCCGAGCTCGTCGCGGATGTCGAGCACGAAGCGCGCGATGTCCTCGGTTTCCTCGGTGTTCATGCCGGAGACCATCTCGTCCAGCAGCAGCAGCTTGGGCTCGGTGGCGAGCGCGCGGCCGAGTTCGACGCGCTTCTGCAGGCCGTACGAGA
>VFQQ010001577.1_pt1 | contig 30526 bp, 53 predicted proteins | sample 3512341 | NCBI WGS metagenome assembly VFQQ01 (sample SAMN10412373, study PRJNA504923) | tailings metagenome | isolation source: Relicate 2 Philex TSF1 revegetated site | place: Philippines: Tuba, Benguet | collected 2017-08-29
GTTGAGGTTGCGCAGCACCAAGCCGCTGCCGGGCTGCAGGTACAGCAGCAGCGGCGTGCCACCAAAGTCCAGGTGCTGCATGGCGCCGCCGGCTGCAGCGCAGGAGCAAGATGGGCATGTTAGCGGTGCCGAGAAAGGGGGCAGGCAGCATCAGTGCTTGCAGCCTTGAACAAGCAAGTTTCAACCTGGCAGCAGCTTGTGGCTGCCTGGGCGTGCATGCAAGCAGGCGACACCGACCACAGCGCCTTGCTCACCGCTTTCAATGGCCAGCGTGCGGTTGGTAGAGATGTTCATTGGCAGCCGGTAGCCCGCCATGTCATCCGGACCAAGCGCGATGCCATTGTGCAGCGTGATGACACCCACGCCGCCCTGCTGCTTGGCCGCCTGTGCCAGCAGCGCTGCCATGAACTCGGCCGCACTATACACGGGCTGTGGTGCCGCGTCCGACACGGTTGCTGCCGCCCCAGCCGTGCTCTCTGGCTGCTGTTGCATGCACGTGAAGTTGCTGCCATCCACAAAGATGCTCATGATGCCGGCATCGGCTCCTTCTGCACCCAAACGAAAGAGGAGGCGCGGCGGCGGGCCGGGGCTTCAGGCACTCCAGGAGGGCTGGGATTCTCATACCGTGCTAGTTGGCCCACGCGGCACAACTTGCAACTCAGTGCATCCCCCCCTGCCAAGGTATTGGAGGCAGGAAACCGTGTTCCTCGCAGCCGCTCACCAGGCGTGTCGGCTGATGTGTTGCGAATCTGCACAGCCAGCGTGAGGTTGAACATTTGGACCGTCGAGCCGTCGGCTGCGGTGCGGCCGCTCAGCGCCTTTTGCTGCAGGCCCATCGCTGCTGCAGTGGCCAGCCCAGGAGAGCACCATTCGCCGGGGAAGAAAACCACGCTAGAGTTGAGCAGCTGCATCTGCAGGCAGCGAGAGATGGGGACGCAAGAAGGGCGCGGCGGACACGAACAGGGTTTGAACACAGGGGGCAAGTCGGCGGTACTGGCACTGCCCAAGGGACCACTTCAGTGCGGCGGGCAGGCTGCGGCGAGAGCACGTGCATCCAGGCAGCAGCGGTGGTGCTGTCGTGCATTATGCAGGCAAGCTAGCAGGGATCTGGGGCGTACCGAGGACCCAGGTTCGCCGCCGATTGCTAGGAAGCCGGGGAGGGCCTGCGTATGGGGGAGGTATCCCGGATGTGCGGCGCCAGTTGGCAGCCTGCAATTTGCCTAGGCATGCAGAGCGGAGTGCACACACGCCTCAACGCGCAGCCCTGGCAGCAACAGGCAGGAGCGCACTCACGTCTATGCCTGTCGGCAGGCCGACTTTGCCGACCGCTGGGCTTGCAATGCCAGTCAGGTTCAGCTGCTCAAGCACAAGCAGGCTGCCGGATTGCAGGAAGAGCAGCCGCTGAGGGACGCCCGCATCACTGGACGCCCCGAGCTCTAACTCTTGCAGGCCCTCGCCCTCTGCAGGTGCACGGCAAGGGGGGGAGCATAGGGGCTGCTTCACGGGCAGGTGGTACTGGATCGGGCCTGATCGGCAGACGGCAGGCGGCGGCGGCGGCACCCAGGGGGGTGTTGCGGCGCCCATTGGCCCGGGTCGTACCTCCCCTGATCTTCAGGCTGCAGCCTGGGGGCACGGCGAGGGGCAGGGCGAGCCCCGCCGCTGCCACTGCCGCCTGACTGACCGCGACTCCGCTCGCGAGCTGAATCGTGGCTTCGCCGCTGCATGGCTTCAGGAGGAGGCTCGACAGGAGCTGCAGAAACTCGCTGCTGCTGCGGGCGCGCTCTTCGCGGGCGCCGGCCAGCCCGCAGAGGGCCGCCAGCAGCGCCAAGGCTACGGTATGGGGCCTGCGCATGACATGTGCGGAGTAAGGAGTTCAGAAAAGCCCCTGTCCTTGGGCTTCGTCACAATTTGCTAACCCCAGCGGCGGCGGGCCCGACATGCGCTCGTGGCCGAACGCACATGCCATGCCCCTGCCAAACGGCCCTCAATCGCTGCTGCGAGGCCAGGTGCGTGCCAGAGGAGGCGGTTATAAAGGTCAACCTCATGCCGTGCCAAACAGATCTGTTAAACGTGCATTGCGAAAAGCAGCCGGCACGGTCCCAGCGGCGCGAGGCGGCACCGCCAGGCCATCACAATGCTGCTCAAGTTAAGGCGCAGTCTGCCTGGCAGATGCCAACAACTTGCAAGGCAAGCCGTGGGCACGCCAGCTGGCAAGGGCGGCATGAGAGAAGTTGGGGTGGGTGCGGCGGCACCAGCTGGGAGCAGCATGTGTTCAGCTGGCGGTTTCAGACAAGCGAGCTGGCCGCTACTGCTCAACAGGCAAGGGCTCATGCCACCCACTTTGCATCACCCGGTGCGTGCAGCCTCGTTGTAAGTGCGTTTACAAGTTCAAAGGAATCAAGATGTGGCACAGGGTAGACAGGTGTAGCGCGCGCTAGTGCTAAGCGGGCAGAGCAAAAACCCGCATGGTAAGCAAACGGTGAGAGCACACAAAGAGAGCAGCCGCAGCAAAAACGAGCAGCAAGACAGCGGCAGCAGAGCAGCAAGGGGCATATGTTACGAGTTTTGCACGCCTGTCAGCCACTGCGCGCTGCAGCAGCCGCCTGCCTAGGACACTCCGTGCGTCGCCGCCGCTGCGCCGCCGCCGCCGCTGAGCAAGCCGCCGACCGCTTGTGCCGCCACCTCAGCTGCCTGCCCCACCGCCGCCGCCGCCGCCGCAGTGGGCGGGGAGGGCGGGGAGGGCGGAGCGTCGCCGTGGTGCCAAATCAGATTTATGAAGTCTGCCAGTGCCACCACGAAAATCACAGACATGGCTGCAATGATGATGCCAGCTAGGCCCAGGGGCCCCCGGCGATCGTCATACAGGCTGGACGACTTGTCCTTGATCTGGCCGCTGCGCCACACAAACACCAGCAGCTGCGGGGGCGGGGGACGGAGGGGCGGAGGGGTGAGGAGAGGTCAAGGCGGCGCTGCGGGGGTAAGGCGCAATGCTTGGTGTGCAGCGGCGTGCACGCCAGGCCTTGTGTGGCTGGCCAGGTGGTGGTACGAGGGAGAACCGACTCTCAGCCCAATCACTTGTCCTGCTGCATGCTTGATAACCCCAATCAAAACAGCCAACTCAGTCCACTCGCCGCGTAGCCGCACATCAGGATGGCGACGGGCAGAACGGACTGTCTGGATGCTAGACTTTCAGGGCGAAAAATAGCCACATCGTCCACTCACCGCGTAGCCGCACATCAGGATGGCCACGGGCAGCAGGATGCAAGCGATGAACTGGATCATGGCCTGGCCTTGCTGCTCAAGTAAGAAGGACGGGAGGGGAACCGAATACATCAGCAACAATTCAGCAGAAGAGAGGTGCTTGCGATGAACTGGATCATGTCCTGGCCTTGCTGCTCAAGTAAGAAGGACGGGAGGGGAACCGAATACATCAGCGGCAATTCAGCAGAAGAGAGGTGCTTGCGATGAACTGGATCATGTCCTGGCCTTGCTGCTTGTTAGAGTGAGAGGGAGGGAGGATGGAGCGGGGTCAGAAAATTGGGCCATGTCTCAGCACGCAAAGACCGTGCTCCTACTCGGTGTGGCGATGGCTCCAATGAACATCGCCATGACAATCCGCAAGTCGCACGACAAACAGTGTCCCAACCGCCTCACCCCGGGTTCCTTGTCGCTGCCGCTGAAGCCCAGCAGGGCTGTGGAGATGGAGCCGATGGTCACCGCCATGTGCAGCCTGTGGGTGGGCAAATTGAGCATAGCATTTATTGGTCAGTGGACTGGCAGGTGTCCATGCAGACTGTAGGGAATGGAGCAAATGGTCACCGCCGTCTGCAGCTTGGCATGTTGCAGCTCAGCGCAGCCAGCTGAAGTGCAGCGCAAGTGCAGCCTAGTGCACCCGGTACCAAAGCACAGCCGGTGAGGGCGCCTCACCAGGCCAGGAAGGTGCGCTCGTTGGCAAAGAAGGTCTGCAGCACAGCGGGCACAGCAGGCACAGCAGGGGGGCAGCGGTGAGCAGGCATGCAGGCCACAAGGCAGGGCGCAGGGAGGCATCCATGCTGCGCCAAACGGCATGCAGCATGGCACACAACGGGCGGCTGCCCGCAGCCTGGCACGTCCGCGCCTGCCCGCAGCATGCACCCCACCCCTTGCTGTGCTCAGCCCCCGCCAGAGCTGGGCGGTTCTCTAGAGCTGCTGCAGGTGCCCCACTTGCCTTTGGCTCCAGCTTTTTGGGCACCTCTGCTCCCGGCAGGCGCGGCCGCGGCTGCATGGCAGGATGTGGACAGCTAGCTGAGGGCAAGGGCAGCTGTACAGCTGGAGCGAGGTCGCAAGACTTGGCGAAGCAGCTGAAACGCATGGCACTGGCACCAAAGTGTGCACTGATCCTAAGAAACAACAAAACACACCAAACCAACTGCATACCCACCTGCATGGGCGGCTTGGCAAACCACCAGTCAAGCAGTGACGCGATGCGGCCGCGCGGCGGCGTGCCGCGCTTGCTCAGCGTGCGCTTCGTGCCCTCCCCACCATCTGCCAAGCCCACCAGTCGCTGCAGAGGGGAAGTGAGTGACGCGGTTTGGTTGGTTCGGCGAGTCGCACTGCTCTGTGCGCCGCAGCCGCCATTGGTCTAGTGGACGGCCTGATCCAGCAAAACCCTGCACTCACCTTTCACCCACCTTTCACGACCGGCTCAGCAGGCTGCCATTTGCAGCCAACCCTGCCTCACAGGCCAGAGCCAACGCTTGAGCAGAGCCCCACCTTGCGCGCTCGGCTCATCAGGCTGCCGTGCTGATCGGCGGCCGCCGAGGCTTCGCCCAGCAGCGGCTGCTGCAGCTCCTGAATTTCGTCATCGTCGCCTCCCTCCAGCCGCCTGCATCAGTTGTAATTGGAGCACCAGGAGTTCAGTCAACATAGCATGTACATTTGAAGCTCCTGAATCTCGTCATCGTCACCTCCCTCCAGCCGCCTGTTGGGTGAGCAAGTGGAGACATAATAAGTCCAGTCAGCAAGCATACAGTGCATCATCAGCTGCGGTTCCCGCAGCACAAGCCTTCCTCTTGGTGAACCTGAGGGTAGTTTCTCACTTGCGCGGCTTGTTGCGAATGCCCTCTTGCTGGTCGCGAGCATCGGGGGCCACCGCTGACGGCTGCTCCGGTGCAGACATGAGCATGGACGCGCGCACTGCAAAAATTGCAACCAGGAGTGTAGGGGTTAGGATGGATAAGGGGGTCTGGGAACCCATGAAACGGCTTCCCTGGTGCCAACATGGGCGTTGGCGAACGCATTGCAAGGCGGTGGGTTGCCAGGGGTTGGCAAGCAGGCGCAGGCAGAGCGGAGCAGGGCTGCACACGTGCTCTGCCATCCCAATGCCGCTTCGCACGCAGATGCGACCCGTGCAAGCGTAGCAAAGCCTCACCGCTCTCGTCATCCACCCAGTAGGGCACGGCTTGCACCATGTCTGGGAACACTGCAGCGCGGAAGGAGCAGCAAAGGAAGGCCCATCATAAGGTTGGCCCTGAGTTGAACCAGTGCGACCAAGGTGCCCTGCATGCAATGCGTCCATCGCAGCACTGCCCAGCCAGGAAAGCGGCAAGTCCAGAGCGTTGACAATTTCCAAGGTAAATTGATCATCAAACGGCAGGAAATCAGTGGGCACTCACGGGTGGCGGTGCCGTGAATGAACTTGGAGAACTTGTGCACCTCAGTCAGCAGGCCTGTGAGGTTAGGGATCAGCGAGCGGCGCGTTTGTTAATCTTGGGCAACTGAATTGCAGCCAGCAACTGCCCCAGATGGCCGCATGAACATGCTGCACTGCAATCCACTAGCCACGTAGCAATGGTAGCAGGAGAGTGTGACTGCTCTTGACTACCAACCACACACCAACTCGGCGCACCAGAGTCCACCAGTTCAGCCACCCATTCAGGCGGCCCCTCTCGCTCGGGCAGTGCCAGCGCAATCTCCAGCACCTGCACAGCGGGAATGGAAGCAGCAGATGTGACGTTGCAAGGGTGCCGCCCTGCAAGCAAACAGCACTGTTCAATTTCGAGACAACAGATACAAGACCCTGCCCAAAGTGCAACAGCAGCATTGCTGCAGCACACACGTGTGGGAAGCGTGCAACCTCAGCATCGAATGCAACACCCGCTATTCCTCCGAATGCAACATTTCATGCTAAGGCAGCAGCACCCACCGCGTGTGGGAAGCGCGTGACCTCGGCATCAAATGCAACACCCATTCCCCCGTAATGCAACACCCACCGCCCCCAGAATGCAACGATTTAAGAAGCAGCACCCACCGCGTGTGGGAAGCGAGTGACCTCGGTGCGCAGGATGGGCAGGGAGGGGTCGCGGTACCACCTGCAAGTGCAGTAATCAGCCACCAGGTCAGCACTTGGGTTGCGGCGCATCCATCACGCTACAGCATCCAGCCCATGCATGGCAAGCCATGGCCAGGGACGCATAAGAGGCCGATCCCCTCAGGCAAATGCACCCGCAACTGGACCCAATGCACTTGCCTGCCAGCCGATGCGGTTGTAGGCCCCTCCTCCGGGTTCTCCTTGATCATGCACACGTTGGTGTCCAGGCTGCACAAGGACAGAAATGGAATGCAAAGCGCCAGTGAGCAATGGTGAGGGGGTGGACGGCACGGGACCTCCAAGGCAGCGCACCGCATCCAACATTAACTTGCAACCCCACAGGGCACTTCCCCACACCCACCTGATGCGCACGCTCTGGTCGAAGGGGATCTGGAAGGCGGTCCGCTGGTACTGTGTGCGGACCATGGGCTTGAGCTGCTTGGCGTCCACCGTTCGCTGCACCTCGGTGAACAGGCGGGAGACCGACTCGACTTCTTCGGCTGGCTTGCCCTGCAGCAGGGAGGAGGGAAGCAGTTCACAAACTTTAGGCATTGAGTGTGCGTTGCACTGCATTGCACAGGCGGGACACTGCCTCGATCTCCTCGCATTTTTGTGCTCCAGGCACCAACAAACTGCCAATCCTTTCCAGCGCATCCCAGCAATGCCGCTCACCGCCAGCCGCATCTCCTGCTGAATGGCCTCCTCGGGCAGATCGCCATCCAGGTACATCAGCACCTGCAAACAATCGATCATAATAACATTGTTTGATGGATGATTGAGTGAGCATTAGTTTGGCTGAATCGCTTCCTCGGACAGATCACCATCCAGGTACATAAGCACCTGCAGTCAATCACATGATAGCAAACATGTGGATTGGTGTCATTTCTGAGCAAACCGGAACAGTGGCATGAGCTGGCCTGCCGCTGGCCAGCACTCCCATGCGAGAACATCCAGCCAAGCTGACTGTACGACATGCAACTGAGGCAACACCGCCATGCAAGCCAAGCTACAAGCGCACCTGGTCCTCTCGCAGCCCAAACCGCTCCTTCACAGTCTCATCCCTGCAAAGGGCGGATTCAGCAGGAGCAGAGAGCGGCTGAGGGTCAACTTGCTGGATGCAACATTACGCCAAGCAGGAGAGCAGGCAGCTTGATGCAGGCAGGCAGGCTTTCCATGTAGTGTGATGAGGGGGCAGCCCTGAGCACATCAACCTGGCATCCACCCACAGACCACACCCAAACCGCTCACCCCTCCCACGTCTCCTTGTACGTGGATCGCTCTACAGACACAGCAGCTAGCATGCAGTCGCAAACGGACAGATGCAGTCTAAGCGTTAACCCAACCGCTCACCCCTTCCACGTCTCCTTGTACGTGGAGCGCTCCACAGACACCTCGGCCGGATCATCAGGCCCCAGCCACCTGCACAAGGTGGACTGGTCCGTTTGTGATGTACACCGCGGTACGACTGAGCATGTGGCCACACAGAGAATTGCGCAGCCGCAGGGCAGCACGGGCACAAAGCGCACTGGTCCGTTCTTTACGCGTGGATGTGTTGCAACACTCCGCCGTGCACAGCAATGCACAGCCGCAAAAGCAGCGCAGGCGCACAATACGCAGCGCAGCGTGCCTGACGCGCAGGTGACGCAGCGCAGAACGGCACAGCAGAACAGCACAGCGCAGCACAGCGTGCCTGATGCGCAGGGTGATGGAGTTGGGCCGCTTGTCCAGGCGGCCGTGGTACAGCTCGAGGCTGGAGTTGTCCATGTAGACTGCATCAAAGGAAAGGAAGTTGTATCACGAAAGAGATGAAAGGTTGATGGGTGCAGGTAGGGAGTGGTGCAGCTCTAGGCTGGAGTTGTCCATGTACACTGCCAGGACATAACACAAACAGTTGGCGATTGAGTGCAGCAGGGCTGTCCAACAGACTGCAATAACAGCACACGTAAACCCGCCGCTGGATGTGGATTCAAGCAGACCAATCACACACACCCAGGACAGCTGGCGATGTGCACCCACCAGAGATGACCAGCTGGGCATCCCCCCACATACTCGGCCCCCTGGGTTCTCAACCCAACCTCGCAGAAACCCAAAGGGACAATCATCCAAACAGCAGCACCCACCTGAGTTGACCAGCTGGGCATCTCCCACATATTCGGCCCCCTGGGTGGCTTGGAACACCGGCAGGTGCTGCAAGTGGCAATGGTGGGACGTTTCTGTGCTTGAGACCAACAGCACACCAACGTGCATGGTCGAGCAGCAGCACGAGCAACCGGCGTGGCAGCATGACAACCATCACGAACCAAGGGCAAGCTCAGCACAGCCAGCCCGCAGCCTAACACAACAGCAAGGCCGAGCGACAACAAAAAAAAAAGCAAGGCCGGGCGAAGGACTGCCTGCCCACCTGCAGGATGTGGTGCTTCACCGTCGACACATCACTCATGCGCACCCAGTACTTGGCGGTGGAGCGCACCAGGCCCTGCGATGAATAGAAATCAGCGCTGATAAGGTGTGAATGGCAGTGCTGGGCAATAACAGCTGCAGCCCCATGCTTGGCGGTGGAGCGAACCATGCCCTGCAATTGACTGGTGGGCAAGCAATGCCACTGGAGGTGTGAGGAAGCAGAGTAGATAAGCTAGTGTGTTCCCACCACTGTGTTCCGTCACAGAGCAAATCTCCACAGACAGATTGTTCCCCAATAATGGCGCACCTCAAGCCCCTCGTCCGTCTGGGCCGGCGCCACATCGCCGCGCAGGTCGGAGTAGACGGCCGAGAGGGAGACCAGCAGGTCTGAGTAGTTGCCCTGCAAGGAATGTTGACGAAAAAAACCGCTATTTTGTAAGCAGATGGGGAGTGAGCCCAACAAGTCAGAGTACATAGTCGAGAGGGAGACCAGCAGGTCCGAGTAGTTGCCCTGCACGCAATGTTCAAGAAAATAGGGTTGGTCCTTAGCAGTTAGGGAGTGAGCCGCGCAGATCGGAGTAGATGGCCGACAGGGAGACCAGCAGGTCCGAGTAGTTGCCCTGCAGGGAACAGTGAAGGGAGTTGGACAATGTTGGCTGGTAAGAAAGGGAAATAGACGGGCGAGAGTGAGACCAGCAGGTCCGAGTAGTTGCCCTGCGCACAGCAGATTGGCACAGTGAATGGCCCGCAGGAAGCAGGCCGAAAATGCGGCCGTTAAGGGCACCCAAGGCAGGCTGCAAACGGCACGTTGATGCTCGACGCCGGCAGCAATAGAAGGGCACACAGCGCGAATACCCACCTGCACCCAGGGCTGGTTGTGCAGGTGCGCAATCAGGCTAACACCTTTAAAACTGTTCCCAAACACGTTTCAACCTCACCTGCACCCACGGCTGGTTGTGCAGGTGCGCGATGTAGAACTGGCGGCACGGCGAGTGCGGCAGCTGCTTGTCGTGCTTCTTCAGGATCTGCATGGTAGTTTCCCAAGGGCACACGGCTCGCGGGTAAATACGCAGTGCAGATACGGTGCATGGTGCATGCCAGAAGCAGGACAGGCAGACCCACGTCTTTCAGCTACAAGAGTGCGTGCTAGGCTCGTAGTTCACGCGCCCAGTGGGCAGCCGGCGGCAACCCGCAAGCACACCCTGAGCACAGCGAGAGTAGACCAACCCACCTTGTGGAAGCCCATGTAGTTGAGGTTGACGTACTTTTCCAGCTGCAGGAACTCGTCGCCAATGGCCTTGGCCTCCTGCGGGCAGCACAACAAACAGCAAGCGCTTGGGCCAGGTGCCAACAAGCACCGCGCCAATCACCAGGCAGCGGCACACCACAGCTGCCTGCTGGCTGCCCTAAGCAGCGGGCTGCACTACTGGCCCACCACATGCTAGAACACTAACAGCCAACCACAGTTAACTACAACCAATCCACTGCCCCCCAAGCGCACCTCCAGCAGCTGGCTCCTGTCCTAGATAGCACACGTACTAGCGAAGCAACTTGGAAAGAATGATAGGCTGCCATCCCACCCAAGCGCACCTCCAGCAGCTGGCTGCGCAGTCCCTGGTCATCGCCCGCCGTCTGCACCTTGCCCTGCAGGTCCGTAGCATGAAGTGTAAACTTCTCGCCACCTTAAAGAGTGCAAAGCAGTGGCAGGACGGCGAGCGAGCTGTGCCGTGTGTTATGTTCGAATGCCAGCTTCTGACGGGCACGATGCCAAGAGCGCACCTGCAGCTGCTTCAGCCGCTCCTTTCCAGTGCCAGCAGTGCACGTGCACCTGCCGCAAGTGCACCTGCCGCAACAAGCTCTGCAAACACGCTTTCCAATACCAACAGCAGCACACCTGCAGCTGCTTCAGCCGTTCGCGCAGCTCCGCCACCAGGCGAGCGGTGAAGCGCCCGCACTTGTCCACCTCGGCCTCCAGCTTCTGGAAAAAGCGCTCCTCAGCTGCACATGAACAACACGGGCGTGCAAGCAGGGGATGGTTGAGAGCAGAGCGAAGCAGCCAGCCATTGTTTGCTGCAGCCCCCAGCTGCTGGGCAATAGACTCTAGCCACCCAATGCAACTGCCAAGCACGCAAGCTCAGCAAGCAACTGGGTAAGAAAGGCATGGCTATGCAGGCGAACTGCCACAGGCTGTGACAGCGTACCAGAGTCGCGCCGGTCGGCGGCCCGCTGCACAGTCAGCGAGGTTGTGCGCGGCGAGAAGTTGGTGACGCCTCCCGCGGCCGCCTCCTCCGCTGACGACTCCTTGATCAGGTCTTTCAGCGCCTTGTAATCTGCATGCGATTGTGGAGCGGTGAGGGATGCAAGGGAAAATGCAGTGAGGGTAGGCTGGCGGAGCTTGCGGCTGTAAGCGCTGCAGCACTTTCATGCAACCCCCACTGCCGCTGCAAGGCACGCAGAAAGGCCGCACAGAAGTGCCACGCCGCCAGCCACGCACCAACATACTGCTCCGCCCACTCCGGCCGCTGCTTCTCCACCAAATATTTGCCAAACTGCAGAAAAGGGCACGCGAGGGGCAATGGATGGGCTGAGCAGCCTTGAGGTGCCCCGGCTCCAGGCGGGCGGCGGCGGCCGCCGCCGCTGCCCTGGCCGGCTGGCGGCACAAGTCGGCGCCGCTGCCCTGGCCTCTATGTCGATGGCACACATCATCGCGGGCAGCCGCTCCCCTGCCAAGCGCCCAGGGCCTCGCCTTCATGGCGGCTGGTCTCTACGGCGCTGCTGGCGCCGCTCCCGCGCAACAGATGTCCGTCGAGTCCACTCAGCGATCGTCTGATCACCACAGAGCCTGGTCAGAGCTGCTCTTCAGGCCGGCAGCAAAGCCCGGCAACCCTGGCGGGAACCTGGCCTGGGGGCTGGTTTTTGGGCAATTGATAAATTGAGGGCCAACTTGCAAAGGGCCCTGCAATGCGTCGTAGCGCCCAAACTTGCAGATGCTTGGTGCGCTCGCTACATTCCCAACGCAAGGCGACGCTTCAGGCACTTTGTCGGCTCCATCCATCTCCGCAGCTGTCGATCAAGCACCGGTGAACCGCCAGGCACGTGCAGGGCAAGGGCGGGGCGGGGCGAGCCCTGGGCTGCACAGCGGGAGAGCGGCAGCGCCTGCCGGCCGCTCCTGAACAAGAGAGCAACTTGTACATCTGAACGGCAGCCTCCCCGGCTCACGCCAGCAGCCTGGGCAGCCCGCACCGCCGCCGCCAGCCGCCGCTGCCGCCGCCTGCCGAGCCGCCAACACTCCATCCTGCCTGTGGCCTGCAGGCTCGTTGACTGCCGCTCCATTACCGCTGTCAAGCTCGGCGCCTGGGTGATCGATCAACAGCAGGGCAGAAGGAAGAGCAGCCATGAACGGCGGGCCGGGGTTGCGGCGCACAGAGGCCAAGGCCTTCTTTGGTGAGGAGGGCACCTTGTGTGGAGCAGAGTGTGCGCGCAAGCAGTGCATGACCGTGGGGTGCCAGTTGTGCATGTCCACTAGTGCACCTTTCCGCTTGATGAAAGGAGCCTTGCACACGCTGCCCTCCCCGCTGCCGCTGCAAGGAACGCCACGCGTTGCTTGGGGCTCATGCTCGCTTGCTCGTCTGCAGCCGTCGGCCCCCTTCCACTTTCGTCAATGCCAGTTCCATCCCCTGCAACTCTCAAATTCTTCCTTTGATGCTCTGCAGCCAATGAGCGTACATTTCTGCACTGGATGAACATGAGCGTCACAACCGGCTCCATCTCTGCGGCGCTGCTGGGCGTGGCAGGGCACGCGCACCGGCACTGGGGCTCCGATTTCACGGTGAGTTGGCTATAGACGGTGTGCATGCAGTTACGGTGGCTGGCTGCCCTGCCCGATGCCATGCCTCGTGGCCCGCGCCGCGTGGCAGAGATGGGGGAGCAGTCGGCAGTTGGTTTTTGGCGCTGGCTCGGGTCATGCCGGCAGCCTCCATTTGCCTGCCTGGTTGCTCTGACCTGATGCAAACCTCACACTTTGCAGGTGCGGGCGGTGGGCGTGCGGGTGCTGGCGCTGGTGATGATGGCCATTTCCATCGGCATGGCCATCTACGCGGCAATCAACTTCAAGCGGCGCGGCGACATGCTCGTGTGAGTGGCAGGCGACCTTGGGGCTCGGCCGTATGCAACGTCTTGGGTTTGCGGGCCGGGGAATGCTGTGCACGGCCAGGGCAGCAGACTGCGACAGCTGTTGCTTACACCTCTCCCTCATTTCTGCGCCTGCCCTGCCCAACCTTTCTCCGCTGCTGCAGCCAGAAGCTGGACGGGCCTTATGACGATCGCGTGCTGCCCGTGGTGCTGACCTGCGTGATGATGACCTTCCTCACTGTCGTGTGGATAGGCTCGATCGTCAGGTGGGTTGTCAAGGGCACTGTGTGCTGCCGCTCTGCTGCCGCTGTGCTGCCTATGTTATGCACTTATGCCTCCGGGTTTCAATGCCCCGCCCTCCCACCCCAACCCGCTGCAGCTATATGGAAAGCGGCGGCAAATGAGCGCCCATCTGCCAACTGCGCCGCCGCCTGAAACAACCTGTTTTCCCATGCTCCACCCACTACTGTTTCCCTCGCTGCCGCCTGCTGCTCTGTACTCCCGCTGCCCTTTTGCCCTGCTCGTTTTCTCTGCTGCCACCACGTGTTCCTCAATCACCACTACCTTTGGCTTTTGTTTACGTGTAATGCGCACTAGACATGGGCTGTGGGAAGAATCGCGCTGCGGCTGGTACAGGCGAGAGATCGGCGAAAGAATCGCAAGGGACGCGAGGGCAAGGGATGGGAAGAGGCGAGGCATTGGGGAGGCAAGGCATTGGGCTTCTTGGGAGAATGAAGCACACGGCAAGATGCTTGGGCACACGTTATTGCAGTGTTGCAGCTTGCACAAACCAAATGTTGGCTACACGCTAGGGGAGGAAGCAAGACAAGTAGGTAGGTAGAACTGGGCTTGTTTGTTCAGACATTGAAGGCACAAAATTGAGGCTGCGATTCTCCTCTTGACATGAACTAATGTACTGCCGCAGCTGCCGCTGCGGGAAGCTCGTTAGTTCGCTGAAGCCTGGCTCAAGCTGGCCCCTCAGAGCTCAGCTCAGCCAACCCTTCTGCCGGCAGCTCAGCCAGCAAACCTCAGGGCGCCAGCTCAGCCACCTCGGCCGCCCGCCGCCGCTCCGCGCGGGTGGCCCACCTGCACCAGTGACGCATTCGTGCAAGCATTCGTGCACAGGCATGCGTGATAGGAATGCGGTGAGCTGTCTGCCGCGCAGGCGAAACAGCCAAGGCGGCACCATGCATTTGGGGCAGCACACGGGCGGGCGGGCCGTGATGCTGCCCGCTCGACTGGCCTGCCTGCTTCCCTCCCTCTTTTTACCTGAGCGCCAGCAGGACCAGGATCCAGCCCACCAGCAGCACGAGGGCGAAGATGATGAACACGAAGCTGCAGCAAGGGTTCAATGCGGGAAAGCTTGAGTGGATGGAGAGCAGAGGGAGGCTCTGGAGGGACAGAGCAGCCATCCACCCACACAACGCAGAGTGTGCAGCCCACCAAAGCCGCAACCTCAATGCGCTGCATGCCCAAACCGCAATGCCCCACCCACAGCGAATTACCAACAGCGAACTCACCGCATGCCCATGCGCTCGTAGATGATGCCGCCCGACAGGCCCGAAATGCCGGGGCCCACGCCCTGCAGGGAGGGGTATATCTTGAGCAGGGCAAACATCACTCAGCAGATCAAGCCGTGTGTGATGGGATTGGGTGCCAGCGGCAGGCTGCACGTATGTGTGCATTTTTCTTGAGCCCTTGACCTCATTAGCATGCCTCATTCAACCGGGCAAGCCATGATGCATCACTCACGTAATACAGGGCGAAGAAGCAGGCGGTGGTTGTGGAGCGCAGGTGGGGCGGCGCGATGGCCTTAGCGCGCAGCATGCCGGTGCCGTAGGCTGCAGGGGTTGGGGGCGGGCAGCAAGCGGCACTAGAGTTGAGCTGTGTGGCGGTGGTGCAGGATGCAGCAAGCGCTCGCTGCTTGAGAGCATGTCTGTGCTGTTCTGCACACACAGCCGCACCAACGCTCACATCGGCATCCAAAAGGGCCAACTTACCCACTCCAAAGGTCACGCCCTGCAGCAGGTCCACCGGCAGCACGCACCACAGCGAGGGGAACAGCGGCAGCAGCTGCGCAGCAGGGCGGGGCGGGGCAGGTGGCACGGTTTGTTGCAGCTTGAGCATGTTATGCAGCACTGGGGGTCCGTGACCCAGACTGATCATTGAGTGCTTGACCAAGCATCCTGCTGTGTGACTCCCTGCTGCCACACTGCTGGACAGGCAAATGCCAGCATCAGCGCCTCACCGTGAGCAGCCCCAGGCGCAGCACCCAGCCGGCCATGCCCACGTTGAAGGCCAGCTCCAGGCCTGGGGAGGGGCATGGGTAGGGCAGCGTGGGGCTAGGGAAAAATGAGAAGATGGCTGCTCAGTTGGACCCCCTGCATTTGACCTATAATCTTCCCAAGCCCACAGTTTGAGCTCGAACGCCCCACAGCATTTGCATCCCAGCCAGCCCCTGCCCACTGACAACCCAGCCTAGCTACCGTCCCACAACCACCATGCTCACCCAGCTTGGGCAGCCACCAGCCCTGGCTGGAGAACACGACCGTCTCGCCAATGCAGGTGCCGACCAGCAGGCCCATGCCCAGCAGGATGCCGGGGGCGCCCGACTCTTTGAGGTACAGCTGCTCGTAGCCCAGGGCGCCGTAGCTGCGTGGGGGGAGGGAAAGCATGGAATGGAGGTAGGTGAGAGCGCCGTAAGCTGCGGTAGGATTCCTGGGGCGCCCGACTCTTTGAGGCACAGCTGCTTGTAGCCCAGGGCGCCGTAGCTGCGGCGGCAGGCCAGGGAAGGCGGAGTACGACGGCTGGCATGGTTGCACCGCGGCTCAGAGACAAGCTGAACAGCGGGGTGCAACACATGCTGTCTGATCTCAATGTTGCAATACCCACCCACCACCTTCCCACAGGCCACGCCTCCTCACCCAATGCCCATGAGCAGCGTGGTGGCGAAGAAGGCAGCGTGGTGCGGGTTGCGCAGCATGGCCGCAATGCCCGCAACGAACGACACATCCTTCTTGCACGCTGCTGCCCCTTCGCCGCTAGGGCCAGCACTGCCGCCCTCGCCGCCGTCAGCCACTGCTGAAAGAGGCGTCTTAGCGCTGCTGCAGTCGGCGGTGATGCTGAGGGCTGGGCGGGGGCTAGGCACGAGCGCCGCCGGCTTCAGGTTGGCGGCGCCTGCGTGGGAGCCGGACAAGCACTCAGGGGAGGCATACAATGGTTGCACAGCATGGGCGACAAGCTTGCCATGCTCAATGCGCCGCACATTACATGCCATCTCGTCCCACCAAGCCCACCTGACACAGAGCCCTCAAATCTGCTCAGCGCCTGCGAGAGGCAGCTGAGCTGCGGCTGCAGCGGCGGCTCCAGCGGCTGTTCGCCTGATGGCTGCTGCTGCTGCTGCTGCTGCTGCTGCTGGGTGCGAGGGCTGAGCACCGCCGCTGCCACTTTGCCATCATGGGCCGACAGATCGAAACCGCTGAGGTCCTGCGCCTGGGAGATGCTGGAAGCCTGGCGCAGCAGGCTGGGCGTCTGCCCCTGGCTGTCGTGCGGCGTGCCTGCCATGCCGCGTGGCGTGGCATACTGGGTGCTGGCCGCCAGGGAGGCCAGATCACTGGGCTGCTTCCACAGAGGGTGCCGAGGCGGCATGCCTGGCTGCCAGCCTGCGCTGCCCGGCTGGGGGCCCTCCACCAGCTGGGAGAGCCGGGCAGAGCGGATGAACGACGCTCCAGAGCCAGCGGCGGCCGCCGCCACATCACTGGTCTGGCGGAACAGAGTGCGCGGCAGCACAGCGTGCGGCACCGACTGCGGCACGGAGCCACCCAGAGAGCCAGCCTCGCCGCCGCCGCTGCCGGGAGCGCCTGCTGTGGCAGCCGCCAGCGAACCAGCCTCCGCCAGCTGTGCCAGCAGGGCAGAGCGCGGCACGGAGCCTGCGGCAGCCTCGCCGCCGGGCCGGGGGCTGAATTTGCCAGGCGTGACGCTCACGCTGGACTCGCTGCGCATGCTATAGAACGCTGTGGTCGCAGCGCTGGTGGTGCGGGCCAGTCCGCCGCCCAGCCCACCCGCAGTGCCGTAGCTGGATGGAGTGGCGCCGCTTGGGTGGCTGCTTGGAGTAGGCCCATGCAGCGGGATGGGCAGCGTGCCTGCCGGAGCGCCGTGCGGGCATGCAATGGGCGGCAGGCTGCGGCGCTGCGCAGTCAGCGGGCTTCCCACTGCGCTGATGCTCCAGCTGTCGTGGTCTGTGGCTGCCGCTGGAGTGGCGCCTGCTGCGCGTGCTGACGCAGCCTCTTCCTCAGCAGCGTCCTCATCGGCGGTGGTCAGCAGCGGCGGCAGGCGGACGTCATACAGCTGTGCAAGAGCAATGTAGGCAGTCTGGTCAGATGATGGATCCACTGATGCATTTCTGATGGCATGCTCAGTGGGTTGCGGGTGAAACCGAGCAGCTTTTCGACAACTGGCAAAGTTCCACATTTTCCACCGCAACGCACAACCCAGAATTACGCCAGGCCCACCTGTGCCTGTGCTGGCAGCGAGCCGGCGCGGCTGAGCTTGCTGTTGATGCGCTCCACCATCAGGCTGCCGGCCGCCTCAGCCGCCGCTGCATCTGCTGACGGCCGGCTGGCTGCCAGCAGCTCGATTGCCAGCTCAGCGGCGTGCCCGTTGTGCTGCCGCCGGTCCAGCTGGTCGCTGCCGTGCTCCTCAGGGGGAAGCAGCAGGGCGGCAGCGCTGCTGCGCGCCAGCTTGGCAGACAGCGTGCGCTTGCTGGCCGAGGTGGGGGCGGCCTCCCCCTCGGGCTCAGCGCTCTGGCTGCGGCGCCGCCCCAGCTCTGCAGGAGGTTGCAGGAGTAGGGCAGGACAGGGTTAAATTTAAGGTGACGTGACATTCGACAAGTGCAGAAGAGTGCCAACTGGACCCCTCCAACCGTCTTCCACTGCCCCGGAAAACCCAGCTGCCTCCCATGCCGCCATGCGCACCTCCCAGCGGCAGCAGCACAGTCGGCACCAGCGCCGCAGCAACGAGGCCAAAGTACACGGCGATGGAGCGCGGCACGCCCCACATGCCCACGATCCAGCCAGAAAGCGGGGCCAGGGCTGCAAGGGGAGCGAGCCAGGGCCAACGGCTGTTTGACGTTTGCAGCTGAACTGGTTCACTAAGTACGTGATTCTTGCAAGCTGCACGGGAGTGTCTGCCACAACTGTTGCAGCACAAGTTGGGCGCATCCCCTCCTCTACCGCAGCTCACCTCCATAGCCCAACGAGGCCAGCACCCGCTTGCGCCCGTAGCCAGCCGCATCGGTGGACGCCGCAATGGCGGCATCGGTGATGATGGAGAAGGGCGACTGCGGTTGGGCAGGAGTGGAGGTTTGGCAGTTGCAGCATGAGGTCGATGCTGAGGCGGCCGCCAAACAAGCCAGGAAGCCAAGCAGGCATGCTGGTTGAGGGCGGTGTGCATGGCATTCAGCTGGGTCCTCACTGCCGCAAGGCACTCGGCTGTGCCCCACCTGGCATGCCTCTGACACCGCGATCAGGATCAGGTGGGCGATGAAGCCGGTTACCAGGGCCATGGAGGAGCGAGCGGCCTGCGCAAGTGTGAAAGGGAAGGCGGGCAGCAGCCTGATCTGCAACTTGCAATGCGGGGGTGTGCTGGGCAGGGCAGACAACTTATCCCACGCGCTTCAACCAGCCCATTTCAGCCGTTCTGCTTGCCATGGTGACGAGGTAGGTGACCAGGGTCACGGCAAAGTGCCAGCGGCGCGCATCCGCCACGCCCACCAGCAGCTGGCCTGCGGGTGTGGCAGACAAGGTTGGCTTCTTTGCGCGGAAGGGCGGCTGGGCGCTAATCTGCAGTCGAAGAGCATCACACAACGCAGAGCGCCCAAAGGGCCTTGCCTGCGAGCACCCATGTGGACAAGTGCTGCGGCAGGCGGAAAGAGGACGCGGCAGCTACATGGGGCATGCACCCACCTGATATGCTGCAGATGAAGGGCCGCACTGTGCTCAGTATGCCGATCTGGGAGCCCGTGAAGCCCTGCTCCCTCCACAGAATACCCAGGTAAGGCAGGAGGAATACGATAGCAGCGTTCTGTGGGGCGGGCGAGGTGGGCGGGAAAGCGTCGTGGGCAGCTGCTGGCAAGGGTGGGCGACCCTGCACGGCAAAGCGCATGCATCCTCACTTACGTAAAGGAAGAAGTAGGCTTCAGGCGCATAGCGCCTGATGCGCTGCACCAGCTGCATCCTGGCGGCCGTGGGCCAGCGGCCGCCTGCAGCGGAGCCGTGGCCGTGGCGGCGGTGGCGGGCCGGCGGTAGTGGCGGCGGCGCGCCCCGCTGGGGCCGGCGGAGTGCTGCCGAGCCTCTGCGTCTGCTAGGTCAGCCTGGGCGGCGGGTGACGAGGCGGGGAGCAGGCGCTGGCAAACTGTCGCTGCCGGTCTCAGGCGCCTTCTGGAAGTGTATTGAGGGCGGAAGGAGCCCCGGTGACAGACATGATAGCGGCGGCGGCGGCCAACTCTTGAACTGGCGGCGGCGGACCTCGCGCCGCTGGTGGCCGCCCATGCGAGGCGCTGTCGTTTCCATTCCTGTCTGAGGCTGCCGTCCTGCTATTGCTAGTCGGTGCACTGGATGTCAAATATGCTGCAACCAAGCTCGTCAAAGCAGGCTTTCGATCCTGCTGTTGCGGCGCATCCCGCCTGCCCGCGGCAGCATGCAAGGGGTGCCCGCCGGAATGCGCCCATGATGGACACACCTCCTGCCACCCTGATGGACACGGCTCCTTCCAGAGCAATGGACAACTGTGCCGGCAGAAGTGAGTGATGCAGACAGCTTCAGAAACTGCAGCGGCTGCTCGCTGTTTCCCACATGCGATATGCTCAGCAACAGGGTGTCAACGCGGGTGCCTCTTCAACTGCTTAAACTCAGGCCATGCCACCACATCACACTCAGTCACTCAGTTACAGCAAGGGCAAGTCGTACAAAACGGTTATGGCACGTAGAGCGGAGCATACAGGGGAAGCAGCGGAGCAGCCAGTGCTTGCGACCGGAAAGCCTGCCGGAATCAGCCGGACAGGGGTAAGAAACGCATGGGCGGCAGGCGCGGCAGGCCGGCAACAGAAAGGGAGCAAGCTTTGGCATCAGAAGATGATATCTGCGTCCTGCACACCCAGGATATCGCCCTGCTGCTGCTGCTGCTGCTGCGCTCCCGCCGCCCCCGAGCCGTTGGCTACCGTGCCGCCGCCGCCCATCGCTGCCGCCGCCGCCGCCTGCATTGGTTGTGCGAGGGACATGGTGTCACCCGAGCGCAGCAATTTATCCCATGGTGGACAAGGCAGGCCAGACTGCCATGTGCATGCAATACAGGTTATTGGGACAATTGCGTGGCCACCCCTCTCAGCAGCTCAGCACCACCCACCCACCTCCTCCGCCTCCTTTGTGGCCGCCGCCTCGACGCACCAAAGCACTGCGCTTGCCAGCCTTGACCGCAAAATATAACACATACAGAGTGCACATCCACCCACCTCCTCCGCCTCCTTTGCGGCCGCCGCCTCGGCGTGCTTCTTCTTGTTGCCCTGCACCTTCTTCAGCCGGAAGAACTCCTCGCGCTCCAGCTCGTCCAGCTCGCCCTGCAGGCAGTGAGAGGCCAAAGATTGTGTGTGAATTCAGCATGTCACGCAACCTTCTTCAGCCGTAAGAAGCCATCGCGCTCCAGCTCGTCCAGCTCGCCCTGCAGGCAAACAAAAACGGAGGCAAAACGGCACAAGAAGTCTCATGCTTCTCAGCCAGCAACTCCTCGTGCTTCCGCTTGCTTTGAAAGGACAGGTGGACCAGCAGCAGCAGTGGTGTGCAGCATGGAAGCAATGCATGGACGCAATGTCGCATAGCCACATTGAAGCGACAGCACCTTCAAAACCTGGCCCCTCGCTTGCCTTGATGTAGGCGATGGTGTTCTCCAGCCTGGGCTTCACCACGTGCTCCAGCGCGTTCACACGCCTGCAGTGCAAGATGCAGACACACACAGGCACATGTATGGCATCAGCTCCCGCCTCGCAGCTGTGCATAAAAAGAACAAAAACACAGGTGGGCAGCATGTTGTTCCTCGCAGCCCGCTGCCTTGCATGATTGCAGCAGAGTGGGGTAGACCCACATCTCCGCAGCTGGCTGTGCGTGGGAAGAAATGCCACCAAGCTATTGCAACGCAACGGCGGAAGCCGAGAGAGAAATCTGGCTTGGTACACACGTGCACCGGTTGGTGGTCTTGATGGCACATACTTTGACAGACGCATGCCACTGCTAGCAAAAATGAGCAAGCACACACGCGCACCGGTTGGTGGTCTTGATGGCCTCGTCCAGCGTGAGGAAAGCGGTCTGCAGGCTGGCCAGCTCCACCAGCAAATCAATGGCGCTCATGAAGCTTTTCCTGCGGTGAGACAGGCAAATGACCCCACAGCGATCAGTGGGGTTACCAGCGAGGTGGCAGGGCGGGAAGCAGCAGGCTGGCCAGCTCCATTCAAAATCAATTGCATAACCACAAGGCCAGCTCAGCTCAAGCAGCACCCACCCACCTGCACTCCTGGATCTGCTTGCCGCCGCTGCCCAGGCCGATCAGGCCCAGCTTGGAGTCCACTGCGCCGCCGCCCTCCTTCACGCTCTCAAACTTGGGCAACTTCACGCCCGCCACGTTGTCCTGGCTCGCCCGCACCTTGACCGACGCCTGCAAGAAACACATGAGAAGTGATGGCTTGGTTGATCAGAGAAACAGCGTTGCCACTTTGTTCTGGCTGGCCCGCACCTTAGACTGACGCCTACGAGCAGCGGAATTGGCAGGCAGAAAGATGGTTTTGAGAAGCGACCAACGCCCGCCGCCGCCAAGCGCCATGTGCGGAAGCTCGCTTCTGACAAGCGGCGGCCAACCAGTCCAACAAACAGGCAACAAGATTAAACAACCTCTGCAAGCGTGCCTGGTCCACCGAGTCAAACACGGTGTGCTTGAAGTCGCCGCTGGAGTACTTGGCCTGGGCCAGTGAGAAGAAGGAGGCCTGCAGGGCACAAGGATGTAAGTGTTCAGGAGGGGGTAAAGGTAGGGAGTGGCCTTTCTGGGTTATGGAGCGTTGGCCAGCGAGAAGAAGGAGGCCTGCAGGGGCCCCGCACCAAGTAGCAGCAAGGGACTTTTATTTGGACAGATGGATGGCGTGCGGCATCAGTTATGCACTCCCATCATCTAACCACATCAGCATGCTGAGCAGGCCAGCTCAGCCGCCCACTGCGCACCTTCATCACTTTGCCCATCTCCTCCTTCGTCTCCACGATTTTGCGCAGGATCTGCCGGAACCGCATGTTCAGCGCGTCTGCCTTCTTCTTCAGCAGCGAGTGGCCTGCGGCAGCAGTGTCGTGTGGGGAGCAGCACCCATGTGGCGAGCGCAGGCAGGATGGCATGCGGGCAGCGAGCTGCGAGCGGCCATGCAAATGGCGCAGACCGGCGGAGAGCTGCTCAGCGGCGCGGCCATTGCCATTTCCCCGCACCCTTAGTGGCGCCTGCCAGCCGGCCCTTCATCACCGCCAGCACCGACACGGTCGGTGTGACCGTGTACCTGGAATGAGGGTGCAGTGCGAGGCGCAGGGAGAGTGGGCGACGGCCAGAGCAGGAGCGGTCGAGGCAGCGGCGGCGGCGGTGGCGGCAGGGCCAGGCGCGGACTGCGGGCCCCTGCCGCGCTAAAATACAGAGCCATCGATGGTACTCACCGGTTTTGCGACGACATGGCGCCGCGCTACACTCCAGCGCTCACAAGCCGGCGAAGGGCTTTGACCCGCAAGCCTGCCGGCTCGCGGGGCTTAGGTCCTGCCGTGGATCGCCTGGACGGTATGTAGGGGCAGGCGGTCGAGGCTACCGGAGGCCGGGAAGCCGCAGGCCGATGGGTTTCTCTCCGTTCGCGCTGCGAGAGCAGCCCCCGGCACTGTTGCTGGCCCACGATCTGTCCGCGAGCTCCTTTTTTTGCCACCGTTTTGATGTCCGGGCCTCATTGCCTGGCTGCGCGCCCATGCAGCCTCCTCGAGCGACACAAGGCGCCCGATCATTGATCCACATATTGATCGTGTCTCCATGGTCACTGCTGCATAGCCGGCGGCCTCTCGGACGCAATGGCCCTGCCTTCGACGGCGCTGGGGCGCCTGACGACCCAGCGGGCGCTGGAGGTGCCTCTGAGCAGCGCTGATGGCCCATCGGATGCGCTGCCAACCCGCGACGTGCCGGCGCTGGGCGACGCCCTCTTCGAGCTGCCCGCCCTGCCCTCTGGAGCGGCCCTGGCCGGGCGCAGCGAGGCCTCCCAGGGCGGCAGCGGCGCCTGCTGCCTGCTGTGGCGCCTGGAGGGCGCGGCGCCTCAGACGCTGGTGCTGCAAGAGGCGGACGTGGCAGAGGAGCGTCGCGACGCGGCGGCTGCCCTGGCATTCGAGGCGCCGCTGCTGCCGGCCGTGGCAGCCACCGATGTGCACGGCGCGCAGGGCACGCGCCTGTCAGCCCTCACCGCCGACGGCGCGCTGCACACGTTTGTGCATTCGAGCACGCCTGGCGCCGCCACCCTGGCGCGACAGCTCGCGGCGACAGATGCAGTCACCTCCCTGTCTTTGGCGCCGCTGTTTGCACGTGCGGGGCCGCCCACAGCCCTGCTGGAGGTGGGGGGCCACCTGTGCATCGGCACGGCAGAGGGCAACGTGGTGTGCCTGCCGGCGGGGCCCGGCCCAGAGGATGTGGCGTCCGCCTTCCAGCTGTCCCCCGCTTCGGGCCTCTCCAAGGTAAACAAGTGCTTGGGTGGCGGCAGCAGCCTGATTGCAGCTGCCATGTGACATGGATGAGGCGGCTTGCTGGAGCATTTGTCAGTGTGTGGCTTGGCATGGCACGCTGCACATGCCTGCAAAGCAGCAGGCCGGCCAACTGCTGTGCTCCGCATGCAAGCAGGCGCACCTGTCCAGCATGCCTGCCCCTCCTCTGCTTCTGTGAAGCTGCGAACCTGCCGGCACATTTCTTGCTTGCTGCAGATGCTGGGCGGGCTGTTTTACCAGCAGCGCGGCCAGGCGGTGTGCCAGCTGGCAGAGCTGCGGCACCTGGTGAGCCCGACTCTCACTACAGCCATCGCTTTATATTACACTGCGTGTTGAGCCGCCCATGCACCGCGGGGCTGCTCTGTGCAGCGCTGAAAGCATGCAGCGGCCTGTAGCACAATACGTCACCTTGCTGGACACCAAACAATGCCATGCCGTGCTGGTGTCGCCGCATGGCCTGCCACAGGCATCCCTTCCTGATCATCTTTTGTGCCGGCTGGTTGCCTTGCCTCAATACTTTTACACATTTGTACTCGTTTGCAGGACCGGCGGCTGCTGGTGAGCATCCATGAGAGCGGCACCCTGCGTCTGTGGGACCTTCCCACCCGCAGGTACGAGTGCACGGCTATTGCTGCCTGCCTGCCTGCAATGCACGCCTCGCGGACCGGATTTGCTGCAACACAAGAGCACAGAGCCGCAAAGCCACCGCGTGTGCTTGTTGGCCGGTGCTCTGCTTGCTATTTGTGTTGAAGCTGCTGAAGCTGCGCCTCCAAGCAAGCCTCTGGGTCTGTTGCCAATGCCCCCATCGCAGGCTGGTGCACACTGCCGACCTGCTCACAACTCCGCTGCAAGGCAGGCTGGTGCCCAAGCTGGCGCGCCTCACAGGTGCGTGCACATGTTGTTCTTTTGACCACACCACTGGCTGCCTGTGGCTGTGCTAGCAGCACTGTTGGGTCCACAAAGCACTGGATTTACGCCGTTTTTGTTGTGCCCAGTGGCCACGGCATCAAGCCCTGATCCCTCAGGATGCGCTGCTGGGAAGTTTGCCCCTTGCACACCCTCTGCACACTCTCCGCTCACCCTCCGTACACCCTCTGCGCACCCTCTGCAGCCGAGCCGTTGGATGCGGCCACCTCCATCCTAGTGGTGTATTTCGAGCCAACTGCGGAGGCGGGCGGAGAGGCGGGGCAGCTGACGCTCTATGAGCTGATTGTGGAGCACCGGGGGGAGGGCGCCTACAAGGTCAGTTTTCTGCTTTGGGGGCTGCCATGTGGGAACACAGCAACTGTGAGGAGTTGAGTGTGGAGCACCGCGGGGAGGGCGCCTACAAGGTGGGCGGTTATTAATGCACAAGTTCCTACTGTTCAAGGCTGCTTGCGTGGGGCATGCTCCTTCTGAGCTGGTTGTGGAGCACCGCGGGGAGGGCGCCTACAAGGTCAGTTTTGCATGGCAAGCACCAACCCAACTGTACGTGCTCGCTGTGGCGACTGGCCGTGGAACAGCAAAGGAAAGTCCAAGAGGCACAGTGGCTTGTCGGTTGCTCTCCAGTGCGCTGCAAGCAGAACACCACTGACGTCCTATCATCTGTCTCTTTATCTCCCTGCTATTGCAGATTCTGGTGGAGATGGGCTCCTCCCTGCAAATGGGCGCTGCCATCCACCGGGTGCAAGACATTGCGCTGGAAAGCGTTGCCCTGCACACGGTAAGGGTGCAGAGAGCAGGGCCTGCTGCATGGGTTACGGCTACAGTGAATGGCTTACGCCGCATGGGCTGGGGGTGCAGACCTGCACAGCCTGCTGCCCTAAAGCTGAGCTCCGCATCAAGGCTCGCCGATGCACAGACCCGCATTGTGCCCTTTGCTCCTCCTTTTCCTCTGCCCCTGCAGGTGGGCGCATGGCTGCTCTACGATGATGCCGCGGGCCGGCGCCACCTGGCCTGCGTGCCGCTGTCCTTTAAGCCTGGGGAGGTTGAGGCCGGTGCGCTAGTGGGGATGCTTGCGGGGAAGGGTGCAGGTGTTGGGCTGCTGGGCTGGGCCGGGTTGCGGGATTTTGTGCATGGGCAGCGCTGCTGTGCCTGGAGGATGAAGCTGTTTGATGGCTTGCCCTGCACTTCTGAAGGCACGCCGTGCACTTCTTGCTTGGGTCCACCTCCCGCAAGCGCCACCGGTCGTCCACTCCTCAACAACCCGCATGCGCTGACCCTTTGTTTTGCCTCCCTCCAACCAACCTCCACAGCCACGGAGGTGCTGCTGATTGAGGACCAGCTGAAGGAGGGCTGCCAGTCTGAGTCAGCAGCCCTGGAAGAGGAGGCTTGCAAGGCAGCCGAGAGCCAGCTGGCCGCTCTGGGCGGCAGCCCTCCGCAGCCTGCCGCCCTGGCGGCCGCTCTGGCGGATGTTGTGCTTGCGCCAGGGCGGCTGTCTCGCTCCGCACTGGCGGCGGCACTCGCCACTCTGGGCAGCGCGGTGCAGCGAGAAGAAGTGCTTACAGCAGACCTGCAAGAGCTGCGGCAGCAGCTGCCCCGCTGGGTGGCGGGCGCGGCAGCCACCGCGGGCGCCTCTGCAGCGGCAGCCGGCGGCGGCGGCAGCGGCGGCAGCTCTGCCCTGCTGTCCAAGTGGACGGCGCTGCTGCAGGCGTACGCGGCAGCTTGGCAGCAGCAGCACCTGCCGCTGGCGCTGCTGCAGCTGCCGCCTCAAGGCGAGGCCACTTGCACTCTCATGCTGGCTCGGCGGGGCGGACTGGTCACCGCCCTTCGCCCTGCTGCTGCCCCCGAGCTGGCTGTGGCAGACGCCCTGCCGTCTGACTGGCACCAGTCAGCTTCCGAAGCAGCTGAGTCAGCCACATTTGTGCTGGGGGCAGCATCAGCGGTGGCACGGGCGGCGGGCGGCAGCCAGCTGGCGCGCCTGTTGTGGGCTAGCATGCGGGAAGGGACAGACATGGGTGCTGTGCTGCTGCCAGCCCTGGTACGTGCCCTGGCAGGCGGCGCTCCGGCCTCTGCAGCAGCAGCCGGCGCCAGCAGCGGGCGGCTGGGCTTCCCTGGCGGGGCAGCCGCCCCGGCCTCTGCACACGCACAGTGGCGCACCGCCTGCCGCAAGCTGCCGCTGCACGTTGCGCGGCTGTGCAGCAGCGCGGCGGACAGCAGCATGGGCGGCTTCGCGGCGGCGGTGGCGGCGGCGCTCGACATTCTCAGCTCGGATTACGAGGACGCTTCACGCATGCGCTCGAGCCTGCCGGCTGTGACCAAGCCCATTCGGGCCGCAGTGCTGGCCACCCTGGCGCAGGTGCGTGGCTGGGGAATTTTTGTGTTTTGTGCGCGTGGGGCTGCTTGCATCCTGCTGTGTTGGCATGATATGGCCATCGCAAGCCCAGCAGGTTGATAGGTGTCCCACCAAGTGGCAGCCTATGTGCAACCGCCAGATGCCACCATGTCCCTGCCAGTCTACAGCCCACCTGGGCAGCACAGCCCTTGTCACAACACAACAACACCCCCTCGCCTGCCCCGCACCGCAGGTGGCCTGGGCGCAGCTGCAGGTCCTGACCCAACTGGCGCTGCTCCTGCAGTACCTGCTGTGGTCGCAAACCCTAGCGCACTGGAGCCTGCTGCCGGAGGACAGCCAGCAGATCGAGTCTGTGCTGCTTCCGCGCACGCTCAACCTGCTGCAAGCGGCGGCAGTGGCCTATTGGGGTGCCGTGACGCCCGTGCAGGACAGCAGCGCAGCGGGGGCAGAGGGCGGGGCAGGCGCGCTGGACCCAGCGCAGCTGGTGGTGGCGCTTCGCATTGGGGAGGGCCCGCCTGGCGCAGGTGGGGACGGGGCTGGGGCTGGGGCAGGTGTGGGTGCATGCGGCTGGTGGGTTGCTTGCTGGGCACTTCACTGCCAAGGGATCCAATGAACTGAACCGCTGCTCTGAGCCTGAGTAAACTGCATCCAGCTGGGTAAGACATGTCCGCCGCATACAGTGGCATGCAACTGCAAGACACGCCACCTGCTGCCCTGCTGCCTTGCTGGCTGCAGGCGCGCAGGCAGCCGCCAAGCGTGCACGGCTGGCAGCCGGGCCTCAGGACGCGTATGTGTCGTCCCTGCTGCTGTCCCAGCTGGCATCCACCCGCCACGTGCATGGTGAGCTTGATTTCAGGGTGTCGCTTGATTAGGCCTCCTGCTTTCTGCATCAGCTGGCCAGCACCCACCATGCTCAGTGCACCTGGCAGCACAGCCATCTGCAGCACCCAGCACTGCGCCCAACTAGCACACCCACATCTACGCCTGCCTTTCCCATCACCTCTTGCAGTGGTGCGAGACCTGCCCGACCTTCAACGCGTGGCACTGCTGTTCAGCCAGCGGCTTCTGGGACTGTCGCCCTCCCCACTCCACGCCTCGTCCGGTCGCCGCCCGTCCTCCGCCCGGGGCGGAGGCTCCAACGAGCCCCTCACCCCTGCCGACCTGGCGGTTGACGTCAGCGCGGCGCTGTTCCGAGGCCGACACACGCCGCAGCTGGCTGCGCTGCAGCGCCTGCTGCCGGCGGACACGCAGGACATGCGCCTGCTGTTCTTCCGGGTGCGTGCTGCTTCTGTTCAGTTGCTGTTTTGGTTAACAGGCAACACATACAAGTTGAGCCCGCTGCTGCTCTGGATGCGGGGAGTGCAGCTGTGCTCACGCGCTGCTGTTGGCACGCAAGATGGGGCTGATGCCCAACACATGCTGCCCGCCTCACTGCCTGTAGGCCTGCGCCGCGGCGCGCCAAATCGCGCTGGCCCCCACCCCTGAGGCCCAGCAGCGGCTGGAGCAGGAGGCTTGCTCCCTCTTCTTCCGAGTGGCAGCTGTGTTTGCACCGGGGGCTAGCCAGGCGGCTTTCCCTGGTCAGGCGGCCGCTGTGGCGGGCTGCGCCCAGCAGCTGCTGGCTGAGCTGGCCGGGGCGGGCGGCGAGGGCGAGCGAGCCGAGAGCCTGGAGGTGAGTGGCTTGTGCCTTGTATCGGTCGTTTGCCATGGGCTGGAGTGTGGTCCCCGGGGGTATGTGCAACGCCGCAGGCTGCCTCACCCTCTGCGCCTGTCAAAACCGTACTTTATTACGCAGGCCGCCGAGCTCCAGTACTACGAGGCCCTGATGACCCTGTTTGAGCGGCTGGGCAGGCACAGCGCCGCGGCACGTTGCGCGCTGGCTGCCGCCCGCCAGGTGTGCCTTTTGCGCTGGCTCTTCACAAACTCACGCAAGCTCACGTGTGCTGGGCTGGTGTTGAGCTGCATGCAGGGATCGCGCTGCATTTTGCGGGTTGGCAGGGCAGGGTGGAAACAAGCCTGACATCCGGCCCCAGTTCCGCTTGCTGTGTGGCTGCAATGCACATGCTGCCTCATCGTTCGCCCCTGCCTGCCATGGACGTGCCCCATGAACTGCCTTGCTCCCTCCATGCCACCTGGTTTGCAGGTGGCTGCGGTCTTACCTGCCCCGGAGCAGCAGCTGGAGCGTGCAGCGGCTCAGGGCCGGTTGTGGGCTAATGTGTTCAGCTGCATGATGGAAGCGGGCCGCTACGAGGCAAGTCTCATGTTACGGCGGTGTGGTGGCTTTGCTGTGCGTCTCAAGCTGTGCCGCACTCTGCAATTTGATGTGCCGCCACTGCGCGCTGATTGGTTGCTGCCTGCACCGCCTGATTGCGGTTGCCTCTCAACTGTTTATCTGCAACACAGCCAACCACTGCACAGGATGCCCGCGTGGCAGTGCTGTCCATTGGCCGTTTGTGCCCTTCCAGTCAATTCATCTGTAACACACCCACCTATTGTTACAGGACGCGTACGTGGCAGTGCTGTCTATCGAGGCGGCCGACGTGCAAGTGGACTGCCTGCACTGCCTGATTGCGGGGCTGTGCGCCGCAGAGGGAGGCGTGGAGCTGCTGTGCCGCCTGCCCTGGTCCCACAATCTGCTGGTAAGGGCTCAAGAGCCTGCTCTGGCATGCTTGAATGCTGATCGATTGCAGTGGTTTGCTTGGCAGGTCAGCTGGGCGCAAGCAGCCCGTGGCTGGCAGCTTGTGTGAGCTTGAAGCGGTTGGGCACGCAGCAAGCTGCGGCTGACCTGCATCTCTCCGCCCTGCCTCTTCCTCGCCACAATTGGAGCAGCTGGTCAAGGCTGGGCGGCAGACCTGGGTGCCCATGCTGGAAGAGGTGAGTGCTAATTGCGGCAGCCCTGGGTTTGCTGAGGGGCGATGCACTTCATACGCATTGCTGTCGTGCACGCTAGCGGCATTATGCCGACCCGCATGCGCACAACCCAGCTGGCTGGAACGTCGCCGTCTTTGACTGTCACGCCCTCCTTGTTCTGCAGGTTGTGGCCACGCTGCAGCGGCGCGCCGCCCAGCTGGACCTGCGGGCCTCGCCCCAGCCCTTCAAGGTGCGCTACACAGCATGCTGCAGCACAGCCTGTCGCATGTTGTAGCACACCCTGTCACAGCACTGCGCATCACAGCGTAGCATTCAACGGTCTGCTGCTTGTACTCGACGTTTCTTGTGCCCACCTGTCATCTGCCACATACAGGTGCTGGCCAACTTAAACATTGCTCGCAACGACTTCCACATTCCACTTGCATTTCACCCCTTGTCTGTTGCCCCTCATTCTTGCCTCCATCCTTATGCTGCCCGCAGGTGCTGGCCGACTTCCACATCCCTTGCAGCGACTTCCACCTTCCATTTGCATTTGACCTGTTGTCTGTTGCCCCTCATTCTTGCCTCCGTCTTTATGCTGCCCACAGGTGCTGGCCGATTTCCACATTGCTCGCAACGACTTCCAGGCCGCCGCCGGCGCACAGCTGGCCTACGCTCGCCGGCTGGTGGCAGAGTGCCCTGAGGAGCCTGCCATGCTGGCGG